>Ga0315273_10002313_pt1 | contig 22444 bp, 17 predicted proteins | sample YL17G02_0_MG_FD_205753 | JGI IMG/M metagenome (GOLD analysis project Ga0315273, IMG submission 205753) | Sediment microbial communities from Yellowstone Lake, YNP, Wyoming, USA - YL17G02_0 | ecosystem: Environmental > Aquatic > Freshwater > Lake > Sediment | place: USA: Wyoming | collected...
GAATCACGGCAATATCCAACTGGATTTGGAAGCGCTCGTGCCCAAGCTCCTGGCGGCAAAGAAGGACGAGAAGGCGATCGAGCTCGGGTTGGAGATGCTCGTCCGGGCGTACGACCCGTGCATTTCCTGCTCGACGCATTACCTGAAAGTCGAATTCAAGCGCTGATCGTGCCGGCCAAGGACACTCCTTGCGTTACCTTATCGGTATCGGCAGCTATCAAATGGCCGATGATAGCATCGGCCTCCGTGTCGTCGAGCATATCATCGAGAACGGATTGGACAAAGGTTTCGAAGCCGTCGATATCGCGGACGAAGGAACGCGCCTTCTCTCCTATCTCGAACAGGAGACGGAGAAGATCGTCCTCGTCGACGCCGTGGGCCTGGGGCTCGCCGCCGGAGAATACCGCCTCTTCGAACCGAAGGATGTGCAAACGACCAAAGAGATACAAGGGTTGACAACCCACGAAGGGGACGCCCTGAAGATCCTCGAGTTTGCGAGAAGCCTCGGCTATTTCATTCCACCGCTGACCATTTTGGGCATACAGCCCGGGAACCTGGAACACGGGATGGATCTCTCGCCGGCTCTCCAAGACCGGTTCGACACGTATCTAAAGGTCGCGCTGGAGGAGATCGGAAGGGACGAATAGCCGGCAGGGGTGGAGGCGGTCAGGAAGCGTGGTTCTCGGCTGACTGAAACGTCACAATAAAACGCGTCCCCTGTCCTACGGTACTCTGAGCCGTGATATTCCCGCCGTAGCGTATGACCAGCTCCTTGGTGATTGCCAGACCCAACCCCGTTCCTTCCTTGACCTGGGCCTTGGCGTTCGGCGCCCGATAGAATTCCTCGTACAGGTGATTGAGCGATTCCTCGGGGATGCCGATCCCCGTATCCGTGACTTCGACACGGGCCGTGCCGTTCTCGGTGCCGAGCACGACCGTCACGGAACCGCCTCTGGGCGTGTACTTGACGGCGTTGGAAACGAGGTTATTGAAGATCCGGTCAACACCGTCTGCGGTCGCGATAATCGTAACGGGCCCAGCTGTCTCGCGGCGATATTCCAGCACGAGTTGGTTTTCGCGGGCCTCGGTGTCGTACCGTTCGACCACCCGCCCGACGATCTCGTCCAGGCGCACGGCTCCCTGTTTTTCCCAGAGTCTCAAATCATTCTTGCCGGCCGCGAGGTCGAGCAAGTCGTCGATCAGAGACTGCAGGAAATCCGCTCTATGAAGGACGCGGTCGACGATGTCTTTCTGGCTGTCCGTGAGGGCTCCCGTGTATCCAGCCTCCAGGGTCCGCAAAAGACTGCGGACGACTCCGACAGGAGAGCGCAGCTCGTGGGTCACGGTAAGGACGAATTTCGATTTCATTTCGTCGAGCTTGCTCAGGGCCGTGTAGGCCATAGCGTTCTCGATCGCAATGCTTCCTTCGCTTGCCATCGTGGCCAGAAAGATCGCGTCGGCTTCGGTGAAGTGATTCAACTCGGTACTGAAGGCGCGAATCAGCCCTATGGGGCCTCTCTTGCCGATCAAGGGTGCCGAGAGCATCGAAAGAATGCCTTCGGCCAGGGCCTGGGCGGGGTACTGCAAGCGCGAATCGGCGCGAACATCGACCGTGGTGATGACTTGACCCGCCATGACCTGGCGAGCCAGGGGATTCCGGGCCAGGACGAGTTCGCCTTTCTTGACATACGCATCGCTCAACCCGTACACCGCCGCCTCGACCAATTTCGTTCCGGTTTCGTCGAGCAAACGGATCGAGCAGCCCCGCACGTTCATGGCGTCGGCCGTGCGTTGGGCGATGCGGTCTAGGACCTGCTGGAGCTCGAGGGTGGAGTTGATCGCCTGGGCGCTGTCATAGAGCGTTTGAAGGCGGTCATAGGCGCGCTGAAGGTTCTCGCTCAACTCGAGGATTTCGCGTTCGCGCCGTCGCAACCGGCCGTTGATCGTCGAGGCGAGATAGGCGGAGACGAACATAGCGCTGACAAAAAAGAACAACACGCCCACGACAAAGATGGGGCGTTCGTACACCAAGAGGCCAGGGATCACCGAGACGTGCGGCAGCCAACCCACGTACTCCAGGCAGATGATTCCCCCGACCAGCAGCGTCGCCGCGGAGGCGTAGGCAAATGCCGCCCCAGGCGAAAGCAAAATCGCCGCTATGATGATATGGAAGAAGAAATAGAAAAGCGCGGGGCTCTCCGCACCCCCGGAAAAGTGGACCAGCGCCGTCATCGCCAGCCAGTCGAGCCCGATCTGGGCCTTGGTCAGGTCCTGGAACTTGGCGATGTCGCGCGGACTTGTGCGCAGGAGTCGGCGGAGGACAGAATAGAAAAAGGCGTTGTACGCAAGGATCACAACGCCGATCGAGTACAAAGGTGCCGCCGGCACCGGCAGATGCAGGACCGCGCCCACAATCCATGTTGCTGCGAGGACCCCCAAACCCGCCAGCCAACGAATGGCAATAAACCGGGCCACGCTGGAAACGCGTTCCTGTTCGACAAAATCGGTGCGAACGCGGTGGAGATTCTTCATGGCCGCCTTGCGGGCCGCGCGAAGAGCCCGGACTCGACGCTTACCGGGGGAGCAGATCCATTACGCCGGCTTCTTGTTCAGGTATTCACGTACCTTCTTAAGCAGTTCGGCCGGTGCGATCGGCTTCTCGATGAAAGCATCGACCGGCAAGTAGTCCTGGTCAGGGCCAAACCGCAACGAGGTGGTGGTGTGAATCGACGTGAGCATCAAGATGGGAATCTGGCTGAAGTTTTTGTACTCGGAAGCCGGGTCGGGACTGCGCAAGCTCAGGCTGACGTGAAACCCTTCGGTTGACGAGTCCATCATCACATCCAGGATAATGAGGTCAGGACTGATCTCCTTGACCTTCTGGAGGCCCTCGGCTCCGCTGGCCGCGCGGGTAACGCTGTAGCCGGCCGCCTCGAGCGGCAAGCGCAAGGAGTGAACGAGATCGTCGTCGTCGTCGATGATCAAGATCTTCTCATTGGCCATGATGAACCCCTTTTCGCTTTGTGTGTGAAGAATAGTAGATCAGCGGGAAACGGATTGTCACGGGCAGGAAACGACTCTCCATGATAATCTTCTTGGGAACGGGGTGGGCACATAGTATCTTGCCATGCAGCACCCGAAAGGAGGTCTTCGACTATGAGACGAAACCTGATTTGGGCCGCCGCTGCGCTGTGCGTCATCGGTACGGCCACTTCGAGCAGCGCGCAACTGGGACTGCGCATCGGCGGCGGGATTCACTACGTGAAGACCGTCGGTGACATCAAGGACACACCGGAATTCGACGACAACGCCTTCAACCTCGTCGCATCCGCGCAGCTGGACAAGGGCCTGTTCAAGTTCGAGGGCGACGTCGAATGGATCGTCGATTATGGCGGTTCGGACGAGTCGCTTTGGCTTCCGCAGGCGTTCGTGCTGGTCGGCGGTCTGGTCTATGGGGGAGTGGGCATCGGAACGGGATACATCGACGGAGAGTGGTTCGACAAGCCGTTTTACGCGGTGCGCGCGGGCGTCGACTTCCCCGTTGGACCCGTCAGCCTGGACATCAACGCGAACTACCGGTTCATGGATACCAGTGTTTTCGATAATATCGACAACGAGGATTTCGACTCGATCACATTCGGCGCCATCGTTCGCGTCGGAATCTAGATCGCACCGGAGACTTCCAGCCCGGGGCGTCAGTTCTACTCTCGAACTAACCGACCGACCCTGATCGTACGGGCGGTTCGATCTCTGTCCAAGCCAGCGCCCAACGCGGGCGTTTACGCCTCTTGAACCTCACGCTGTTTCTGTTACACTTTCCGTTGGTGCAGATGACTATCCTCAACTGAAGCTCCTCATGCGATGCACCGATCCCACAGGGGGAACCCGATGATCGGTCAGACGATTTCTCATTACACGATCCTTTCCAAACTCGGCGAAGGCGGCATGGGGGTGGTCTATAAAGCCGAGGACACCAAGCTGCACCGGTTCGTGGCCCTCAAATTTCTTTCGCCTTCGATGACCGATGATAAGGCGAGAGAACGTTTCATACATGAAGCCCAGGCGGCTTCTTCCCTCGAACATCCGAACATCTGCTCGATCCACGAAATCGACGAAACCCCCGACGGTCATATGTTCATCGTGATGCCGTGCTACGAAGGGGAGTCTCTCTCGGCGAAGGTCGAACGGGGTCCTCTGAAGCTCGACGAAGTGGTTGAGATCGCGATCCAGGTGGCGTCGGGTTTGTCGAAAGCCCATGAGAAAGGGATCATCCACCGGGACATCAAGCCGGGGAACATTTTCATCACGAACGACGGCCTTGCAAAGATTGTCGACTTCGGACTCGCGAAGCTCGGCGGCCGGACGAAGCTAACAAGGACAGGGATGGCGCCGGGCACCGTCGCCTACATGTCCCCCGAGCAATTGAAGGGCGGAGACGTCGATCATCGCGCTGACATCTGGGCCCTGGGCGTCGTCTTGTACGAGATGATTACGGGCGAGACGCCTTTCAGAGGGGACTACGAGCAGGCGGTGAGCTATTCGATCGTGAACGAAGATCCGAAACCGCTTCGAAGCCTTCGCTCCGACGTGCCCGTTGAAATGGAACGCCTCATTGAGAAGACGCTCTCCAAGGATCCGAGCGAACGGTACCAGAAAGCCGCGGATTTGCTCGGTGCTCTGCAATCAGTCAGGAAACACATCGGATCATCGTCCGTCGAAACCACCCACAGCGAGGCGAGGGTTCTCCCCTCGATCGCCGTTCTGCCTTTCAAGGACATGAGCGCCCAGAGGGACCAGGAGTATTTCTGCGAGGGGATCGCCGAGGAGCTCATCAACGGGCTGACGCAGATCGAAGGGCTCCGCGTGGCCGCGCGGACATCGGCCTTCCAGTTCAGGGGCAAAGACCTGGACGTGCGGCGCATCGGGAGAGAGCTCGGTGTCGAATCCGTCCTCGAGGGGAGTGTCCGCAAAGCGGCAAACCGGCTTCGCATCACGGCGCAGCTCGTGACCGTATCGGACGGCTACCATCTCTGGTCGGAGAAGTACGACCGCGACCTTGATGACATCTTCGCCATACAGGACGAGATTTCACTCGCGATCGTCGAAAAGCTCCGGGGCAAGCTTCTCAAGGAAGAAAAATCCAAGCTCATCAAGCGATATACGGACAACGAGAAAGCCTATAACCTTTATCTCAAAGGCAGGTACTACTGGAACAGGCGCCACGAAGGCGGGATTCAGAAGGCGATCGAGCTCTTCCAGCAGGCGGTCGAGGAAGACCCACTCTGTGCCCCGGGGTATGTGGGTGTAGCGGATTGTTATAACGTCTCCGGCATCCTGGGGCTCATGGATCCAAGAACCGCTTACGCGAGATCAAAAGTCGCTGTCGCAAGAGCGCTCGACGTCGATGACGGCCTTGCCGAGGCCCACGCGTCGCGAGGCTGGATCAAGACGTTTTACGACTGGGACTGGGCCGGCGCGGAGACGGAGTTCTTGAGAACGTTCGAGCTCAGCCCGAACTATGCTGCCGGGCACTATTTCTACAGCTTGCACCTCGGTGTCAGGGGAAGACACGACGAGTCGATCGCCGAGGCGTCCCGTGCTGTCGAGCTCGACCCCATTCATCTCGTCTACAACACGATCCAGGCCGTGACGCTCTGGTGGGGTCGCCGCTACGACGCCGCGATCGAGCAGTTCCGAAAGACACTCGATATGGATCCCAATTTCTTTCTCGCAAACCTCTACATCGGAATGGCACTTGCCATGAAAGAAATGTGGCCGGACGCCCTCGAAGCCGATAGAAGGGCTTTGGCGGTTTCGCCGGGGAGTCCGCTTGCCATGGGACTCATCGGATACGCCCTTGCCGGCGCGGGCCGAGAGAAGGAGGCGCTCGAAATGCTCAACCGGCTGGAGGAGCTGTCAGAAGAGAGGTTCGTGGGGTCGCATGCCAAGGCCCTGGTCCATCTCGGACTCAAAGCGGACGACCGGATGTTCGAGTGCCTGGAGAGCGCCTTTGTCGAGAAGGAGTCCTGGCTCGCCATGCTCAACACGTTGCCGCTATGGGACCGTGTTCGATCCGATCCGAGATTCACCGCGCTCGTGCGAAAGGTGGGATCCCAGAGATGATCGGTCAGACGATTTCTCACTACAAGATCCTCTCAAAGCTCGGCGAAGGCGGTATGGGGGTGGTCTATAAAGCCGAGGACACCAAGCTGCACCGGTTCGTGGCCCTCAAATTTCTTTCGCCTTCGATGACCGACGACGAGGCGAGAAAACGCTTCATCCATGAAGCCCAGGCGGCTTCTTCACTCGAACATCCGAACATCTGCTCGATCCACGAAATCGACGAAACCCCCGACGGTCATATGTTCATCGTGATGCCGTGCTACGAAGGGGAGTCTCTCGCGGAAAAGATCGAACGAAGTCCCTTGAAGCTCGGAGAAACGCTTGAGGTCGCGACTCAAGTGGCCTCAGGTCTGGCGAGAGCCCACGAGAAGGGGATCATCCACCGGGACATCAAGCCGGGGAACATTCTTGTCACGAACGACGGTCTTGCGAAGATCGTCGACTTTGGACTCGCGAAGCTCGGCGGCCGGACGAAGCTAACAAGGACAGGAATGGCGCCGGGCACCGTCGCGTACATGTCCCCCGAGCAACTGAGAGGCGGAGACGTCGATCAACGCACGGATATCTGGGCCCTGGGCGTCGTCTTGTACGAGATGATCACGGGTGAAACGCCCTTCAGAGGCGACTACGAGCAGGCAGTGAGCTATTCGATCGTGAACGATGATCCAAAACCGCTTCGAAGCCTTCGTCCCGATGTGCCCGTTGACGTGGAGCGCCTCGTCGAGAAAGCGCTCTCCAAGGACCCGAACGAACGGTACCAGAAATCGACGGAGCTGATCGGCGCTCTGCAAACGCTCAAGAAACGATTCGAATCTTTGCCCGTCGACGGCGGCGGGAGCGACATGAAGACTCTCCCCTCGATCGCTGTGCTCCCGTTTGCGAATCTGAGCGCGGACAAGGAGAACGAGTACTTCAGCGACGGCCTGGCCGAGGACATCATCGACGCTCTGACACAGGTGCCGGGGCTTCGCGTGATGGCGCGGACATCAGCGTTCGCCTTCCGCGGCAAGGAGGCGGATGTCCGCGAGATCGGCGCGCGGCTCAATGTCGAGCACATCCTGGAAGGAAGCGTGCGCCGGGCGGGAAGCCGCCTCCGTGTGACGGCGCAGCTCGTGAAAGCGAGCGACGGGTACCACCTGTGGAGCCAGCGGTTCGACCGGGAGATGACGGATGTTTTCGCCATTCAGGACGAGATCTCGCAGGCCATTGTGGAGAAGCTGTGGCTGCGACTGTCGGCGGATCGTCCGCTCGTCAAGCGGTACACCGATAATTTGGAGGCCTATGACCTCTGTTTGAAGGCCCGGTATCACCTTCTGAAGATGACGCAGGAAGGACGCGAGGCGGGCCGGCGGTACTGTGAGCAGGCCATCGCGGTCGACCCGAACTACGCCCTGGTGCATGTCGTTCTGGCCGAATCCTACTTCTGGAGCGCCTACTGGGGATCCGCAGACCCACGGGAGTCGTTCCCCATGGCCAAGTCGGCGGCGCTCACGGCCCTCGGACTCGATGACACGATCGCCGACGCCCACAGCGCGTTGGGAACCGTCCTGGGCAGCGGCGAGTTCGATTGGCACGGAGCCGAGCGTGAATTTCGCCGTGCCCAGGAGTTGAGTCCGTCCCGCGCGGTTTTCCGATACAACTACGCTTGGTGTTATGCCATGTATTTCCTTTTGCCGTTGGGGCGGGTGGAACAGGCCTTGACCGAGATGCGGCGTGCGCTGGAGGTGGATCCGCTCGATCCATTCTACAATTCGCTGTTGGGGTATCTCCTTTTCGCCACGCGGCAATTCGAGCCAGCGCTCGCGCAACTGCAGCACACGGTCGATCTGGAGCCTACCTCCTTCTTCTCACATTGGTTCCTCTCGATCCTCCACGCGCGTGAGGGGCGGCTCGACGAGGCCATCGCGGCTGCTGAGAAGGCGAACGAGCTCTCGGGGGGCAATGCGATAACGGCGGGGAACCTGGGCAAGGTCTATGGCCTCGCCAACCGGACCGCCGAGGCGCGGCAATTGCTCGAGGAGCTGACGGCGCGACGGCGGTCAGCCTATGTGCCCGCGTCCGCTTTCCTATTTGTTCATGGTGGTCTGGGAGAACGCGACGAGGCCCTCGAGTGGATGGCAAGGGGTATCGAAGAGCATGATCCAATTCTCATGACATCACTCAAGATGTCGCCGAGCTACGATTCTCTGCGATCTCACCCGGACTTTTCGGCTCTGCTGCGGAAGATGAACCTGGAGCCCTGAGCGGGCTGCTCGTTGATAAAGGCCTGAAGAATGGGGGCTGCATGATCGGTCGGACGATCTCTCACTACCGAATCCTCTCCAAACTCGGCGAAGGCGGCATGGGGGTGGTCTATAGAGCCGAGGACACCAAGCTGCACCGGTTCGTGGCCCTCAAATTTCTTTCGCCTTCGATGACCGATGATAAGGCGAGAGAACGTTTCATACATGAAGCCCAGGCGGCTTCTTCCCTCGAACATCCGAACATCTGCTCGATCCACGAAATCGACGAAACCCCCGACGGTCATATGTTCATCGTGATGCCGTGTTACGAAGGGGAGTCGCTCGCGGCGAGGGTCGAACGAAGTCCCTTGAAGCTCGACGAGGCGGTGGGGATCGCGATCCAGGTGGCGTCGGGTTTGTCGAAGGCCCACGAAAAAGGCATCGTCCACAGGGACATCAAACCGGGAAACATTTTCATAACGAGCGATGGTCTGGCGAAGATCGTCGACTTTGGACTCGCCAAGCTCAGCGGACGATCGAATCTGACGAGAACCGGGACGTCGCCAGGGACGGTGAGCTACATGTCGCCGGAGCAACTGAGAGGCGCCGGCGTCGATCACCGCGCTGATATCTGGGCCCTGGGCGTCGTCTTGTACGAGATGATCACTGGAGAGACGCCCTTCAGAGGCGACTACGAGCAGGCAGTGAGCTATTCGATCGTGAACGAAGATCCGAAACCGCTTCGAAGCCTTCGTCCCGACGTGCCCGTTGAAATGGAACGCCTCATCGAGAAGACGCTCTCCAAGGATCCGAACCAGCGATACCAACAGATGGCCGAGTTGATTAGCGCCCTCCAATCCCTCGAGAAAAGATTCGCGTCATCGCCCGCCGACACCGGTGATGGCGCTGCGAAGGCAACTCCCTCAATCGCTGTGCTCCCGTTTGCGAATCTGAGCGCGGACAAGGAGAACGAGTACTTCAGCGACGGCCTGGCCGAGGACATCATCGACGCCCTGACGCAGGTGCCGGGGCTTCGCGTGATGGCGCGGACGTCGGCCTTCTCGTTCCGCGGCAAGGATGTGGACGTCCGCGAAATCGGCGCGCGGCTCAACGTCGAGCATATCCTGGAAGGAAGCGTGCGCCGGGCGGGAAACCGTCTCCGCGTGACGGCGCAGCTCGTAAAAGCGAGCGACGGGTACCACTTGTGGAGCCAGCGCTTCGACCGGGAGATGACGGATGTTTTCGCCATTCAGGACGAGATCTCGCAGGCCATTGTGGAGAAGCTGCGGCTGCGGCTGGCGGGGGACCGTTCTCTCGTCAAGCGGTACACCGAGAATGTCGCCGCATACGATCTCTGCCTGAGAGCCCGGTATCACCTTCGAAAGATGACGCACGAAGAACGGGAGGCGGGCCGGCGGTACTGTGAGCAGGCCATCGCTCTCGATCCGCACTACGCCCCTGCGTATGTCGTGCTGGCCGAATCCTGCTTGTGGAGCGCCTTCTGGGGATCCGCGAACCCGCGGGAAGCGTTCTCCAGAGCCAAGTCGGCGGCGCTCGAGGCTTTGAGACTCGACGACACGATCGCCGACGCTCACAGCGCATTGGGAACCGTGCTGGGCAGCGGCGAGTTCGATTGGCAGGGAGCCGAGCGCGAATTCAACCGCGCCCTGGAGTTAGGTCCATCCTCGACGTCTGTCCGATACGATTACGCATGGTGCTACGCCATGTGGTTCTTGTTCCCATTGGGGCGCGTGGAACAGGCCTTGGCCGAGATGCGGCGTGCGCTGGAGCTGGATCCGCTCGATCCTTTCTACAACTCGCTCTTGGGGTATCTCCTTCACTCCACGGCGCAATTCGAGCCAGCGGTCGCCCAACTCAAGCACGCCATCGATCTGGACCCGACCTTCTTTTTCGCCTATTGGTTCCTCTCGTCCGTCTATGCACTCAATGGGTGGCTCGATGAGGCTATTGCCGCGGGCGAGAAGGCGAGCGAGCTCTCCGGACGGCATGCACTGCCGCTGGCGGTATTAGGCACTTGCTACGGCCAGGCTGGCCGAACCGCTGAGGCGCGGCAAGTCTTAGAGGAGCTGACGGCGCGACGGCGCGCGACCTATGTGCCGTCGTGCGCTCTGGCATGGGCTCATTCTGGCGTGGGAGAACTCGACGAAAGCCTGGAGTGGATCGCAAGGAGCATCGAAGAGCGTGAGCCGACAGTTGTGACCGCACTCAAGAGTGCACCGGTCTATGGCCTTTTGCGGACTCACCCGGCCTACCCGGCTCTGCTGCGGAAGATGAACCTGGAGCCCTGAGCGGGGCGCTCGTTGATGAAGGTCTGAAGAATGAGGGTTGCATGATCGGTCAGACGATCTCTCACTACCGAATCCTCTCCAAACTCGGCGAGGGCGGGATGGGCGTTGTCTACAGAGCCGAGGACACGAAGCTCGGGCGCGCGATTGCAGTCAAGGTGCTCCCGCCGCACCTCGGAGGCGACGAGGACGCGAGGAAACGTTTCGTTCAAGAGGCGAAGGCCGCCTCGGCTCTCGACCACGTCAATATCTGCACGATTCACGAAATAGACGAGACGGAGGACGGACGGATATTCATGGTCATGACCCTGTACGAGGGCCAAACCGTGAAGGAGCACCTCGCGGGAGGCGCGCTCGACCTTGCCCGCGCCGTCGATATCGCGATCGGAGTCGCGCGCGGTCTCGAACGGGCCCACGAGCGGGGTATCGTGCACCGGGACATCAAACCGGGCAACATCATGGTGACGAGCGATGGCGTCGTGAAGATCATGGATTTCGGAATCGCGAAGCTCTCCGGGGAAGCCGCGATCACGCGAACGGGGTCATCGGTCGGAACCGCTCCGTACATGTCTCCCGAGCAGGCGGGCGGCGGGGTTGTGGATCACCGGACCGACATCTGGTCGCTTGGCGTGCTTCTCTACGAAATGCTCACGGGACGTCGGCCCTTTGCCGGCGAGTATGATCCCGCGATCATCTACGCCATCATTCACGAAGAGCCGAAGCCTCTCGCGGCTTTCCGGAGCGATGTCCCTGCCGAACTCGAGCACGTGGTGATGAGAGCGATGGCGAAATCTCCTCCCGAGCGGTATCAGAGTGCCGGAGAGATGTATGCGGGCCTCGAATCGTGCGCGCGTGCCATCGCCGCCGGCGCAGATAGCGCCTCGCCGGCCCCGCGGACCGCGGAGCGTCAACTTCCGTCGATCGCCGTTCTTCCTTTCAAGGACATGAGCCCGGGAAGAGACCAGGAGTACTTCTGCGAGGGAATCGCCGAGGAGCTTCTCAACGCCCTCGCCCAGATCGAGGGGCTGCGTGTGGCGGCACGAACCTCGAGCGAGCAGTTCAAGGACAAAGGGATGGACGTAAGGGCGATGGGCAGAGAGCTGAATGTCCAGAGCGTCCTCGAAGGAAGCGTCCGGACGGCAGGCAATCGTCTCCGCATCACGGCGCAACTCATTAACGTGGAGGACGGCTACCACCTGTTCTCCGAGAAATACGACCGGACTGCGGAGGACATCTTCGCCATACAGGACGAGATCTCGCTCGCCATCGTCGACAAGCTGAAGGTCAGGCTTCTACGCGATGAAAAATCGAAGCTCGTCAAGCGGCACACGGAGAACGAGGAGGCCTACCGGCTCTACCTCCAGGGTCGGTATTTCTGGAACCGGCGCCACGAGGGAGGAATGCAGAGAGGGCTCGAGTACTTCCAAAAAGCCATCGCGGTCGATCCCGAATATGCGCTCCCTTACTCAGGCATAGCCGATTGCTACTTCTCTCTCGGCTGGTTCCATTTTCTCGCGCCGAAGGTCGCATTCGCGAAATGCAAGGAAGCGGCCTTGAAGGCGCTCGAAATGGATCCCGATTTGGCCGAGGCGCACGCATCGCTCGCCGTCGCGCTCCAGTTTTTCGATTGGGATCCACTCGGAGCGGAGGCGGAGTTTCGGCGCGCCATCGCTCTCAATCCTAACTACGCGACAGTTCATCATTTTTATTCGCTCTTCCTCACGGCAAGGGGCAGATTCGATGACGCAATCGTCGAGCAGATGCGTGCCATGGAGCTCGACCCCATCCAGCCGATCATCCGAACGGCCCACGCGTATACCCTGTGGGTCGCCGGCCGGCACGACGAGGCGGTTGCGGACTCCCGCGCCCTGACCGAGTTCGATCCGAACTTCTGGATCGGCTGGGTTCTCCTCGGCGTGACATGCGCGGAGGTCGGCAGGTTCGCGGACGCGGAGGATGCTCTTCGGAAAGCGGACGATCTCACGGGAGGCGGATCGACTTTCGTTCTGGGTTCCTTGGGATACGCGCTCGGGTTGGAGGGGAAGTGGGATGAGGCGCGTGCGATCCTCAATCGGCTGCTCGAGTTGAGAAAATCGAAATACGCTTCAGCGGATCTTGTCGCTACACTGTGCTGGCTCCTCGACGAAAAGGATGCAGCCTTTGAATGGCTCGAGAGGGCGATCGAAGAGCGGGCATATCGGCTCTGCTACGCGAAGTACATGCCCACTCTGCAGAGGATGGATTGCGATCCGCGCTTCCAGAAGATCCTGCACCGACTTCATCTCGACGCACTGCCGTGAGGCTATCGGATCAACACCACCCGCTGAGATCCTTTCTCCCTTGGGACGCGGCGCGGGTTTTGGCTTGCGCGCGGGAACCTGGATGTGTATGTTCCGGGCGCTGTCATGGGGTTACGCATGCCTGATGTGAACGATTTCACTTTCACCCCCCTGCGCAAGAATATGTTCTCTTCACGATCCGGGACGAAAACGTCCCCACTCGCAATTGTCATACTCGTGTTGGGGTCGCTCGCAGCGTTGGCCCCCTCCGCCTCGGCCGGCAAGCCTCCCAAGTCGATCGCGGTGTTGGATTCTCTCACGGGCGGCTCGACGATATCGCAAGGCAGCGTTGTCTACGTCGATTTCTGGGCGTCGTGGTGCGTTCCATGCCGGCGGTCATTCCCTTGGATGATGGACCTTCTGGGCAAGTACCGCGACAAGGGGCTGCAGGTCGTCACCATCAACCTCGACCGGGACCAGGCCGCCGCGCGCAAGTTTCTCGCTGGCACGAATGCGTCGCTTCCCGTCGTGTACGACTCCGAGGGTGGTTTGGCGAAACTCTATGGCCTTGAGGTCATGCCCACATCGTTTGTGTACGCGCGCGATGGATCTCTGAAATTGTGCAGAGAAGGGTTCGACCCGAAGGAGACAGAGTCTGTCGAGCAGCTCATTCGCACGCTTATCGAGGAGAAACCAACCAAGTGAAACGATCCTCCGTATTCCTCGTGCTGTTTTGGCTGGGTGTTCTGATCGCTCTGTTGAGCGGGTGCGCGGCCCTGGGCGTTGAGGTTTGGGAGCGCGACGTTCTCGCCAAACCGGAGATGCAATTCGACAACGACGCGATCAACCGGGCCCTCGACGACCACATCTACTTCAGCAAGGAAGGGTCGAGCGGCGGACGCGGCTTCGGCGGCGGTGGGTGCGGATGCAACTGAAAGGTCGCCAGACAATGCGCTCCGCCGTGACGGCGATCGCCGCCACGCTCTTGGGATCCGGCGCGGTCGCCGCCTCGGACTCGGGGACGATGGACTCGTCTCTGCTCATCTACTCGGAGACGGGGCGCGTGAAGGCCGCGGAGGGAGTCTTCGATCTCAGCCGCCCGCTCGGCGATCACCGCACCATCGGACTGCGATTGACGCTCGACGCACTCACGGGTGCCTCGCCCAACGGCGCAACACCGTCCAGCCGGGTTCAGACGTTCACGAGCCCCTCGGGAGGCGGGTCCTACGTCGTGAAGGCCGGCGAAGTGCCGCTCGATGACACGTTCAGCGACATTCGCGGGGCGCTCGACGCGAGTCTGAAGGAATCTCTCGACAGGATCACGTTTCTGAACGTCGGCGGCCACCTTTCTTTCGAGCGTGACTACGCATCGATAGGCGTGAACAGCGGCGTCGTGCGTGAATTCAACCGCCGTAACACCTCGCTCGGCGTATCGGCGGCCTACGCCCACGATATTGTCTCGCCGTACGGGGGCGCGCCGGTCCCTCTCGCGTCGATGCCCCAGCCCAACGCGGACGATGGGGAAGAGGAAGAGGGTGGAGAGGCAGGACCCGGTCGGGGCAAGAACATCGTGGATGTCGTCGTCGGTCTGACGCAGGTCGTCGATCGAAACACGATCGCGCGTCTGGACTATTCCTTGAGCCGGTCGTCCGGTTATCTCAACGATCCTTACAAGATTCTAAGCGTCGTTCAGGATCAGAACTCGGCAGAGCCCGGCGAGCCCGCCGATTACGTTTACGAGGCCCGGCCCGATACCCGGTACAAGCAGGCGCTCTTCGCCGAGGCGCGGCGCTACATCGCGGGCAGCGTGCTCGATCTGTCGTATCGCTATTTCTGGGACGATTGGGGAATCAGATCGCACACCGCCGACGTTTTCCTGAGACTTCCATTGAACGGCAGCCACGCTATCGAGCCCCATTTCCGCTGGTATCACCAGGCGCAAGCGAACTTCTACGAAACGTACCTCATCGACGGACAGTCGCTTCCGAACTACGCGAGTGCCGACATCCGTCTCGCCGCGTTCGACGCTATGACCTGCGGACTCAAGTACTCTCTGCCGGTAGCCGCGGGCACCCACCTGAGCTTCACGGGCGAGTACTACGTGCAGATGGGGAAGCGGGGACCGCCGGATGCCTTCGGAGTCCTGCGTGAGTACGATCTGTTCCCCAGGCTGGACGTCTTCATGGTCCGTGTCGGATTCGCGCATGGTCTCTAGTCCACAGTCGAGATTCGCGGTGCGCAACGCGGGCGCGCATTGGGCGATCACCTACGCTGCAATGGCGGGCCCGTGCGAGATACTCGTCCGAAACGGCGGCGCGGGCGGAGTCGAGGAACTGGCTTCGCTCGCGTACGCCGAAACCATCAGAATCGAACACAAGTTCAGCCGCTATCGCGACGACAACGTCGTACACGCCATCAACCACAGTGACGGCGCTCGTGTTCCTGTCGACGAAGAGACGTCGCGGCTGCTGCACTACGCGGGGCAGTGCCACGAGCTCAGCGACGGGCGCTTCGACATCACTTCGGGAGTACTCCGTCGCGCGTGGGTCTTCGACGGCCGCGTTGCCGCGCCGGACAGAGCGCTGATCCAGTCGCTGCGCGGTCGTGTGGGTTGGTCCAGGGTGCAATTCGACGGCACAGCGATTTCCATACAGCGCGGAATGGAAATTGATCTCGGCGGCATCGGCAAGGAGTACGCCGCCGACCGTGTGGCAGAGCTCGTGGCGGCGGCCGCGGGTACTTCGGTGCTCGTCAATTTTGGCGGCGACATACGGGCGATCGCGCGTGGAGAGGATCGTCGCCGATGGACGATTGGAATCGAAGAACCGGGCCGCGAAAACACGGCCGTGGGTCAGATCGAAATCTCTGAAGGCGGCGTGGCGACGAGCGGGGACTCACACCGCTACTGTATCGTTGACGGCGTGCGTCTCGGTCACACGCTCGACCCGCGAAGCGGCTGGCCGGTCGCGGGGGCACCTCACAGCGTGACCGTCATCGCCGACACCTGCACCGTTGCAGGATTCCTCGCCACCATGGCCATTCTCCACGGCCCCGGCGCCGAGACCTTCCTCGAGGCCCAAAGCGTCAAGTATCACTGTATCCGGTGACGCTGGATCGACTCCCGAATGACGTTGGTGGAATGAGCGAACGCTGTTCCAGGCCCGGAGAGACCGGACTCCGACAGACCCTCTATGGCACACATCTTCTCGTTGACTCCCGAGAACGGTCGTCCATATACTCCCCGAAACTCTTTTGACTGACAACCCGATGGAGCAGCTAGAATGTGCATGAAAACGAAATCATGGCTCGTTTCCGCAAGTATCATCCTGCTGCTTTTTTGCGCGGCTTCAACAGCAACGGCGTTGTCTACGATATCGAGAAACCCGTATTCGGGTGCCATTGTCATCGATGCCGCCACCGGAAAATCGCTTTTTGAAGATCACGCTGACGCCAAGGCGTACCCGGCGAGCGTCACCAAGCTGATGGTGCTGCTCGTCATTCTCGATGCGGTTGATTCCCGTCGCCTGAAATTGAACGAGCAGGTCACGGTGACGGCCGAATCTTCCAAAATCGGCGGATCACAAGTGTACTTGAAAGAAAACGAAGTGATGTCGGTGGACGAACTGCTGTACGCGCTCATCGTCCAGTCGGCAAATGATGCGGCAACGGCGCTGGCCATCCATTACGCGGGCAGCAAGGAAGCACTCGTGGGACTGATGAACAAGCGCGCGAAGGAAATCGGCATGAAAGACACCGTTTTTCATTCCGTGCACGGCCTGCCGCCGGGAAAAGGTCAGCTCCCGGACGTTTCCACCCCGCGCGATATCGCCAGGCTCTGCCAGGAGCTCTTGAAAAGACCCGATGTGCTGAAATACACATCCACGAAAGAACGTACCCTGCGGGCAAAGTCAGGGGATCCGTTCATTATGAGAAGCCACAACCCATTGCTTCGCAGCATGAAGGGGTGCGACGGGCTCAAGACCGGGTATTTCAGGGCAGGGGGATTCTCCATCGCGGCGACCGCGACGAGCAACAAGCAGAGAGCCATTGCCGTGGTCCTGGGATCAACGGATCGGAAAGTCCGGGACGCCAAAGCGAAAAAGATCCTCAGCGAAGGACTGATGCTGCTTGTAATGAATTCCCCGCCGTCCCGCGCGGCACCCGCAACCGCCGATTTTGTCCAGATCAAGAAGAGCACGCTGAAGCTCATCGGCGCGAGCGTCGGTGGTTTTCTGATCCTCGGGGTCGTGCTTTTCTTGTTCAGGCACCGAAACCGGGCGAATACTTACGCGGGATAAAGCCGAGTAGGGCTCGATTTCCTCGTCAAGACGGCTTTCTCTTCGTAACACGATACAGAATCAACAGCAGGATAGCCCCGCCGATCGCCAACAGGAAACTCCCGACGTTGAAGCCGGTGACCGTCCCAAGCCCCAGCCGAGAGCCAATAAACCCCCCTACGAACCCCCCAGCTATCCCTATCAAGATCGTGATAATTATTCCCCCTGGGTCTTTGCCCGGCATGATGAACTTTGCGATCAAGCCCACGATTAACCCCATTGCGATCCAGGACAGAATCCCCATGGTTGGCCTCTCTCGTTTTGTTTGTGCACACTTTCCCGGCCTGATTTGCTTCAGACCTCGGGTCGATCATACCAGATTTCGTGTAAGGGGAATACGGGGTGTGCCATAGGCAGGTTGACGAGTCTTCACCACAAGAGATACAGCGGAATTCCCGCTAGCACTGTGAGCACCGCTGCGGTGGACTCGAACGGGCCGATCGCGACAATTTTCAGATGCCGGAAAAAGTCATGAAGGCGCTCGCGCTGAAGGCACACTCGTTTCTCCCGGAGCAGTATTTCGTCGAGTACGAAGCGGAGTGAGGCCGGGTAACGGTACACGTGCGATCGAGGGCATCCCGAGGCGCGCGTCGTCTAATGCCTTGTCGCACGATGAGTTATGCTTGTCGCCGACTCATCGGAAAGACCGCGTGCACGGCGAGCTTCCTCAAGCAGTCGATCGCCCCGTTCGCGCGCCTTTCTGCTATCATGAGCCAGCGTTGCGGGATCGAACCGAGGGGGCTCGCTGGAGGGGCCGACACAGCTGGAACGAATTCGCTGCAACGGTTTCGCCTCGCGCTACGTATAGGAAGTAAAGATAGACACGCCTCCCGGGGCGCCTCTCACGTCCACCTTTCAAACGGATCGAAACGGAGGTTTTCGCATGAGGAAATTTCTGCTTTTGCTGCTCGTTTTGGGGTTCGCTGCCAGCAGTGTCGTGGCAGCCGAGCTCGATTATCTGAAGAAGCTCCCGCCGATCATCGACCGCGAGGTGTTCTTCGGCGATCCGGAGATCGCTGGAGGGCAAGTCTCGCCCGACGGCAAGCACATTTCGTTTCTCAAGACCTACAAGGGAGAACTCAACATCTGGGTCAAAGGTATCGATGAGCCGTTCGACGCGGCCCGGCCGATGACCGCGGACACGGCGCGGCCCGTCTTCCGTTACTTCTGGTCGAAGGACGGTAAGTACCTGCTCTACATCCAGGACAAAGGTGGAAACGAGAATTTCCACGCGTACGCCATCGATCCGACTGAAAAGCCAAAAGAAGGTCAGGACATCCCCGAAGCGAGAGACCTCACACCCATCGAAGGCGTGACGGTCCAGTTCTACGCGTTTCCAGAAAAGACACCGGACATCCTCTACATGGGGTTGAACGATCGCGACGAACGCTACCACGATGTCTACCGCCTGAAGATCTCGACCGGCGAGCGCGAGCTCATCTGGGAAAACACACAGGAGATGGGCGGGTTCGACTTCGATCTCGACGGGAACCTGAGAGTAGCAACGAAGGAGACGGCGGACGGCGGAACGGAGTTCTTCCGCGTGGATGGCAAGAACCTCGTTTCGATATACACGGTGACCAACGAGGAAAACGCGGCCATCATCCGCTTCCAGAAGGACGGCAAGCGCGCGTACATGGTGACGAACAAGGGCGCGGAGAACGACCTGTCGCGGCTCGTGCTCTTCGATCCCGAAACCGGAGCGACCGAGTACGTCGAATCCGACCCCGAGAAGGAAGTCGATTTCGACAGTGCGATGTTTTCGAACGTGACGAAGGAACTCGTGGCGACGACGTACGAAGGTGCCAGGCTTCGCATCTACTGGAAAGACAAGAAATGGGAGGACGCGTACAACAAGCTCAAGAAAGAGCTGAAGAAAGAAATTGGCGACGGCGACCTGTTCCTGGGCTCTTCCACATCGGATGACCGCCTGCACATCGTCGCCGTGACGAGCGACGTCAATCCGGGCGTTGCCTACCTCTATGACATGGAGACGGGCAAGACGAAGTTTCTTTACAAGCCCCGTCCAAACCTGCCGAGCGAGCATCTGGCGAAGATGACGCCGGTGAAGTTCACATCGCGCGACGGCTTGACCATCCACGGGTATCTCACCACTCCAAAGGGAATCAAGCCCAAGAACCTGCCCGTGATCATCAATCCTCATGGCGGTCCGTGGGCGCGCGACAGCTGGGGATACAATCCGGAGTCCCAGTTCTTCGCTAACAGAGGCTACGCCGTTCTTCAGGTGAACTTCCGCGCATCGACGGGCTACGGTAAGGCGTTCTTCAACGCGGGGAAGAGGAAGTGGGGCGAGGAGATGCAGAACGATCTCACCGATGCCGTCAAGTATTTGATCGATCAGGGCATCGCCGATCCCAAAAAGGTCGCGATCTACGGCGGATCGTACGGCGGGTACGCGACACTCGCGGGGCTGGCGTTCACGCCGGATGTATACGCGTGCGGTGTGGACTATGTCGGTGTCTGCAACCTGAATACGCTCCTGAGCTCGATCCCCCCTTACTGGGAACCGATGAGGAAGTTTTTCAACGAGCAAGTAGGGGATCCCAACGATCCGGAAGACGCCGCGCGGATGAAGAGGCAATCACCTCTGTTCTCAGCGGACAAGATCAAGGCACCGCTGCTCGTTGTCCAGGGCGGCAACGATCCCCGTTGCAAGATGCCTGAGTCCAAGCAGATCGTTGTCGCGATGCGGGACCTTGGCCGCGACGTCGAGTATCTGGTCGCTAACGACGAGGGCCATGGGTTCGCGGGTGCCGACAACAGATCCGCTTTCAGGGTGGCGCAGGAGAAGTTCTTCGCGAAGCACCTCGGCGGACGGTACCAGGAATCGGTCAAGGAGAGCGTCGCGAAACGCCTCGGCGAGATGGTAGTGCCCGTCGAGACGGTCAAGCTCGACGAGCCTGCGGGCGATATCGAAGCGGCGAAGACGGCTCCGCTCCCGGCCGTCGACACCAGCCATCTCAAACGGGCGAAGCTCACCTACGCGGGCAAAGTCGCTATGCAGGGGCAGGAAATCGACGTGGAGAGCGCTGTCTCGCACGCGGGAGCGAAGCGCGGCGATCACGATGTGTGGAGAATCATCGCGGCGCAAACGAGCCCGATGGGCGAGGCCGCCGATACGTTCGATGTCGACCTCAAGACACTGATTCCGGTGTACCGCGGCGCCAAACAGGGCCCCGCGACCGTGCGGGTGAACTACTCCGAGAAGGCGATCAAGGGCGCGATCAGCATGCCGGGAAGGGAAATGCCTCTCAGCAGCGATCTCGAGGCGCCCGTCTATGGAAGCGACTCGGCGCTCGATGTCGTGCTCGCGTCGCTGCCGCTTGCACCGGGATACAAGACCACTCTGCGGACGTTCGACGTCCTCTCACAAGCGGTCAAGATCCTGACGGTCGAAGTCGCTGGAGTCGAGAAGGTCACCGTTCCCGCGGGGACTTTCGAGACGTTCAAAGTCGAGCTGAAGAACATGGACGGAGAGGCCGGAGGCGGCACCGTCTATGTCAAGACAGGCGATGATCGCTACAAGGTCCGGTCTGTCATGCAGCTGCCCCCGATGATGGGCGGCGGAACGATGACATCGGAGCTTCGGGCGGTCGAATAGATAGACCCTGCTTTTTCGGGAGTCCGCGTGGAACCCCGCTGTCGAGCCTTTCGGTTCGGCGGCGGGGTTCTGCTTCATCGCGCGCTCTCTTCGCGGCGGTCCTCGAGGGCGATCACGGCCGAGGAGAGAGATTTTCCCATTTGCCAGGATGCTGCGTCCTCCTATAATCGGTTGTGCGATCTCAGACCATACGGCTGCGGAGAAAGGTTTCGCGTTGTGAAAATAGTCAGGGAGCAAATGACGCTGGGGGAACTTTCAGACATGGCCACCGCCATGTTCGGGAATGTTGTGAAAGCTGTCGTCGACATCGAGAGAGACCTTCTCGCCGTTGACGGAGAGCTGCATTCGGATCTGGAGGCGTTGCTCCTCGAGGATGGATCGAGGCCCCAGAACCTGTGGGGAATCAACCTGTATCCGGAATTGCAGGGCGACGATTTTGTCGAATTCGACTCCATGATCAACATGAGGCCGTCTCAGGGGAATAGAAGCCGCGGCGTCGAAGATCCCGAGACCCGCAAGAAGATCATCGAAATCGTGACCAAGAGGATTTCGCAGTGAGTTATCAACACGGAGATCTTGCCGCAGGGCGTTGGAAGCAGATGCTGCTCGTCGAGAGGATGGCGAATATCGGCGGCGAGGTGGAGCGCGCCTTGAAGTGGCGTGCGAAGAATAACCTCGAGTACAGTCGGATGGCCTTCGAGCGTGCCCTTGAATTGATCGATCTTAGTCTGGAATACCCGCACAAGCGCTCTCATCTCAAAGAAATCGCCCGTCTGCGGGAGACGCTGGTAGACTACTTCTCCGGCTCGAACGAGTTCAAATCCACAGAATCTTCCTGGAGAAACTACTTCTTGCTCTTCACCTACGCGGCCCGAAAGAACTCCTAGCACCCCCGCCCCGCGGAATCGCCATTCCGTCCGCAAAAGACTCTGTTGGACTTGGGCCACACCCTGCCAGTATCATGGTGATCAGTCCGACCACGTGACTCCGCTACGGAGGCCGTATGCTGAGCATTTACCACATTAAGCCGGCGTTTCAGAATTCCCTCCGTCCTTTCGTGCGTCTCCTCGCCAGTTTGAAGGTCACGCCCAATCAGGTAACGATCGCGGCACTGCTCTTTTCCATCGCCGCGGGAGCGAGCATCCTTTTCTGGCCCAATGATCGTTGGCCGTTTGTCGTGTTGCCGGTCGTCCTGTTCGTGCGGATGGGTTTGAACGCCATCGACGGAATGCTCGCTCGCGAGCACCACATGACCACGAAACTGGGCGGCATACTGAATGAGCTGGGAGACGTCGTCTCGGACTCGGCGATGTACCTGCCGTTCGCCGTGGTTCCAGGTGTGTTGGCCCCGGTTGTCGTGATCGTCGTCTTGCTCGCCGTCGTGAGCGAAATGGCGGGTGTCGTTGCGATTCCCATCGGGGGAATGCGCCGTTACGACGGCCCCATGGGAAAGAGCGACCGCGCTTTCGTGTTTGGCGCTCTGGCGCTTGCGAGGGCCTTCGGGTTCGAAGGTCCGATGTGGGTGAACGGGATCCTGATGCTCGTTGCGTTGCTG
>Ga0315273_10002314_pt1 | contig 22439 bp, 21 predicted proteins | sample YL17G02_0_MG_FD_205753 | JGI IMG/M metagenome (GOLD analysis project Ga0315273, IMG submission 205753) | Sediment microbial communities from Yellowstone Lake, YNP, Wyoming, USA - YL17G02_0 | ecosystem: Environmental > Aquatic > Freshwater > Lake > Sediment | place: USA: Wyoming | collected...
CCGTGCAGACGCACCCACGGCATCAAATACTCCCCTGTCTTCAAGTCTTTGTAGAAGGGTTGATGCATGTGCCAGATGAAAGCTACTCTCATCTGTCACCCGGAGATAACTTAGTTATACTCGCCCTTGTCGTAAGTCAGAAATCCCTTTTCGATCATCAGAATTTTCGCCGTTCGGAATTTCTCAGAGGCGACACCTCTTCTCTGAAGATACCCAAAGGCTTCTCTGGCGGCTGCCTGATCATTCGCCTTGATAGCACTTGATACCGCACTAAATAAGTTGCCTTCGTATGTCACCGAAGTTGTGTCTTTTCGAGCGACCTCGAGATACTGCCTGGCGGCATCCTGGTATTTGCCCAGAGCGCTCTGCGAAGCTGCGATTCCCTCCAGTGCCGAGAGACGCGAAATTTCGTCAATGGCGTAATCGTCGGCGTATTTGCGGAAAGCCTTCTCCGCTTTCTCGTAGTCGTTAGTCGCAAAATAGAGATTCGCCAGTTTGAGTGCAGCAAGTTTGGCGGCGAGCGTGCCACCAAAATCATCAATAACCTTCTGGAAATCGATCACGGCGATCTGAGCCTGATTGTTGCGCATTTCCACCTCGGCGCGCCCAAGCAAGTCATACGACTCCCGCTCTTTTCGCGAGGATTGTCCGATGAAGAACCAGATAGCCACGGCAACGACTATCAGCGCCCCGGCAGCGATCAAAATCGTATTGAGGTTTACCTCAGCCCACTCGCGTGCCCTAAACACGGCAGTTACGAAGTGGTCTTCTTTCATTTGCTGCTTGGTTATTCGCTTCTGGGTCATCTGGTCATACACTCCTGACTAAAACAGTACGTCACAGGGACTTTCGTCACACAGAAATACAAGATTAACGATTCTTGTACGGATATCAACTCCTTTTTTGGGAAAATTAAGGGCGAGACCGCTAACCGGCCTCGCCCAACATCTGGCGCTTGTCCTCGAGGGATCGGATTTAGAAGAAACCGGTAAAATTGAAGGTTACCACAGGTCCGCTGCGCTTCTTTTCGGTCTGGAATTCACCCCAGTAGGCTGTGCCCGATTCGGTCTGTTTATCACTGTTGAACTCCGCGGCAAAATCCAGCCAGATTTGCCGCCAGTGTATGCCCGAACCAAAGGAAAAGGCCGTGTGTGTCACCTTTTTCCCGAGCGCGAATTGGCCGCTGTCCGCACCGGTTGACACATACTGCGGCTGTCCGATGTAGTCGCGTTCTACTTTCGTCACTTCACGATATGGACCCTGTGACATCCGGAACCCGGCGCGAATCGGAATAGTACCAACCGATGTCTTGAGAGTGTACTCGCCGCCAAAGCGCAGTTGCGTGCTGTTATCGAGTTTCAGGTCGAACGTATTGTAGACTTCACTAAGCTCTCCGGCGCTGTTGTAACTCGAGCCAGAGTACGGAACAAGATAATAGATTGACCCCGGGCGAGTGAAGGTGTTGACCAAGTCCATAGGATCCCTACTGTTCTTTAGTAGTATCGAGTCCACCTCGGCTCTGACGAAATACTTGCTTTTGCTATAATTGGCGTATTCGAAATCGCCGGCCAGAAGGAGGTTGGGAGTGACCTGATAAGACATTCCTATCGAGATGTCTGTCGGAATATCAATCTTCGTCTTCCCCCGATACAAACTCGGGTTGTTCGCCACCGGTACACCCTGACCTTCCACCCGAACAGACTTATTGTACATCGTGTCGGCTCTCTTCAGGTCATGGTTAGTGACAAGCTGAAATGGGGTCTTGACCATGAGGCCGGCACGGAATTTGTCCTTACGATAAAAGAGTGAAGCAGTGAAGTTGAATCCTTTGGAATCGGCTTTGTCCAGCACCGTACTTGCGCCATGGAACTGAATCGAATCGAAGAGCTGACTGCCATAGTAGTACGGCAGGACCTTGGTGAAGTCGGCTCGGTTAATCGACTCGGTAGAGCCGGTGTAAATGTTGACTGCGCCGCCGAAAGCCAAATCCCCGTATAGGCCGGTTCCAAAACCGAGAGAGATTGCGTCAAGACCGCCGGTGACGGTTCTCTTGCTTTCTAGCGTTGCCTCCCCCACAAAAATTTGGCCCTGAGCTATACTGGCAAAGACACGGCCCGCGGCATTATACTCAACGTTGATCTGATTTTGCACTGAGTTGTAAGTGGCGGATGCCATGAAAGGATGGCCTTTGATACGGATCGGCGCAACAAACGAGGCGAAACCGGGCTTCAGCTTGTCATCGCTAAACTTCGAGTTGATGTTGTGGCTCGCATTAGTAGCGTAAGTCAATTTCGTTTTCAACTGCAATGGCAGGTACACGCCGGAAATTGACGCCTGAGTCTTATCGACTTGAATCAGCCCGGCGGGATTCCAAGTGAGTGCCGAAGCATCATCGGCGACACCGGTGAAAGCGCCGCCCATGGCGCGAGCTCGGGCGCCGGCGCCAATGAAGGAATAATCAATCATGGAAAAGGGGTAAATATTGAAATCCTGACAAAACGCTGCCGTCGACGACAATAGCAGTATGAAGATAACTTTAACGGTCACACTTCTCATACTTCGAACACTCTCCTTCTGTTCTACCCTATAGCATTCTAAGGCATGCAATATAGGACTGGCGAAATAGGTTGTCAAATCATTTTTCAAGCCATTATCTGACGTTAATTTAGACGAGAATGACTGGGCTTTTGTGCAAAACTCAGAGGCAGAATTCAGGGTTAGGAGCTTTGTCACTACCCCGATGAGTCGTCGTCACCGGCTACTGACGACTCGCTGGGCTCCATCATGCCATACTCGTGTAGTTTGTTTCGGAGTGTCCGTGACGAAATCCCCAGGGCTTCTGAGGCTTTGGTGCGATTGCCACCGTGTCTTTCCAGTGTCTCGATGATCATTACCTTCTCCATCTCCGAAATGGTCATTTCCTTGTCTCCCAGAGTCATGGACAAAGACGCTAGTTTGCCCAGAACCAGGTGACCGGGGAAATCAGAGTCCGTAATGCGGTCACCTTTGCAGAGTACAACGGCGCGTTCGATGTAGTTTTCGAGCTCGCGGATGTTGCCGGGCCAATGGTAAGCCAATAGCAGCCTCATCGCCTTTTCCGTAATGCCCTTGATATCTCGACGATTTTCATCATTGTATTTTCGAACAAAATGATCGACGAGCGCCGGGATATCAATCAGTCGATCCCGCAACGGAGGTAGATAAAGCGGAATGACATTGAGACGGTAATAAAGATCCTCTCGAAAACGACCGGTCTTGACCTCATCCTCGAGGTTCTTGTTCGTCGTAGCCACAAGGCGGACATCAACTTTGACGCTCACTCCCGATCCGACACGCTGGAATTCGCGCTCCTGGATGACACGCAACAACTTAGCCTGGACTCCGAATGGCATTTCGCTGATTTCGTCCAAGAGTAAGGTGCCTCCATCAGAAAGCTCGAAGCGGCCTTGGGACTGTTTGATGGCATTAGTAAAAGCGCCTTTCTCGTGGCCAAAAAGCTCCGATTCGATCAAACCCTCCGGCAAGGCGGCGCAGTTGAGAGTAACGAAAGGACCATTAGCGCGCGGCGAGTTGTAATGTATGGCGCGTGCGATCAGTTCCTTGCCGGTTCCGGATTCACCGCGGATGAGGATCGTGGCACGAGACTTCGCCGCCGATGACAACGTCTCCAACAAGCCGAGAAGCTTCTTGTCGGCGCCGACAATGTTCTCAAACTGGTAGCGGCCGCGAATTTCGGAGCGAAGGATACGGTTTTCGAGTATGAGTTGCCGGTGTTCGAGAGCTTTGGCGACAATCATTTCGAGTTCGTCCGGGAGAATCGGCTTGAGTATGTAGTCGAAGGCGCCGAGCTTCATCGCCTCAACGGCATCCTTCACGGTGCCGTAAGCCGTTATCATGATCACCACAGTCTCCGGCGACTCGATCTTTACCTGTTTCAACAGGTCAATACCGCTCATCCTTGGCATCTTGACATCAGAAAGAACAATGTCAAACTCCCTCTCGCGGAGTAGTTGCAGACCCTGTTCGCCCGAAGCAACGGTCATTACACTGTGGCCGAGTCTCTTGAGAACTTCCTCGAAAAACTCGTTGACCAGGGCATCGTCATCAATAACCAGGATTTCGTGTGTTGTACTCATGTTTCTTGCATTTCCTGTGTCTGCCGATCTCTCCCAAAGACCGAGAAGTTAGTGCGAGTTTGCCGGCAAGATAATCGTGAAGGTCGAGCCGACGCCATCGCGCGAATCGACTTCAATTATGCCACGATGCGCCTCGACTACTTTCTTAACCAGTGCCAACCCCAGACCCGTACCTCCATCGCGCGTCGTAAAGAAGGGCGCGAAAATCTTCTCTCGTATTTCCGCTGGAATGCTCGTTCCCTGATCAGCAATACTCAGCATTACTTTGCTGCCATTGGCGGCAAGGTTGACGCGAATAATACCGCCATCGGGCATAGCCTCATCCGCGTTCTTTAGCAGATTTACGAGTGCGCCGCCAAGGTTCTCGCGGTCGAATTCGCAGACGACCGGCTCGGCAGGCAGACTCAGATCGACCTGCGCATCAGAGTTGCGTGCATGCAGATCCATACGAAAAAAATCGATCGTCTCTTTCAGTAGCGAATTGAGATCACCCGCTCGCGGCTCGTGACGAAGATCGCGGGCGTATTCAAGCAACGACGTAACGGAGCGATTCAGTTTCTGGACGCCGGCGCTGATCTTGTCAACATAGCCCACATGCGGATGATCGTCTCCCAGTTCATCCCGCAGCAGCGCGGCAAAGCCGGCGATACCGGAAAGCGGATTGCGTACTTCGTGTGCAATGACTGCTGCCACCTCTCCGAGCGCAGCCAGGCTTCTCACTCGCGCCATTTCCTCTTGCATACGTTTGACTTCAGTCAGGTCAACAAAGACTTCCAATGCTCCTACGGTATTGGCAGCACTGTCGGTAATCGGCGCACTCGAAACCGAAATCGGGATCACCGTGCCGTCGTCGATGCGAACATCTTTTTCGAGATTGCGGTAAGCTTTGCCTCCTGAGAAAAGACCGCGAAGCGAGTGGGCGCCGGCAAGAGTCTTACCGAATATCTTCTCGTATTCAGCTCCAATAATTTGCTTGGGTTTGATATGAAGGATTGCACAGCCGGAACGGTTGATGCTATTGATCTTGCCTTCAAGGTCGATCGTGATCACTCCGGCGGTCAACGACTCGAGGACATTCTGAAGGAAGTTCTTGGTCTGTAGATTCTGGTCAAGAACCTCTCGCAGCTTCTCGTTTGTCGCCGTCAACTCGTCAGACAACTGCTGATAGCGGGCTTGAAGGGTTGCATAGGATTCATTCAACCGCTTAATCGTGTTGTTGAAGCTGGCGAAAGTCTCACGAAAAACCGCCAACTGGTCGGAATCCCGAAGTTCCTTGCCGGATGCACTCTGCTTCTGCCTTACCATCAAGAAGATAATAGGAAGAGAATCACGTGGTTTTCAACAAAAATAATTGGCGGACCTTGAGCGATGGTGCAGTAACATCAGCCGAGTGGCTATCGATCACGACGGCTGACCTTATTTGTCGCCCTGGCAACGTCTATCATTGTCGAGGGTCAGTCGGATGCGTTAGCGTCAAAAATAGGCCAGGATTTCACCCGCAATCTGATCCAGCGGGGCGATAGTATCGGCAATTCCGGCTTCAATAACGGCGCGGGGCATTCCATAAACTATGCAAGACTCTTCGTTCTGTGCAATAATATCGGCGCCCCTGTTCTTCATCGCCCGCAAACCTCGCAGGCCATCCGCCCCCATGCCAGTCATAATCACACCAAGAGAAACTTGTCCGACAGCGTCGGCGACCGAGTTCATCAGGACGTCGACCGAGGGTTTATGGAGCGTGTCTGCCGGTTTCTCTGACAGCACGGCAACGGTATTGGACAGATTCTTGCGAACGAGCAGGTGCTTGTCGCCGGGCGCGATGTATGCAGTGCCCGAGTTGATCTGTTCACCGTCTTCCGCTTCTTTGACAGTTATCTGACAGAGATTATTCAATCGTTCAGCCAGCGATTTTGTAAACATTGGTGGCATATGTTGGACAACCACGATGCCTACGGGGAAATTGCGCGGTAGCGATGTCAACACTGCTTGCAGAGCGGGAGGTCCACCGGTGGACGTGCCGATTGACACAAGGCGCACCAATTTCTGCTTCTTTCGCGGTCCACGCATCAAAGAAGATTGAGATGTTTGAGCGCCTCCGATCGATGTCTTGGCAATCTGACGTCCCTTGCGGAGCGCGTATTGCGCCATCAGAGTGTGGCGGCGACTGTAGATGTGTCTAACCTTAGCCTGTAAATCGGCTTTGATTTTGACTATGTCGAGAGAGACAAAAGACATTTGCTTGGGTATGAAGTCGACGGCTCCGAGATCAAGGGCATCCAAAGTGATCCGTGCCCCTTCAGAGGTCAAAGAAGACACCATGATCACCGGTGTCGGCTGCTTTTCCATGATCATGCGCAACGCCGTTAGTCCGTCGAGCAGCGGCATCTCGATGTCCATAGTCACCAGATCGGGCTTTAGCTCGAACGCCTTCTCGACGCCTATCTTGCCGTTTGCAGCGAAACCGACGATCTCGATTGCGGGATCGTCAGCGAGCATCATTTGGATGGCTTTGCGCATGAAAGCCGAATCATCAACGATCAGTACGCGAATCTTGTCTGACATTGCTACTCCTATGCAGGGCAACTGCGCTAAGTCATCATGGTGAAGATGCCGGCTGGATCGACAATCAGGCGCACCCGACCATCACCAAGAATGGTGGCGCCGGCAATCCCCTGAGTCTGTCCGAGGAATTCGCCCAGCGACTTGATCACGACTTCTTCCTGTCCGATAAGATGATCGACGACCAAGCCAATGCGCTTCTCAGCCAATCCGAGCACCACTACATAGGAGTTAGTCATTTTCGCCAGATCGATTGAACTGGTGCCCCTAAAGAATATCGAATGCAGATCGACGATTGGCAAGACCGTGTCGCGAAGGCGAATGACTTCCTTGCGATTGATCGACGCGACGTCAGTGCGGGCGATCTTGACAGTCTCCAATACTGAAGCCAATGGCAGAATGAACAACTCGTTGCGCGCTTCTACAAGCAACCCTTGCACAATCGCCAGTGTCAATGGCAGTTTAATGATAATTGCCGTGCCTTTGCCGCGTTCTGACTGGATGTCAATAATGCCCTTTAGCTTTTCAATATTGGTTCTAACCACGTCCATTCCGACGCCTCGCCCCGAGACATCGGTCACGACTTTAGCGGTGGAGAAGCCGGGATGGAAGATGTAGCTAAAAACCTCTTTGTCTGACATCCGGTTAACTTCGTCAGCTGAAGCGAGCTTCTTCTCTATCGCTTTCTGACGAATTCTGGCCGTGTCGAGGCCGGCGCCATCGTCGGCAACTTTGATGACGATGTTGGAACCCTCCTGGCTGGCGATCAGATCGATACGACCACTACGCGCCTTTCCGGCGGTCACTCTTTCATCCGGTAGTTCGATGCCGTGATCGGCGGAGTTGCGGATCAGATGCACCAGAGGATCGCCGATTTCCTCAATAACCGACTTGTCAAGTTCAGTCTCCTCGCCGGAAATGAACAGCTCGATTTCCTTGTTCTGACTGCGGGCAAGGTCACGGACGACACGCGGGAACTTATTAAATACTTTCCCAACCGGCAGCATACGCATTTTCATGATGGACATCTGCAGTTCCGTCGTAACAAAATTGAGTTGTGTGGCCACTTGATTGAGGTCATCCATCAACTCTTGGCCCTCGTAGCGTGACGTGATTCTGCCGGTGAGCTGTAACATGGCGTTTCGTCCGAGCACAAGCTCGCCCATAATGTTCATCAGACTATCGAGACGGCCAACATCGACGCGGATCGTCTGATCTGCGCCACGACGCATCTCCGCCATCTGTTTGACTAAAGATGTGCCGCCATCACTCCGCTGTGTTTCGTCTGTCGCTTCTTTCTCTTCTTCCGCCGGTTCCGCGTCAATCAGTCTCAATTCCGGCCTATCTGCGGGAAGCAGTGTGGCTTGGGCGGCCAGTGACTCCGTTTTCGGAGTCGAAGATTCGATGGGTGTGGCAGGTGCTGCGGTGGCGGATGTCTCGATCTTCCGGGGTTTGCCGTTTTTCTTGGTTTCCTTTTTCGTCGCGGGTGCTTCAACTCCAGCCGTTACAGAGCTGGCGGCGATCAACTGGTTCTTAACGGACGCCAGATCAATTCCGCTGTCCTGGCCGGAACGAAGATCCTCCAAAAGGAGTTTGAGCGTGTCGATTGCCTGGAGCAAGGCATCCATAATAACCGGATTTGTTTTCAACTCCCCCTTGCGCAGTTTGTTGAGGACATCTTCCATCTTGTGGGTCAATTCGGAGACTTTGTCCAGTCCCAGAAAACCTGATGTGCCCTTAATAGTATGCGCGGCCCGAAATATCTCGTTGAGGAGGTTGAGGTCGGCTGAGTTTTTTTCGAGCTTGACCATGTCTTCATCAAGCTTGGCGAGTATCTCGTCCGCCTCGATCATGAACTCGTCGACGATCTCCTTCATGTTGTCCAATTCCATTCCCGTCTCCGTCATGGCGCCTTACCCTTCTAGTTATTCTGCTTTTCTTTGGTCAGGTTGTTGAGCAACTCGTCAACTTCGCTTTGCTCGCTGGAGTTATTGGAGAAATTGGCGTTAGGATCATATGCACGTTCCTTTCGCTTGACGTCGCTTTCCGGGCCGACATCGAGTTGCAGTCCGACCAGGACGTCCTTGAGACGATTCTCAACTTGCTCCAGAAGCGAAATGGCGTGGTCTACCTGCTGCGAAGTGATGTCCTGGAACTGTAGAGCGTCCATGATCGCATAAGCGTCATTTCGATTGGCGGAAACATTCACACCAATTCGTTCGACAATTCGCTTCACTCGCGAATTATTGCGAAAGTAGGTCGACGGAAGAACGCGTCGCAGCTCTTTCATCTGGGTCTCGATTTCGCCCTCTCGGCCGGTAATCGCCTCCACCATATCGAGCACGCGATGCGTTGCCGTCGCGGTCTGCTGCGTTACCTTCTCCAACTGTTCGGCAGCTTGCGGCATCTTGTTGCGCGAATCGGCAATCGGTTCCTGAACCACTCTAATGCCCTTGATGATCTGACTGATTGAATCGGCAAGGTGCCTCAGTTCCGCGTGGATATTCTTGGCCGAATCGTCGACGCGAATAGACTTGTCCATCATTTCAGCTCCTTCCAACCGACTTAAGTACCTGACCAATCTTCTCACCGAGCGTTTCCGGAGTGAATGGCTTCACTATGTAATTGTTCACTCCCGCTTTCATTGCCTCAATGATATCATCTTTGACTGACCGGGTCGTCACCATGAGAATCGGCATGTCCTTGAATTCTTCCAGACTACGAACTTGGGAAACGAAAGTGAGGCCATCCATCTCCGGCATATTCCAGTCGGTAATCACGAAGTTGAATTGCTCCACTTTCATTTTCGCTAACGCATCTTTGCCGTCCGAAGCTTCCGTGACGTCATCATAACCGGCTCTTTTCAGAGTGTTGACAATGATGCGTCGCATTGTCGGCGAATCATCGACCGCGAGTATTTTCAGAGAAGACACCTCTACCTCCTGTGCTTTCAGTTTATAGCTTTGCGCTTATCGCAACTGCCCCTAATCCAGTAGTCGCGCCACTTCCGCAAGTAGAACCGACGATTTGAAAGGTTTGACCAGATATGAAGTGGCGCCGACCTTTTCGCCCTTTTGCTTGTCCTCGTCACCCTCTTCAGAGGAGAGAATGATAATCGGGACTTCGGCAAACTTGTCGTTTTGGCGCAGAGTGGCTATCAACTCATAGCCATCGATGTTGGGCATGTTCAGATCGGTGATTACCAGATCGATATCGGATTCAAGATGGGACACTTTCTCCAGAGCGTCCATGCCGTCACACGCGCCGACAACCTCATAACCGCTGGACTTCAGGCTATAGGAGACGAACTTTACCAGAGTCGGTGAATCGTCTACTACCAAAATTCTTCTGCTCATATCTACCTATTCCTTCTCACAGTGCTATTTCTTGGTGCTGGCCAGCAGTTCCTGAATCTTCCTGAGTTTGTCGAGAGTTGCAGCACTGGTTCCCGATACGTCACGAGCACTCTGGGCTGCAGTGGATGCAACTGCGGCAAAAGCCGATTTGGCTCCGACAGCGACGGCGACTGGTGCGGCCGTCGTCTCCGGCATATCCGTTTCGGCAGCGGCGCCAGTCTCTTTGAAATAGACCAGCCCGTTTTTGAAATAAACCAGCTTGAAGGCCTTGCTGATACCGTGCAACGATTCGGCATGGCCGATATAGAGATATCCTCCGGGTCTCAGGTTGTTGTAAAATCCCTTTACAATCTGCTTCTTGATGTCGTCAGAGAAATAGATCATCACATTTCGGCAGAAGACAAAATCCATGTCTGTCATCAGCGCCATCTTGCGGCGATCAGCCAGATTGAGGTGAGAGAATTTCACCAACCGCTTGACGTTGTCAGTTACGCAGTATTTCTCACCTTCGCGTGTGAAGTACTTATTGACAATATGCAGCGGTGTGGTTCGCAGCGACATCTCGCTGTAGCTTGCCGTACGCGCCGAGTAGAGCACATTCTCTGAGATGTCGTTGGCGATGATCTCGATATTCCAGTCGTTGCGTTCGCCGAGTACCTCAAGCAGAATCATGCCGAGCGTATAGGGCTCTTCCCCGGTGGAACACCCTGCCGACCAAATTTTCAAGCGCTTTGGCTGACCGGATCGTTTTTTCTGTTCAAGAATTATCGGTAGAACCTCGTGCTGGAAACAAGCCAATTGCGGCGGATTGCGATAGAACGAGGTCTCATTAGTCGTGACCAGATTCATCAGCATATTGAATTCCTTCAGCGACGTGTCATACTTGACTTGATAGAAGTAATCGCGGAAAGACTTGAGACCGAGCGTGGTCATTCGTTTGCTGAGCCTATTTTCAACTAGATATTTCTTGTTCTCGGCGAAAAAGATTCCGCATCTTTCGTGGATAAAGTCGCGAAAGGCAACAAAGTCTTCAAGGCTGAGTTCAAGATTCAGGTTTTCTGTCTGCAACATAGTCACTGTGTCCTACGGTCGATAGACCTAACTCGATTCTTCCACCAGCGACACTGCCTTGCCCCGGAATTCACGCCGGGAAGCCACTGCCTCTTCGTATAACGGATCCTGTCTGGCGACTTCTCTGATTCGGTGACACTGGGGACCAGCCAGAGCCGGCTGCTCCATCTGAAACGATTCCCCTTCCACCGCCTTTTCTATAATTGTGAAGCGTCGCGGACCCACTTCGACGCCTTCTCGATTCTCCTTCTTTCTGAAACCGGCCACGCGGGTTTCGAGTTCAACAACTCGTTCCCGGAGTTGATTGATCTCAGCGCGATGACTCTGTGCAGCCACAGCTTTGGTGACGATGCCGTCAAGTTCTTTGAGGCGGAACGGTTTGACAACATAGTCGTTAGCGCCGGCGCGCATCGCTTCGATGGCGGAATCTACCGTCGGATACCCGGTCATAATGATTATCGAAAGATCATCGGCGGTCTTTCTCAGCGCATGCAAGACATCAATGCCACTGGCATCAGGCATCCGCAAGTCGATTAAGGCGGCATGAAAGCTTTCCGTCCCCACTTGCTGAAGAGCTTCGGCTGCCGACCCTGCTGTTCGTACTTGATAGTTCAATTTTGTGAAATATTCTGCGAGCAATTCTCTTACGAACACCTCATCATCAACCACAAGCAGCTTACTCTCCATTGACGACCTCCTGTTCGTGAGCCTTCCTGTCACGATGGTATGCTTTCGCGGCCGCTTCGACCACGGAATACAGTCTGTTGATATTGAATGGCTTGACAATGTAATCGTAGACACGCTTCCGCAAAGCTTCCACCGCCGTTTCCACCGAGGGGAAGGCGGTCATGACGATGACGGGCAGATTCCTGTGGCTTTGTCTGAGGTCTTCAACAAGCTGTAGCCCGTCAATACCCCCCATCTTTATGTCGGTCAAGACGACGTCGAAATCGTCATGCTGCTCTACTATATCCATCGCCTCTTCAGCGCTGTTAGCGGTCATAATGGAGTAATCCTTGGAAAGGAAGTAGTCATAGAGCAGGTCGCGAATCAACAACTCGTCATCGACGATCAGTACCTTATAAGTGTCCATCAGACCACCCCTTCGATCTTGGTAATTGCATCATTCACAGCGCCCACTACGTCTTGATTCCGGTCGCTCGCCAGGTTGCGCAGGAACGGCAGCGCCCGTTTGTCCTGCAACATGGAGAGCGATTTGGCAGCCGCCACTCGCAGGACGTCGTTTTCGTCGGTGAGAAACTGCACGATCTCGGCGGTTGCATCGGGATTGCCGATTCGACCCAGCGTATTGATCGCATGGAATCTGACCCAGAGGTCTTCGTCCTCAAGCAAAGAGAGAATATCGCGATAAGCGTCATCGCGGGCCAAAGCCACCAACGCGTCGATAGCCGACTTGCGCACCTGTGGCTCTTCATCGCTAAGGAGTATCCTGATATGCTCGATCGCTGCTCTGTCGCCGATGCGACCGAGTGAGTCCACGGCTGATTTGCGGACTTCCCATTCCGGATGATTCAGCGCGCCGATTAGCGGTTCCACCACTGCCTTTTCCCCGATCCAGCCGAGCGCCTGTGCCGCCATTATCTGGCGCAACGGCGATTGGTGATTGAGGTCCTCTCGAAGGCGGACGATGGCATCAGAGCTGCAACTCAGAACAATCGCCCCGAGAGCCGCCTGGCGAACATCGGGATAGGAATCATCCAAACCGGCAAACAGCGTGTCCAGAGCCGTATCACCACCAATCCATCCCATAGCTTTGAAAGCAGCCGAGCGGACATGTCCTACATGATCGGTCGCCAGCTTTGTCAGTAGCGGTATGACCTGCTGATCGCCAATCCTGCCCAAGGCTGAGGTCACACGTTCGCGGACACCATCGTCGGCGTTGTCGACCAGCGGCACCACGTCAAGTATGAAGTGCGAATTGCCGCTGGCGGCGATCATGTCCAGAAGACTACAGGCCACCGTGGGCGAAGCATGGCGCAGCGCCTGCGAAATTTTCTCTGCCGCCGCCGTGGCGGCGATGGTCAGCAGTTCCTTTGCTTTAAGCGCCACGTCCTCGTCGGGATCCGCCAGTGCCCCAAGCAACAGATCGACGGCAGCCGGCGTTTCCCAGCTTCGTAGTTCCTCAAGTGCAAACAATTTGGTTTGCCGGTCGCCACTTCTGACCGCCCGTGTCAAGCAAGTCTGAAGCTGAGCGGCAGGCAGGTCATCAAGAACCGAATGATCGGTTGCATGGGCAAGTTTGATCAGAGAACTGACAACTGCTTCCTGCAGAGCGCTGTCTTCCCGTTTGAGCAACTTGCGCAAGTAGGGTTCGACTTCGCGCGTCCACATGCTCCCCATCGCCTCAACCGCGGTGAAGACTACGACCGGATCAGTGTCGTCAAGCGCCCTCACGAGAACTGGGATGGCGCTGTGATCGCCGATCTTCCCCAAGGCCTCGACAATTTGCGCTCTGGCTTCCGCGAAACGATCATAGGTTTCTACCAAAGGCCCCACGGATTTCGGATCGGCCAGCAGTCCCAGTGCCTCGGCCGCTGAACAGACAACGTTCAGACTCGAATCACTGAGAGCTCTAACGACAACTTCAACCGACGATCCGTCGCGGATAGTACCGAGAATGTCCACCGCAAACTTGCGGACGTCCTGATCGGGATCGAAAACTTTCTCCGATAGTGCCGGCACCGCGTGTTTGCCGAGGGTCGTCAGGATTTCGGAGGCAAGATTGCGGGTGCCGATGTTTTCGTTAGCCAGATACTGACAAAGAAAAGTCGGAGCATATGACGAACGTCGTCGCACGATCGCCTCCGCGGCGGTTTCGCGAATACCCTTGTCAGGGTCTTCCAGAGCGGTAACCAGCGCCGCGTCTGCCTGAATGTCGTCAATCCTGCTCAACTCGCTGATCGCGTCCTCGCGGTCGAACGCATCAGCACTCGACAGTTGTTCCAGCAATCCCTCCAGCAACGTGCTGTCACTGCTCATGGTATTAGTCCTCGACAATGGCTATTAGCTGACATTCACGCGCGAGGCGGTCAGTGCTTCGTGAGCTTCCGCTTCGCTCGGATAAATCTCGAAAATATGAGACAACTGAGTGATCTCGAATATCTCCTCAACGTAGCTTGCCAGATTGGACAGTAGCAAGCGTCCCTTGGCCAACCGCATCTCTTTGAGTATGGAGACCAATGTTCCCAACCCAGAGCTGTTGATGAAGTCGATCTGAGCCAGATTCAAAATGATCCGGGTTTTCCCCTGAGCCACGCGTTTGAGAATCTCTTCTTTGAGATTGGAAGAACTGGCAAAGTCGAGACGCCCTTTCAGACTCAGCGTGATGTAGTCCTCATTTTCAGTTACTCTGATTTCCATGTACTCCTCCGTTTGACTTTTGTAGCAGAACGCCGACTTGCGAACTCTTCCTGCGCAGCCGGAAGAAAATGCTCACTCGAAGCCCCCCCTCTTGTCGTTCCTCCACTTCCATTCTATCGGCAAATAGCTTCATGATGCCCACTCCTCGACCGCCGCTTTTTTCACAATCGATGTCCGGTCGCGAATCATCCAGATGCAGGGCTTCCGGCTTCGCCTCACCTTGGTCCTCGACGTCGACGCGAACGGTCTCCTCGTCCCAGGCAAAAACCACGTTGATCGATTTGGAAGGATTCGATTTGTTGCCGTGGATGAAGGCGTTTGTGTATGCTTCTGAAACACACACGGCAAAACAAAACTCCTCCTCCGGATCAAACCCCAGGCGCCGGGCCATTTCGCTCACCGCCGCATAGCAACGGCCGAAATGGTCATTCTCCGGATAAATGGTCAATTTGTAGACTTGCCCGCTCATTTTATCTCTACCAGCAGTGTGGTTATGTCATCGCTCTGTGACTTGTTGGGATCGCCTTTGAAATCGTCGACCTCCTGCGTGAGCAGGGCGATGAATTCCTCCGGCTCGCGCTCGGCATTCGTGAGCACGAACTTGTTCAACCGCTCACGCATGTACATTTGCCCCTCTGAGTTCTCGCATTCGGTTATGCCATCGGTATAGAAGAGTACCCGATCTCCGATTTCCAGCGGCACGCTCTCCGATTGATATACGAAGCTCGGGAACTGTCCCAGCACAGTCCCGCCGGTCTTCCACATCGTGATCTCGGCCGATTTCTTGTGAAAATGTATCGGCGCCAGATGTCCCGCGTTGACGTAAGTACAGGTCATCATCCGTAGGTTGAAGTAGGCGTACGCCAGCGAGATGAACATATTCTCGGTTTTGAGCACCTGATCGCAGAGAAAGGCGTTCAGATCGGTAATCATCTGGTCGATTTCAACGTTTTTGCCCGCTTCCATCCGAAACACCGACCGTACGGCCGTCATCATGAGCGCCGCCGGCATGCCTTTGTTGCTGACATCACCGACGATTATGACGAATTCATGGGGTGACAGACGAATGATGTCATAATAGTCGCCGCCGACCTGCCCGGCAGGCAGATACGTTGCTGCAATTGACGCGTTCTCGAACGCTTCCGCATTGGACGGCAGCAGCGCCTGCTGAACCTGTCGCGCAACCACAAGCTCCTGTTCCAGTTTCTGCCGCTCCAGCCGCTCCATCATCAGATTGGCGTTTTCTATCGACACGGCCGCGAAACGCACTAACGTTTCGACCGCGTTCTTGTCCTCGTCGGTGAAACCACCGCCTGTAGTTTTATTGACCACTATCAGCACGCCGAGTTGTCTCTCGTGTGTGGCAACGGGAACGCTGATGATGGCATTAATCAATCCACCGTGTGTCGCCGCTTCGGGAAACTCGTTGATAACGATCGTCTCGCCCGTTTGAAATGTCCACGTGGCGATGTCTACGTCATTTTCCATCTTGATTGATTTGATGATACGGTCATCCAGTCCCCAGGAAACCTTCGTCAGCAACAAGCCGTTCTCCAGAAGCATTATGCAGCCGACCTCGCCACCAACCGTGCGCGTCGCCATATCCATCATCGCTGACAGCACTTTCTCGATATCGAGCAGCGAGGTAATCATCAGACCCATCGTGGCAACGTCGTTGAGCTGCATCGTCTGATCTTCGATCCGGTTCTCAAGGTCGAAAAGCTTGCGTTCCAGCAACTCCATTTGCTTGTCAAGAAGTGACAGCATTGCGATATTCCCTTCTTTCCCGGATGTTTGGCTGTATGCTCAAATTATTAATTGTCTTGACCTTATGGCATGTCCTTGTTGGAGCTATCGACATAGGCGCGAAAAACTTAAAAAGACCATGCCACTTTTCGCACAAAAAAGTCGATCCACCTGCTCCCTGGAACACATTCGGACGCGGTGATTGTCTTGACAAATGCCGCAAATTGAGTATCTATATCAGGATGAACTGCACGAGTACCGGCAGGTCATTGTTGGTTGGGTGTCCGGTTAGTACGCCCAAACAAGACGAGATACCGATTACTTGCCCGTATTCCCTTCACTTGGGAAGTACTTAGTGGCCGACACCATACTTGATGTTTGAGCAGCCCATTCGTATAAGTTGTAGCGGCGCCGCCAGTTTGATGGAACGGGTCTATATCTATGGGACTTTGGCTTAGTGGAGGTATAATGCCACGTACAATTGCAATGCTCTTGATTATTCTGGCTTCGTGCGTTTCCGTGGCGCAGAGCCAAGAGAAATCCTACGACTACCGGAATCTCACACCGCAGGACATAGAGGAGCTTAAGGCGGCACGTCACAAGTTTTACGAGGCCGAAACCGCGGATCGCGAGCGCGCGATCAAAGCGCAACTGTCGCAGAGAGAAGCGCTGGTCGACGGCAACCAAGCCGATTATGACGTGCGTTATTACGGCATAACCGTCAAGCTTGATTTCACCACGAGTACCATACAAGCGAATGTCCAATACAAGATTCGCTCCGGCATCGCGGCGCTTAACAGAGTCGATCTCAATCTGGTGGATCAACTTGTGGTGGACTCCGTGCGGTTCGGCAGTACAGTGGTTTCGTTCACTCGCTCCGCCAACATGTTAAAGATTACAACTCCAACTCCCTACGCCCAGAACGTCGAATTTGATATGGCGGTCTATTATCACGGCGCCCCGCGCTTCGACGGGCAGCAGGGAATGTATTTCGGCTCGGTCAGCGGATACCAGATGTGCTATACCAATTGCGAGCCCTTTGCTTCGCGCTACTGGTGGCCCTGCAAGGATTATCCGCTCGACAAGCCGGATTCGGTCGATATCTACATCGACTACCCATCGGCCTACAAAGTGGCGTCCAACGGTGTTATTGTCAGCGATGTCGCGAGCGGCAGCGACAGGAAGCTTGTACACTACAAGCATAATTATCCGATCGCGACCTATTTGGTGGCCTTCACCTGCGCCAACTTCGTTTTCGGCCAACAGACGTGGACGTACGGCTCAATCAGCATGCCGGTCGTCACCTATACTCTCCCGAATGCCTACGCGGCCAAAAATTCGTTCGATTTTTGGATGCTGCCGATACTAACTCATCTAAGCGACAAGTTCGGGACTTACCCTTTCGCCACAGAAAAGGCCGGCAATGCTCACTTTGGCTGGGGCGGCGCCATGGAACACCAGACCTGCACTTTCTATATCCCGACCTTCTATAACGATTGGGTGATTGCCCACGAGACCGGCCACCAGTGGTGGGGTGACATGATTACCTGCAAGACTTTCAATCATGTATGGCTTAACGAGGGCTTCGCATCATACGCGGAACCAATCTTCTTCGAGTCCTACTACAACTCCCAGACCGCCTACTTCAACTACATGCAGTCACAGAAATATCTGGGACGGGGAACAGTATACGTGGAAAACCTGCAAACCGATGATATCTTCAATGGCAACCTCTCATACGACAAAGGCTCGTGGATACTGCACATGTTGCGTGGAGTTCTTGGCGACACGACGTTCTTCCGGGTGATTCACGATTATTCCGAATCATCGTATAAGTATGGTTCCCTGACCACGGAGGATTTCTCCAATTTCGTCTCCGCGCGCGTCGGCAGTGACATGTACTGGTTCTTCCACGAATGGGTATACGGCGATGGCCATCCCGATTATGAGATCACTTGGCGGTGCGAGCGCGATACGAGCGTCACCGGCGGATTCAATCTATACTACATCATTGCCCAGACGCAAACGGGTGGTACCTATTTCAAGATGCCGGTCAAAACCCAGTTCGTAAGGACAGGCGGAACCCTTGACACGACAATTTGGAATGAAGGTAGTACCCAGTTCCTGACAATGCATTTTGCCGATTCAGTGACCAATATCGTTGTCGACCCACAGCAGTGGATTCTCCGAACCGTGACAACAGTTCCCTTCGGGATGCGCGCAGTCACAACCGATCCCCCCAGCGGTGAAGTTTATGTGCCATACTATTGGAAGCTGGAGGCCGTGGGTGGAGTAGCCCCCTATCACTGGACTTTCTTGGGCGGTGATCTTCCTTACGGACTCGTATTTAACGGTGGTACCATTGGAACGGTGACAGGGAACCCAACCTATGCGGCCACTTTCTACTACAATCTTCAAGTAACCGACTCAGACAGTCCCGCCAAATCCCAGATAGTCTACTTCAAACACGTCATTAACAAGGCGTCCATAATACCCGTCTGCGGCGATGCGAACGCTGATAAGAGCATTGACATTTCCGATGTAGTTTACCTGATCGCACATATTTTTAGTGGCGGGCCGGCGCCCACGCCTACGATACGTGGTGACGCCGACTGCACTGGATACATCGACGTATCGGACGTGATATTTCTTGTGAGTTACATCTTCTCGGGAGGTCCGGCACCACACTGCCCGTGATACAGGGCAGAGTGAAGAAATGCAAAGGCGCGGATTGCTAATTCGCGTCTGTCTTCATCCTGCCATCTTGCTGCGAAAGAACGACAAAGAAAAAGCGAAGAGCAAGGTTGACTGCCGCTACTCTCCGCCCAAGCTCTTCAGCGAACCTTGGCTATTTCTTCTTAGTCTTCTTTGGCTTCTTGATTTCTTTCTTGATGTCCTTCTTGCCTTTGCATGCCATAAGCAGATCCTCTCTTTGGGACTAAGGTTTACACTTGCTTCTGCGTAACCGCAAGGTCTGACTTCAAAGTTAGAGTGTTAAATACATCCGCCAAACTTATTTTGCGCATGGAACCAAAAAATGTGCGTTGTCACTCGATCAAGCAACGCAAGTCGTGCGCCAAATGTGATGGCGAGTCGCAATCACCGACAAAAGCTTGCAGTCATGGGCTCAGACTTCGATAACAAAGTAGGAAATATGGAATCTCAATTCACGCAAGTTTGCGCCATCGATGCCGGGGTTGGGAATACCGCAGCAGATCGGACTCTGGTTGGACATGACGGGCATTTGGAAAACCCGGATGAAGTACAAGATCAATCCGGCGCATCTGCTTGGTCGGAAGCGGGTGGCGAGGCGAAGTACGAATGCATCCTCGATAGTTGCGGCATCACGGGGCACAATCTTAGGGGATGCCATACAAGGGCATGCTGATCGGCCTTCCATCACGCTTCCCCAGGCAAAATGCGAACGAGTTCAGAATCTTGTTCTTGTTCCGTCTGCCTAGGTGTGTATGTACAGTTCAAGGGACGAGTCCCTCCGAACGCGCAGCAGTGTCCTTGGAGCGAGTTGTCAGGATGCTATCTCAGGTCGAAAATCATCCGATGCTGGCGCCCAGTCAACCGAGTATTTCGCGGAAGCGACTCGTTCTTGAGACCCAGCCGGATGACTGAGAAAGGTCTTAACTGTTTCCTTCAACTCTGCTAGATCCGGCGTGTTCACCAGGCAAGCGTCAGCCAACCAGGTGGAAAAATCATTCCAGAAGTTGAAATACTCGGAGGTCATGATCACCGAAACCTGCGGTCTCATCTCGCGCAATACTTCCAGCAAATGGTGAGACCCCGGCTTTTCCGCCCCTTCGTTGAGAATAACCAGATCAACCGCGGAACGTTGCTTGAAGAAATCGACGACCCCCTCCTCCGTGGTGACAACGTACGGGAGATACCCCTCTGACTTCAACTCGTTGGCGCAAGCCCTGCCAAACCGAGTGTCGTCGCTGTAGACAAGTATAGTGCTCATACCGCTTCCCTTCGTGCTCCTAATGCTATGATCGCGTCTACGCATACTACCATACGGCTCATGTAAAGGTTTTGTGCTCGGCACCGAATAGTCAAAGACAACCCGGTACTGCTGCGGGACGGTGTGGCGAAGAGAAAGCAACAACGCTCAAAACGGCTTGATGACCCTGAAATGCTCGCACGCTGCCTCTCCCCGCAAAGCGGCTCGTGCGATACTGCGCTGTCTTAACCCTGTGGAAGCTCTGGGCGCGAAGTCAATCGCCCAACTGTCTCACCGATTATACGCAACTTCCTTGACGCCCTTTCCCTCTTTCTACAAAAGTTCAATGAAAACACGCAATAAAATAATTCATTTGGATCAGTCTTTTTTCTTTCTTGCGAGAGTAATCCGCAGACCTCCAGGCAATTCTGAAGTGCTGCCATTTTCGCAGAGACTCGGTCGGAAATGGCGGTCGTGGTGCGGCGGCAACATGGCGTTCTATGAGTACGTCTCCTGAATCGACCCGACAAAACAGAGACCCACAGAGTCAGCCTATCTGACATCGGGCGCCGACCCCCATTGGCCCCAATCAGTATGGATGCACGAGATAGAAGCAAGCCGACATCGCGAAGAGTAGCCACTGCATGAACTTGACTTCCCTGTATCTCCCAGTGAACAGTTTTAGCAGCGGCCAAGTGATGAAACCTGCAGTAATGCCAATGCCCGGATTCAGCGTGAAACTCATCAAGATGATCGTCAAGAACGAAGGCACGAGTTCGGTGTAGTCATCGAAGTTCACTTTCTTCACCGACGCGATCATGAATGCCCCAACGATGACGCACGCGGGTCCATACGCCTCCGGGCCAAATGATGTGAGGACCGGCGCAAAGAACAGCGCCAGCAGAAAGAGGGCGGCAACTACCAGCGCTGTGAAACCTGTGCGTCCGCCTTCTTCAATTCCGGTTGCCGATTCGATGAATGCCCCTGTAGTAGTCGTCCCCAGAAGCGGTGCGGCAGTTGTGGCAATAGCGTCAGCAAGCATCGGCTTCTCGATGTCAGGCAGATTGCCGTGCTTATCCAAAAGATTCGCCCGCGATGACAGTCCGAGGAGAGTGCCTATCGTATCCACTAGAGCCATAACGAAAATCATGATCACAACCGAAATACCGGCGGCTGAGAAGGCGCCGGCAAAATCGAGCTTCATGAAAATCGGAGAAATACTCGGTGGCATACTTACAAGTTGCGATGGCGGCGCGGCGACACCGAAAATGACGGACAAGAGCCCGGTCGCCACAATCCCAATCAGAATGGCTCCCCTTATCCTCAGAGCCAGAAGAACCGCAATGGCGATAATTCCGAAGATGGACAGCAACACCCTGGGCTCCGCAATGTGACCGAGCATGAGTGGCGCATCGGGAATTCCCAACCGAATGATGGCGGTATCCTTTAGACCGATAAACGCCAGCAGGATGCCGATCCCCACGGCGAAGCTGTGCTTCAGAGAAATCGGGATTGCTTCGGCGACGCGCGTACGGAGTTTCGTGACTGTGAGCACGATAAACAATACCCCTGCCAAGAATACTGCGGCCAGTGCCGTTTGCCAGGGAAAACCCATTACCTGAACGACCGTGACTGCCACAAATGCGTTCTCCCCCATGTAGGGAGCGAGGGCAAAAGGTCGGTTGGCATATAGACCCATGACGACCGTACCTATCGCCGCCGCCAAAATCGTTGCCGTCATCGAGGCGTCTCGCGGTATGCCGGCCGCTGCAAGAATGGCGGGATTGACGACGATGATATACGCCATCGTCAGAAAGGTCGTAACACCGGCTATCGTCTCTCGCTTGTAGCCGGTACCGAATTTTTCAAATTGGAAATAACGCTTCATAGGTGGTTCCCTCAAGTTGATGACCATGATAGACAAATTGAAGTGGCCACAAAACTGATAATTCGAGTTGGTCAAGAGCTTCCAATTGACTGGAGAATCTTTGCCACCGATTCTCATGCGGCAGGAATTGGAACCGAATCGCGCAATGTACCGGTCAGGAGTGTCAAATACCGAATTTCGGTGTCGAAATGTCGGACGAGGATATTCAACTCGTAACCTATTCAACGTAAATGTATTAGGAGTATATGAGTAGTGTTGTTCTAATCCCAATGTCGAAGCTACTGACAACTATCTGTCGTAAGGGCATAGTGATGCAAGACAATTCTAATGTCTCGCTTTCGCCCCTGATC
>Ga0315273_10002315_pt1 | contig 22437 bp, 37 predicted proteins | sample YL17G02_0_MG_FD_205753 | JGI IMG/M metagenome (GOLD analysis project Ga0315273, IMG submission 205753) | Sediment microbial communities from Yellowstone Lake, YNP, Wyoming, USA - YL17G02_0 | ecosystem: Environmental > Aquatic > Freshwater > Lake > Sediment | place: USA: Wyoming | collected...
TATACATATCTCATTGGAAAAGAGTACTGCTGTCCATTATACTGGAAAACTGCATTTGGTTGAAGTAATGAGAATGAATTACTAGTATTCTTATAAACCAGGGTAATTCCAATAAGGTAAGAATAATATCCAGAAGCTTTTCCATCTTTAGATGATGGGCCAGGAAGGAAAACATTGTTGTATGAAATATCCTGATCAACAAAGGTAGGAGGACCCTGATAAATTCTCATTGTTCCATTCTGACTTTGACGATCTTGTGAAGGATCTGCCTGAACTGTAGTAGGAGAAGAGAATCGGTCTATTCCAGAGCTATCACTTCCAATAATTGAGTAAGCAGAGTACTTTCCAAAGTCGGTGAAATCAATTAAGAGATAAGAAACATTATGCGATTTCATAAATGAGAGAGCAGCATTCGGATTAGGAGTTGTTAGAACATATCTCCCCATCAAGTGATCCCAGTAGGAATTAAAATTCCCTCCATCCAAAACAGTTGTTCTTAAGCCTGCAGTTTGAAGTAGATACCCATAATCCCACCAATGAATAAAGACACTATCTTTAGGAGTATTATTTCTTACCCAAGCCATTGCTTGCTGCCATTGGTCATTCATAAGAGGTCCTGTTTGTTTTGCCTGAGCTTGTGAAGAATAAATGGCTCCTGTGCTTTGCGTTATAGGATTTCCAAACAAGTAAACAAAAGATAGTATTAATGAGAGAACAAAAAGAGCCCCTAAGAAATATCTGATATCTTTGCCCTTTGATTCTTGGGTATGCTTTATAGTTTTTACGATAAAATATGCGCCTATCAAAGCTATGAATGGAACAATTATAAAGATAGTTCTTTGTGCAGCCCTTACAGTAATAAGCATAACTATCATCCATGAGAAAAGGAAAATAATTGATTCGTCTATTTTATGCCTGTCTTTATAATAAATCCAAAGAAGACAGGATATTAAAATCAAGAATCCTGAGAAATAAATAAGCTGGCTTAGTAAATTAACACCATCAAGAATACTGCTTGAAGAATATCTGCTGAATAAGATTCCTATTACTGAAATTATTCCTAATGCCCCTAAAATAATTCTGTGTTTAACTGATTTCACTTTTTTTATCATCTCAATACAAATTAAACTAATGCCTAGCAAGAAAATATAAAAAAATGGATTAGAAATTTGTGATTTAAAACTATCCAAATATGGCTGTGCATAATAAGCAACTGTCTGTCCTATTCTGGTTGCTCCAATCGGATGAATCAATAAACCATAAATTCTTCCAATTAAATCAAATCCCCCTTTTCCCGCAATTTCTAATCCTAGAATTCCGACAAAGAGTGCAGCAATTATCGAAAGAAGTAATCTTAACTTTTGTTTTTTAACAATCTTATAGTGGAATAAAATACTATCAATTAAAATAATTAATAATACTAATGGAACAAGAATTCCTGCATTTGAGACAAAAAGAGAATATACTTTGTAAGGAGTAAAATGCACTAAAAAAGTAGTTAATAATGAAGCTATTATCCAGATTGCATAAAAGGCGAAGAATTTTTGTTTTAATTTTGTATTATCTTCCTCTATATTAAATAAATAATACCACAATAATGTTAATGGAAGAACCAGGAATATAAAATTGATTGTTCCTCCCCATGCTGCAAGAGATACTGTTGTGAAAAATCCAATAACAGCCCCCCAAATTATTGTTTGCTTCCAGTTCTTATGTAATTTTCTAAGTCCGAGGACAAAAACAAGAAATACCGCAAAAAGGAAAAGAATTCCTAAGGCTTCATGCCCCGAAACTCCCGATATTGTTCTGAACATATAAGCAGGGGAATATGCCAAAAAAGCACTAGCTATCAGCGCTGCAACTTTTGATTTGGTTAATACATAGACTAGAAAGAAAAAGATTACAAGGCTTATAGCAAATGCATATGCAGGATAAATAGTATCAATAAATTGGTAAGTTACCTTAGAATTAAAGGAATGAATAATCTTGTATGCATCAACTACAATATATGGAAGTAATTCTTGAACATAAGATATATTGAGGGAAGGATATCTCATAGTATCTATCCCATTTAAATTTCCAGACTGAAGGAGATTTCCTTCTAGTCTAAGCCAATATAGAGCATCTGGATCAGATAAAGTGTAATTGCCGGTTGTTTTATCAATAAGAAGGGGGATATTTGATAACCTCATTACAGTTGAGAACAATATAATCACAGCAAGAATTAGAACAGTTAAGCCAATTTGAACTTTTTTATTTTTCAATAGACTAGCAGACTTTTTTATTATACTTTTTATATCTACAACATCCGTCTTTGACACTTCTTCAATCATTTAAAATTAATAGATTATGCATTTAAAAGTTTAGTTATTATGCAAAAAAGATTAAAAATCCTGCAATTACTATCAATAATTGGAATATGTTAATAAGATTTACAACATCATTTTCATAAACTTTTTTGCTAGGTTTTATCTTTTTTAGTATAAGTATTGCTAAGTGTTCCAATCCATAAATTTTATCATATGGCAAATCCAGACTATCATCTTCACCTGGCTTTCCAAAGCTGTATTTCTTTAATTTTCCTCTTGATTTCAGGATTACTTCCAATATATATGGGATGAAAAAGAAAATAGCAATTTTTTCCACATTTCCTATGATGGCAATTCCTGCAATCAGGATTCCGATGGAGTAAGTTAATACATCGCCAGGAAAAACTCGAGCAGGATTTCTGTTGAATGCCAGAAATGCCAGTAATGCTGCTACCATACACATGGCAACAACACTCAGCCAGGGATTTCCTGTAAGATAAGTTGCGAAAGCCATGGCTGATAAGAGAATAATTCCCTGCCTTGCCTCCAACCCATTATAACCTGCTAAAAAATTAAAGCTAGTTGTTGCCCCAAGAATTCCAATAGGGATTATTATCAGGGGAAAAAATATTCCCAGATTAATGCCCATTATGGAGGATTCTCCTGCATTGATTATCATCAAAGGAACAGCAGAGAATAAAACTAAAATAATCCTTGAACGAATAGATAATCCTCCCCTTTTCCAGCCAAATAAATCATCAATAAGTCCGACACCTGCAACAAGAAGCAGTGAAGTTAATAATGCAAAGAGAGGAATTAACACCCCATCTGTTTGCTTAAAGTAAAAAGTTCTGATTGCAATGTAAAGAAAAATCCCAATCGTCGTTCCCAGGACAACCATAATTCCTCCAGAACCCGCTACATCTCTTTCTTTCTTGAATTTGTTCATGTCTTCCCATACTAACCCTATCTGTTTGGCCTTATTTATCCAGAAAGGCATTGCTGCAAGCGTTATAAAAAAGCTGATGAAAATTGTCACAATCAACAGGAAATCCATTATGTTATCAATTTATTTTCACTTTTAAAAGTTATGAAACGAGAAGTTATCACCTCTTTTTGAGAAGGGTAGTAGTAATATAAAGCCGCCCATAATGCTGAACTCAAGCGATTGGGGTTTTTGGATTAATGGACCTTTGAAGAAAATGCTGAAGAGGTTTAGTCATAAATATTCTTTCTATGACCTATTTTTATTATACTAATTGTCTCTTGTCTTTCATCAAAATCAAAAATAATTCTGTAATCTCCAGCTCTTAATCTGAATCCCATTTCCCCCTTTAATTTTTTAAATTGCTTTTTTCTCGGATTTTCGGAAAATTCCAATATTAACCTAACAATTCTTTGAGCTGTAATCCGTTCCAATTTATCTAAGAAGTCAAGGGCATTTTTATCCCATATAACCTTATAACTCATCTTAAGCCTAGCTTTCTTTCAACTTCCTCTTGTGAATAGAACTCTCCCTTTGCTATCCTCTTTCTTGCTTCCTCTATTTCTTTTTTTGTTTTATCATTTAATTCTAGATTATCTTCTATCATCAGTTCAATTATGTCGTTATAAGTCTCTCGTTGATGTATTTTCATCTTGTCCAGCATTGATTTTACTTCAGGCGAGATTCTTATTGTCGTTTCCATATACATGTGTATACTGTAGTATATTTAAATACTTTTTGTTTTTAATTAAATTTGGATTTAATCAATATCCCTTCTATTCTTTCTTGTTTTCATCTTCAATCGATTTCAGCATTTTCAGAACAGCTTTATCCACAAAAGATTTTACATTGGGGAAATCAAATCTGTTTTCTCCTTTCTTTATTGTTTTTTTAATCCTTTCTAATAATTCCTTATCAATTTTCGTCTCGGACATTTTTATGATATCACCTCTTTTTCCTCTTTTTTATAGCCAAAATTTTATTTCCCATACTATTCCTTAGGACTTTAATCTGTTTTTCCAGTTTCTTTTCCTTTCTTTTTATAAGCCAAATTTGCAAATAAAACAACAATAACGGCACATACCAATAATAAAAAAGAAAATTTTTTCACTATTTTTGTTCTACCTCTTTTATCCATCGTCACTTAAAATCACCAATAATCACTACTATATAAACATTGCTCAAAAACATCTAGATAAATTATAATTGGATTATCCAAACAAAACAGGCGTCAGATAAACTTCCATCAAGCCTGCAATAACTAAGAAAACTACCGCGATTAGAATTAAAATTATTACATGCTGCGCTATCTTCAGGAATCTATGGTCCTTTATTCCATGCCTTGCGAGCCCTACTCCGAAAATTCCTCCCGCGAGGGCGGCTATGAAGTAAGCCGCAATTTCTGGAAATCCGTGAATCATATATCTTGCTAAGCCTATAGGAATTTGAGCCCAGTTGTATTTTGTAAATATTCCTATACTTGCTGCAATTACACTTGCATTCCACGCTAAAATGAAAATTGCCCCTGCACCAAAAACAAGAGAGAAAATCAGTGTGAATATCATTACAAGAAGATTATTTTGCAAAATTCCAAAAAATCTTAAAGGAAGTGAAGAACTTGCAGCACCACTAATTGTTGTTCCTGATGTTCCTGGAATGTATTCTCCAATGCATCCATTGACATTGCTGGGGCTGTTTATTTGGCAGTATGTCCCAATTTGTGCATTGAACAGGCTCGTGTCCTGCAGAAGAATATACCAGAAAGAAAAGGCAATAAGGAATCCAAAGAAAAGCCACATGAAGCCTCTTATAGCATCATTGTGAACTCTCCATACGTCTCTAAATCCATTAATTTGCTCATCTTCATCCTCTCTTTCCTCTCTCTTTATCATAAAATACATGAATGGAAGAGAGAACATGACACAGAATGTAACTATTAATATTCCCGAAGATTTAGCAAGGATTTCATTTCCTGCAAAAAACCATCGGACAAGCAATATAGAAAGTGAAGCATAAATCAACCCGATAAAAAACATTTCCCATGGTTTTCGTTCAGCCTTTTTTGGATTAATAAGAGATTCAAGCATTATGAAAATTCCTCTGAATTTTTATTTTGCGAAACTTCTTGTTGAAGCATTACTAAATATGCCAAATAGAATTTTTAAATGTTGATTATTGTTAATGTAAAAATTCTAATTGGGTGGAACTTTTATCACCTCTTTTTCGAGTTAATTTAACGCCGAGATTAGCATCAGGGTTTTTGGATTATTAATATAGGACTATTAAAGAAAATTCGAATTATTCTTCTGTCTTTTCTATCTTTCTGTATTCTTCAATCATCTCTATAAATTCATTGTTGGTAACTTCGATATTTCTCTCTAATTCAATTTCAACATCTTTCAATCTTTTTATCTGTCCCATGATTAATTCTTTTGTCTGGGGGATGCTTTTGTTGACAAAATTATTATCTCCGATATTTACATTTAATTCTTCGGAAACAATTTTCGCTTTTACATAAATCCCCTTCCCAATTTGTGCAAAAACTTCCTTGTCTATTGAACCTGTAATTTCATCCAATCCAAGATGCAGAGTTTCCAAATCAATAATTCCTCTGCTGACTGCTTGTAATTGCTGCTGAAGCTGTTGCAACTGCTGTTCAAACATACTTAATCTGAAAAGAATTTCCTGATTATTCTCCATTATGCAAAACTCCTGTTTTGTATTCTGAAAAATTTCCTATTTTTCATATTTTTTCTAAAATTAATTTACTTTTAAAACTTTCTTCAATATAATGCTGAATGCTAATCCCGAGATTATATACCACCATATCCAGGTAGACAGAAGGGGAGCAAAAAACTTTCCCATCCATCCAATAAGAATCAAGAGTGGGATAAATGTAAAAATCATAGGCTTGAATGAATGTTTCATTAATTCCATACTGCACTTCATCATTTCTTCGTTTATCTTCTTCATCTCTTCTGGGTTGCCTTTGTTGTCCTTTAGCTTTATCTGGCAGGCTTTTTGAATATCTTTGAGCTCTTTCATTCTCTTCTGATTAGTTGCATATTTTGTAACGATAGTTGTAACTAGCATAACTAAGAAAGAAATTACGACAATGCTAATTTCAGGATAAACTGTCATCAAATTGGTTATCCAGGTAAGACTAATTGCCATGTTTTTATGAGTAAAAAACAGTTTTTAAATGTGATAGGGGGTGAGCGACTTTGCGTTTCAGCATTAGCAAGGTCGCGAATTGCGAAACATAGTTCTGATTTTAATCTCCCTATAAGCTTATTTCAATCTGCCTTAAAATAAGGTTTAAGCCTCGCCTTGGTCAATTCTCTTTTAGCATTATCTGTATGTTTTAATTCTTCTGAAATATCTTTCCAGGATAAAGGAACTGTTTTAGCTCCCTTTATCACGCTTATAAAATAACGCCAGTTCAAATGTTTTTCAGGATTATAAGCTCCTGCTATATAATAGATGTAGGACTTTCCATCAACTTTAAACCAAATATAATCCTGTCCGCTTCTATAAATCCTTCTTAAGTCATCCAGACTCCCTCTTTCAAATTTCATTCCTGTCGGGACTACAGCTTCTTTTATCAAATCATTAATTTCATAGTCTTCTCCTGTTAACGGGATAATGTGAGTATGCTGGTGATGAATACTTTGTCCTCCTAGCCCATAATCCAGAGAAAATGTTTTCCCAAATTCTTTATTCACTGCTTTTTCTGTTTTTTTGCATAAGACTTCATATTCTCTAACGAGTTCTTTGGGCACTTCCGCCAGGCATTTGTAATGATTCTTGGATACAATCATGATATGTCCTGCAGCAGATATGCCATATCCGACTTTTACATAGAAATTATCTGTTTCAAACAGAATGCTTGTTCCCGCGTTTATCCTATCACAGAATATGCAATCCTTTGCTTTTTCTCCTAAAGAACTTTTTTTTGCAAGTGAATTTTCCATTTCTAAGCCTAAGAGTTCTTATTTATAAATCTTTTAAATATCTCTGGCAATTCAGTGCCCATGCCATCAGACTACCTAATAAAATTATTTCCCGACAAACTTTCCCAAAGAAGGATTTATGACTTCCGGATGCTGTTGAGCAATACTTTGATAGAACTGATTTGTAATCATAATAACCAATAGTATGGAAGTTCCCGATACTATTGCTCCCATCAAATTAGTAATAGATGCCAAAAGTCCTATAGCTAATCCGCCCATAACTGTCAGAGGCATAATATATCTGTCAAGAATAGTTTCCAAAACTCTTTCATCCTGTCTGAATCCAGCAACCTGCAATCCTGAAGCAGTTATTTTATGTGCCTGAGTTTTTGCATCCAATCCAGAAGTTTTAACCCAGAATATAGAGAATATCATTGAACATAGCATAAAGAATAATGTGTGGAAAATTCCCTGTAAGATATACTGGGGCAAGAATCCTCCCCTTATTAATAAATCAAGGATATTAGTTGAGCCAATCCAGAATGCCAATCCTGAAATTGCCTGTCCATTAGCAAAATGTCCCAAGAAAGCAAAATGAGAAGCGAAACTTGCCAATCCTGTGCAGGTTCCAGTTGCACATGTTGATGCTGCATTCTCAAAGATACCTCCAAACAGCTGAATATTTGCAACTAGCGCTGCAGTTAAAATAACAGGAATAACCGAAGCATAAAAAAATGCCAAAGGCTGTTTAATATTATATCCTCTTATTCTTCCAAAAGATAATGGAATTTCTATCTTCAAGCTTTGTGCCCAGACAACAACAAGGAATATTCCAACTGTAATTGCAAGTGCTGCTAATGCTGAGATTAATTCCACATTTTGCCTTGTAATCAATGATTGTATAAAAACCAAAATTTTTCCAGAACAAGGAGTAGTTGAAAAATTAAGTAGGCAATTCCTTCCCGTCTGATCTATAAATTGCAATGAACTCGTTATAAGCTGCCAAGAAACTCCTGCAGCGATAAATAAGCTTATTCCTTGTCCTAGTCCCCATTTTCCAACTAATTCATCCATATAATAAATTGCTAATCCTCCAAGGACAAGTTGAAGAATTACCAGCCATTCATAACCAGTAAAGGCCTGAAGCCCCTGCATTAATACATAAATCAATGCTTCTAGTACAATAAAGAAGAAAACAAGCAATTTTTGTATTCCCTGGAAAAATCTTCTTCCTTCTGCGTTTGTTGTATCAATTTTAATCATACCGGAACCAGTTAATAACTGAAGAATTAACGAAGCAGAAACAATTGGTCCAATTCCCAAGGAGATAATACTTCCAAAGTTTGTTCCTAAGATGATTGCAAGATATTGAAATCTGGAAAGCGCATTTGCAGAAAGCCCGAAAAGAGGGATATTAGCAAGAATAAAGAAAGATAATAATACTATGATTGTCCACTTTGCCTTCTCCTTGAAACCAAGTTTTTTTTCTTCAGGAGATTTAATCTCCGGAATAAATTTTAGAATCCCTCTAAGATCCATTATGCAAAACTCCTGTTTTGTATTTTGAAAGAACTTCCTGTTCGCATCATTTTTTATTATTCTTTTAACTCTTCACTCTTTTTTAATATAATCTGTCCGCCGCTCTTTTTAATCTTCTCTATTGCGCTTTCAGAGGCACTTTTTGCTTTTATGAAAAGTTTATTCTTTGGCTGATTATCTTCACTCGTTCCAAGAATTTTATAGGATCTCAAATTAATCTCAAATCCTTTTTCAGTTTTCTTTGCAATTCCAGCATGAATATAACTTCCAAGATTGATTTCAATATCTCTTATATTAATTTTATCTGATTTATCCTTCTTTGTTCCTCTGCTTGTAATTCCCTGCTTTCCGAAATAATCATTTCCGTAAAGTTTTTGCACTAATGTCTTTTTCTGGTCAGCCCTTTTACCGCTTCCAGCCATTCCTTTTCCTCCTCTATGTCCTGATTTTTTATGCTTCTTTCTAGCTCCCCATCCACGAGTTCCGGCTCTCTTTCCTCTGTATTTCTGTGTCTTTTTTCTTCGGTGTGTTTTTATCATGCTAATATCACCTCTTTTTCATAATTCTCGCGATAATCAAGACGCGCATTAAACACTACAAGGTTCATTTCATTATTATTTCTTATAATCCTTACAAATTTATTATTCTTCATAGCATTCTCTCCAATAATTCGTTTATTTTTTCCTCATGATTTCCTAAAACTCCTTTGTTAACTCCAAAATGTTTCTTGCTTTCAATGCCTCCTCTTGGAGGATGCAATCTGAAAAAAGGCTTCATGTTCAATTCTTCATAGGTCTTTCCTTTCTCAATTTCTTTTGCAGCTTCTTTTGCATTGATTTTTTTCTTTTTATCAATTAATTGTCCTCTTTTTTCAATTAATTTTTCAAACATGCTTTCATTTATCTTCCCGAAGGCTACAAAATCTTTGATTTTCTTAATCATGCCTAACTGTTCTGGTTTTGGATGAGCAATTACAACACATGAATATTTTTTTCTTAATCTCATTCTATTAAGGGTTTCTTTTACGTCGCTTTTCAATCCAACTTCCCCCCTTATTCTTATTAAACAGATGCTCATTTGTTTGTTTTCTCCAATGCACTTACGCATGCTTTAACTAAGTTAAATGTTGTTCTTCTGCTTCCAAAAGTTTTGCTGTAAATATCTTTTATTCCTGCAAGTCTTAATACTTTCTTTAATTCTTCAGCTGCAACTAATCCGGTTCCTTGTGGGGCAGGAATCAAAATAATCTTTACGCTCCCTACATGTCCTGTAACTTTAAAAGGAATTGAATGAGGCTCAGAACATGCACAATCAAAACTCCCGCAGGCTCTTTTTATTCTTATTAAATTAAGCTTGGCTTTTCTTATTGCCTTGTCTCTTGCAGGCAGAGTTTCTTTTGCTTTTCCATCGCCGATTCCAACATGTCCATTTTCATCACCAATAACTGCAAATGCAGAGAAGTTTGGAACATTTCCTTCTTTAGTTTTCTTTTGAGTCTGTCTCCATGCTCTTCTTTTTCCACCGCCAAACTTTCCCTTGGATTGTCCGACAGAAATCAAGTCAGATTTAACGCTTAATAAAGAATCAACGATTTTATCTTCCAAAATCTTCATCTTTTTATCAAGAATTTCATCGATATTCTTTATTTTTCCTGCCTTGACTTCTCTTCCTAATTTTGTTTTTGCAGTCCATGATAAAAATTCTTCTCTTTGTTCCGGAACTGCCTTTTTCTCTATTTCTGGTTTAATGTAATCTTTGCCTTCAAGTTCCTTCTCAATCGCTTCTTCCAAAACAGCTTCAGTTGCATTGACATCTTTCTCAATAACTTTCTCCGCAATGTCTGCTATAGGAGCTTCATAATCTTCTTTCTTTATTTTGGTTTTATTCTTTTCTTTTTCTGCCATTTTTATAATATCACCTCTTTTTCATTTACGATTAAATTAAACCGCTGATAAAGCCCGTTCAAATTTAGTTCATTATCATTATTTTCCATATTCAGTTTTCCTTCTCTATTTCAGCTTTAATTTTTTCGAATGTTTTTGAAAAATCTTCTTTCAGATGCTTTCCCTTTATTCTGTCTCCTTCAGGGAATATTTTTTTATCATGTTCTATTTTTAATCCAGCATCTACTAGTCCCTTCAAGAATGCATAAGGCCTTGTTTTATGTGCTGAAGAAATCATTCCCAAATCAAATATTGGAACTTTCTTTTTCTCTTTCAATATTTTCTTTCCTATTAAAAATCCAGTAAGATAAGCAGCCGTAATTGATCTCAAACTTCCTGCAAATTCCTTAGGCCATCCATATTTCTCAAGATTTTTGGAGGTTATTCCTATTTCTATGCTGTCTCTTGCTTCTTTAGTTGTTACATATTGTGCAATTACATATCTGTTGGTTCTTCTGAAAACAATTCTAGGAGAATTCCCGCTAAGCAATTTCTTTCTTTTTCCATAATCGGTTTTTCCTAATTTTCTTCGATGAAATATGTTTTTCATTATGCAAAACTCCTTGTCCTGAAAGGACTTGGCAAGACTTCCTGTCGATGCCTGTTTTGTATTTGTGTTAAACTTTGTTTAATCATTTTTTCTTCTCCAGTTTCTGGTCTTTTAGATAGTCTTTCAACTGCGTTTTGCTTTTGAAATATCTATTTTTTATTTTCTTCCTTAAATCCACGATTGTATCTGGAGGTAAAAGATTTTTCTCTCTTAATTCATACATATATTTTCTTAACTTTCTTGTTATTAGCATGTATTCTCTTTTGCTGTTTCTTGCTACTTTCTTGACATTTCCAGGACTTCTTCTAACTTTCTTCTTTGGTTTTGATCGTCTGCCCCTTATTTCCTTTATCATTATAGCCCCGTCTGCTTTTAGGCTTCTAATATCTTCTTTGGTGATTGCTTCTTTTATTTCATTTAATCGAGGTTCTACAAAGATTATTCTTCCCCTGCCGACATTCAATACTTTTGCAGCCAGCGCTTTTTTCTTGTCTAGTTTCATTTTTTAGCCTCCTTATTTTTCTCAAGGAATTTATCCACATTTAAATTGTAAATAATAATTTTTCTCTCCTGAGCTTTTTTTGCTATTTCTATTCTTTTCTTGTTTCCTATTTTAGCTAGTATTGCAATTTCTCCAACTTTCAATTTAAGAAGATCATTCAGATTTTTTACAAGGATTGCCTTTTTTTCATTGATTTTTCCCCTTGTAGCTTTTTCATTTCTGTATCCGATGCTTACTACAGGGCCATATCCTTTTCTTTTTTCCCTCATCTTGTTATCTCTTCCATGAGGTCTTCTCCAAACTTGCTTATTCTTTCTTCTCAACCCAAGTTTTGAATATCTTTCCCATCCTCGTCTCAAAAATTTTGCCGTCATATTTCTTTACCTGCCTTACTTGTTATGAAAATGCCATCCTGGAATACTCTTCTGTCTCTTTTTCTGACTTTTGTCGCCTTCTCTATATTTGCAGCCGTCTGTCCTGCAATTTCTCTGTTTACTGAACTGACAGTAATGAATTCCTTGTCCAAATCCACATTAGCTCCATCCAAGATCTTTGATTTCCTGTTTGCTCTTTCTCCTAAAAAGTTCTTAATTATTAACTCATTGTTCTTTACTTCTACAGTGATTGGAAAATGAGAGAAACATATCTTCATTTGATACTCAAATCTTTTTGAAACGCCATCAATCATGTTCTTTAGATGTGCTCTTAAGGTGTTTATTCTTTTTTTCTCTTTCTTTGAAGCTTTTTTGCAGCTTACTAAAATATGATTGTGCTCTTTATGGAGAACCAAATCTTTCAGATCAAATCTCTTCTTATTCTCTCCCTGAGGTCCCTTTATAATTATTGTATTTCCTTCTATAATTAGTTCTACTTCCACAGGAATTTCTATTTTTTCTGAAATTTCTTTTTTCATTATGAAAATTCTCCTGAATTTTTATTTGAGTAAAATTTCCTGTTTTTCATTTTTCTGCTCCATCTGATTCGAATGTATCCTGGAATAATTTGTCAAGAGTAAATGCAGGATTATAACGATATCCTGCGGAATTTCTGGTTAATGTTTTAAACATCCCGTCTGCTACCAATTCTGCAACACCTAGTAGATATGCTCTTCTTCCTCTACTTCTGTACATATCTCTATTTGATTGGGTTCTAGGAGAAAATCTTTCAAGAGTCATGCCTGTCTCTCCTAACGTCTCTGTTAAAACTTTCAAAAATCCTTCAGGAATTGCTTCCCAATCATGGGCATTTGCGATATATCTTAAATCCTCGCCTTTCCCATTAATTCTAAGCAATTGCGTATATCTTTGCAGCTCTTCTTGAGTTATTCCCTGTACCAATAATTCTTGTTCTATTTTATTCATTTTAGTAAAAGTATGCAATCAGTATTCCTCCTGTTTGTTTTTCTATTGCTTCCTCATGAGTTATCAATCCCTGGTTTGTTGAGATTATCATCGTTCCCATGTTTCTTGCAGGCAAATATCTCTTCCTGTACTTTTCTATCTGGGTTTTATCAACTGTGAATCTTGGTTTTATTGCTCTGCATTCTATGAAATCGCCGAAGAAAACTTCAATGCTTCTTTCTTTGCTGTCAATCTTGTATCTCTTGATTGCTTCTTTCTGCTTCATTATCTTGAGGATTTCAATTAAAAGATTTGAAATTCTATTTATCTCAACGCTTTCTCTTCCTGCCTTTTTAGCATTCTTTATCATGTTCAAAGCATCTGCAACTGTATCTTGTGCCATTTAGTCTGTTCCTTCATTTATTCTTTTTAAGGGAGTATAATTTCTGCAGTCTTTTGTGCACATGTATCCTTGAATTAATGTGGGAAAGTTCTTATCGAGATATTTTGCATGGCAATGTACTTGGCTAGGGCCCCAGGTTCTCCAATATAAGCAATCAGTCATACCTTCAAGTTCTCCTATTTTGTTATCTGTTTTAGTTTCCATTTTATGAGTATTTTTTGAAGCCAATATCAACAGCGATTTCTCTGAAACATTGTCTGCATAAATTTAATCCGAATGAACTTATATGCGCGCCGAATCTTCCACATCTTTCACATTTATAGAGAGCAACCCCGGTCTTTCTTGTTTTTGGCTTATTATGCCTTATGAATTTGTCCATTACAACTGGCTTGTCCTTAAGCTGTTTCAATACTTTTCTCCAATCACTTGCTGTCATTTTATATGAACTTCACTTGGAATTTTTCTTCCATATATTTAATTATTTCTTCAGGGCTGATTCTTTGTCTTTTTGGAAGGCTTTTCTTTTTTATCCTTCTAAGCTGGATTCTTTTTCCTGCCCTTTTGAAGGTAAGTGTGACATCAAAGCCAGTAATTCCAATATCTCTCTGGTATTCCAATCCAGGAATTTCAATGTATTCTTTTATTCCAAAAGAGAATGTATTCTCACTGACTTGTCTTTTTCTTATTCTGTTGTCGACTGCAACCAGCAATTTTTTCAATAATGGCTCAAAATTTCTTCTTATAGTTATTACAGCCCCAACATCTAATTTTGGACGGACATTCAATGAGGGAATTCTCTTTCTAGTCTTCATCTTTGCAGATTTTCTGCCGCTGAATAATTCTATTAATTTGGCATTTTTTTCTAGTTTAGCATCAATTCCGCCTACATTGAGAACTAATTTCTCAATTCTTATCTTTCTCATATCATTCGTTTTCATTATGCAAAATCTCCTAATTTTGTATTTGAGTAAAATTTCTTATTTTTCATTCTAGCACCATTATCTGTTTAATTAAAATATTAACCAGTTCTTTGTTAATCTCAAGCTTAACTCTGTTATTCTCTTTGTCAATCTCAGTAATTACTCCTTCTTCTCCTGCATGTTTACCTGCATATACAATTGCCTTTGCGCCATGCTTTAATGGAAGGCATTTTTCCATTTTTCTGGTTTTTAGATTTACGAGAATAGAATCATTAACCTTGCATTGCATATCTGAGATAAAGTTTCTTCCATCGAGGAGATTTATCTGGGTCTTTTTTCCCTTCAATGTTCTTTTATTGATTACCTTTGTTATTTTATGGCTAGCTTCTTTGCTGTCTATTTCCCTTAAATTGAATTTTTTATTTTTTCCCATAACCAGCCTATAATTTTTTTCATGAAGTCCGCTTTCTTTTGCAGGCATGATTGTTATTACATCGAATAAAAGAATGCTGTCTTTGTCGCTGAATGGAATTTTATGATTCAATAAAATCTGCTTGGAATTCATTGCCTGTTGAACCTCTCTTCTGTCTTTTGCAAGTTTAAGCATGTCTCTTATAGCAATCAAAATAGGTACAGACTGTTCAATTGTATGGTTTGGTCTAACTAAATAAGTCGTTCCTTTTCTTTCAATTGGCCAGTTTTTTGGACTTTTTTGTCTTTTTAGATGCATTTATTTTTTCTCCGTTTTCTTTTCTTTATTTTCTTGAACTTTATGTGACTCTAGCCTTTTTTTATCATCAAGATTCAATTCAATTATCATCAGGTTTGAAGGCTCCATTTTAATATCTATTTTTGAGCCGTCCTTTTTCTTTATTTGGACTCCATCAACGACAACCTTTGAAGTTTTCAGCATAACTTTTGTAACCTTTCCTTCATTTTTCTTGAATTTTCCTACCATGACCTTGACTTTGTCTCCTTTTCTTACAGGCAAATTTCTTTTTCCATATTTTTTTCTTAATTCTTTTGAAAGATTCACGCTTGCAAATTTTCTCTTTAAATGCAAGGGAGCGTTCGCTGAATATTTCTTTTGCTTTCTCGGCTGCCTGCTTGCCTTCCAGTTTTTGTTAAATTTTTGTTTCATTTTATTTAATATACCATTGATGCAATTTTAGCTACCTGAGGCCATCTTTCCATAATTTCCCTTGCAACAGGGCCTTTAATTTGCGTTCCTTTTGGATTTCCCTTTTCATCCTTTAGTAAAGCCACAGCATTATCCTCGAATGCGATTCTTTCTCCGTTTAATCTTCTGTATGATTTTTTCTGCCTTATGACTATAGCATCGAATACTTTCCCCCTCATATCCGGCAATCCTTTTCTTACGCTGACTTTTACCCAATCTCCAAGTTTAGCAGCGGTCTGTCTTCCTTTCTTTGCTTTCCATCTTTTTACAGAGACAATTCTTACAATTCTTGCTCCGCTATTATCCGCCGCCAATACCATTGCCCCGACATTAAGCGCTCGTGTTGCTATTGCCCCTATTGCTTTCATTTGACACTCCTGTGGCGAATGATTGAAAATTTCCTATTTACTTTCATTTTTTCTCCTCCACAATTTTGTTTAGGACTACAAAATGTATTAATTTGCTTAGGGGCCTGCATTCCATTATTCTAACATAATCCCCGATGTTGATATCTTTGTCAATGCAAATAGGAAGACGTGCATGAAGCTTGGTTTTCAACTTTACATATCTTTCATATTTTCTTATGTAAGCGGTTCTTTCAAATTCAATAACAATTCTCTTGTGGAATTTTCTTGTTACTTTTCCATTGAAAGCTCTTCCTCTTACGCTTAGCTCTCCATGGGTTGGACAGTCAATATCATGGCATATAGTTTCCACTATTTCAGGAGACTTCCTTTTCTTCGTTTGTTCCATTTCTGTTTTCATTGTTTTTTTATGTGTTCGGAGGTGCGGAACCTCGGTTCTGCTTAGTCGATGTTAAAGCCGATTTTTTCCAGGATGGGCTTGATCTTCTTCAGGTGATCCCCCTGGAGTTCTATCATGTTTCCTTCGTAAGTTCCTCCGCAGGCAAGTTCGTTCTTCAGGTCTTTTGCGACCTTCTTAACGTCGACGCCTTTGTCGAAACCGGAAACAATCGTGACAATCTTGCCGTATTTCTTACGGTCAAGCGTCACTTGGATTCTCTGGTCCGCTTTAACAATCTGTTCACAAACGCATGCCTCTAAAGGCAATCCGCATTTTGGACATATATTCATTTTATTTGTTGAGTGTGATTATTCGGGCTATGCTTTTTTTAATGTTTTTTATTTTTGAACTTCCGCCCTTGGAAGCGCTTACTTTCGATTTTACTAATTCTAATTTTAATTCATGAAGTTTTCTTTCTCTCTCTTCTTTAGTCATATTCTTAAATTCTTTATTTTTCATTTTTTAGCCTTCTTGACTTTAGCTGTCATCTTTACATTTTCCTGAAGTATAGCATTTGATTTTAACTTTTCAATAAGCTCATCATTGATTATTATTTTATCATTAAGAATTGCATCCGGAGCAAGTATCCCTACTTTGACTCCAACTGTTCCCGGCTTGGTTTCTGCTCTTGATTGTGCATTATCAACGACCTTTGCGCTGTCGCCTGTCTTTTTCAAATAACCTTGTGCGAATCTCCATGATTTTGCTCTTGCTCCGGGAAGTTTTCCGCTTAATCGAATTTCTGCACCCAATGCCTTTGCTTCGATTATTTTTTGCAATGTTCTGTATGCAATTACTTTGAATTTCAAAGGGCCGAATCTTTCAAGACTAAGTGCGATTTCATCGGCAGTAATTTGTGCATCAAATTCGGGATTTCTTATTTCTTCTATTTCCAAATGAGGATTTTCCAATTTGAATTTTGTTTTCAATGTTCTTGTCAACTCATCTATTCTTTCTCCGCCTCTTCCTATTATTAGTCCTGTCTTGTGCGTGGAAATAATTATTTTTTCTCCGACAGGAGTATATTCAATCTTTACTTTGCTAATTCTTCCTCTGCCTAAGGATGTTTTAATGAATTCTTTCATTGCGAATTCATCTTTCTTGAACTTTACGACATTTTTTTCTTCCATTTTTATAATCCAGCCCTCCTCAACATCCAATCATATCTTCTATAATCTAAATCTCCCTCTCTAAAAATTTTCGAACTTGTCATATCCGGTATGAATACCTCTGCTATAAACCTGCCAAAATAATGAATAATACCTGAATTTTCTCTAGCTAATAACTGGAGCTTACCAGGTCGTCCAGCAATTCTCTCAACCTTTGTTACTAAACCTGAACTTGTATTACTAGAATCACTAAACTCTATTACTCTTCCTGCTTTTACATATCTACTTTTTAATTCATATACTAATGCAGCATTAATCTCTGTAGCAACTACTTCATTCTCCTGTTTCATTTTATTTCTTAGTCTCCAATTTTTTATTTTTTATTTTGCTCTTTGCGATTATTTTTATGTGCGCTCTTTTTCTTCGAACAGCACCAAACCTTCCGAATGGTCTTTCTCCAATGTTTGCAAATGCTTCGACAATAACCGGCTCTTCAATATTATTCACATTTGCATTTCCTGCTAATGTTTTTAGCAGTGTGATAAAATGTTCTGCAGCATATTTTGGATATCTTCCCGCCATTATTCCTTTTCCATGTTTGTGAGGAATCTCTCCTTTCATTGGAACAACTTTTTTCCCTCTAGCAACCAATTCCAAGTCTTCAATTGCTGTGTCAATATCTTTTCCAACGATGAATCTGCAGACAGCCCCGCTTGTTTTGTAGGATAAATGTGCATTGAATGAATTAACGAATGCTTCAGTCTTTGGTTTTTTTGCTATTTTTGGAGTCTCTTTAACTTTCTCTTTATTCATAGGAGGTGCGGAACCTCGGTTCTGGTTGTCTTCAATTTTCTCTTCCATTTTTGTTTCTGTTTTTTGTTTTTCGTCTGTCATATTATTTATTTTTTAGCCTGAGCCTTAGAACCTTTTGTTGCTCCAACTCCTGCTGCTCCATGTTTAACTTTTTGCCTTGTTAATGCGAATTCTCCAAATCTATGCCCAAGCATGTTTCCTGTTATTTCTATTGGTGTGAAATTTCTTCCATCATGAATTCCAATTTTCATTCCAACCATTCCAGGAACAATGACCATGTCTCTATTGTGGGTTTTAATCTGCTTTCCTCTCGCAACTTTTTTCTTGGATCTTGCTATGAATTTTTCAATTTCGCTGAATTGTCTTAATACCGCTCTTCTTTCTCTTGATTTCAAGTATTTCGCAAATTCTCGAACATCTAGGACATTGAGCTCTTCAAGAGTCTTTCCTCTAAACGTAAATTGTTTTTTTGTTAGTGTTTCCATTTTATTTTTATCTCTTCATTCCTGTTCTCCTTGGCCTTAATGTACCAACTTTCTTTCCAGGAGGAGCATTTCTCTTTGCAATCTTGCTCTTTGGTCTCTTTCCTCTTCCTGAACCGAAAGGATGATCGACTGCATTGAATTTGACTGCAGATGTTCTAGGCCACATTCTTCCGCCTTTTGACTTTTTAATATGATGCTGTTTTCCTGCTTTTATAATTGGCTTATCCAATCTTCCCTCACCAGCAATAATCCCGACAATTGCCCTGCAGTTAGGATTGAATTCTTTTTCTTGTTTTGAAGGCATCATAACAAATATTTTTTCTCCGATAACTTTGCTGACTGTTCCATAAGATCCGCCTGTCTTTATGAAAACACCACCATCACCCGGTCTTGATTCAATATTGTATATCTGGCTTTTTACAGGAATATCAGACAATTTCAATACATCTCCGTATTTATTTTGCTCTCCTTTATTGAAATTGATTTTTTGTCCTTCAACCATACCTTTGAATGCTGGAATGTAAAAAATTCCCTTTTCATATTTTATTTTTGCAAGAGGAGCAGAATGCCCAAGAGAGTTTAACAATTTCAAAACAATTCCTTCTCCATTCAATTGGCTAGGATATTTTAATCTGTATCTGAATGACTGCCTCTTTACTCTGTAAGTAAGACTTCCATGTCCTCTTGCCTGTTGAATTATATTTTTACCCATTTTAGATCATTCCTAATTTCGTTGCCACATCAATAGCAGGAAATTGTTTCTTTAATTTGACATAAGCATATTTTTTGCTTTCTCTTATCATAACTCTTACGCCGTCGACTTTAACTTCGAAAAGTTCTTCAACTTCTTTCTTGATTTCTTTTTTAGTAGCATTAACATTTGTCTTAAATGCAAGAACATTTTGTGCTTCAATCATCATAACTGCTTTTTCAGTTACAAGTGGTTTCATTTCTAAAACTTGCTTCTTGTTTTCTTTATTTTTCATTTCAATCTTTCTCCCAATTCATTAATTGCTTTTTCAGTATATAGTGTCAGTCTTCCCAGACCGCCAATATTTGTAACATTCAACTCTCTTGCTTTTTTTACATCAAAAACATTTGAATCAAGATTCTCATTATTTCCAGTAACAATTAGCAATCCCGCGCTCTTTCTGTATTTTCTTCCTCTCCCCTTGCCTTTTCCGCTTCTTACTTTCTTTTTTGGGAATGCAATATCAGATAAAGTTTCTCCAAGAATATTTTTCATGCTGGAAATTAATTCTTTTGTTTTTTTGAAATTCAATTCAGAAATTATCAAGGGAAAATGATTTTCAATTTTTTTGCCTTCTAAACTTGAATATCTCTTTTTTATTTCCTCAAGATTCGCAGTTGAGCTTAATATGGACATAAATGCTATTTTCATTTCTTTTTTATTTATTTTTGAAAAATTAATCATCCCTAAGACTTTTGGAGGATGAGAACGCATACCCCCTCTTACACCTGAAATTTCAGCAGCCACCCAGCTGAACTGTTCTCCTCTTCTGGACATGATTTTTCTTGGAACTCTTGAAATTCCTTTTCCGTATCCGCTTCTCCATACATGTCTTCTATGCACAACTTTTCCTCTTGCAGCATGCTGCATTCCTGCATCAGGGGAAGGAGAGTAAGGCTGTTTTTTCTTTTCAGCTTCTAAAATTTTTGATATTAAATCATCTCTTACTCTTGCAGAGAAGAAACTAGGCAATTCAATTTCTTTTATTTTCTTACCAGATTTGTCGAATATTGGGGCTTTCATTTTATCTTTGTTGTTCTGAGGACTTTAATTCTCTAGGATATTTTGAGACATCTACTCCTAATTCTCTCGCACGTTCCATAAAGGATCTATGGAAAATTCTACGTGCCATTACTCCTCTTAAAAAATAATTTTTGCAATATTCTTCATAACCAGCAATATTTCTTTCTATTGCATATATAATACCATCGGGTGTTTTTATTCCATTAGCCCATAAAGTCCCCACGTGATTAAACTCTCTTTCCCTATCCCCTAAGACCATCTTGGTAATATCTTCCATTATCTTATCTCCAAAAGCTGAAAACTTTTTTTCGCTTGTTTTTTAGTTGCTCTGAATGAAGGGGTTAGTAACAATTGTCTCTTTGGAACTCCTGGAAGAGAACCTCTTACGAGCATATACTCTGTTTTTATGTCGCCAAAGTTTTTTATATTTTTTAATAGGGAATTTCTTTCACTTCCAACTTCTATAATTTCATTATTATAAACAACTCTTGTGAACATTCCCATTTGTCCTGCCATCGGAATCATGTAAGTAACTCTCAATGGATGCCAGGGACCAAGACTTCCTGGTCTTCTTTGTCCTTTTTCAGATTTATGTGATTTAAGTGTAATTCCAAATCTTTTTACAGGTCCTTGAAGGCCTTTTCCTTTAGTTAATCCTCTAACATCAATTAGCTTTCCTTTTTCAAATACCTCTGATACAGAAATTTCCTTATGTAAATTATTCTTGACAAAATTAAGTTTTTCATCCAAATTTCCAACAATTGCAACTTCGCTCAAATCAGGTGTTTTCTTGATTCCTGTAGTCTTAACAAGAGAATAAATTATTACTCTTATATCATCATAATCTTTTACATGTTCAATATTTCCTTCTTTTTTGCCGAATTTTACTATTTTTTTCAATTCCTTGTCTAGATTTTTTGAAACAACTTCATTCATGACTTTTCCATTCTTGTAGAATCTAACAGAGAATATTTTTACCTTGGGACATTCAAGAACAGTCATAGGGATTATTATCTTTTTTCCTTTAGTCATAGAATCAGGAGTATTATCCATAACAAAACCAGAAACCATTCCAGCCTTGTATGCAATAAATCCCTTAAGTCCTTTCGTAGAATTCGTATTTAGAGTATTCCAGTTGACACTAGGTAAAAACTTACTTGCCCGTTTTCTGGGCCAAAATTGCAAACTTCCACTTCTGGGAGTATTCGGTTGTGCCATCTGTTGATATGTTAGCGAAGATCATTTTGTCTTACCCTGGAATATATTTTATGAGAAAACGAGGTTTAAAAAGGTTTGGAAGAGTTTTCCTTACGCTTCAAACTCAACTTCTTTTCTAATCTTTTCCCCGTCAATTTCACCCTCTCTTAGAATCTTTCCCTTCCTTCTGGATTCTTCCCTAATTAGCAGGAAATCCTCTGATTTTTTCAAGTGTTCTGGGACTTCGATGCTTTCGATTATGTAAGTGTGGTTTAAATCTGCTTTTTTGAAGTCATGCTTCTCAAAGACAAAACCTTTTCCAATATTTTCATCTGTGGTGATTATCTTGCAGAAATCCGGCTTTGGCCTTTCTCCTTCACTATTCTTAGGTTTTCCAGACTTTGGAGCCTTCGCCTTTATTTTTAATTGGGTTTCTCCTGCGCTGAAGCTTAACCCGAAAAAAGCCTTGGGGAACGCATCAATTATCTCAATTATTTCCTTTCCGCTGAGTTCTAAATCTATTTGATAGTTTTTCACTCCCTGAAACTGCTTAACCTTTGCATGTGCCAGAAGATTGAGGTATTTTGGAATTTCCTTGAGGTTAACTGTGGAAATAATCCCCCCAGTGACT
>Ga0315273_10002316_pt1 | contig 22434 bp, 19 predicted proteins | sample YL17G02_0_MG_FD_205753 | JGI IMG/M metagenome (GOLD analysis project Ga0315273, IMG submission 205753) | Sediment microbial communities from Yellowstone Lake, YNP, Wyoming, USA - YL17G02_0 | ecosystem: Environmental > Aquatic > Freshwater > Lake > Sediment | place: USA: Wyoming | collected...
CAACTCCGCTCCTCGACAGGTAAGCGGAGGCGCGGTGGCCATTCTTGGCCACCGCGCGGCGGGCAAGAATGCCCGCCGCGCTATCCCATCTCTCGGGGGCGCGAAGTTGACAAAGTAGCACTAGGCCGGTTGCTTTCACCCCGTCTGAACCTATAATACCGGCCTGCCTTCCGTTTCATTGCCCACTGGGGAAGACGAGGGAACCCGGGCGTGCACGAGCAGGCGCAACGACCAGAGGCCTTGCGGCCGGGCGCGGCGGCGGAATCGTGGCCGGCCGGCTGGTGGGAGAAACGCTGGGTGCTCGCGCTCGTGGGGCTGGCGGCGGTCGCCTTTGCCCAGTTGGGGGGTTCCGCGGTGCGGGTCAACCCGGCACGGCGTCTGACGCCCGGCCAGCAGGCGGTGTTCGCTTACCTCCGGACGCACACGCCCGAAGAAACGCGGGTGATGTACCCCGGCGAAGTCATCATGATCGAGGCCCACCGGCCCGTCGTCTGGAACCACCTGACCGACCCGGAAACAGGGAAAACCTGCCTGCCGACGTTCCTTACGGAATACGGACCGGAAAAGATGCTCGCGGTGCTGCGCGCCAACGGCGTCGGGTACATCTGCGTGAAGGAGAGTGGAATCCTCTCCGGCCCGCTCGCGAAGGCCGAACGCGGGGGATACCCCAGCGCCTTTGTGGACCTCCTTCCGCACCTTCCGTTCATCGAGAAGGTCGCGGGCGACTGGTCTGGCACAATCTCCTTGTGGAAGGTGAAGGGCGACTTCCGTTGGCCGGCTCGCGACGCGCCGGGGACTGACAGCCCGCCTCAACTGGAACACAGCCCATGACCCAAGCAGACAACACCACTCTATACCGCAAGATCGCGGGGAACACGATGTACCTGTTCCTCGCGCAGGGCCTGGGGGGCGTCGGGCTGTTCCTCTCTTACGTCGTGGCATCCCACCTCCTCACGAAGGGCCACGACACCTCCGCGTACGACACCTACATCCTGGCGACCAGCGTCGGCGTCTTCTTCCTGTCGGTGTCCGAACTGGGGCTGACGGAGGGAACGACGCGGCTGGTGGCGTCGCTCCTCGGCCGCGGGCTCCGGCAGCAGGTGCCGGCGGTCGCGCTGCGAGCCCTGGCGATCCTCCTGGTCGCCGGAACCGCGGCGGCGCTTGTCACGTTCGCGGGCGCCGATTCAATCGCCCGCATCATCGGGAGCCCCGCGTCGGCGCCTTTCATCGCCCTCTCGGCGCTATGGATCGTGCCTATGGCCCTGGTCCGCGTGCCGACCAGCGTCTTCGAAGGATGCCAGGAGATGAAGTACTCCTCCCTGGCCGCGATCGTCCGCGAGCCGCTCAAGGTCGTTGTCCTCCTCGCCCTGATCCCCCTCGGGTTTACGGTGCGGATGGCCGTCTGGGGCTGGGTCGTCTGGTCGGTCGTCATGGTGCTCTTGACGCTGGGCCTGATGGTCATGTTCCTGCGTAAGCAGGGCCTTGGACTTCGCGTCGGCGGGCGATGGGAAGGCCGGGGGCTGCTCGCCTCCAGCCGATACCTCTACCTGCCGCACCTGAGCGCCTGCCTGCTGCCGGTGCTGCTGCGGCTCCTGGTGAACCGGTTCAGCCCGACGGGCGGCGTCGGCGCCTTCCATAACGCCCTGAGCCTGGCGACGCTGACGATGATGGTCTTTCTGCCGATCTCGCAGGCGCTCCTGCCCGCCTTTGCCCACGCCCACGCCCGCAGGCAATCGCTCGAGGCCCTGGCCCACACCGCGACGCGGATCGTGGGCCTGGTCGCGTTCCTCGGCCTGACGTTCTACTGTTTCCTGTCGGACCATCTGCTCGCGCTCTTCTACGGCGCGGCTTACCGGGAGGCGGGCCTGTTTCTCGCGACGGCCGTCGTCGGCGTTTTCTTCGACTCGTTCAAGGTCATCACGAACCCTTTGCTGAAGGGCGCGATGCAGGCCCGCGCGGTCACCTGGATCGAGGTCGTCCGTCTCGTCGTGACGCTGGCGACGGGCGTCCCGCTCACGATCCACTTCGGGCCGCTCGGCATGATGGAGGGTTTCGTCCTCGGGTGCCTCGTGACGACGGTCCTCCAGTTTTTCTACGCGCAGCAACTCCTGGGCATCCATTGCTGGGCTGACACGATCCTGCCCGCCGTCTGGGCGGCGGTGCTGTGCGGCGGCTGGATGGCCGGTCACTACTTCCCCGACCTCGGCCCGCAGGTCACGGTCCCGGCAGCGCTGGGCATCGTGGCGGTCCTGATGATCGTCCGGCCGCCCATCACCCTGGCGGAACTGCAGACGATCTGGCGGATCGTGGTGTCGCGGCAATCCGCGGCCGCGGCGCGCCCTCGGGGAAACGGCTACTGAGGAGGCCATCATGGCAAGACTTCTGTCCATCCTCTCCGGCGAGGCTCAGCGCCTGGCCCTCGGCGCCCTGACCGTCCTGGGCCGGATCTACCCGGCCAACCGGCGCTCCGGGACCTTCGTCTCCGACGCGGAGCCGGCCATTATCGGCGGAAGCGGGCGGTGTGGCACAACGCTCCTCAGGGTAATGCTCGATTCCCACAGCCGCTTCTCGTGCGGGCCCGAATCGGACTTGTTTCTCGACAAGCCCGTTTTTCTCGGCCGGCTCGCGCGAAACTTCGACCTGCCCCGCGCCGAGGTCGCGCGCCTGTTCCGCCAGGCGCGCTCGCGCGCCGAATTCGCCGACCTCTTCTTCCGCCTCTATTGCGAGAGGACCGGCAAACCGCGCTGGGCCGAAAAGTCCCCCGACAACCTCCTGAACCTCGAGTTCATCCGCGCCGTCTTTCCTCGCTCCAAGTTCATCCACATCCTCCGCGACGGCCGCGACGTCGCCTGCTCCTTCCGCACCCACCCCCGCCAAGTCGTCCGCCGAGGCCGCCTCGTCCCGACGCACAACTGGCATCCCATCCGCTGGTGCATCGGCCGGTGGGTCCAGGCCGTCGAGACCGCACGCCCCTACCGCGGCCAGCCCTGGTACCTGGAGGTGAAGTACGAAGACCTCGTCGCCTCGCCCCGCGAAACGATGCAAAGCATCCTGGACTTCCTCGGCGAGCCGTGGGACGAAAACGTCCTCCACTTCCAGGACATGTCGCGCGACGCCACCCGGTTTCCCGCCAACGTCGAAGCGGTCGGCCCCATGAAAAAAAACGCAGCCGGCCGATGGCGACGCGACTTCAGCGACGAGGACAAAAGAATCTTCAAGGAATTGGCCGGGCTCCTGCTCGTGGAAGTCGGCTACGAAACGTCCGACGACTGGTAGCCGGACGGCCCGCTACAGGTATCCCAACTCGCGCAGGCGCTCTTCCACCGTCCGGCGCGACGCTTCGTCGTAAGGCTCCGCGGCCGCGGCCGCCGGCACCCCGCGCCTCGGCGCCAAGCGAATCGGATGCGCGGCGCGGAACGGCTCCGTAACCATCTCCTCCAACGGCCGGCCGTCCATGTCCTCCGGAATCGGCACCCCCATCAGCCGCAGCACCGTCGGCGTCACGTCCGCGACGGTCGCCCCTTCGAGGCGCACCCCGGGCCGCACGTCCGGCCCGCAAGCCAGAAACACCCCTTCCGGGCGATGGGTGCCCGAGTCGCAGAACTCCACGCCGCCGAAGTACCCCTCGGCGTCGGACCCGAACTGCACGGCACAGGTGCAGCGGTAATCGTCCAGCACGAAGATGAGGTCGGGCGCGCTCGCGACCAACGGTCCCTTGTACGCCTCGCGTCCGCGGCGCATCTTCGTCACGATGGGCCGGCCGGAGCGCGGGTCCAGCACCTCCGCGAGCCGCTTCTCGATGTCCGCCAGCACCGCCTCGTATTCCGCGCCCTCGGAGACGATGCCGTCGGGCTCCCGGCCCTTGAGGTTGACGAAAATCTGGCCGAAGGCCTCGCGCGCGTAGGCGCGTGTGCGGCTCCAGTCCACGTCCTCGTTCGACGTGACGAACCCGATAACCCGCTCCGCCAGGACGTTCGGCACGAGCCGGCCGATCCAGTTGAACCGTCCCCGCAACCACGACAGCAGCCGATAGGCCCGGGGCAGAAATTTCCGCCGTTCCAGAAATCGCCTCAGCCGGCCCCGCGCCGTGTCTTTCAGCGCCAGGAAACCCTGGTCTGCGAGCCACTTGTTAACGTACATGACGCGGTCGTGCAGCCCCGCTCCGTGGTCCGACACCACGAGGACGTTGCAGTCCGGGCCGACGAGTTCCAGAATCCGCCCTACGGCCGCGTCCAGCGCCTCGTAAACCGCACGGGACTCGCGCGCCAGGTCGCTCGCCTTCTGCGCCGGGTCCGTCAGCACGTGCCAGACCTTGTGCTGGAGCCAGTCCGACTCCATGAACACGAACATTCCGAAGTCCACCGGGCGCGTTTCGAACAGATGCTCGATCGCCCGAACCCGCATCCGCACCAGGTCGCCGAGTTCTCGCACGTAGGGCAGCGGCGTGCTCGGACTATAGACCTGGCTGGTCCACGTCCGGTACCCTCCGACCGCCTCGTGAAGTTCCCGGCCCAGGGCCTCCGGATGCGTGAACGTCTTCGTGACGTCGGGCGTCATGAAACAGCCGACGAGGTACCCGTTGACCTCGCGCGGCGGCCAGGTGACCGGCGTGTTGAAGACGCCGACCTGCAGGCCCGCGCGGCCGACGTAGTCCCAGAGGCGCAGCGCGCGGCAGGTCCGCTCGTCGATGAGTTCGGTCTCGTACCCACCCGGCCGCAGACGCAGAAACCCGAAGACGCCGTGACCGCCCGGATCGCGGCCCGTCGTGATCGTCGCCCACGCGGGCGGGCTGAGCGGCACGTCCAGCGATTGCAGAACGCCCCGCGCCCCGGTCGCCGACACCTTCGCCAGGTTCGGAAGAACCCCCTCCTCCATCCAGCGGTCCAACAGGTCGAACGTCAGGCCGTCCAAGCCGATGATGACGCAGCGCGGCAACTTGGTGCAGGAAGTTTCCGCCATGGCCTGTTCCGTTTGGTCGCGAATTTCGGCAAACACCAATATAGCCCATGCCGTTTCGGCCGCAACACCAAAACGCCGGACGCGGCTCGCCGCCACGCCCGGCACAGCCCCTCGGCGGAAAAAGGAATGAACGCCTCCCCGGGCCCCCGTATAATTGCCGCGAACTCCAAGGAACCCTGCCCTCATGTGCGGCATCGCGGGATTCAACTGGGAAGACGGCGACCTCGGCCGGCGGATGAACGTCCTCCAGGCCCACCGCGGACCGGACGGCGAAGGCCTGCGCGTCGCGGACGGCGTCACGCTGGCCCACCGGCGGCTGGCCATCATCGACCTCTCGGATGCCGGACGCCAGCCCATGCCCAACGAGGACGAGTCGCTCTGGCTCGTCTATAACGGCGAAATCTACAACGCCCCGGACCTCAGGCAGGAACTCGAATCGCTCGGCCATCGCTTCCGCAGCCGAACCGACTCCGAGGTGATCGTCCACGGCTACGAGGCGTGGGGCCCGGCGTGCGTCGAGCGGTTCAACGGCCAGTTCGCCTTCTGCATCCACGACGTCAAGGGGCGTCGGCTCTTCCTCGCGCGCGACCGATTCGGCGTCAGGCCGCTTCATTTCTGGCACGCCGGCCGGCGCTTCGCCTTCGCCTCGGAGATCAAGGCGATTCTGGCCTGCCCCGACATTCCGCGCCGGGCGAACGACCTCGCCGTCTATGATTACCTCGCCTACAACTGCTACAACCACACCGAGGCGACCTTCTTCGAGGACGTCCGGGCCCTGAGGCCGGGCCATCGCGCCGTCTTCGACCTGGATTCGGGCCGGCTGGCCATCGAGCGGTTCTACGAAATCCCGCTCCGCGACCCGTCGGACCCCGGTCTGGCCGCCGCCTGCGACGAGTTCCGCCGCCTGTTCTACGACGCCATTTTTCTGCGCCTCGTCCGGGCCGACGTCGAGGTCGGCTCGTGCCTGTCGGGCGGGCTCGATTCCTCGAGCATCGTCTGCGGCCTTCACGCCCGCGCGCCCGACCGCAGCCGGGGGCACAAAACCTTCAGCCTCACCTTCCCCGACAAACCCGAGGTCAACGAGTCCCACTACGTGGACGAAGTCGTCGCCCGGACCGGCGTCGACGCCAAACGCACCACCAGCCATACCGAGAAACTCCTGGGCGATCTCGAACGACTGATTTACCACCAGGACGAACCCTTCGGCGGTCCCAGCATCTACGGCCAGTGGGAAGTCATGCGCCTCGCCGGCGAGCACCGCATCAAGGTGCTCCTGGACGGCCAGGGCGGCGACGAACTCCTCGCCGGGTACTTCTTCTTCTACGGATACCATTTTCTCGAACTTCTGTCGCGCGGCCGGCTGATGGAACTCGCGCGGGAATTGGGCGGCTACCGGCGCCGGCATCGCGGCGTGTGGGACGGGCTTCTGGCGCCCCTGCTCTTTCTCGCCCCGAAGTTCCTCAAGCGGCGCCTGACGCGGCGATACCTGCGCGTGCCGATCCGGACCGACTTCGCCCACCGGTGGGCTTCCGCCAGCACCGTCCCCGAAGAGATGTACCGCCGCATGCCGCTCAACCGCGCCCTCAAGATGCGCTTCGAGGTCAGCCTGCCGCAACTCCTGCGCGAGGAAGACCGCAACTCGATGGCCTACTCCATCGAGTCGCGCCTGCCCTTTCTCGACCACCGCCTCGTCGAGTTCGTCATGAATCTGCCCGGCGGGTACAAGATTCACCGCGGCCAGACGAAATACGTCCTGCGGGAGGCGCTGCGCGGCGTGTTGCCCGAGGACATCCGGACGCGGGCGGGGAAACTGGGCTTCGGCACACCCATCAACGATTGGCTTCGCACGCCGGAAATGTCGGCCTTCGTCCGCGAGGTGTTCACCTCGCCCGAGTTCCGCGGCCGGCCCTACCTCGACCCCGAGCGCATCCTCGCCCTCTTCGAGGACCACCAGGCCGGAAGGACAGATTCCTACCAGACCATCTGGAAGGCGCTGAACCTGGAGTTGTGGCTGCGGCGGTTCGTGGACGCGGCGCAGGTGACGCCGCCGTAGAACTGGTTTTCTAACTAAAGGGTGGCGGGTCTCCTGACCCGCCACCCTACCAAAAACTTTGGAAAGCGCGGCGGTTCAGGAGAACCGCCGCGCAGCTTCTCAGACAGCGCCTCGCGCCCCCGTGCTTTGGGCCAGAAACGCCCGAATCGCCTCGAGGAATTCCTTGCGATGCACACTCGGCTGAGGCGTCTGGCGCGAGGCCAGCGCCTCGCGCACCGCGTCTTCGAGCCGCTCGATCTCCCACACGACGCGAACGCCTTCGGTCTCCGCCAACTCGCGCGCCAACTGCATCTGATGGTCGTCGGTGTCCAGTTCGCCCGCGTCCCTTCGGCGCGGCACGATGATGAGGGGCTTGCGAAAGAGAAGTGCGTTGAGCACCGTCCCCGCCCCGCAGTGTCCGACGACGAGGTCGGCGTCGCGGAAGAGCCGCAGCGCCTCGTCGAAGCGGACGAAACGGACGTGGCGGGCATGCTTCGGCTCGTAGTCGACGGGCCCGCGCTGGATGAGGACGTCGACGCCGAGGCGCCCGGCGATGCGGTCCATTGCCTCGACGAGCCGCGTGAAGTCCAGCCCCTTCTCCGACGAGCCGATGGTCACGAAGATCACAGGAGCCTCCCGTGGTACTCCGCCCGGGGGCCGTAATGCCGCAAAAGGCCCGGCCACTGAACGAACACGCGGTCGGCCAGATGGTAGGCGATGCGGCCGGTCAGCGACGGCGTGTCGATCCGCGACACCGACTCGATGAAGAGCGACGGGCGATGGAAAAAGAGGCGGTTCACCAGCAGGGCCGGCAGCGCCACCTCCGCCCCCGTCGAGATGACGTACTCGACCCGCTCGCGCCGGAAGATGCGGAAAAACTTCCAGAGCGCGACCGCCATCCCCATCAGGACGCCGAACGGAACCCGGTGACCCCAGTAGACGGGCAGAAAGTGGATCGCCCGCATCTCCTCGAGTTCGATGCCCCGGACCGCCGTGAACCCCGAGACGCAGAGGATGAAGTCGTGCTCGCCCTGAAGTTCGCCGGCAATGCTGACGGCCTGCGTCAGGTGTCCGCCGGCGCTCGACACCAGACACACCTTGGCCATCCCTTCGCCTCCGTCAGCGATCGCCGGAAAATGGGGTCAGACCCCATTTTTATAAGTCCCGTTTTGGCAAGGGTTTAAGTTATCCGTTTTCGTCCTTGCGTCCGCTGAGGGCCCGCCACGCCCGCCGCGCCGTGCCCGTCACCGCGCCGGCGGCCACGCGCCCGGCCGCCCGCATCAGGTCCATCCGGTACGGGTGGAAAATGATGTTCGAGAGGACCTTCCGGTACCGCAGGACGAGAAATTTGCGGTGGACGCGGCACAACTCCTCCGCCGTCAGGTGCTCCGACAGGTTGATGAGCCTTTTGGGGTCCACGAACATCCCGTACGTCAACCGGCTCCAGTCCATGTCGCTGGACACGAGGCCCCGGCGGAGCGCGTAGTCCCAGATCGGCGTCCCGGGATACGGGATGAGGATGTTGACGTCCGTGATGGCGAGCGGCGCCCGCTTCAGGAACGCGTACGTCTCCATCATCTGCTCCCGCGTCTCGTTCGGCGAGCCGATGATGAACGACCCCGAGACAAAGAACCCGTGCCGGTGCAGAATCTCGATCGCCTCCCGGTTCTCTTCGACCGTCACGCGGTCCTTGAGGTACTGAAGCGTCTCCTCGCAGCCGGACTCCAGGCCCATGTTGACGCTGGCGACGTTCATGGCCCGCAGGACCTCGGCCATTTCATCGCTGACGATGTTGGCGCGGGCGTTGCAGGTGAATTTCACCCGGCCGGTCAGGTGCCGAGCCTCCATCAGGCCGGCGATCTCCTTCAGGCGCGGCAAGTTCGCGCAGAAAAGGTCATCGTAGAACGAGATCAGCGACACGCCGTAGCGGTTGAGGAGGTCCTCGATCTCCGCGACGACGTACTCGGCCGAGAAAAAGCGGACCTTGCCCGGCCAGTATCGCGTCGAGGCGCAGAAGGCACACCGGTACGGGCATCCCCGCGACGTGAACATGTACGCATGTTTATGCACCGGCGCGAGCGTCCTGTCGGGGAACGGAACCTCATCCAGCGGCTGAATGTGCGTCACCGGCTCCGTCCGGAAGACCGAGCCATCGGCCTCGCGAAACGCAACGCCCGGGATCTCGCGCAACCGGTCGTGCGGAAACGAGCCCGTCTCCTCCCACAGGTCCAGGAGTCGAATAATCGTCCGCTCGCCCTCGCCCAGCGCCGCCACGTCCATCTCCGGGTACAGCGACCCGGGAAGCATCGAGACGTGGATGCCGCCGACGAGGACGGGCAAGCCCCGTGCCTTGGCGGCCCGGGCGTAGGCCCGCGCCCGGCCGAAGTACGCGCTGGTGGAACTGACGGCCACGAGGTCCGGGCGGAACTCGTCCATCGCCCGCTCGACCCGGCGGTCGGCGTGGCGGATCTCGTACCGGCCCGGGCGATCGCGATGAATCACGCTCGCCATGTACTGGACCCCGAGCGACGGCTGGCGGAGGTCCAGTTCCAGTTCCGGGTTCAGCGCGGTGATGAAAAGCAGACGCTTCAAGGCCTGGTCCTCGGCGCTGGGCTAGGCGACCCAGAGGCGGACGTCCCGCCGGTAGAGGTAGGTCGTGATCCCGTACTGGCGCCCCGGGGGCTGGGTCAGGATTTCGACGCGGCATCCAAGCGTCTCGGCATAGGCCGCGGTCGCCTCGATATTGACCCACCGCCAGGCCGCCTGGTGGCGGGCGTCGTGGGCCTTCCGCAACCAACGCCACGGCCGCACTAAGTGGCCCGGAAGCCGCTTCAGATACTCCAGGTACAGCCAGTGACGGAGCCGGCGATCAGGCAGGTCCCCCAGCAGGATAACTCCCGGCCGGCGCAGCACGCGGAGGAACCCCCGCAGCGTCTCTTCCTGGGACTCGACGTACATCCACGTGCCGTAGCAGAGGATGCGGCTGAACTGGCCGTCGGCGAAGGGCAGATGCTCGGCGGCGGCGGCGACGAAGCCGATGTCGGAAAAATGGCGCCGACCCAGGGCGCACTGGGCGTGGGCGAAGTCGGCCCCCACGACGCGAGCCCCCGTCAACTCCCGCAGAAGGTTGTCAAACAGGCCGCTGCCGCAACCCACGTCCAGCAGGACGTCCGAAGGGCCGAGGTGGAGTTTCCGGGCCACGTCCTCGGCCACCCGGCGGCTCTCATCGAGGTCGGGGCCGCGCTGGACGCTCTCCAACGGGTCCGGACGTTCCTTCGCCCACTCGTTCCAACTTGCCTGTGCCGCGTTGTCGACCATCGGATTCCCGTTCGTGCTGATCCACCGGAGGTCGATTCTACCCGGCGCCCGCCCGATGTCAACCGCCGTGGGGACCCCGGCCACGCGACCGCGAGGCCGTCGAAGGAGGCGTCAGCGGCACGACCCCGCAGGAACCGCGAGGGACGGGCGGACGTCGGCGGCGACGCGCCGGACGACGTCGGCGATCCGACCGGCGTCCGCGTCCGACAGGTCGACGCTCAGCGGCAGGTTGACGACCTCCGACGCAATCCGCGCCGCGTTCGGGAACGCCTCCCGATCCAGATAGCCGGGAAACTCGTAGAGGGTGCCGACGTCGACACCGGCCCTCCAGAGGGCCCGGACGAGGGCCGGGCGGGCATCGGGCGGAACGCGGACGGTGAAGTGGCTGAGCGCATAGGGCGAGGCCGGCGGCAGAACCACGCCGCGGGCCCCGTCGAGGGCCGCGCGGTATCGCTCGGCCAGGGCCAGTCGGCGACGCGAAAACTCGGCCGCCCACGCGAGGTTGCGGACGATCAGGGCCAGGTCGAGTCCCGTCGCCGGCGCAAACCACTCCGCGTCAAGCCCGCGTCCCTCGGCCCACCGGTCGGGCAAGCCGGCGGCCGGCTCAACGCCGTGGATCCGGCGGCGCAGCCAACCGATCGCCAGGGCCGTGTCCTTGGCCGCGCGATACAGCGCCCGGTGCTGGACGACCGTCCGGAGGGCCATGACGAGCCCGCGCCGAAGCGCCAGGGCCGCCCCCCCCGGCTGGACCGCCTCGTCGCGCCGCGCGCGGACTTGGGCGGCCAGGGCGCCGTCGCGCGTCAGGCCCATGGCGCCCCACCCGGCGTACATGCTCTTGCCGATGCCGAAACTCACGACGGCGAAGTCGCTTGCCGCAAGCCGCCCGACGACCTCCGGCAGGGGCACCATCGTCGCCATGTCCACAACCCGGAGGCGCGGCGGCGACGGCGCGAGGGTGGCGAGATGAGCCAGGTCGTACGTGTGGCCGAACAACTCGCACAGGACGACGGGCGCCCCCCCCTCGCCGACAAGGGCGGCCCCGTCCGTAAGGAACCCCTCGGTGCCAACATCCACCAGCCGCATCGGCAGGCCCGACCGGATCACGGCCTCGTGGACCACCTTGCACGTGTAGGCAGGACAAGCGACCGCGACGCCGGGGTAGGCCGCGGCCTGGAGCGACCAGGCGATACCGGCCCGGGCGGACGGAAGCCAGACCGCGTGCGCGATGCCGCAACCCGCCGCATAGGCCTCCTCGACCTCCCGCAGGGCCGGCCGCCGCCCGAAAGCCGCACGCACCAAGACCGCGAGCCCGAACGGCGGGGGGTGTATGGGTATCATCCAAGCCTCTCGCGTCGTGCCGCAGGTCCGGACCCACCCGGCCTGGCGGGGTCTCTCTGCCCCTTCGCCGAACATCCACGTGCGCTGGAGAGCCGGCCGCAAACGGCCAAGTGCGTCAGAGCCATTCTACTTGGGCCGACGGGGGTGTCAACCGCGATTTGCGCCGTGGCGGGGCGGAACGGCGCCCCCGGTGTATTCACCGGGATGGTGAACGGCGCCCCCGGTGTGTTCACCGGGGGCTAAATAAATAACGGATGCGCGCGCCGGTATTTAGCCCGGCGTGAACACACGCCGGGCGCCGTGGCCGGGAGGCGTGAATACACGCCGGGCGCCTCCACCGAAAACCTTGACGCCGCGCCCATCTTCCGATACCTTCCTGGAGACCGCGGAGGACGCCGCCGATGCCCGAAACGCCGCAGGAACAATTTGGCCGCGTCCGCACCCACGTCTTCTGGGAAACCCTGAAGCGCGGCCTGCGGACGTTCCTCCTCTTCCGCCCGTTCGTCAACACGTACCTCGCGCTTCGGACCGGCTCGCTCATCCATCCGCTGGCCTCGATTGATTGGAACGTGAAGGTCGGCCGGCGCTGCTTCATCGGCTGCGCCACCATTGACACGCTCGGCGGGAACGGGCGGATCGAGATCGGCGACGGCGCCATCATCTACACCGGTTGCGACCTCTTCTGCCACCACCGCAGCACCATCCGCATCGGCCGAAACGTCCTCTTCACGCGCCAGGCCGCCGCCGTCACCGGCAACCACGTGTTCGACAATCGCGACGCCCCCATCATCTCCCAGGGCATCCGCACCGACGACATCACCATCGAGGACGATTGCTGGATCGGGTACCGGGCGATCCTGCTGCCCGGCGTTCACATCGGGCACGGGACGGTCGTGGCCGCGGGGGCGGTCGTCACCAAGGACCTGCCGCCCATGGTCCTCGCCGCCGGCGTCCCCGCCAGAATCCTCCGCGAGCGATAGGGCTCGCCTGCGAAAGGCGCCGCCGTGGGCCTGGAGTGGATCGGCAAGATGCTGAACCTGGCGCGCGTCGCGCGCCGGCGCCTGGCGCTCGCCTGGCGCGGCGGGCGCATCGGCCGGCGATGCGTCATCGCGCCGGGCGTTCGGCTGGAGTGCGGGCGCGGCCGGCCCATCGTCCTGGGCGACGGCGTGCGGCTCCAGCGCGGCGTGCGGCTCTCCACCGCCGCCGGCGGGCGAATCATCCTGGAGGACCGCGTTTACATCGGCGAATACGGGACCGTCCTGAGCGCCGCCGAAATCTGCATCGCCCGCGACACCATCATCGCCCCGCACGCGCACATCGAGGACTTTGACGCGGCGGATGCCGCCCCGGAGGGCGGCCCCTTGGCCGCCGATCCCATCCGCATCGGACGCGACGTCTGGTTCGGCGCCGGCGTCACGGTCCGGCGGGGCGTGCAAGTCGGCGACCAGGCCGTCCTCGGCGCCGGCGCCGTGGCCGACCGGGACATTCCCGACCGCGGCGTGGCGGTCGGCGTTCCGGCGCGGGTCGTCCGTTTTCGCGGCGATTCCTCCGAGAAAGGAAAGAGCCCGGCGTGAAACGCACGTCCTGGCGAATCGCGTGGCTTCTGGTGGGCCTGGGCCTGCTCGCGTGGGTCGTTTGGCGGGCGGACCCCGCCAAGGCCGCCGTCGCCATGCTGACGGCCTTTGCGCATCCGGGGCTGCTCTCGGGCGCCCTGGCGCTTTTCGTCACCACGCTGGTTGGTTTCTTCGTCAAGTGGCATCTGATGTCGCGTTTGGCCGGGACCCCGGTGGACGCGAGGCAATCGCTGCGCCTCTTCTCGACGCTGTACCTCGTAGGAACCTTCACGCCGGGGCGGGCGGGGGAACTCGTCGTGCCCATGCTGATGCGCGGCGGTGGCCACCTGACCGGCGTTGCCCTCGTCAACCGGGTGCTGGAGAGCCTCTGGACCGTCTTTGCAGCCGTCCTGGCGGCCTGGATGATCTTCCGCGGCGACCCGAGGAGCAGCCGACTGTGGATCCTCGTGGTCGTCCTGGCGGCGTTCGTCGCCGTCGCGGTGATCCTGAGCCGGCGGCGTCTGACGGCCGGCCTCATCGCCCTGGTGCGGGCGTGCCTGGCGCCGTTTCGCCGATGGGCCCCCGTCGCCTGGCTCCTGCGCCTCGAGGAAAAGCACGCCCACGGCCTCGAGCAGTTTTACGACGCCAACGAGCGGATCCTCCGCCCCGCCCCCGTGCTCCTCGTCAGCCTCTTCCTGGCCGCCATCTGGCTGATGATGATCCTGGCCAACTGGCTCCTCATCGGGGCGGTCGTCCCCGTCCTGCCGGGCGAGAAGGAGATCACTTTCCTCGTCGTCTTCACGGTGATGGTGGTGGGAGCGGCAGCGATGTTTCTGTCGCCCATTCCGGGCGGCGTGGGGTTAAGCGAGTTCACGTCCGTGGCGCTGTTCGGCTACCTGGGGTACCCGCAGCCGGAGTTTGTGTCGTTTCTGCTGCTGTCGCGGTTGATTCTGTACGCGGCGGTTGGGCTGCTTTATCTCGTCGGCCAAGTCGCCGGTCGGGCGCTTCCCGAGGCCGCCGTGCCCGCCGGCGCGGCGCCGCACGATGCCAGCGCCTAGCCGCCGCGCCCTTTCACCAGCCGCAGCAGCGCTCCGCCCACCCGCGTCCGCACCGCCCAGTAGGCCGCATCAAACAGCCGGCACCGCCAGCGCGACAGGTCCCGCTCGTAGAAATAGAACGGGTGCTGCGTCGCGCCCCACTTGGCCTTGAACTCTATCAGGGGCGCATCGTCGCGCGAGGAGGTCATAAGGTCGAAGACCTCGCACCCGCACGCCAGGGCCCGGCGCATCGCCTCCCACACCACCGCATCGTTCGGGCACACGCTGCGGTGCGTGCCGCTCGAGGCGCCCAGGAAGTAGAAGCACCGGCGAGCGCCGTAGAACGTCACGATGCCGGCGACCGGTTCGCCCTCGTAGCGGGCGATGAGCATCTCGCCCCGGCCCTCGGCGACCAGCCGGTCCCACGCCTTCTCGATCATCGCGCGCCGCCAAGTCACAACTGTCCGGTTCCGCGCCATCGTGTCGCAGTACATGTGGAAGAGTTCGTCGCGTGCCTCCGGCGTGTCGGCCGACTCGATCACCACGCCGCGCCGCTCCGCCAGACGCACGTCGCGCCGCACCCGGCGCTTGAAGCCCCTCCACACCTGGTCTTCCGTCCGCCCGTCGAAGTGCAGGATGTGCAGCACGTGTTCCCGGACCCTGTAGCCTTCCGGCTCGAGGGGCGGGTCGTAGTGGTTGCGGCTCAGGCGGATGCGATGAATGCCCTCCGCGCGCGCCGCCTCCCCCAGCCGCCGCACAAACTCCTCGTGCTCCGACGCCTCGCCCACCGCAAATCCGTACGGCAACCCGCCGCACAGCAAGTCGAAGAATCCCAGCCGGACGCGCGCCATCTGCTGCGCCAGGAGGATCCGCCCGTCCTCCTCCAGGCACCAGTACGCCAGCGGATAGCCGAGCGACGAAAGCACCTCGCCCCAGACGGGCTCCTGAAAGAGGTAGGTCTCCCGCCTGGCGAGGAAGGCCTCGACCTCGGGATCGTCCAACTCGCGTTTGCGGATTATACCCGCCAAGAGATATCCCTTATTTCTTCTCGCCCCCGGATGCATGGCCCGGCGATGGGGACGGCCTTTCCGGAGGGGCCGGCGCCTCGCCGAGGGGCTCCTCTTTCACGCGCCACAGTTCCACGCCCGGCCAGTCGCCTTCGACGCGCTCCAGGAACGGCAGCGTGGGCATCTGCTCGACGAACCGTCTTGGGTAGCCCCCGCGCTCCTGCGGCGCCAGCGGGCCTTCGAGAATCCGCGACTCCTCGACACAGATGTATTGGACCCCGTTGGCGCGCAGCACCTGGAGCATCTTGCCCTGGCCGAACTTCGTCAGAAATTCCGGGAGGCACGTCCGCCCCGTTTCCGGCTCCGTCAGATGATTCCACACAACCGGGCGGCGGGCCTCGATCATGATGGACTCGCCCGGATACAGGACGCGCGTCCCTTCGGGCGTGTTTTCTCGCAGGTAGGCGAAAACCGCCCGCTGCGACGGCGTCAGGTGCCGACGCTGGTACGTCACCCAACCGGCCGCGCCCAGGTGCGCAAACGCCACCACCCCCACCAGCCCGAGCACCCAGCGCCTCTGCCACCAGCCGGCCAGCCCCCGCGCCACGAGGACCGCCAGGATGGGAACCGCCGGCATAACGTACCGCACGTCCGTGTCCAGCGTGAAGAAAAGCACCAGCATCACCAGGTAGAAGGCGAGGAGCGCCCAGAGCCAGCGGTCCGCCTTCTGCCAGGTCCGGCGGATGACGTAAAGGCCCAGGAGCGCGGGGATCACCGCGCCCAGGTACTGGAGCAGGTGCAGGGGATTGTTTATGTTCGACGGGAGCCGCTGCGCCGAGAACCACTTCATGAACCGCGCCAGGACGTAGGCAGAGTTCACGGGGTCGCTTGTGCCAGAGATTGCATGCCAGCGCCAGAAGAAGTCGGGCAGCACGACCAGCGCCGCGGGCACAAGGAGCATCGCCGCGCTGCGGAGCCGCCGCCCCCACGAGCCGTCCTCCATCAGGATCCAGAGCACCATCGGCGGAGCGAGGAAGACGGTGTTACGTTTCGTCAGGTACGCCAGACCCACGAGAACCCCGGCCCAGAAGAGCCGGCGGTCCACCACCAGCACCAGCGCCGCCAGGATCGTCGCCGAGGCCGGAATGTCGAGGTGGAGCATCACCGAAAACGCGCCGGCCATCGGGACGCTCACCGCCACCAGGAGGGCGGCGAGCGCCCCGCGCGGCCCGAGGAAGTGTCGGCCGAGGCGATAGACCATCGCCAGCAGGAGGGCGTAGAAGGCGGCTTGATAGAGTTGGGCGACCCACGGCACGGGACCCGTCGCCTGCCACAGGGCCGCGAGCAGCATCGGCCAGACCGGTTCCGTGACGTAGTAATAGCCGGGCGGCGCGCCGCTCGGATAGAGCGGGTTGTGGGTCGGTCGGTTCCATAGTCCGGCGTCGGCCCAGGCGCGGGCGAACATGAAGTGGTACGGCTCGTCGCCGAGGACCACATCGCTCAAGGTCCCTGCCGCAAAAACGATCGATGCGGCGGCGGCGATGATCGCCACGGCCCACTTCCAACAGACCCTCTGTTCCTCCCGTTCCATACGGTGAGGGTTAGCCCCGCCGGGTATGGTCCCTTCAGCCATGGGCTACACACCTTTTCTTGCCAGCGGCGGGCCCACGCGGGGACAGGATGCGCACCGAACTTGCCGGCGCCAAACCGTACGCCAGGCCCGCCAACCCCTTTCCATGGAACCCGTCAGTTACCTGCTCGGTCTTGCCTCCTGGCTCGATCGAGCCGACATCGTATGCAGCGAACGCCCGGAAATGAAGCCCCGACCCGGAGGCGACCGGCAGCGCGCGGTTGCTGGGGCCGGGCGACACCCCCGTCCCCGAAGCCGCCCGTCCATGGCCGACAATCCCCCATCTTGACAGGGAGGCCTGCTTGGGATATAAGCCGTTGCGATTCGGACACGCCTTGATTTGGGGATCGCCATGGGGAGCAAGCGGCATTTTCTCGCCGTGCCGCCAAGATGGGAGCATGCGCTTTATGGCACGCCGTATCAGCATACTGAAGTTATCTACAACCAATGGATTGAAAGCGCGGTGAGGCCCGGGAGCGTCGTCCTGGAAGTCGGCCCGGGCCCGCCCACGCCGTATTTCCCCCTCAACCTCCGAGGGCGGGTCAAGCGGGTGATCGGCGCGGACGTGGACCCCGCGGTCCTCACGAACGAGCGGCTTGACGAAGCCTATGTGACGGACGGTCGCAAGGTCCCCCTCGAAGACGGATGTGTGGACGTCGCGATAAGTACCTACGTTCTGGAGCATGTCGGGTTTCCGGTCGAGCATTTCCGACAGATCGCCCGGGTTTTGAAGGCGGGCGGCGATTTCTTTTTCCTCACCGTCAACATCTGGCACCCGACCGTGATGGCGTACCGCCTGCTTCCGGCGTCGTTCAAGAACCACGTTCTGTCCGCCTTTGGCAAGAGAGGCCCGGACGGCGAGAACTATCCGGTCTATTTCCGCGCCAATTCCGAACGGGTTATCCGCCGTCTGGCCCGGCGGGCCGGTTTCGGCAGCGCCGACATCCGCCACCGCGAACAGCCTCCCCACTATTTCCGCGGATTCCTCCCCTTCTGGCTTCCGGGCGTCCTGTACGAACGAGTGGCGCGGGCCTGCGCCCTCTTGCGACCCGTCACCTCGACACTTTACGGCAGGCTCAGCAAACCCGCTTGAGCCGAAAAAGGGACAGGAGCCTCTTCCGCACTACGGCTTGGCGCCGGATGGCGGCGCCGGTGCTTCGCCGCCGGTCTCCCCTTTCACGCGCCATAGTTCGATGCCCGGCCAGTCGCCTTCCACTTCTTCAAGGAAAGGCAGCGTCCTCAGCCGCTCGACGAACGACCGCGGATAGCCGAAGCCCACCACCTCGCCGTAGTCCGCGTACATGTGCCGCTCATCCACGCAGATGTGCGTCACGCCGTTGGCACCGAGCAGCCTCCGGATCCGCTCCGGGTCCGTCTCGCGCAGGAACCCCGTGATGTGCACGCGGTCCGTCTTGTGGTCCTTCAGTTGGGACCACACGGCCTGGCGCCGGGCCTGGAGGATCATCACCTCGCCCGGATACAGGATGCGGGCGTCCTGCGGCGTGCGGGTCCGCAAATATTCGAAGACAGCCCGCTGGCCCGGCGCGAGGGTCCGCTGGGCCCCGACGTACCACGCCGTCCCACCCAGGTGACCGAACGCCGCCAGCCCCACGAGGCCCAGGACCCACGGCTTCTGGCACCAGCCCCGCAGGCCGCGCGCGGCCACGACCGCCACCAGCGGAATCACCGGCATCGTGTACCGGACCTCCGTGTCCCATGTGAACTGGAGGAGCAGAACGGCCATGTAACTGCCGACGCAGATCCACAGCCACCCGTCCCCTCGCCGCCACGCCCGGCGCACCACGTACAGGCCCAGCAGAACGAGGATCACGGCGCCGCCGTACTGGACCCACGAGCCGACGTGGTTGATCCGCGACAGCCGCCTTTCGACGCCGCGACCGGCAACGAACGCTTCGGCCGGCACGTTCTGCGAAAATCTCGTGAAAAACCGTTGGATCACGTAGAGCAGATTCACCGGCTCGTACACCGAGGGAATGTGCTCGCGCCGCCACAGAAAGTCGGGAAAAACGACAATCCCCGCCGCCAACCCGAAGACGGCCAGGCGCCGCACCCGCTCCCAGAATGTGCCGGGCGTCCACAGGATCCACGCGAGGAACGCCGGCCCCAGGAAGACCGCGTTTCGCTTCGTCAGATACGCCAAGCCCATCATCACTCCCGCCGCCAGGAACTGTTCCTTCCGCAGCAGCACGACGGCAAGTATCAGGAGGACAGCCACCGGCACATCGGTGTAGAGGAGAATCGAGAAGGCGCCGAACATCGGAACGCTGACCGCGCCCATCAGCGCCACCAGCGCCCCCCGCGGACCGAGGAGGTCTCGCCCCAGGAGGTAGATCATCGCCAGCAGCAGCGCGTACAGCGACGCCTGGAACAACTGGGCCGACCAGGCATGGACGCCGGTCATGTGCCAGACGAGGCTACAGAGAAGAGGCCAGAGCGGCTCCGTGGTATAGTAGTAACCCGACTCGGCCGACCCATACACCGGATTGTAAACCGGCCGGTTGCCGAGACCCGCGTCGTACCAAGCCTCGGCAAACATGGAGTAATAGGCCTCGTCGCCCTTGACGACGTCGCTCGTGACCCCCGCAATAAAGACGATCGAGGCCGCGGCAAAGATAATTGCCGCCGCCCATTGGGACATTCGGCGGCGTTCGTCCGCGTCGTCTTGGATTGTCGGCGTCCGTCCGTCCGGCGCCATCGGCTATCCCTTCCTTCGCCTCAACCACCGGAGCGTCGCCCCGCCCAGCCGCGTCCGCGCCGCGCGGAACGCCAGGTTCCACGCCAAGCACCGCAGCCAGGCCAGGTCCTTCTCGAAAAAAAGAAACGGATGGCGCGTCGCCCCCCATTTGTCCTTGAAGGCGATGAGCGCTCCATCGTCGCGCGACGACATCATGAAATCGAAGTCCTGGCATCCGCGAGCCATCGCCCGTTTCATCGCCTCCCAGAAGAGCGCGTCATTCGGCCGAAGGTTCCGCTTCGTCCCGCTCGAGGCGCCCAGGAACGCGAAGCACCGAGGCCCGTCGTAGAAGGTGATCATGGCAGCCAGCGGCTCGCCCTCGTGCCAGGAGATCATCATCTCGCCTCGGCCCGGCTCCACCAGAAGCCGCCACATGGTTTCAACCAGGCCCTGCGGCCAGACGACGTACGTCCGGTTCCGCGCCATCGTCTGGTAATACATCTCGAAGATGACCGCCCGGTCCGCTTCGGTCCGCGCGTCCTTCACCTCGACGCCTCGGCCCATCGCCACACGCACGTCGTGCCGAACGCGACGCTTGAAATCCCCCCAGACCTCCTCCTCGCTCCGCCCCGCGAAGTGCAGCACGTGCTGCATGTGCTCTTGCGCCGAGCACCCCGCCGGCCGCACGTCGGGGTCGTAAAGGTTCCGGCTCAGGCGGATGCGATGGATCCCCTCCCGCCGCGCCGCCTCCGCCAGAAGCCCCACGAACTCGTCATGCCGGCCAACGTTTCCCACGGCGAAACCATACGGCAGGCCGCCGTACAGCAGGTTGAAAAACCCCAGCCGCAGGCAAATCGCCGGCTGCGCCAGCACAATCCGCTCATCTTCCTGGAGGCACCAGTACGCCACCTCGTGCCCCAGCGCCGAGAGCGCCCGCGCCCACACCGGTTGCTGAAAAAGGTATGTCGTCTGGCCGGCGAGAAACTCGTCAACCTGCGGGTCATCCAGAGACCGCTTGCGGACTTCGATCCCCAACGGGGCTCTCCCAATGGAATCGCCGTCAGACTGATGGACGCATTATACCGGCTTCCGGCCGCCAAGTGAAGCATCCGGCCCAGCGGCGCCTCCGCTGACGCGCGCTGGGGCCCCGGCGGCCAACGCGCCGGCCGGCACGTCCCGCGTCACCACCGCGCCGTCGGCCACGCGAGCCCCGTCGCCGATCGTCACGCCGTGCAGCACCTTGACGCCCGCCCCCAGCCGAACGTTCCGTCCGATCCGGATCGGGGCCGCGTCGATCGGCTGATGTTCCACCAGGACGTCCAAACGGTCGAACGTGTGATTGAAGTCCACCACGTCGGCGTGGGGTCCGACGACGCTGCCCGCCCCGATGCGGATTTCGGCGTCGCTCGTGACGACGGCCCCCGCGCCGATCGTCGCCCCGTCCTCGACGACGACCCGCCCGGTCCGGGCGGTCGAGAGGATCGCCCCGCGCTCCAGGCGCACTCCATCTCCCACGATGACCGGATGCCCCGGCCGCGACGCCAGGCACACCTTGCGCTCGACGACGCATCGCCGGCCCATCCGCCCGCCCCGAAGGGCGAGGATCAGCCGCCACATCAACGCCCGGCACCGATTCATAGCGCCTGCTCCGAATCGCACGGCTTTGCGCTCCGCCTCTCGATGGCCCCGAAAGCGTCGCGCACAAAAAGGGGAACCGCCGACACGCCTTCCGGAAAAACCGCCTCGAATTGCCACAATACCGTCCCCCCAGGCGCTGTCAAGCCTCTCGCGCCCCGCCCGCCGCGCCGCGCCTTTCGAGCCGCCGGCGGGAGCCGCCGGCTACGTTCCCTACCGTGGCACGTGCCACGCCGGGGAACGTGACCGCCCGCTTCCGCGCGGCGGCTCGAAAGGCGAAAGGCGCCTCGAGCCGGCTTGTCAAAAGGGGTTTACGGTCTCGTGGAGTTTCTGGTATAGTCCCGGCGTCGCGCATGGCCCCGAGCGACGGCTACGGCGTGTGCTTTCTTGTCCGCGGTCGTCAGCCCTACGGGGCCGCCGGCTCTTAAGCAACAGGAACATGACAGAAATATCCGACGCCGATGCGACCTCGAAACCGTCCTCATCCCCGAAGCGGCAGGTCGCCTTCGTCGCTCTCGCCACCGCCGTCGTCTGCGCCTACCTCGTCGGGTGGGCCGTGGGCACCGACCCGATCATCGGCGACGAAGCCCGCCACTTCCGCCGCGCCGTCAGTTACTACGAAGCGGGGCGCCGCCTCGCTTACGATCCCCTCTATCCGCCGGATCGCGTCGGCTACATCGGCTACTGGGACCCGTGCCTCTGGCACCAGGGGCTGGCGGCGCTGTGGCGGCTGACGGGCGGGCCGGGCGTCGCCTCCGCCCAACTTTACCACGCCTCCTTCCACTTTCTGCTGGGCGTCTTCACGTACCTAGCGGCACGGCAACTTTACGGGCCGCGAGGGGCGGCCTGGGCCTGGGCCCTGGTGCTCTCGGTCCCGACAACGGTGCTGGGCGGCATGGCGTTCTACATGGAAGTGCCGATGCTCGCCTTCGCCGCGATGGCGTTCTACTTCCTCCTGCGCCGCTGGGCCGTCCCCTTCGGCGCCGCCCTCGGACTGGCGTGCCTGATGAAACTCGGCAGCGCGACCGCCCTGGCGGCGCCCCTGTTCGCCGTGGCGGTCGTGTACCTGGGCGACCGGTGGCGCGAGAGGCTGGTGCGGCTGGCGATGGCGGCCCTCGTGCTGGCGCTCGTGATGGGGCCGGAACTGGCCTGGCAGACGGAGCACTTCGGCCGGCCGCTCTTCCGCGGCAACCCGCGGACCGTCCCGTTCCCCAAGGCCGTCGGCGACCG
>Ga0315273_10002317_pt1 | contig 22424 bp, 9 predicted proteins | sample YL17G02_0_MG_FD_205753 | JGI IMG/M metagenome (GOLD analysis project Ga0315273, IMG submission 205753) | Sediment microbial communities from Yellowstone Lake, YNP, Wyoming, USA - YL17G02_0 | ecosystem: Environmental > Aquatic > Freshwater > Lake > Sediment | place: USA: Wyoming | collected...
CCGGGCTCGCCGGCGCCGCCGTGATCGTCGCGGTCCGCCGCGCTCATCGCACCGAGATGTACAAAACCGGGGAAGACCTCGCCGCCATCACGCGACAGCTCGATCTCGGAATCCCCGCGGAGGCGCCGAAGCTCCGCTTCACGAATGTGACGCAGGAGGCAGGACTCTCCGCGTTCCGCGCCTTCGCAGGGCGGCGGACCTCCCAGCTTCCCGAGGACATGGGATCGGGAGCGGCGTGGGGGGATTTCGACAACGACGGTGACGACGATCTCCTGCTCGTTTCCGCGGGGGGCCCGCTCGGTGCGCCCGAGGCCGGAAGAGCGCGCACGGTCCTCTACGAGAACCGGGGGGACGGCACGTTCACCGAGTCGGCCGCGTTCCCCGAGACGCGGATCATCGGCATGGGAGCCGCCTGGGGGGACGTGGACGGAGACGGCTGGCTCGACCTGGTGGTCACCGGCTACGGAACGACGCGGCTCTACCGGAACGATCGAGGCCGGCTCTCCCGCGATCCTCACTTCCCCGATCTCCCGGGGTTCTGGAGCGGCGCCGCCTGCGCCGACTACGACCACGACGGGGATCTCGATCTCTACATCTGCGGGTACGTGCGGTACAAGGAGGCGGCGAACGAGGCCGGGCGCGCGACCCAGCAATACGGCCAGGCGGTGCCGTTCACGTTGAACCCGGCATCGTTCGAGCCCGAGCGCAATCTCCTGTTCCGGAACGACGGCCGGGGACGATTCGAGGAGGTCGCTCACAAGCTCGGCGTGGACAACCTCGAGGGGCGCAGCCTGAGCGCCCTGTGGCACGACTTCGACGACGACGGCTGGGTGGACCTCTACGTGGCCAACGACATCTCCGACAACGCGCTCTTGATGAACCGGGGCGGGGGACGGTTCGAGGAGATGAGCCACGCCGCGTGGGTCGCCGACTACCGAGGCGCGATGGGGCTCGCCGCCGGAGACTGGAACCGGGACGGCGACGACGACCTGTTCATCACGCACTGGATGGCGCAGGAAAACGCTCTCTACGACAACCTGCTCCGGGACTTCGCCGACTCCCCCGACCACCCGAAGGGAACGCTGCGCTTCCAGGACGTCGCGGACCAGCGGGGCCTGGGTCAGATCGCGCTCCAGTCGGTCGGCTGGGGAACAGAGTTCGGGGATTTTGACGCCGATGGGTGGCTCGACCTCGTCGTCGCGAACGGGAGCACCTTCGAAACCGAGCAGGAGCCGAAGGAGCTGCGGCCCCAGGAGTCCTTCCTGTTCTGGAACAACCGCGGGAAATCGTTCCACGACCTAGCGCCGCTCGATCCCGCGGTCGGCGCCGCCCACGTGAGCCGCGGCATGGCGCTTGCGGACTACGACAACGACGGGGACCTCGACATCTTGATCGTCGATCGCGACGGCCCGGTGCGGCTCCTGCGCAACGACATGCAGACGGGGAACTGGCTCGAGGTCCGGCTCGTGAGGGCGGCCGGGGTGATCGAGGGCACCCGGCTTGCGGCCACGGTGCCCGGGGTCGTGCTGCGCCGGAGCGTGTCGAGCGCGTCGTATCTCTCCCAGAGCACGAGGACCGTGCACTTCGGTCTCGGGCCCGCCTCCCGGATCGACAAGCTCGTCGTGCGTTGGACGGGCGCCGGCTCCGACACGTATGAAGCTCTCGAAGCCAACGCGATCTGGGAGATCCGCGAAGGGGACCCGCTCCCCCGTAAGGTCCGAGGAGGACCCGGCGTGGCGCTCTCCCTCGGAACGGGCGCGGAGCCGATCGATGCGTGGAGCAGGACCGCGCCGCGCGAGCAGGTCGTCGCGTTCTGGCGGGCCCAGCGCGCCGCCATGAACGCCGTGAAGAGCGAGAACGATCCGGCGAAGGCGATCCCGCTGTTCGAGGAGGCGCTCCGCCTCAACCCCCAGCATGAAGACTCGGTGTTCTACCTGGCGAGCTGCCTCGCCGCGACGGGGAAGGTCGACGGCGCGCTCGCACGCTTGGCCGAGCTGATGCGCGCCAACCCGATGAGCCACCGCGCCCGGCAGCGGTGGGGCACACTTCGCGCGCGGACGGCGCGCTCCCCCGCGGACCTCGACGAGGCGGTCCGGGTCCTGGAGCGCGCGGAGGCGATCAACCCGGAGGAAACGGGGGTCCGCCAGGTGCTCGGGGAGATCGCTCTCGTCCGTGGGGATCGGAAGACCGCGCGACGCCACCTGGAGCGGGTCGTTCGCACGAACGTGAAGGGCGTGGGAGGACTCTATCTCCTTGCCTATCTGGACTGGAAGGCGGGCGACACGTCCCACGCTACGGTTCTGCTGAAGAAAGCTCGGGAAAAGTCCGGCCCCGACGGGAAGCCGTCGGGCGCCACGTCCGAGGGGGACGTCCAGCGTGCGATGCACGAGGACCAGACGCTCCTCTCGCGCTTCTACGCCGTCTGGGACGGATCGAGCGATGCGGATCGGGCGTTCCGGGCGCTCGACACGTATCTCGCCGAATCGAGATTCTGACCCTCGCCCCCCATCGTCATCGCGATCACGGAGACTGGAGGAACGTGAAGTCGGTGTCGATCGGCTGCTCGAGATTCCGGACGCGCTCGACGTACGCGCGAGCTTCTTCCTCGGAGCCCAACGCAAGACGCTGACCGAGATCCGAGTTTCCGGGGAAGATCGCCGAACCCTCCTCCCACGCTCGCCGGGCGCCTCTATAGTCGCCCAGCTTGGCCAGGGCGTCCCCTAGGCCGATGTGCGCGCGGACGTAATACGATCGCGCATCCGGCCGGCCCTCCCGTCGCTGCAGCTCGATGCACTTCCGGAAATCATCGGCCGAGTCGTCCGAGTGACCGAGCGCACGTGGCCAGTGCAGGTGGTTCGTCCCCCGACCGTAGAGCGCCGGCCAATAGCTCGGGTCGGCCGTGAGCAGCGCATTGAACTGGTCGAGAGACTTCCGCGCCAGCGTGCCCTTGCACACGATCGCGGCCATCCCTCCGCAGGTCGGGATCTCGTCCACGTACGCGGCGGCGAGCTGGAGGCGGAAGCCGCGCAGCTCCGGATGCTCGCGGACGAGCCCGCCGAAAAACGCCACGGACCGGTCGTGCTCGCCGTGCTCCGCGCACTGGGCGCGGTACCTGCTGGCGACGGCGAGATCGTCCGGCGCCCGCCGGACCTGCTCCTCGAGCCCGGACAGGAGCGCCTGAATCTCCTGGGTCGACATGATCGGGGTCGCGGGAGCTCCGGACGTCGCCGCGCGGCCGGAAGCTCCCGCATCGTGCGACCTGGGGATCAACGAGACCGCGGGCGGCAGGGATTCCGGTTCTTGGACGGTGAGCACCTGATCCGCCGGGACATCGTGCAGGACCTGGATTCGTCGCGACGGCCAACGGATCTCGAGTGTGCTCGCGATCCTCTCGTCTCCCAGTCCGAAGAAGATGCGGCGATCCGACTGGCCGCAGTAGCTGTTCCCGCCGTCCAGCTCGCGGATCTGCCGGCCGGCCGCGGTGACGATCGTCACGCGCGCCCCGATCGCGTCGCGATTCGATCCGGCCTCGGGGCGGCCGAGAAGCCGCAGCCCGATCCAATGGCGCCCGGTCGCCTGCGCCTCGTTCCGATAGAAGACCGGCGCCGCCCCCTGGTTCGCGACGAATAGGTCGAGGTCGCCGTCGTTGTCGGCGTCGAAGGCGACGACCCCCCGTCCGTCGCGGCGATCGTCGAGGCCGGCATTCGCGGCGACCTCGGTGAAGCGGCCGTGGCCGTCGTTGCGCCAGAGCCTCGTCGCCTCGTTGCCGGAAAAGCTGCGGTTGCCTATCGGAGGCCAGTTCCGAGCGTCGGTCACGTCCTGACCGGTGACCGTCCAGGAGGCGAGGTCGTACCAGTAGTTCTCCGGGCCGGCGGTGATGAACCCATTGACCGAGACGATGTCCAGATCCCCATCGTTGTCGTAGTCGAAGAACTTGGCGCCCCACCCCCAACCGCCGTCGTAGGTCTGGGTATCCACGGCGACGTCGAGGAAGAGGGGCGTGCCGTCCTCCGCCGTGGCGTCGTTGTGCCAGAGCATGTTCCCTTCCTTCAGGTAGTCGGCGGTCGTGATGTTCGTGACGTAGATGTCGAGCCACCCGTCGTTGTCGAAGTCTCCGAAGTCGACGTTCATCCCTTTCTTCGTGTCGCGGCCGATGGCTCTTTCGGTGATGTTGCGGAACGTGCCGTCGCCCCCGGAGAGAAAGAGCTGGTCGGGGCCGAAGTCGTCGGCTGCGTAGAGGTCCGGCCAGCCGTCGTTGTTGATGTCGCCATGTCCGACGGAGAGTGTCCACCCCGTGTCGTTGACGCCGAGCCGTGCGGCCACCTCGGTGAAGGTCCCGTCGCGGTTGTTGTGGTAGAAGAAGTTCTCCCCTGCGTTCCGGGCGCGCTCGAAGCTGTCGTGCATGATCCGCGTGTTCGCCAGGTGCCACAGGTCGACCGGCGCGAAGTAGTTGCCGACGTAGAGGTCGAGCCAGCCGTCCCCGTCGTAGTCGAACCAGATCGCCGAGCAGCCGTTCGCCCACGGCGCACCCGGCTTCCCCTTCAAGTCGACGAAGGCCTTCGCGGTCACGTCGGTGAACGTCCCGTCTCTACCGTTGCGGTAGAGCCGATTCCGCCCCCACTTCACGATGTAGAGGTCGGGCCAGCCGTCGTTGTCGTAGTCCCCCCAGATCGCGTCGGTGCTCACGCCGGTGTCGTCGTTCACGTCCGCGACGCCGGCTTCTCGGGCCACGTCGACGAACGTCCCGTCGCCTCGGTTGCGGTAGAGGTGGTTCGGCTTCCCCTTGTCCGAGTCGGTGACGTAGAGGTCCATCCATCCGTCCCGGTCGAAGTCCCCGGCGGCCGCGGCGGCCCCGATGCTCGCCACCCAGGACATGATCGGGTCGAGCTTGTGGTCGAGCACCGGCTTGTGATGGACGTGGGTGAACCCGGCTTCCGCCGTCCGGTTCGTGAACGTCACCGGAGCGACTTCCTCGAGTCGACCCCGGATCGGCGCCGGCCGGTCGGACCGGAACACGGGCCGAAGGACGGCAAAGGCGACGATCCCCGCCACGATCGCGAACAAGCCGGCCACGATCCACGTGCGACGACCGGGGGGAAGCGCGGCCATCCTCACCTTCCCGTCTGGCGGCGCGAGTTCCAGGCGCGCTCGTACTGCTCCCGTCGCTGGTCGGTCGGCGCTGCCGCGTCGGGAGGGTAGTTCTTCATCGCTCGGTAAGGAAGCGGCAGGACCGTATCGGGAAAGGCCGTGTACAGGTCCATGTCCTTGCAGTACCCCTCGGTGTGCAGGACGAGCGTGCGAGTCCACCCCGCAGGGAGCGGCGGAAGCGCCTCGGCATCGAACTCCAGGGCGATCTCCTCGCCGCGACCCATCACGACGAGCAGGTCGTCCGCGGCGTGAAGCAGCGGCCGCACGTCGCCGAACCGGGTGAAGTCTCCCGTCAAGTTCTTGAACGGCAGACCCCGGTCGATGCGGGCGTAGTCGTAGATCGTCGGGTCCGCGCCGTCGGGGGAGTATTCGCGAGGGTATCCGAGAGAGCGCAAGACGGCCGCTGCCGGACGAAGGTCGTGTGCGCGCACCCCGCGCCCCGCCACGTCCACTCCCGCGAAGATCTGGTCCCAGTAGATCTGCATGTTGGTACGGATCCGGATTCGGCCGTCCTCGCGAATCGGCAAGGACGTGATGTCGAGGGTCATCATCCGCGGGAGACCGGCCGGGAACCCAGCGTCCTCGATGGCGACGTTCCAGCCCCCGTCCGCGCCGGGAACCTCGATCGAAGGAGGGTGAAGGGAGAGCCCGGCCTGGTAGGCCGCGTAGTTGACGTGAGAGTAGGTGTACTCCACCCATCCGTACAGGTAGAGCACCAGACGGGCTCCGGGCGGGACGCTTCGGAGGCGTTCGCCGAAATCCAGCTCGAGCCAGTGGTCGCTTGCGTAGCCCGGAAACCTCGGGTCCACCGGAGGCTCCACATACCGGCGATCGATCTCGAGGATCTCGTCCAGCACAGCGTCGCCGCGATCGGTCCGCGCCGCCGCGGGGAAAACTTTCCGTTCGACGGCGAACGGCCGGCCTGTCGGAAGAGGGGGGGCGCCCGGAAATCGCTCGTCGGGATGGACCTCCCAGCCCGACGGATGGTCGTAGGCGATCAGATGGACTTCGTCGAGATAGGTCGCCTCCTCGAGCGGCTCCGCAATGCGAAATTCGTAGCGGCCGCCGCGCGGGGCGACGAGCTGGGGCGGGACGCGCACGTCCTCGGTCGGATCGGGGGGGGCGTAGGTGCCCGGGGCGACGAAAAAGCCGAGCCCGCCCACGCCGAGGAAATCGGTGATGAACTGGAAGCGGCTCCCCCCCCATGCGAAGAGGACCGGACACGACGAGGCCTTGCGCGCGGCCTTGGTGATCTGCCAGCGCTGATCCGCGGGGACCTCGAGCTCGCTCTGGAGCGCTGCATCGGGCCAGGTCAGTCGGATGTAGTCCGCCCGTGTCTCTGAGCCGAGCCCGAAATGGGCCCGACTTGGAACCCCGCCCAGGTAACCGGAAGAGGAGGCGATCGCCGCGGTCTGGAGCCGTCGCCCCGTTTTGACCTCGATCGCCAGGCCGACGGCCGCGGGCTCGCCGCCGAGCGCGCGCTCGGCGCCGCCCTTCACCGGGATCACCTCGAGCCAGTGCCGGTTCGGCGGCGGCGGCGCTCGCCACAACTCGGGGGTCGCTCCAGCCCGGGCGACGAGAAGATCGAGCATCCCATCGCCGTCTAGATCCGCGGCCAGCGCCCCGCGCGCCTGCGGCGCTCCCGACCGCTCGGCTCCGAGAAGCACGGGCGGATCGAAGCGGCCTCCCCCCCGATTCATGAAGATCCGATCGGCGGTGCCGTTCGGGCCCCCGGTCGCGAGGAGCACCAGGTCGAGGTCCCCGTCCAGATCCAGATCTCCCAACAATCCACCGACCGCCCCTCCCGTTGCGCGCGCCGCGTCTCGGAACGCGGGATCCTCCTCGAACCGCTCCCGGCCGGTGCGAAGGAAGAGCCGTGGGGACTCCTCCCCCTCGAGCAAGAGCAGGTCCTGCTCGCCATCTCCATTCACATCTCCGAGCACGGCGCCCAGGCCAGGTCCGGCATCCGCGAGCCCCGGGTAGCGATCGGTCGCATCGGTGTACCTTCCGACGCGATCGTTCAGGAAGAGGCGGTTGCGCGACCCGCGGTTCATCACGAAGAGGTCCAGGTCGCGGTCGTCATCGGCGTCGAAGAACGCGACGCCCGTGCTCGCGGCGTCGGCACAGTCGATTCCCGCGGTCTTCGCAATGTCGGTGAACGTGCCGTCCCCGTTGTTGCGCCACAGGTTGTTCGGCGCGTTCCCGCGCTCTTCGCCCCGGTCGCTTCTCGAAACGTTGGCCACGTAGAGATCGAGATCACCGTCCTGGTCGGCATCGGCCCAGGCGGCGCCGACGCTGACGTACGGCCCACCCGCGATGCCGCCTTTGCGCGTCACATCGGCGAACCGTCCACCTCCTTCGTTGCGATACAGCCGGTTCGGTCCGTCGCAGGAGAGGAAGAGATCGGGATCGCCGTCGCCGTCGTAGTCGCCGAAGAAAGCTCCGATGGCATTCCGGCCGTCGATCCCGCTGTCCGGAACGACGGTGAATCGCCCCCCCTCGTTCAAGTAGAGGACCCCGCGCGAATCGCCCCCGCCTCCCGGGATGTAGAGGTCGAGATCGCCATCCCCGTCCACGTCCGCGGCCGCGACACCAGGTCCGAACGCGGCGGCGCCCGCGTGCTTCGACTCCCCGGGCCATCCCGCAGTGCCCCCCGCCGCAACGGTCAGGCCCGCGTCGGCGGCTCTTTCGGTGTAACGAGGGACGGATCCGGGAAGCTGGGGTGAAGCGGGCGCTTCGATGCGCCGGATCGGCTCCGCGTAGCGGCCCATCTCGCCGTACTTCATTCCGGAACGCACCCCCGCCCCCGACGATTTGAGCGCCTCGAAACGGGAGAGGAGCTCTCGGGCCCGATCGCTTTTACCGGCCTGCCGGAGCAGGCTCTGCAGCCGGTAGCACGCGGCTTCATGGTGGGGGATCTTCTCGATCGTCTTCTCCAGGTGCCGAATCGCGGCGGCAGGGTCCGAGTCCGCGATCAGGATCCCCAGTTGGTAATGCGTGTCGCCGTCGTCCGGATCGATCTCGAGGACCCGCTCGAACTCCGCGCGCGCTTCGTCGAAGCGCGTCAGGTGTCGCAGGAGCATGCCGAGCGTGTAGTGGGCGTAAGGACTTGCCCGGTCGGAGGCGATCACGCGCCGCAGCTCGCTTTCCGCCCGAACGAGCTTCGCTTGAACCTCCGAGTTGAGGAGCGCAATGGCCAGGTCGATGCGAGCCGTGGTCCAGCCGGGCGCGAGACGGACAGCTTCATCGAAGGTGTTCGCGGCCTCCGTGGGCTTCCCCGCGTCGAGCAATCCGATTCCGCGGTTGAAGAGCGCGATTGCGCGGTCGAGGCTTTCCGGAGGGATCGAGTCCGTTCCCGGTCGATCCCGGCCACCGCTGCACGCGGCGATCGCGCCGACCGCGACGAGCAGCAGCACCCGGATCGGGAACCTCCCTACCCGCGGAGTCGCTCCTTGACCGATTCGATCACCCGGCACGTGCTCTCCATGTCGATTCCGGAATCCGCGGAGCAGCGGCCCGGCGGAAACAAGGTGTCGCGGTACACCGGGTACGCTTCCGTCCGCAGGTGCGCGATCATGTTGTGGCCTCGCCGCCGCGCGCGCTCGTCGCGCAGGGCGCCGATGTCGATCGGCGCGACCACGATCTTCTCTCCCGGTCCCGGATCCGCCTGCGCCAGGATCCTACCGTCGTAGTCCACCACCATGCTTCCGCCCGGCCAGGAGAAGGGGGGGTAGTTGGCGTGGCTCGCCGCCTGGTTCGACGCGACCACGTACGCGACGTTCTCGATCGCCCGGCACCGGTTGACGACCGTCCACCAATCCATCGGGGGAGTCGCCCCCCACGGATCCATGTAGGCCGAGACGCGCAGGAGAACCTCCGCGCCTTGCACCGCGAGCTGGCGGAGGACTTCCGGGAAGAGCCAGTCGTAGCAGATCGCGACTCCCAGGTTGCCGATCACCGTGCGCGCCACCGGGAAAAGCGGCTCCGTGTATCCCAGAAGGTCGTGCGGACTCGCGTGAATTTCCCACGGGATCCAGGGGTTGACCTTGCGGTAGCGGCTCAGGAGACCCTCCGGGCCGATGAGACACGTCGTGTTGAAGACGACCCCGGGCCACGCGGCGTCTTCCTCGAGGAACGTACCGGTCTGGATGAAGACATCGAGATCCCGTGCGAGCTCCGCGTACCGTTCGGTGTGCTCGTTGGGAACGGGGACTGTCAGGTGCCGCCGGAGTTCCGCGACCGTCGGGTAGACCGGAGCCGCGTGGCCGAACTCGGGGAAGACCACGAGCTTGACCGGCAGAAACGGCTCGTAGCCCTCGACGGCCCTTCGAGTCATCGCGATCATGTGAGTCACGCGGGTCGCGATCTGCTCCCGCCGCGTGGGATTCGGCAGGTCGATCTGGCACGCCGCGGCGCCGTATCGGAGCATCGTGTCCTCCGCCGGCTGCTCGCGGCCGCGATGGCGTCGCCTCCGCTCCGCAACGACCCGTAAAGAGCACCAGCGTCGACTATCGTACCTGGAAAGACGGGCGGGGGGAGCGCGAATCCAGCTCCCCGACCGTCTGGCTCATGCTCCGGCGAGACCGAAGGGGTCACGCCCCTCGCAGCGTCTCCGCGATGGGCCGCTTCAGCGCTCTCCACACGGGAAAGGCCGCGGCGGCGAGCGTCGCCGTCACGGACAAGACGAACGAGAAGGCGACGATCCCCGGGACGATGTCGACCCCTCCCACAAAGGGTCGCGTCGCGCCGGGCGGGGAGGGGAACGGGATACCGATGGCCGAAGCCGTGACCGCGATGGCGACCCCGAGCAGAACGCCGAAGGCTCCGCCGAGAAGGCCGGTGATCAGCGCCTCCGTCATGAGGAGCCGGCCGACGACCCCGGGGCGGAGCCCCAACGCGCGAAGAGTCGCCAGTTCCATCCGGCGCTCCACGATCGACATGCCGATGGTGTTCGCGATGCCCAAGATCACGATGGTCGAGATGATCAGCTTGATCACGTCCAGCTCGCGCCGGAACAGGCTCACGACTTGATTGTGAAATAGTGCGAGCTCGTTCCAGGGCTTGACTTCGAGGTCGAGCCCGTCCTTTTCGAACGCGCCTTCGAGGGCGTGAAGCACCTCCGGGACGCTCTCGGTCCGGTCGAGGAGGATCACGATCTGCTCGATCCGGTCGTCCCCGAGCAGTTCGTGGGCCGCCCGGATCGGGACCTTCAACGTCCAGTCGTCGTATTCCTTCAACCCTCCCTCGAAGACCCCGCGAAGGGATGCGTCCGTGGCGTTCAACGCTCCCGAACTGGTGTTCGCGGTCAGGGTCAAGGGATCGCCGGGGCCAGCGTCGATTTTCTGGGACAGCCCGAGTCCGGCCACGACGCCGTAGGGATCGTCCGGCGAGAGGGAACGGCCTGCCTTCATCGTCATGTGCCGGCTGAATTCGGGATCGTCTTCAGGCTCGACCCCGATCCCAACGAAGGCCACGTACCGGTCAGCGCGAGAGATCATCCCGGTGAATTCGCGCCGTCTCGTGACGCGCGCCACGTGCGGGAGCGCCTTCACCAAAGCCACGACGCGATCCGCTTCGAAGCCGGGGAGGAGATAGCGCGCGGGTTCGCGACGGTGGTTTTCGGTGTAGCCGCGCCGGTAGACCTGGATGTGGCCGTGGCGGCCGTGGATCGCGTCCTCCCGGAGCTCGCGGAAGATGTTGTAGATCACCCCGCCGTTCACGATGAGGGCGGCGCAACCTGTCGCGATCGCGAGGAGCGCGACCACGGTGCGCACGCGGTTGCGAAAGACGTTTCGAAGCGAAAGCGAAAGGAACAGGCTCACGCGACGTCTCCCGTGATGCGACCGTCCCTGAGGGTGACGACGCGACCGGCGAGGCCGACGAGCTCCGGATCGTGCGTCGCATAGAGAAACGTCGTCCCGCGCTCGCGGTTCAACTCGAGGAGCAGCGCGACGACCGCACCGCCCGTTTCGTGGTCGAGGTTCGCGGTGGGCTCGTCGGCCAGAACGATTTCGGGATTTCCCGCGACGGCCCGCGCGACCGCGACGCGCTGTTGTTCACCCCCGGAAAGCTCCGCGGGGCGGCGGCCCGCCTTGTCGGCGAGTCCCACGCGATCGAGCGCCGAAGCCACCGCGCGTTTCCGCTCGGCGGCTGCTACGTCCTTCCGGAACAGGAGCGGCAACTCGACGTTCTCCGCCGCCGTGAGCACCGGAATCAGGCTGAACTGCTGGAACACGAAGCCGATCTTCGCGAGCCTAAAATCGGCGAGGTCGGAGGGCGTGAGGCGGGAGAGCTCGCGGCCGTCGATGGCGATCCGGCCCGAGGTCGGAGCGTCGATCCCGCCGACGAGGTTGAGGAGCGTCGTCTTTCCGCTTCCCGAGGGCCCCGCGATCGCCACGAACTCGCCGCGGCCGACCTGCAACGAGACGTCGTGGAGCGCCACCGACTGCTGCGCCCCGGCACCGTACACGCGTGAGACGGACGTAAGAACGAACAAGGGTGACCTTCCCGGCGAGCGCTGAACCTACTCCAAACGCGAGGGCGAAGCCATGGCGCGCACGATGCGCTCCAACGGGACGTCGCCAGCCGCCGCCGTGTCGCGCGCCGCGAGGGCCGCATCGCGAAAAGCCATCATCCCGTCGGGTGTGAATGACGTCGGCGTCACTTCGAGCTTCCTCAGGTTCGCGAAGGAGAGCGTGCTGCCTTCCTTCCATTCGTCGAAGCTCTCGATGTCGAGCCGCATGGATCGCAGGCCGAGCGCCCCCTTGCGATAGTCGCCGTAGAGGACCGTTTTGCGCAGCTCGCCCGTGCGGCCGTAGTGCTCGAGTTTTCTGGGGAGGAACCCCTTCTTCGCCACCCAGTAGACGATGCGCGTGTAGCGCGCCGCGTCGCTTTCCGGCTGAAGCTCCAACCGGAAGCAAACCTCTCCGTCGACGGCCTCTTCCCCCGAGAGGCTCACGGTGTACCCCCGGGTCAGGTTGGACCGAGCCAGATCGCCGGTCGCCACGTCCCCGTTCATCATCTGGGCGCCCGAGAGCTCCCACGGCTTTGACGCTCTAGGCAGGAGCATCCAGTACCTGTTCTCCGCCATCAAGACGAGCGCCCCGTAAAGCTGCTCCGGCGAGCGCATGAGGATGACGGTCCGGTCCTTCCCGCGGGCGACCATGGAATACGAGGCGTCGCGTTCTTGGACCACGGCGCCGCGCGACACGCCATGGATCGTGAAATCGACCGCGTAGTCGAGGTCCGGATTCCGGATCTCCTCCGCCTTGCGGAGAATCTGTTCGGCGCCGGGCGGCTTCGCGTTCGCCGCAAAGGCCGCGGCGAGCAGAAGCGCCGCGAGGAGGGTGACGGTTGAAAAGGGACGCATGCTATTCGAAGCGCCCCTTCAACCACGCTTCGACTTCTTCGGGGTGGTAACCGAAAGGACCGGGCTTGCCCTTGTAGACGATCGTCCCCGTCTCATCGACGACGTAAAGCCTTTCGGGCCAACCGGCGTAGGCCGCGTTGGCGCGATCGCCGATGGGGTCGACGAAGAGGGGAATCTGGTAATGAAAACGCCCGACGAAGTCCTTGGCGATCCGCACGCGATCCTCCGTCGTTTTCGGTTGGGGATAGCAGACGCCTTCTTTTTCGTTGGAGTCCATCTGCCACTCGTCCAACGGGTGCGCTTCCTTGATGTAGATCGTGATGAACCCCACGCGATCCCCGTACTGGCGGAACAACGCGGAGACGCGCTCGACCGAGCGCCGGAACGGCGGTCAGGTGAAGCTCCCGAAGACGAGGACCACGGGGCGGCCGCCCAGATGTTGCGATAGTCGCGCGGTGGTCTTCCCGTCGAGCGCCAGAAGCTCGACATCCGGTGCGCGGTCGCCGATTCGAAGCGCACCCTTCTGCCGCTGGTCGTAGCGGATCATTCCGATGATGTTGCGCAGCAACTTCTTGGACACGTTCACCCCAGGGCACCTCTACGGTCACGAGAATCCCACGGAAGCGTCTTCGCTGGCAAAGGGGAAAAGGTTGGTGCGTAAAACGCAAATTCCATCAGATAGAATTATGGATAAAAAGGATCATTTTAGTTGACGACGCTTCCGTAATCGCGTAAACACGAAAGGATGCGGAAAATGCCGTGAAGCAAAGACTCCAGGAGGCCGGATGAAAAAGCAAATCTCGACGATGACGGGAGTAGTTCTGTTTTCAGCCTTCGGAGTCCTCGCTCCGTGGTTCGCATCGAACGCGCAGGCCGTGCCGTGCGTGGTGACGGACAACGGCTCCGGCACGGTGACTTTGCCGCCGGCCGGCTGCGACTACCTGAGCCCGCAAGACGTCCACAGGATCACCGCCGGACTGCCTGCGGGGACAACGATCGAGCTCACCGGCATCCATCGCGACTTCGTGTGCAACCGCGGGAGCAACGGCACGCCTCCTGGTGTCTGCGACTTCGTTCCGAATCCGGCGTGCGATCAACCGGGCGGCACGCTCGGCGGTAGTGAGGAATGCTCGGACTCGTCGTTAATGATGCAGCTTCACGGAACGGGTGTCCTGGCGGGCTTCAATCGCGGGGTCGTGCTGCCCGTCAGCTTTGAGACGCACGTCGGCCCGCACGTTCCGTTCGCGCCCGTCCAGCAGTTCCCAACCGACATGTTCCGGCTCCAGGGCCAGCTCCCTGCGGGTGATCCCGATTTCGACCTCTTGCGGATCACAGCGGGAACGGGATTCGGTTTGCCCAGCCCAGGGCACACGACGCTTACGCAGATTCCCGGAGGCAGCTGGGCGGTCGACAGCTTCTTCGACATCACGTATCGCATCGACTTCGTCGGACATCCCGGCGGGCCCCTGGGCGGAATGTCCGGAAGTACGACGGCGACGATCCGCATGGCCACCGGTAGCGGCGGCTGTGTTCCCGCGAATTGCGACGACGGCAATCCGTGCACGACCGACGCCTGCGAAGCGGCCACCGGGACCTGCACGCACACCGCGGTGAGCTGCGACGACAACCAGATCTGCACCGACGATTTCTGCGTCCAAGCGACCGGGCAGTGCGAGCATCTTCCCGCGAATTGCGACGACGGCAATCCGTGCACGATCGATAGCTGCGTCCAGGCGCTCCTCGCGCCGCAGTGCCTCGTTCCGAACAACGGGGCGGGCACGGTCACGCTGCCGCCGGCGGGTTGCGACTACCTCAGCCCGACGGACGTCCACCAGATCATCGCCGGGCTTCCCGCCGGCACGACGATCCAGTTGGGGGCCATCCACAAGAACTTCATCTGTGGCGGCAACACGGCCGGCACGGGCGTTTGTTCGTTCCCGACGATTCCTGGTGTCGATTGTGACGAGCCGGGCGGCGCGCTGGGCGGAGATAAGGAGTGCGCCGATTCGACGCTGGCGCTGACCCTCCACGGGACCGGGACGCTCGCGGGTTGGAATCGCGCGCTGAATTTACCCATCGGCTTCGAAACGCACACGGGTCCGCGGGTCCCAGGTGCTTCGACCCAGGCGTTCGACACCGAGATGTTCCGGCTCTTCGGCCAGCTTCCTCCGGGCGATCCGGACTTCGACCTCCTCCGGATCGTCGCCGGGAACGACTTCGGTATGCCGAGCCCCGGCCACACGACGCTGCGGCTCCAGGCGGACGGGAATTTTGCCGTGGACAGTTTCTTTGACATCACATACCGGATCGACTTCATTGGAAAACCCGGCGGCCACGTGGGAGGGATGTCGGGGAGCACGACGGCGACGATCCGGATGCAGACGGGAAGCGGCGTCGGCTGCATCCACACGCCGGTCTCCTGCGACGACGGCAACCCGTGCACCGACGATTCGTGTGATCCGCTGCTTGGAGCTTGCGTGCACACGGTCAACAACACGAACACCTGCTCGGACGGCAACGCCTGCACCGCTCCGGACGTCTGCCGCGGCGGCGCGTGCGTCTGCGACAACGTCGGGGCGTGCACGCCCACGGTGACGACCTACACCAACAACACGCCGGTGGCGATCCCGACCACAGCGCCACCGATCGTCGTCACATCGACGATCGTCGTCGGACCGGGCTCCGATCCGTTCCTCAACACTCTGCGGCTAACGACGAACATCGTGCACACGTCCAACAACAACCTCGACATCACGTTGACCTCTCCGGCCGGCACGGTCGTGACGATCACCTCGGACAACGGCGGGACGAACGACAACGTCTTCAATGGCACGCTGTGGGACGACAAGGCCAACCCCGCCGGACAGGTCCCGTACACGTCGAACAACGGACTCGTCACGGACGCCGTCACGACCAACCTCGTGACACTCACCCCGGCGGTGATCGAAGAGGCGCTCGGCGCGTTTTACGGTGAGAATCCGAACGGCGTCTGGACGCTGAGGATCTCCGACGACACGACCGCGGACGGTGGCAGCCTCAACGGCTGGGGCCTCGAGCTCGGCACGCTGGCAGCCCCACCGGTCTTCACGACGGCGACGGTGACGAACGCCACACCGGTCGTACTGGCCGACAGCCCCGCCGTGACGACCTCCACCATCAATGTGGTTGGAGCCGGCTCGCAGATCGGCCGGATCCGCGTCAGGACGTTCATCCTTCACACCTTCCCCGGCGACCTGGACATCACGCTGAAGTCGCCCGCCGGAACCGTCGTGACTTTGACCACCGACAACGGCTCCAGCAGCGACAACGTGTTCAACGGGACACTGTGGGACGACAAGGCCGATCCCGGGAACCAAGTGCCGTTCACGGCCGACACCTTCGCGGCGTCGAACCTCGTGACGGACGCCGTTTACACGAACCTCGTGCCGAAGCAGACCCTCGTGCCCGAGGAGGCGCTCGCGGCCTTCCAAGGTGAGAACCCGAACGGCAACTGGGTGCTCAGCTCGTCCGACGACGCCACGGGAGACACCGGGACGCTCAGCCAGTGGTCTCTCGAGATCACAACGACCGTATGCACGTCGCCTTGCACCGTGACTTGCAACGACAATAACCCGTGCACGAGCGACTCGTGCGATCCCGTGCTCGGCTGCGTGTACACGCCGATCGACGGACTCTGCAATGACAACAGCATCTGCACGACGAACGACCAGTGCGTCAACGGTCTGTGCGTCGGGACGCCGATCTCCTGCGACGACCTCGACGTATGCACCGACGACACGTGCAATCCGGTGAGCGGCTGCATCCACACGGGCAACAACGCGCCGTGCGATGACGGCAACGCCTGCACGGTGAACGACACGTGCGGGGCGCCGCCCGCGATCCTGCTCCAGAACTTCGACGGGGTGACGGCACCCGCGCTTCCGGCGGGATGGATCTCGACCGTAACCCCGGTCGCGTCCACGCCCTGGACGACGACGACGGCGTTTCTTGTGTCTGCACCGAACTCGGCGACGACGGACACGCCGACGATCGTCAGCGACAAGACCCTCGACACTCCGGCGTTCGTTCCCACCTCGGCGATCCCCGCCGAGTTCGACAATCGGTTCAATTTGGAATCGGGCTTCGACGGAGCGGTCCTCGAGATCAAGATCGGGGCCGGAGCGTTCACGGACATCGTGACGGCGGGCGGCAGCTTCGTGACGGGCGGGTACAACGCGACGATCAACGCGACGTTCAGCAGCCCGATCGCGGGGCGTTCGGCCTGGAGCGGCGCATCCGCCGGCTTCGTGCACACGAAGGTGAACCTGCCCGCCACGGCCGTCGGCCAGACGGTGGTCCTGCGGTTCAGGGTGGCGTCCGATAGCAGCCTTGCCGCGACAACGCCGAACGGGCAGTGGATCGATAACGTCCAGGTCGCGAACCTCGTCCACTCCTGCCAGCCCGGAACGCCGGCGAACTGCGACGACGGCAACGCGTGCACGAACGACAGTTGCGTCCAGCCGCTTCTCGCCCCGGCGTGCATCGTTCCCGACAACGGCGGCGGGACGGTGACGCTGCCGCCGGCGGGCTGCGACTACCTGAGCCCGCAAGACGTGCACCAGATCATCGCCGGGCTGCCGCCAGGCACGACCATCCAGCTCACGGGAATCCACCGGGACTTCGTGTGCAACCGCGGTAGCAACGGCACGCCTCCTGGGGTCTGCGACTTCGTTCCGTCTCCGGACTGCGACAAGCCGGGCGGCGCGCTGGGCGGCCGTGAGGAGTGCTCCGACTCGATGTTGGCACTGACTCTTCACGGAACGGGAACGCTCCTGGGTTGGGACCGCACGCTTCAATTGCCCGTCGGCTTCGAGACGCACGTCGGTCCGCGCACCCCGGGCGCTCCGGTCCAGTCGTTCGACACCGACATGTTCCGCCTTCAGGGACAGCTCCCTGCGGGCGATCCGGACTTCGATCTGCTCAGGATCACCGCGGGAACGGGCTTCGGAATGCCGAGCCCAGGCCACACGACCCTGAGGCAACAGGGGGGCGGGACCTGGTCGGTGGACAGCTTCTTCGACATCACCTACCGCATCGACTTCATCGGACATCCCGGCGGTCACGTCGGTGGGATGTCGGGGAGCACGACGGCGACGATCCGCATGCATACCGGCAGCGGCCTGGGCTGCGTCCACACCCCGACCAACTGCGACGACAACAACCCGTGCACGGTCGACAGCTGCGACCCCATCAGCGGCTGCGTGCACACGCCGGTCACTTGCGACGACGGCCAGATCTGCACGCAGGACGCGTGCGACCCGGCGACGGGCCTGTGCTCGCACACGCCGACGAACTGCGATGACGGCAACGCGTGCACGGCCGACAGTTGCATCCAGGGGCTCCTTGCCCCCGCGTGCATCGTTCCCGACAACGGTGGCGGGACGGTGACGCTACCCCCGGCGGGTTGCGACTACCTGAGCCCGCAGGACGTGCATGAGATCATCGCCGGGCTTCCGGTGGGAACGACGATTCAGTTCGGCACGATCCACAAGGACTTCATCTGTAAGAACACTGCCGGAACACCGTTCAATTGCGCCTTCCAACCTCCGCCTGGAACCTGTGAGCAGGCCGGCGGGACACTCGGCGGACGTGAAGAGTGCTCGAGTTCTTCGCTGGCGATGACCCTGCACGGAACGGGGACGCTGGCGGGCTGGGATCGCGCGATTCAGATACCCGTAGACTTCGAGACGCACGTCGGCCCGCGCATACCTGGCGCCCCGTTCCAGTCCTTCGACACCGACATGCACCGGCTGCAAGGGCAGATCACGGGCGATCCGGACTTCGACCTGCTCCGGATCACTGCGGGGACCGGGTTCGGTATGCCGAGCCCAGGCCACACGACTCTTAGGCTGCAGCCGGGCGGCAACTGGGCCGTGGACAGCTTCTTCGATATCACCTACCGCATCGACTTCATTGGAGCTCCCGGCGGTCATCTGGGCGGGATGTCGGGGAGCACGAAACTGACCATCCGCATGCAGACCGGCAGCGGGGTCGGCTGCGTGCATTCGGCGATCTCGTGCGACGACGGCAATGCCTGCACCGAGGACACCTGCGATCCGGTCAGCGGCTGCGTGCATACGCCGATCGGTTGCGACGACGGCCAGATCTGCACGATCGACGCGTGCGTCCCGGCCACAGGGCTTTGCACGCACACGCCGACGAACTGCGATGACGGAAACGCCTGCACGGCCGACAGCTGCATCCAGGGGCTCGCCGCCCTCGCCCCGGCGTGCATCGTTCCCGACAACGGTGGCGGAACCGTGACACTTCCCCCGGCGGGTTGCGATTACCTGAGCCCGCAGGACGTGCACGAGATCGTCGCCGGACTACCGGCGGGAACGACGATCCAGCTCGGAGCCATCCACAAGGACTTCATCTGCCACTCGCCGGCCGGTACGAACGGAGTCTGCTCCTTCGTGCCCCCGCCTGGGTTCTGCGAGCAGCCAGGGGGAACGCTGGGTGGACGGGAAGAGTGCTCCGAGTCGTCGCTTGCGATGACTCTTCACGGAACTGGGGTGTTGGCGGGCTTTGATCGCACGATGCAGATACCCGTCAGCTTCGAGACACACGTGGGTCCGCGCACGCCGGGTGCCCCGTTCCAGTCGTTCGATACCGACATGTTCCGGCTGCAGGGGCAGATCACCGGCGATCCGGACTTCGACCTGCTTCGAATCACCGGTGGGACGAACTTCGGTCTTCCCAGCCCCGGCCACACGACACTCAGGATGCAGCCGGGCGGCAACTGGGCCGTGGACAGCTTCTTCGACATCACCTACCGCATCGACTTCGTCGGAGCTGTCGGCGGCCGCTTGGCCGGAATGTCGGGGAGCACGACGGCGACGATCCGCATGCAAACCGGCAGCGGGGTGGGCTGCGTGCACACGCCGATCGTGTGCAACGACAACAACCCGTGCACGAACGACAGCTGCGACCCGGCCTCGGGCTGTGTCTTCAGCAACAACACCGCGACCTGCGATGACGGGAATCCGTGCACGGCGGGGGATGTCTGCGCCGGTGGCGCCTGCGGCGGGACGCCGATCACGGCTCCTCTGGAAATGACGAGCGTCGCAGTCGCGGCCGACAAGACGACCTTCACCTGGTTGGGGTCCGCGACGCAATACGGCGTGGTTCGCGGCGGAGTCGGTGCGTTGCCCGTCGGCCCTGGCGGCGGCGATGAGGTCTGTTTCGGCAACCTCCCTTTCCCAACGCTGAACGACCCGGCGATTCCTGCGGTCGGTAGCGGGTTCTTCTACCTCTCGCGAGGAGAAAATTCGTGCGGCACCGGCACGTACGGTTTCCAAGGGTTCCACGGCGCTCCAGGAGCGCAGCGGGTGACCACGACCTGTCCGTAACGTAAATCGTCGACTCTCGTGGGGCGGGCGTCCGTAGGGGCGCCCGCCCCATTTTCGTTTCCGCCCTCCTTCGCGATCCCCGCATCACCGATCTGGAGCAGGCCACTCTCGTTTGGCCTTGCCTCCCTCGGAGGAGGAACCAATCTTCTCCGCCGGACACAGGGTTTGTCGGTTCTGTCGACGAACCCGTGCGGGGGTCAAATCGGTCGTGTCAGGTCCCGCCACGCCGACGAGGAGGGTGCATTGATGTCTCAACGTGTCAGAAGTGCCTGGTTCTTGATCGTCGCGATGTTCGGATTCGCGGGTCTCGTCTTCGCTGACTCCGGCACAACGGTCAAACACATCGGTCCTGGCGCCAGGATCGCCAAGCAGCTCGTGGCGAGCGATCAGGACGCCGCGAACCCCTCCGGGGACAACACTCCCCCATTGGCGAATGCGGCGTTCGTAGCGCCTCCCGCCAACGACACGTGCGCGGGCGCTGTGCCCCTCACGCTGGACCTCACGACCAAGGGCACGACCTTGGGCGCGAACGACGACTACCGGTCCCCCGCGACCGCCGGGTGCTACGCGGGCGTCGGTCAGACCCCGACGACGGCCCCAGGGCGCGACATCGTGTTCTCGTTCACCGCGCCTGCTGCCGGGAAGTACTCCTTCCGCATCATCCAGCAAAGCCCGAACGACGCGATCAGGACCCAGAACACGGTCCTGTATCTGACCGACAATTGCTCGATCGCCGGAACGGTGAACTGTCTCGCGGGCTCGAACCGTGGGCAGTCTGCGGCGTTCACGAGTTCCGCCGGGTCCAGCAACAACCAGTCCGAAGAGGTCAGCTGCCACTCGATGGCTTTAGGCGAGACCGTGTACGTCGTATTTGACGACGCCGCGCCCGGGAAGTGCAGCGACAACCTCCATGCTTGCTTCGCCGACACCGATTGCGCACTCGGTGCGACCTGCGATCCAGCGCTCAACGTCGGCGGCGTGATGAGCCTAGAGCCGATCGTGTGCAACGAAGAAGTCGAACCGAACGACACGCCTGCGACGGCCACCCCGTACATCTGCGGCACCGTCGGCGTGAGTCCCGCGGGCGCAGCGGCCCATTGCTACCTCGGCTCGCGCGCCGGTAACGTCTGCACGCGGAGCTCGTTCCTCGAGCAGACTCTGCCGAACTCGAACATGCGCTGCAGCATCTCGGGCAACCAATGCGTCGTCGACCTTGCCACGGGTCTCGGAAACTGCGCGCTGCCTGGTGAACTGTGTCAGCAGCTCACGGATCTCGACTGCGACCCGCGCTGCGACATCGGACCCAACGCAGGCAAGACCTGCGGGACGCAGGCGTTCTGCAACCCGGTCAGCGACCAGGGAGCGACCTGCGGCGGCACGTGCCAGTCCGACTCGCAATGCATCGTCACGGCCACCAATGTCGCCACCGGCGTCGCTTGCACACCGGTCTGCGTCGGTAGCTCCATCCCCTCCGTCAACGGTCGCTACTGCTCGGCCTTGAGCGGTTGTCCGGGAGGCGGCGTTTGCACCACGACCGTGGTTGGCGTCAATTGCGCTGCCGGCGAAACGTGCAGCCGTATCTACAACGAAGGTGACGCGGACTTCTTCAGCCTCGGCGCTCCGCCGGCCGGGTCCAAGGTCTTCGCCGGGCTCGACGCGAAATCCGCAAACGATTACGACTGGCGGATGCGCATCACCACGGAAACACAGACCCTTCAGTTCGACGACGACGACGTGACCTCGAGAGGCGGCGCAAACGCCCCGACGATCGCCGGAGCGGTCGCCGACGGAACGCCGACCTTCATCAAGGTCAGCCGCACCGCCGCCCGCGAATCAGCTCCTTACGAGCTCTACGCTCACATCCGGCCGCCGATTGCCGCCGCACAGCTCGAAGACGAGTCGGGACCGACGGGCAACGACAACTATTTCCTTTGGCCGGGCGATCTCCTCACTTGTAATCCCGTCACGGCCGGTGGTTACGTCAAGGGCACTTTCGCCTACAACCAGGATACCGATTGCTTCAAGTTCCTCGTCAACAAGGGCGACTTGATGGATTGGTTCGGCGACGCCAACCCGGCCCGCATTCCTGGGGGCGTCTCCCTCGTCGATATTCCGCAGCCGATCATCTACGACGCGGAACCTGCCGGGATCTCGAACTTCGGTTTCGGCGCCAACCCGCGCAAGAACACCAACGCGAACGTGAACCAGCCCACTCTGAACGCCCTTTCTCCGGCGGTGACCTCGTCCTACTTCCAGTGGCGTGCCAGTTACACCGGCATGGTCGAGGTCTGCTACTTCGCTGCCTCCCAGTTCTTGAGCCAGGGGACACCGGCCTACCCGAACAATTGGGCGGGCAGCATGACCGTCAACTGCGGTCCGGTTCAGAATGCCGGCCCGGGCACGACGACCGCCGACGTCTCGGTGACCAAGACCGGCCCGGCCGGTCCGGTGGCAACGGGCGACTTCGTCGTCTACACGATCACCATGACGAACAACGGCACCGAGATCGCGCAAGA
>Ga0315273_10002318_pt1 | contig 22418 bp, 29 predicted proteins | sample YL17G02_0_MG_FD_205753 | JGI IMG/M metagenome (GOLD analysis project Ga0315273, IMG submission 205753) | Sediment microbial communities from Yellowstone Lake, YNP, Wyoming, USA - YL17G02_0 | ecosystem: Environmental > Aquatic > Freshwater > Lake > Sediment | place: USA: Wyoming | collected...
CGCATCTTGCTGTGTGTTAAGGGGGACATCGACAAGTCTTACTTGTTTCTTTTCTCCAGTAGGAGTTGGCAATTCAGTGGTTGATGCAGATTCCATTTTAATTATTATAAGTTATTCTATTTAAATACTTAATTTGTTAAATATATATTTTTATATTTTTATAAATTCCATAATTGTTTCCAAGGTTCGCTTATATCACCATCTTCTTCTGCTGTTTTTAAACGAAACGGGCAACTAAAATCGCCGTCAAATGCAGAACAAGGATTACACGGGCCCTTAACAAAACTAAATCCGGGCATTTCATTTGGTATATCTTCTGGATTAACAATTGTTGTGGTTGAATTAGTATAACCATTATACACCGTTTTTTCCATATTTAAACTATCAGACGAACATTTAATCGTGTTATGCTTATTTTGATCAGGATGTATTTGTGGTATATCATTTTTTGTATAACCAAGATCACCGCCATATAATAAAAATTCGCCTTCTTTTGTATTCCAAGCTAATAATTGTCTTACCGCATTTTGATTATATAACCCCATAGCATAATTCAACGCATATTGCGGTTCAATTTTAATCATTGGATTAGACCATATACTTTCAATATATAATTCCTTTAAATCATCAGGCCAATACCATTGGCCCGTTTTTAAATATTCTTCGGCTTCTTCTGGACTAGCCTGTTTTTGCAACTGATCTAAATTAAATTGATTATTATTATCATTCATTGTTGTTTGATAAATATTAAATCGCTTTATTAAATCCGAAGACCATCTTGTTGTATGATAATTTTGAAATCCAGATATCATAATTTTTTTGTTATTTTTTGTTAACGAATTGAATAAAATTATGACGACTATTATGATAATAAAAATAATGATATTAAAATTCATACTAAAATATGATTATAAAATAATTTATAAAATAAAAGGTTCAGAACTCATATGTGAAAAACGCCATAAAATAATAAATACAACTGCAAGTCCAATGCCCAAATTTTTATCATATATTGTAGCAAAAAGGATGAATAAAATAAGTATTAGATTTCCTAAAAATGTATCAAATAAGTTAACAAATAGACTAGGTATAGCAAATAATACAATCCATAAAAAAAGTAACAATGTAATCAACCCAACTATCAGGTTAATATTTTTACGCGAAAATAAGGTTTCTAATGAGAAGGACATATATCTATATTATATCTATATTATATTTATAATTATAAAAAAATTAAAATGAAACCACTTAAAAAGAACTTATATATTATAGTAGACAAAGAATGAATAGATTACATATCATAAACTTTATTAACCCTTCATGGTTTACACAAATTTCCCAATTTTTAGGGGAACATCCGGCATATAATAAATTATTGCCTATTGTTGCGTTAGATGAATATCCAAATGGGTTTAATAAAAATCCGCACGAAAGTGATAAAGACGCTCCCAGAAATATTTTCGAGACAATTTTATATGGATTGGCATTTGCTGGTTCAGATATTGACTATGGAAAAATTCAATATTTACTTATGTTGAATTATTTTAGAAGTTGTGATGTATTTTATGAAGATATGGATATGCCGGAAGATGCTCAGCCAGAAAAAATTCCTATTTACAAATCATTAATAAATACCTTACTTGAAAACGATATTATTATAAATGACTTAATGTACACACCGGAACATATGAAAGTGATTGAGAGTGTCGAAGGAATGACGGAGAGCACAGTTACGCTTTTACATTTGTTATACGATATTGTGACAAGTGACGGATGTCTTCCTTATGGGGATAAACAATTTAAAAGAGGTATGTGTATGTTTTATGAGCTTGAAAATCCGACAAAGGATGAATTAAAGGCAATCACCAATACATGGACAAATAAAAAAGTAGGATTAATGTTTGTGGTGCAATATGCTCATTATTCAGAATTCGTTTAATAAAATAATTATTTTTATATTTTTTTACAATTTTTCCATATAATATAAAGAAAACCTTATATTATATTTAATTAAATTTAATTAAATTTAATTACTTACCAGTAGATCCAAAGCCTCCTTCGCCTCTTAAAGTGGTTGGACCAAGATCTTCCAATTTATCAACAATATTTACATAAATGGGCAGCAATCCAGGAGCACAAATTTGTAATATTCTTGTATATTCTTCCATATACCAATCAAATGGGGGATTTTCAACATTAGAACATATTAAACAATCAAACATTCCGATTAAATTACCTCTATATCCGGCGTCAATAATTCCTTGATTATTTGCTAAACGCAAAGGTGTTTTTGATATACTGGAACGCGCATATGTGTAAAATGGTGTAAAATATCTCGAATAAATATTATTAATATGACATATTTGAGCACAACATTTAACCTTAAAATCAACTTTATTTACAGGATTACGAGTGTCTGTTAGTTGTTTTCCAAAAAATAATGTTCCATTACCATAAAGTTGTCCATCCCCATAAAGTGATATAATTTTATTCTTGGGTAAAAATAAATCGAATCCAGCATCATAAAAATGTGGATTTTCCATTATCTTTTTGTTGTGTGCTTTTGCCGCATCAATATATAATTGTTTTAACATAGTATCCTCAGCATCAACAAAAAGATCAAGGTACATAATTTGTTCTATAGCAGATGTTTGTTTAAAATTATTTACAAATATATTAAAGTCTTGATTGTTATTCATATTATAAATAAGTTTCAAATTATCTTTAAGTATTTTAAGAAAAATATATAAAAACAGTTAAAAAATAAAAAAATGATATAAAATAAAAATATAAATAATTTATCTAGATTGTTATTCATATTATAAATAAGTTTCAAAATATCTTTAAGCATTTTGCATTTTATTAATATATTTTTAAAAGGTAGAGATAGAGACAAAGCAAACAAATAATTATAATTGTTGATAAGTATTTTTTTGTAATAAGACAATCAATTATTAATAGAACTAAAATAATTATTATAATATTTTCGATAATTGGCAACAATTGTGAATCAGGTTTGTTAGTTTTAAACATTTTTTGTGGTATTGGTTGATTGAATTTTGGTGCTCTACCTGGAGTAATATCTATCGGTGCTTCACACGGTCCAAATCTTTCATTAATATCCGCACGATAAGCAAATATATGAGTGTATTGTAGAATAATATCATTATCGAAATCCATTTTTTAAATATATGTAAAGTATTATTTATGTAAAGTATTATTTATGTAAAGTATTATTTATGTAAAGTATTTTCAATTTTATTTTTAATAAATAATTAAATAATTATTTGCACTAAAGATGTGTATAATTCTGATTGACTACATAAAGAATGACCGCAATTGAATTCATATAATTTAATGGAACTATTAGCCGACAAATAACGAGCGTGGCGAACATCCACAAGTGTATCATATGTTCCGTTGATTAATTTGATTGAAATAGTATCAGATAATCGTTGAAGTTGATTAAATATAGTTGTTTTCCAAACGGGCGGTAATATTCCTCTAAATGTCATCTGTCTGGAAACTAATTTATACCCAGTTGAGTTGATAATAAACCGATGTGTTCGTTGGAGAATTTCTAATGGAGTTTTATTTCCACGAAACAACCACGGACAAAATAGATATTTCGACCACCACTGTTTAAATGGGGATTCGGCGAGTCCATATATAAAGAATGTCCCCCATAAATAATGATACCTGGAGGTATATGGAGCTAAACCAGGCAAACACGTTAATACACATTTGTGTATGTTTTTTGCAGGTATGGAACCATTTTCCATCATTTTTACCAACAGAAATGATCCAAATGAATGACCTACAAATGTGAATTTGTTAACTGGACCTAATTCTGATAAAACGGACATTACCAAATCACCATAATAACGAAATAATTCATTTAAATCCGTATTTGAAAGATTGCTAGAAGGTTCATCGCTAATTCCCCATCCTGGTAAATCAATGCAGTAAACATCGTGCGTTTGGGGAAATGATTCCATAAAATCGACATAATCAAATGAACCGCTATTAGTTCCATGGAGGATGACTACCGGTGGGAAATCTGAAGATATTGTTGCATAACGACACAATACAACAATCTGATTATTAAGTGTCATTACGAGTTTAATTCTTTTGTTTTTAGTGTTGATATATACAATGAGTGCTTCAATAAATGCCTTTCTTGAGATATCCATTGGTCCATTCCCAGAAATAATCGAATAAAGTTTATAGGAAAGTGCGATAATAGGAATTCCTATAAAATTTGTAAATAATCTTCTAGATAATGCAAACATATTTGTTTTAAAATAATTCTAGTAATTAATTTCATTATAAATTATTTCAATTTTATTTACACGCTTGATAAAAAAAAGGTTTTTAAGCCTTCTTGATTAATTTATAAACATACAACATTTTAACTAACTAAACAAGTATAACATATACAAATTAAAATTTAATATCACCATACAAATCATTTAATAGTTCTCTTCTTTCTTCAGACATTTCTTCTACAAATTCTATAATTTCTACTAAATCAACATTTTTTACTAATTCTTCTAATTCTTCATCTTCTTTTATTTCTCCTTCTTCTAATTCTTCTTCAACCTTTATTTCGAGTGATACCGCGTGTTTTTTATTTCTTTTTCTTATTGGCTCTAACGTAGTTGGCACTTTTTCCTTAAGTTGTAACTTGGGAATAATTGGACAGGAGTTTTTAAAAATATGAGGTAAGCTTGGATTAACTGTAAGACTTGGTGCAACGTTACGTGTTGGATTAACTTTAAGTGTGGGCTCAAAGTTAAGTCTTGGTGCAACGTTACGTGTTGGCTCTAAATGTCTTTGTCTTTCATTATGTCTATCGTTATGTCTATCGTTATGTCTATCGTTATGTCTTTCATAACGAGTCTCTCTCGACCTATAATCGTTACCATTTCTGGGTTGTTCGTAGCGGTCATTTCTAACTCTTGAACTGCGTTCTGATGTGCTATGTCTTTCATAATGTCTTGTACCACGTTGCTCTTCAAAGTCATTCATAACTCTTACTGTTTGCGCTCCTGTATTTGGTCTTTCAGTTTGACCTATTTCATAATTATTGTGCGAAGGTGCCCACTTGCTGGCAGAGACCTTCCAAAACCAAGGGTTATCATATACAATTTTAATTTCCTTACCTGATATTAATTTTCTGCGGGCGGACTGTGCGCTTTCATTCCAAAACCATTTTTCAAAGTGGATGTATACTCTCTTAACTGGCTCGCCTTTTTCATTCTTTCGTTCCTTGATGTCTACACCATTAATTTTACCTAATCCTAGTTCATCAAATACTTGACGAATTTTGGACTCAGTAATATTATTGAAAACACGCGGAATACAGAGTGAAGGCTGAGACTCAGCTAAGAAACGTAGGTCAATAGTTTGTGCTTGTTCGGACATTTTAATAATTTAAATCAATCAGTAATGGGGTAAATATACTTACAACTATACAAGTCAAAAGTATTTCAATTTTTTATTAATCATCTGTTAATGTTGATTAACTAAAAATATTATTAATTAAATGTTATTTATTTTAAAATTGATTTTATATTAAAATAAAAAATTGAATTACTTTTTTACAAGATAGATACATACAATTATATCCATAAGTTACTATCTTTAAGTTAATATCTAAAATGTTCAGCAAAATCTCACCAAAGAAATACTGTAAAGTATGTCACGATGCCGGCAAATCGGAAACAGAATACACCTCTCATTTTATTAGAGAGAGTCGTGACCCTTCGTCGAAGGTTGTCTGCCCTACTTTATTATCGTTAGAATGTCGTTATTGCTCCAAAAAAGGCCACACAGTAAAATATTGTAAAATTTTGGAAAAAGATAAAATTTCAGAGACTCGTCAAAGTCAACGCAGTATCACGAATACTAAATCGAAAAGTCAAGAAAAATATAAACAACCTAATCATATGTTTAGCAATTTAGAATCAGATTCGGAAGATGAAGAACAAGAAGTAAAAGAAGTTGAAGTAAGAGCCCCTAATAAAAGTTATGCTTCTGCTTTGTTACGACCTGCTATCATTCTTAAAGAAGTTAAAATTACTCTACCTATACCTATTATGAGTATTAATAGAAAAATTAATGATTTTGTACCTTCATATAATAATATTAAGAGCACCTACATAAAAAATAAAAGTTGGGCTGATACTGATTCGGATTCCGATTCTGACTCGGAATTAGAGGAAGAAAAGGAAGAAGTGAATGACCCTAACTGGTAAAAATATTTGTATCTGTTTTAAATAAATTAATTCATTTTAAAAGATGAGACCCTCTTGGTCAATATTCTTTTTTCATTAATTACATATTTCTTAATCCTGGAATCATATTTCCTGATTGAATTGGGGTCACTGATATACTTTCAGAATGCATTTTTTTTGGTTCTGTAAATATTTGAATACCTTTTTCAGTTCCTTTATCTCTTCTTTTAAAACGTTTTCTATAAGTTCTTTTCTTTTTATAAGTTCTTTTAAAATGCTTTTTATCACTTTTTCTATAACTTCTTCTATGCTTTTTGTAATGTCTTTTTACAGTTTTTCTTTTTTTGCTCATATATTTATGATAAGAAAAAATTAAAAAACTATTTTGTAACCTCAAGTGATATCGTAAAAAATAATAAATTTAAATATCATATTTTTTCAAAATGGCTAAGTCTTATGAACTAACAACAATAAATGATTTTACATATAATTTAAAAATCAACGGTGAATTCGAAGACCAGTTATATTACACACTCAACAAAATGTTAAAATCATCCTACTACGATGATGAAACTAACAGTATGTTTTTTTCAGCTGAAAATGTTATACCATTAAAAAAATATATTTTGGATAAAAACGATAAGAAATTATCTTATGCAACTTGTATTAAATTAATAGATGATTTATCAAAACAATTATTTTGTTTAAATAAGTTAGGTTATGGATTTTATGGGTTCGATATCAATGACATATTGGTAATAGATAATACTTTTATTTTTTGTTCAACACAACATTTATTAGAGTTAGATAATACGAATATTATTTTCACTTCTTTAATAAAGAAACCATATTTTTCAAATCCCGAATTATTTAAACTAACAAGTTTACCATCCAAAATAAATCATAAATGTTGTTATTATAGTTTAGGGTTATTAGTTGTATTTTTGTTAATGAATAAATATTTGTTAGTTGGTAACGAATTCAAAACCTCCAAAGAAATAGATAATATTCTTCAACCAATTAATAACACAAAAATCTATTGGTTTTTGAAAAGATGTTTGGATGATGATATAAATAATAGAAAATTATTATTAGTGTAAAAATTAATTATCTATATTTATGATATATGTCATTAGCCACATTTAAAAAAAAATCAATAAATTCCGCATCAAGTGCTACTAAACGGTCAGGTAAACTAACAACTGATTATTGGATGTACCAGGGGCCTTATGGTAGAAAGGGCAACTTACCTTCGGCCATTTTTAACGCCAGTTTGGTAGGACCTAACGGTCAAGTTGGCGGAAATTATTATAATGCTTCTAATGCCGGGTTTTCCGTTACAGGCGCATATAGAAATGTCGGCGGTGTCGGACAACATATGAAGTTTAGTAAAAGCGCAACACCTTACCGCGGCCAATATCCGAAAGGCTGGGGAGGCACAAACGGCAGATATCCTGATGGTCCTAATAATGTCGTATTAAATATAATGCCCGTCCAAACAGGTGTAGCAATCCAAAATGCAATTGTTAAACCGCCGACGCTAAGCACTAAGGGGATGTTAGCACGTAGATTTAGATGGATTAATTCAGGTCAATATCCTAGTAATTGGGTTCAACCGGTTTATACCGGAAATCTAACGGATACGGCCAGTCAAGGGCAATATATTCAAAATAAGTCGGCCGCCAATTATTGTAATTATGATGTAAATGATCCGGGGAAATATGTGGATTATTACGTTCGTTGTGGTTCAAGTGGTTGTAATACGACACCTGCTCGTGGTTATACTATGAGTATTCAACAATCGAATGCTCCTTATACAAAGACACTACATCGGCCAAAAGACGCAAGTGATTACACATTACGCATTCAAAGAAAATGTCAAGATCCTGTTGGATTCCAAAAGCCGTTCCCGTATGCTGTCCAAAATGGTACTGGTATTCTTAGAGGGGGTACTAATGTTAATAATGTTGCTAATGCGTGTAATACATCTAATACGACAACTGTTCCTCCAGATTGGTATACAGGTGCCGCTATTTTAAAGGCGGATGGTTCAAAAACCACATTACAAGACCAGTTAGAAGGGTTGCGTAAAAATATTCTTCCGGGATTACAGGCACAAGTTTATGACGATTTATTTTTAAAAGGGACAACAGGTAATTAATAAATAAATGACTTTAAAAAATTGAATTATATTTGTAAAAGATATACTAACAAACAACTAATAAATGTCCTTTAATATTGAAACCTATTTAAACTCGTTACCTTTAGATACAACTGAAATAGATGTATCCAATAAAGGATTAACTTATCTACCTGATTTATCAAGATTTAAACAATTAACACATTTATATTGTTCTAAAAATCAATTAACAGAACTACCACCTTTAAATGATAAATTAATGCGTCTGATATGTTATGAAAATTTGTTAACAGAATTACCACCTTTAAATGATAATTTAGATTATTTAGATTGTTCTAATAATAAATTAACTTGGTTACCATCGTTAAATCATAATTTAGATTATTTAGATTGTTCTGAAAATAAATTAACTTGGTTACCATCATTAAATCATAATTTAGAATATTTATATTGTTATGATAATCAATTAACTTGGTTACCACCTTTAAATAATAAATTAAGCGAAATAGATTGTTGTGATAATCAATTAACAGAATTACCGCCTTTAAATCATAATTTAGAATATTTATATGGTCATCATAATAAATTAACTTGGTTACCGCCTTTAAATAATAAATTACGATATTTAGATTGTTCTAATAACAATATTTATTTTAATAATTTATATGATGGTAAAAAAATATATATTTTACGCAATTTTCGTAACACATATTATTTGTTAAAATTCAAAAAGCATTTTAAAAGATGGTTATGGGAAAAGGTTAGAGAACCGAAAATAATGGCAAAGTTTCATCCATCGCATTTAAATGCATTAGAAGATACAGATGATTTGGAAGTGTTTTTAGAGGATTGGATTAAGAATGACTGTGTAAATAAATAGATAAATAGATAAAAAATTGAAATGAATTTGTATAACTATTTTTTATTTATACTAACAAACAAATAATAAATGGCATTTAATATTGAAAATTATTTAAACTCGTTACCTTTATATACTACCTGTATTGTATTATCCAATAAAAACCTTAAAATTTTACCAGACTTATCAAGATTTAAACAATTGACACATTTATTTTGTAATGATAATCAATTAACTTGGTTACCACCTTTAAATAATACTTTAATACAATTAGATTGTTCTGGAAATAAATTAACAGAGTTACCGCCTTTAAATAATAATTTAACACAATTATATTGTTCTTTTAATTGTTTAACTGAATTACCACTTTTAAATAATAATTTAAAACATTTAAATTGTTCTCATAATAAATTAACAGAGTTACCGCCTTTAAATAATAATTTAACACAATTATATTGTTATTATAACGAATTAATAAGTTTACCACCTTTAAATAATAATTTAACACAATTATATTGTTCTCATAATCAATTAACAGAGTTACCACATTTAAATCATAGTTTACGACAGTTAGATTGTTCAAGAAATCAATTAACTTGGTTACCGCCTTTAAATAATAAATTACACTATTTAGATTGTTTTAATAACAATATTTGTTTTAATGATTTATATAATAAAAAAATAAATATTTTACGTAACTTTCGTTACACATATTACGCATTAAAATATAAAAAGCATTTTAAAAGATGGTTATGGGAAAAAGTTAAGGAGCCAAAAATAATGGCGAAGTTTCATCCAAGTCATTTAACCCATTTATTAGATTCGGATGATTTAGAGGTGTTTTTAGATGATTGGATTAATAAATGACTTTGTAAAAATATTCATTTTTTGTAGTAATGTAAATCAAAATAAGTTCTTGAATTATTCTTAAACTGAAACCCACAGTCATTACAAATATATGTTGTAATACCATCATCATCACCCGAATGATATACTGTTGCTCCAATTTGTTTATGTTTTCTATGTTTACAAGACGTTTTTATTGGAACAACCAATTCCTTTTCTAATTCATTATATTCATTATACAAATCATCTAATCCTATTTTTTTAGCATAATTGTTTAAGTCCTCTTCAAGTTCCAAAATTCGCGCCTTGATTTCTGTTTTTTTCGTATTTATCTCTTCCTTTTTAACATTATGCTGTCTTACATCTTCCGCAACTTGGACGAGTTCTTCTTCATATTTACGCTCTTCTTGTTTTCTTTTTCTCTCTTTACGTATTTTTGTTAGCTCTTCATTACGAATAAGTAATTCCTTTAAATATGCTTTAATTCTTTGTTGTTTTTCTGGATTTTTATTTTTATAAGTTAATTGTCTCATTTCTGTTAATAAAGAATTATAAATAAGCTGTAAATCATTATGATTATTAATTAATTCAGCTGGCGTAAAATCGTGACTGGTTGACATTTTATTAATTGTTATCTAATATATAAATAAACTAACAAATATATTCAATTTTTTATTACCATCCTTCTTCATACTCCACATATATTAGAATATAAAATATAAAATTGAATATATTTTTTATTTATACTAACAAATACACATAATAAATGGAATTTAATATTGAAGATTATTTAAACTCATTACCTTTATCAACAACTGAAATAATTGTATCCAATAAAGGTTTAACATATTTACCTGATTTATCAAGATTTAAACAATTAACCTTACTTATTTGTTCTTATAATCGTTTAAGACAGTTACCACCTTTAAACGATACTTTAAAACAATTAGATTGTTTTCATAACTTTTTAACAGAATTACCGACTTTAAATAATAATTTACAAAAAATACATTGTTCTTATAATCTTTTAACAGAGCTGCCGGATTTAAATGATAATTTAACTGTTTTATATTGTTCTTATAATCAATTAACTGAGTTACCCCCTTTAAATCATAATTTAAAATTTTTAAATTGTTCTTATAATTGTTTAACGCAGCTACCTCAGTTAAATAATAATTTACTAAAATTATATTGTTCTCATAATAAATTGGATTGGTTACCGCCTTTAAATAATAAATTATTATATTTAACTTGTACGTGTAATAATTTTAACTTTTATAACTTTAAAAACAAACCAATTAATCTAATACACGTATTACGTAATTTTCGTTACACATATTATTGTTTAAAATATAAAAAGCATTTTAAAAGATGGTTATGGGAAAAGGTTAGAGAACCGAAAATAATGGCAAAGTTTCATCCATCGCATTTAAATGCATTAGAAGATTCAGATGATTTAGAAGTGTTTTTGGATGATTGGATAAAGAATGATAGATAAATGACTTTGTTAAAGAATAAATTTAAATTTTAAAAATATAAATATAACATTAATAATTAATATAATGAATCATTACTATCAAATAGGAAAATATCAGATTTCTAATTATGTTGTTCTTACTGATCCAGGGATACATATTGTTAAAAACACAGAAACAAATGCTATATTTAGACTTTCAAGTAAACAATTGGAGAAATTAATTTACAATAATACGGATGAATCTGAAATAAAAGAAACAAAATATACAAAAAAAGAAATGGATGATTTCAATAAAAGAGGAAAACAAATATATGACATATTTGACAAATATTAAACAAATAATCTATTCAAGTGAAATTATTATAAAAATGTCTTTTTCTTTAAATACAACATTTTTATAATATGGATATTTGCTATCTGTGGATTCTAAAATTATTTGTTTATTAGGATATTTTTGTTTAAGTGTATTAATCGCTTGAGTTATTTCAACATTAGACGAATCAAATAAACAATATTTTTCACCGTGATTAATTGATATAATATTTAATGAATTATATTGATTAGATTGATTATATGTTGTTGTTATTTGTGGTTCAAAATCAACAATAGCCTTTCCAATCTTTTTATAATAATGTTTATCTTTTATATCTTTTACAATTGTATTTTTGGTTATGGTGTAATTAAATTGATATAAAATAATTCCAGTTCCAACTAATACTATAGCAGATTGTTTTAATAAGTGTTTTGTTAACAAATTCATTCTATATTATTATATTAATTATCTTTAATATAATAATTAATTTCAATTTTATATGATGTATACTAACAATTATCTTTATCAATAATAGTTTTCTTAACAATATTTCTAATAATTTTATTATAATTTTTATCGCATTCTTCTTTAGTTATTCCTGACATCGAGTTACTAACAATTTTTAAATATAAATTGTTTTTTTTCGAGTTAGCATCAGTGCAATCAGGATGTTCTTTTCTCCAATCCGTTATAGCTTTAATATTTTCGTTCGCAATCGTTTTAATAGCCTTTGTTAGTATAGGTTTATCATCCGTTTCTTTAACCCATTCGCCGTCATTTTTGATATATAATACTTCTCGTTTTTCATCAGTGCAGTGAATAGGTCTTTTAGGTGTATTCATAGAGTTTAGACTATTAATAATAATATTAGAAACACCATCTACGTAACCAACTCTGCCAGTGTATTCGAGGTCTTCGAGTTTAACTTGAATTGATTTAACAAAGTCGTTAATATCAATCGCATCTTTACAAGTCTCATTAAGATAAACGCTGAGATTGAATGTTTTATTATGAGAGTTGTTAGTATTATTAGTATTATGACTATTATTTGTATTATTGTTAGTTGTATCCTTTTCAATCACATTGATAATAAGATTTTTAAGTTCTGAATTATCTTTAATTAACGCCATAATTAGGTCTTTATCTTTTGTATCGTCTGTATTATTAGGCTCCTTAAAGCATTTTTTGTTGTGTCTCCATAATCCTGACCTATTACTATATTGTTTGCCGCAATATGAGCATAAATAAGTTTGCTCCTTTTGCCCCAAATTTGTTGCTGAAATGTTGCCATTTGTTGCTTTAAGGTGTTTAGATGTCAATAGGTGACGTTCCCAAGTGTATTTTTTAGAGCATATATAGTCACACGTTTCGCACATATATTCATTTTGCCCTTTTTTGCCCGCGTTTGCCCCAAATTTGTTGCTAAATGTTGCCATAATGTTGCTTCCTATTTTATTTTTAAGCTTTTTCTAAAATATATATAAAAATTTATCGTCACAAAAAAAACGAGAAAAAAACGGAAATGAGAGCATTCTCGTCACAAAGCGGTCTCCGTGTGTATTTTCAGGAACTACTCTTGGCTTTTCTAATTTTGGACATTTATAAATGTCCATTTTCATTTTTGGCGTCGACTTTTTTTTGAAGTTGTTACAAACAATATAATATATTAAAACTACTTAAAGAAACTTTCCTTGTTTTTCTTTAAATCGCCTTGAAATAATATATATATTTGTAAAACTACTTAAAGAAACTGAATATAATTTCTTATATATATATATTTGTAAAACTACTTAAAGACTATATAACTATATAATATGTGTAACAAATACACAATTGAAGCACGGATGGCCGAGCGGTCTAAGGCGGTGGACTTAAGATCCACTATCGTAAGATGCGAGGGTTCGAACCCCTCTTCGTGCAATTTTATCTTATAAAATAAATTATAATACTTATTTTATAAATATATTTGTTTATAATAGAAGATGCGACAAATTAAACAAATGTTGATTAAAAATAAAAGAAATATATGTTTATTATTTTTAGCGATAATAGTAGTAATAATTATTAGGCAGTTATTTTATTCAATAGTAGAAACTTTTGGATCAAACAGTACTTCAGCATTAGCTTTTGAAACACCTGCATTAAAAAAATGGATGTTTGAAACATCGAAAAATAGGTGGTATAGAGTTGTTGTTAGTTCTTTATTTCAAACAAGCACTTTAGGATTTACAGATAGAAATCCAAAGTTTTCGGCTTCATTTTTATATACGTGTAATAGTGGTTCAACCTCGTGGAGAAATATATTCCGTTTCAGTAATACGACAACTGGAGCTGATGGTGAACCTGAAGGCAGAGTTCCAGGATTATGGTTAAATAATGATAATTTAAATAGGTTTCATTTTAGATTTCCAACTGATTCAAATTGGAATGATGGTATTGATACAAACGATATTCCATTTGGAGAAGTATTTTTGGTTACTTTTGTATTAGATGGAAACACGGTGAACTATTATTTAAACGATATTTTAACACAAACCCAAACATTTACAAATATACGTACAAGACAAAATACTGGTACATTTTTTATTGGTGATTTTGACAGTACAGGTGTTTTTATACAGAATTTAACATTTTACGATGGCGCGTTAACACAAACAGATGTTGATAATATATATAAGAATTTATCAGCTGCAGGAGCAACAGGACCAGCAGGACCAGCAGGACCAATAGGACCACAAGGGCCACCAGGGACTTCGTCTTCGTCTTCTACATCATCACACAGTCGACAATCTAGTCCAGGGGTATTTAATTAATATATATTAAAAACGATTTAAAGAGCTTTAAGTTACTTTTTAATATATATATTAAAACGACTTTTATTTCGTAAAAAACGAATTTGGGTTAAACATTTCTTTGAAATTAAAGTCTTTTACATTTAAATCCTTGTCAACATCTTTTGAAATACCATATAATTCATAATAATCGTCATAATAACTGTCAAAGTCGTGTGATAAATTTGCTACAGAATTATTAAATGGATCCATTAAATTTTTAATAAAATCATTCATTTCTTCTGGATTTTTAAATTTAGATTTTTTCGTTCCAAATATGCTATAATATAGCATTCTACTTCTTTTCGTTTCTCCGTCTCTAATCTCCTTATGAAACATTTGATCTATTATTGAAAATGCTGATTTCAATAAAATTATCTCACGCATTAAATGTCTCTTCTTTTTAAATAAATTGATGACTATTTTAGCTACAATCTTAATTTTATTTTCATTTGTTATATTACAACTGCTATCTGTTTCATAAATATATTTCAAATATGAAAAATATCTTATTTCATTTTTAACGTTGGTTAAATCTGTTATGACCTTTTTTCTTTGATCAGCAATTCTTTTAATTACCGAAAATATGTTAGTATTATAAATTACTGGATATCTCATTCTTATCGTCCTTGGAATGATAAATTGGTTTGTTTCTTTTATTTCAGATATTTTCTTTTCAACATCATCCAGTTTTTGTTTCATCTCCTTTTCAATTTCATCGGTTGCTTCTCTAATTCTCATTTCTTTCTCCATTTTTTGGGTTTCTAATAAAGCTAATTCATTATTATATGCATCTTCTTCGCTACTTCTTATATCACCTGAACGCTGTTTTTCCCTAAATGTGTTTTCTAAATGAATACGTTTTTCTTTTAATTGTTCCAATTCATATTCTTCCGTTTGTAATCCATTATATCTAAACAGCAACACGGAACCTGATGTAAATTCTATTCGGCTTTGTAACTTGTCATATTGATGTGATGATATTTTATGTGCTTCCGATGCAGCATCTAACTTTAAATAATTGACTATTGCTAATAAAAATGCTATAATTCCGTTTAACGCTGATATAAAAACAGGGCCCCACGCAAAAACACTTACATACGATGACAATACTGTTGCACTTGTAGAAAATAATATAGCAGGCATCATATAAAAATTTAAATGCGTTTCGCAATACGATTTTGCCTCCATATAAATTATTTTATGTCCTTTTAAATAACTCGCTAATATGTCTAAAGCACTGCTATATTTATGATTTATATCATAATACGATTGATTTATTTTATATTCAACGTCTTTAAATTCCAATTTTTTAAAGGGAGGCATATCTTTTATTTTGATATTATTCATCATATGAAGTAAATTTTCGTCTTCTGAGTCATAATCAAAATTATTACTATTTGATGTTAAATTTATATATTTTTCAAGTTCCTCTAATGGATTTTTTATTTCGACATTTTTGTTAGTTGAACTACCATTTGTTCCTTCTTCCATTTTACTTAAAATATCTTTATTAAGTAATAGATTAGGTACGTTTTGTAAGTTTACGTTTTGTAAGTTTACGTTTTGTAAGTTTACGTTTTCTGAGTTTACGGTGTCCAAGTTATTCATTTCTAACTCCTCGATATTTAATTGCATTGTAAATTCTGGTATCATATTTATATTATATAGCTATAAATATAAATTTAAAAACAAATTATTATATTTTATTAAATAATGAGCGAAATACAAACGCATTTAGATATTGAAGATACATTAATTATTTGTAATTTAATATCAAATAAGTATAACATTAAAGATTTAGAAACTAAATTTATAATATATTGTATATTGTTAATTAATATCCAAGTAGAATCATTTAATATGCTGTTTGATGGAGATGATATGTGTAGTGAATTATCATATTATGATAATAGTGAATTTAAAAATAATGAAAATGACTTATTAAAAATAGGTAATATGGTTAAAGTTTTACATCCTTTTTTAAAAGAATTAAAAAAAGAAATTAAGGAAAATAGACAAATGAATACAGAAGAAGTTTTAAAAAAACACAGAGAATCAATTCAAGAGTATGCAATAAAAAATAATGTTTTATTATTTTATAACCCATTAACAGTATAAAATAAAATTGAAATAAGTTTTTATAAACATAAAATATAATATATTTTACAAAAGATGTCACAAGAAATGAAAAATCGAATCAATGAATTACGAAATTTTCAATCAATAATAACTACAAAAATATTTAATAAGTTTGGAATTAATGATAAAGAATCGGTGGATGAGTGGGGATGGTTTATTGATCCAGAAATAAATTATTTTAAAAAACAAATTGTAACACAATTTACTATTCCAACAACAATACAAGAAGAAAAATCAATAAATCAACATTTTACTAATGATTTAGCCACAACAGCCACTATAACAACAAGTTATTATATAAATATAGTTAAACTAATAACCGTTTTATCCTTAGCATATATTTTAATAGTATTATAATATTTTAGCAGCTATTTATATATTGTACTCTGTATAATTAAGTTCTCCGCATTGCGATTTTCCAAAAAGTTGACCAAGTGGATCCATAATATAACCACTATAAAATGTATTAATTGAATTTAAAGGATCGATAATAACGGGTCCATTATTTTGACAAGGATCGCAAGGATCACTATTAGAACAATAAGAAGGCGCATTATACGGATTTAAAGGCGATACAGTACACACGTTTTTAAGATTTTCTTTAGTATATTGGCTAATAATTAAATTACTTTTATTATTATGAAGACTATTAAGTCTATTAAATCTTAATCCAATATTAAAGGAATTTTTTATATCATAACTTGGTGCAACTCTAATATTCTTACAAATACAAGGTGTTTTACAAAATAAAATAATACCTTTTTTTCTATTGATATAATCACTTTGGTAAAGATTTTGTTGAAGTCTTCCAAATGTAGGTTTAGCAGAAATAGTTTTAAATGCGTGTGCCATTTATATATTAATACATTAATATTTATTTATATTTTCGAGTTTTATTATTTTGTTTTTTTGTTTGTTTATGTCTCTGTTTCTTAGTTTTTGTTTTATTTGACCCCATAATTGTTGTTAGTTTGAGATATTCAATGAAGGCAATTTTCAGATATTGTCTCGTAGTCTTAGTTGCAAGTGCTAAAGTTTTATATTCTTTGCTATTCAAGAATCGTTCGAGTTTTTTGCCTTCAACAACACTGTTAAATGGTATATAAAACGTATTTGGACCAGCTCCATATTTCCCTGAATAATCCATTTTAAACGCAAGATCAGGAGAAATAGAAAAGATAATTGCCTTTTTAATGTTAATACCAGGCACTAGTTTTGGATTGTTAGTATGTAATGTTTTAGAAGGTGTATAAATAACAGTGTATTTATTTCCTTTGTAAGAATTAATACTTTTACCTCGGTTATAACTAACATTATTTCGTTGATTACTAACAAATTTGTTAATCAATTTTTCAGTATATAAAGTCCAATTGCGTATAGGATTAACAGGTCGATCTTGTAATTTAACTTGGAATGTTTGTTGATCATCGTGTTCAATTGTAGTAAGAGATTGACTTGGTAGTTTTTGTATGATGAAATAACAAACGTGTTGTTGAATTTTATTAAAAAATGATTGATTAGATGGATTTAAACTAACAAATGGAACTCTATTTTGAATAATGGTTTGATATGATTGAGATCCGTTTCCTGAAAAAATATTATCCGGTACAACAAAACTCAAATATCCTTCCTTTTTTAAGAGGCTAAATGATTTTAAAAAAATGCGTTCGTAAAGCTTACTTTTGCCTCCGTTAATTCGTTTCCCTTCGCTATTAAGACCATAGTCGTCTTGAAATGGTGGATTTCCGACAATACAATCGAATGATTCGTTCCTTGATCCCGGAAATTTAACGGTATCTAAAAAGTCACCACAGTTTATATTCGATTTGTCGCCAAATATACTATTACAAACGGCACAGTTTTTCTTATTTAATTCAACCATAAATAACATATTTTCAATAATATGTTTACTTCTTTTCTTTTGATTTGGTTGCCATTTTTTTAATCCATTCATCAAACGCATATAAACAAAAATCATAAAGAATCCTACACCAACTGATGGATCTAACCACGAGAGATTATGATTCGTCCAAATATTTGTAGGAAATAAATCTAACATTTTATTAATCAATACAGGGCTTGTAAAAACTTCACCGTATTTATCCTTTTCTATTTTTTTAATTGGCATATGTTTTTCAATGAATATTTTGATTTCTTCTTCATCCATTTCATTAATCATTTTATTTATATTATCACTATAAATAAAATTGAAATTAATAATACTATTGTTACTTTTGTTATATTATATAAGTTAAATATGTTCCAAAGATTTATCTGTTGTTTTAAACCTAAAAAGGAGATGCCCTCTATAACATCTGATAATAGTAAGCATAAGCAGATCAACAATAGCGACAATTGTAAGCAAAGCAGCAATAGTAAGCCAATTGTTTGGAAAGATACAATTGAATTTGTAGCTCCAATTGAAAAAGGGTTTGTTATTAAAGTGTATGATGGAGATACAATTACGATTGCTTCAAAATTGCCTTATGACACTTCCCCGCTTTATCGTTTCTCTGTTCGTTTAAATGGAATAGATTGTCCCGAAATGAAAGGAAAAGATGAAGATGAAAAAGAGTGTGCTCAAATAGCTAAAAAAGAAATGAATGATCTTATAATGAATAAAATGGTTACATTAAAAAATATTCAAACAGAAAAGTATGGGCGTATTCTAGCGGATGTGTATATTGGTGATTTACATTTAAATCAACATATGATAGAAAAAAGATTAGCAGTAGCATATGATGGTGGCACCAAAATGAAACCGACTAATTGGATGAATTATTATTGTAAAGGTGAAATGTAACTTGTATATTAACTTGTATATTTACAATCAAATCTAATTCCCATTTTTATTGAAAAATTAAAATTTTGATTTAAGAAATCAACCAGGGAACCATTATGATACCGAAATCTGAATTTTAATTTAGAAATTTTTCCCTCAATATGTGGTAATATTCTTATAAATTTATCTACTGGAGTATATGCGTTGTCTATTTCGCTCATAATTAGCTTGGCAAATGCACTATTAACAATACCGTTGTAATCATTATTATATGTTCCTGATGTATTTATACTATATGGAACAATTTCATTAATATAATTAAATTTGTCTATTTCCATATATATAGCTTCACTAATAGATATGCTAATTATATCTGGTGCTATTAAATAAAAAACATTATTTATAATATCATATACGCTTGTATATAAAAATTTGTAAAAACCCATATTAAATGGCAAACCCCAATTTTTCTTAAAATCCCAATTATCTTTTACGCAATTATTATAATCACTTTTTTTTTGAAACCAACATTTAAATTCGTGTTGACTATTATAGATTTCTAGTTTATTATTATAATTGTTTAATTTAACTGTAAATCCAGTATAATTCATTCCAGGCGTTGAATATGCTTCTAATAAATATAATAATTCGGTTACTCTTTTATTAAACGCATTTTCTAATTCTTCAACAAAAGTCACATTGGTATAATATCCGGACAACATACGAAGTTCTATTGGATCTTCCGAAAAATAAGGCAAAGAAAACCATAATGCGGTATTTTGTAGATTTTCTGATATATTATAATAATATTTTGGTAATTGAATATCATACAATTCTAATGATAATACATTTCTAAATACTTGTGGCAATTCCACTTCAAAATTATTAGGATTTACATATTTTAATATATCTCTATCCTCTGTATGTATTGAAACCAGTTGAAATATATTATCATAAGGTTTATAACAACTATTTTTATTCTCATCATTTACTATTATATATTTTTGTATAAAAGCATTATCCTGAAACTCTTTTTCCTTTTCTATAAGTTTTTTTTTATTATTTAATACTATTTGTTCATTTAATTTTTCATTTAATACATTATATGCTTTTAGAAAAAAATCGTAATATTTTTTGTCTAATTGTGAATTATCTGGCTTTATCTTTATTAATATATTTTTTTTATCTATTAATTCATCAATATCATAGTTTTGTTTTAATTTAAATAATTGTAAAAGATCTTCAAATGTATAATTGTCTATGTTTAAATCTATGCTTTCCATATAATATTTAAAAAATTTATTTTATATATTATACTAATTATATTGAAGGTAGAGGATAGAATGAAGCAACCTCAAATATACCACCGTATGATAAAACGAAAAATATGTCTTTACCATCTTGATTAATAAATTGAACCATACTTAAAACATCTCCTAAACAAGCTGGTACATAGCATTTATATTCTTTCCCACCAACAATAAAAGTTTGATTTTCATCTAACACAATTTGTAAATTGTTTATATCGCCCGCTGTATTAATAACACCTATAGGAGAAGTATTGATACATATTTTTTCAGCTCCATCTCTTGAGGTCCCAATTCTGTTAATATTATAGGTGGTAGCATATACTTGTTTTCCATCAATCTCTCTAATAAGCACATTTTTACTTGTTGTCATTGGGGCTGTTAAAAATGAAGTTGTTAAAACAGTAGAAATATTTAATTCAACAGTAGGACTATCATTAGGTTTTAATAATTCTTTACCTTGTAATTGAGTAGTAACATAAGCTTTAACCGCATTAGAAGTAGGATATTCGCGTTCGTTTACAACGGAATCTGGAATTGTATTTTTCAAATTGGTTTGAACATGATATATATTTTCGTAAAGTGTAGGAATGTATGCTGGAAGCGCCATATGTAAATAAGGTGTTGTTGAACTTCCGACAAGGTTATTTGCTGCATCACCTATATATATAGTATTATAAGGAGAATCTGTAGGTTGACCTGTTTTATTATCGAATGTATTAAGTGCTATATTAACAGCAGGCTTAAATTGACCTGTGGCTGGAACTCCGTCTTTGGGTAAAGAATCTTGAATAATTTTATGATGTTGACTCATATACGATATCTTAATATTTTATTTTTTACCAAAAAAATAACGTGAAATATTTATTTGAATATACCGCTGTATTTTACAACAGTCCACGCCCCGGACCCATTATTTAATCCACTATTCCACAATAATTCTAAATCTTCTCCTTGATAAACAAACGTATAATCTGTATATTTTTTGCTATACACCGTAAATCCATCTATTTTTTCAGTTATTAAATTAATTTGAGATGAATTATTAATATTAATGTTATTCACAATTGTTTTAAATGTACCATTCGGAATACTATTATTTGCTTGTAAATAATAAGATCTTATTACACTTGTTTCACTTTTACTTCCACTTTCACTAATATCTAACTGTGGTTCAATATATGTTACTCTTTTATCATATGTTATGGTAATTGTATTACAGTCAGATCCTTTATCGGTAAAAAAAATTTCATATTCAGTATTTCTAGTTGAATTAACAATTCCTATTTGAGAAACATTAGTATTTAAATAATTTCCATTTGATGTTTTATTATTTTTTAATGAATTAATATATGTTGAATAATCACCGTGTTTCATAAATTATCTACATATTATAAAAAATATTATTATACATAAATATATTTATTCTTTATTTTTTATTTTTTATACAAAAACTCAAAAACAATACGTGATAATTCGGAA
>Ga0315273_10002319_pt1 | contig 22410 bp, 13 predicted proteins | sample YL17G02_0_MG_FD_205753 | JGI IMG/M metagenome (GOLD analysis project Ga0315273, IMG submission 205753) | Sediment microbial communities from Yellowstone Lake, YNP, Wyoming, USA - YL17G02_0 | ecosystem: Environmental > Aquatic > Freshwater > Lake > Sediment | place: USA: Wyoming | collected...
TGGTGATCGGCAGCTCCTGGAAGCTGTCCCAGTCCATCCGCACGACGTCGACGCTCGTCGTCAGCGCCCCAGTGTGGAGGCCGAAGCCGATGCGGTACTCCGCGGGGAAGTTGACCTCGGTCTGCCCCTTCGGGTTGGTGCTAAACGGCAGCAGCCCGGCTACGAGCGCGTCAAAGTCGGTGCCGGTCAGAATCTGCACGAACGAGGCCTTGGCGTCGTACTTGACCTTCACGCGGCTGCGGTATGACGCGCCAACCGAGAACGTCTCCGTCGGTTTGGCCATGAACGCCAGGTTGAACCCGATGCCGTCGCTGAGGTCGCTGTACATGTGCACCTGACCGATCTCAACGACCCGCTGGGTGTACGGGTTGATGCTGGGGATCGACTTGGTCAGGCTCACGTCTGAGAGGAAGTAGTCGAGCCCCACGCCGAACGAGACCTTGTCGGACACCTTGAAGGCGACGTTCGGGTTGATGTTGAAGACCCGGAGGTCGATCCGCTTGGTGATGAACCGTCCCGCGAAGTCGTCGCCCCACCAGGTCCCGAGGCCGAACGGGCTGTAGATCGCCAGCCCCCAGGCGACGCTGTCGTTGAGCTTGCCAGTCAGATGGAGGTGGAAGGGATAGAAGATCTGCTGCTCCATCTCGGTGCGGTAGTCGGGGCCAGGGTACGGGTACTTGTCACCGTGGAAGATCGCCGACTCGGTGATCAGGAACGCGCCCGAGGCCGCCTGCATGCCGTCCTGAAAGGCCAGCCCGGCTGGGTTGTAGTAGTTGGCGGTGGCGTCGTCGGCGATCGCGCAGAATGCGCCGCCCAGCGCGACGCCGCGGGCCCCGTGCTCGAAGAGCGCGAAGCCGTTGCCGAAGACGAGGGCGGGAGCCAACATAATGACCCCAGCCGCAAGTATGAGTTTCGCGTTTCTCATGCTCTCCTCCTTGAAAGCCGACTGGCCCGTCTCGCGCGGGACTCTTGCTGCCTACTTTAGAAGCACGTGGCCAGCGCGTCAACGGGTCGCGTCCGAAATCAAAGGCTGGTCGCAAGACTGGGCGGCCGTTCTCTTCGGCACGGGAGTCCTCGTTTCCCCGGAAAACTGGGTGCCGGGCGGCTGGGCGGGGGGGGAGAAGGGAAGCGGAGCGGGATTCACTTCCGCGGAGCGCGGGGGGTGTGGGGGGTCGAGGCGGCGGAGGTCGGGTGGAGGGCCGCCGGACCCCCCAGAGAAAAAGAAGGCCCCCGCGAGGGGGCAGGAGGAGGAAGAAGAGAAACGTCGGATCCCAGGATCAACGCAATTGCAGCCGGGCGCGGTGAGGTGGATCACACGAAGAGACGGCGGAGCAGCAACAACGTGCGGTCGTCGTGGGCGGGTGCACCGCCGGTGTGCCGGTCGACGGCGGCGAAGAGCTCGGCGACCACCCTGCCCAGGGGATCGCGGCGGTGGGTGATGGCGAGGTCGACGATTCGCCCGACGCCGAAATCGTCGTCGTCGGACGGACTCGGCGCCTCGGAGAACCCGTCGGTGTAGGCGACGAGCAGCGAGTCGGGCGCCAGGCTCACCTTGACCGACTGGAAGCGCACGTCGGCGAGCAATCCGAGCGGCGGTCCGGAGGCGCGCAGCAGCTCCACCGAGCCGTCCGGCTGGACGAGCACGGCCGGGTTGTGGCCGGCAGAGACATACTCCAGCTCGCCGTTGTCGCGGAGGCAACCGAGGAAGACGGTGGCGAACTTGTTCTCCAGCATCGACGACAGCAGATGGGCGTGAAGCTGCTGGAAAAGCTCGGGAAGGCCGGGGCTCTCCCGCGAGAGCAGGCGCACGGCGGCGTGCAGCGAGGAGGCCATGAGCGCTGCGGGAACGCCCTTCCCCGCGACGTCCGCGATCATGAAGTGGAAGCCGCGGGCGCAGGGGATGATGTCGTAGAGATCGCCGCCGACGTGCCGGGCCGGCTCACTCCTTGCAGCCAGCTCGAAGCCGGGCGGGACCGGGAAGCTGGTGGGCAGGAGCTGGCGCTGCACCGCCGCGGCCAGCTCCATCTCCCGATCCATGCGCGCGCGCTCGATCGACTCCTGGTGGAGCACGGCGTTCTCGAGGGCGATCGCGGCCTGAGAAGCGTAGAGGGAGAGGGTCTCGGTGTCGGTGGACGCGAAGGGTGCCGTGCCACCGCGGACCTCCCGCTCTGCGATCGCGATCGCCCCGAGCCGGCCCCGGCGACCCAGCACCGGCACGGCCAGGCGCGCGGGCTCGAGAAGGCCCTCGTCGGGCAGAGCCAAGACCTCCTCGGCAGCCAGGACGGCGCCCCCGACCCGCGCCGCGACAAAGCACGAGCCGTCCGCGCAACGCGTTATGCCTCCCGCACCGTCGACGCGCGCCAGTGGCTGCACGCCGCCGTTTTCGACGAGCCAGATCTCGCCCCGGCGGGCGTCGAGCATCGCGGTGACGTGCAGCAGGAGCTCCTCGGCGATGCGGACAGAGTCGAGCGTTCCGCCCAGCGCCTCGCCGATCGCGCGCAGCGACTCGACCTCCCACATTCGGCGCCGCTCGGCGAAGCGCGCCTTCTTGAGCTCCTCGCGTACGACCCAGATCGAGAGCACCAGGCCGGCCGCAAGGCAGAGCGATGATTCTGGCTCGCTTCCACCGACGACCTCCAGCCAGAACTCGTCACGGCCGCCGGGAAGCGGGTATCGCTGCACCGTCCCAGCTCCCGGTCCGCTTTGCGCCAGCGTTTCGTCCCCGTGCTTCAGCGCGCCCGCGACTGCGCCCGTCTCCCGCAGCACCTGGCCGAGCACCGCATCGGGGAGCGGCATGCCGCCCTCGCGGGGGTGACGCGCCGCGAGCTCCAGAAGCTGTTCGACGGCGGTCATGCCCGGGAGAGAGCGGCGAGCGCGGTCGCGCGATCGGGGTAGTCCTTCGTGTATTGCGACAAACCCATGATCTGGAATGTCTTGGCGATGCTGGGGGAAAGCGAGCAGAACGCGAGGGTACCCTTGATCTCGAGGATCTGCTCGAGCACCTCGAGCAGCAGGGAGATCCCGATCGAGTTGATGATGCGCGTGGCCGCCAGGTCCAGAAGGAGAGTGTCGTGTCCGTCTTCGAGGAGGTGGCGTGCCTCCCGGGCGATCGCTTCTCCCGCCTCGTTGTTGATGTAGCCCGCAACCTCGAGGAGCCCGAGGTGCTCATCTCGGCTTTCAACCCTGAGCTCGAAGGTGTCCACCGTCATCCCCCTCGCTGCCGTCGAACCATACGCACCTGCGTGCGGCCCGGTCGCGAACTGATCTCCACCTCGTCCATCAATCGCCGCATCAGCTCGAGCCCCCACCCGCGCTTCCGATCGGCCCGCAGTTTGGCACGGAGCTGCGGGCGGGGAACAGCGGCAGGGTCGAATCCCGGACCGTGGTCGACGATACGAACCTCCAACCACGGCGACTCGTCGGCGTGCGCGGCTACTTCGACCTCGACGTCGCCACCGCCGTACTCGAGCGCGTTGAGGCATGCCTCGACGACGGCGAGTCTCACCTCGGCCAGGGTATCATGCGAAAATCCGGCCTGGAGACCGAGCGACTCGACGGCATGCCCGGCCTCGAGCTCCACGTGGGGGCGATGAGGTAAGACGAGACGCACTCGTTGCGGCTCAGACATGACGTCCTGCCGATGGGATGCTCACAGGGCGAGCAGCAGGCGCAGCAAACGCCAAGCGACCCGCAGCGCTACCGCTGGCACGTCGGTCCCGAAGACGCCCATCGACAACACCCCTCCAGTGACGGCCGTCCAGGGGTGAGCCAGAGGCTCTAGGAAGCGACTTGCCAGAGTGCCGGGGGCCGCAGGGGACATCATGCCCTGGACTCAAAGCAAGAACTCGGCCAACGCGGGCAAGTATTTGAATAACATAAGCATAACGGTGATTAGCTGAGATCGACGCCCTTTCGAAATGATGCACAACGCAACGCAGCGACGCGCTCACGATGCACCTCGCCCGTTTCTTGCTCCAGAATAGCGTCTCTCCTGGGTAGTGTTGCGTTGTGCATCGGATGTTGCATTCCACCGCACTAGCATCCGATAGAGCGTCGAACGGTCTATCCCCAGGCTCCGCGCCGCAAAAGCGCGGTTGCCGCGGCAGCGCTCGAGGACAGCGAGCACATGAGAGCGCACCGCGTCGTCAAGAGTGTCCTCGCTCGTCGGGCGGACGGTCTGCCGGACGCCGGTCGCGAGTCGGATATCGTCGACCTCGATGCGCGAGCCCGATGTGAGCGCCACTGCGGCCTCGAGGACATTCTCGAGCTCGCGCACGTTGCCGGGGAAGTCGTGCTGCAGCAGCAGCTCCAGCGCAGCACGCGAGAGCGCCAGATCGCCGCGGCCGAGGCGACGAGCGTGCAACCGCACGAAATGGCGCGCCAGCAGCGGGATGTCCTCCCGGCGATCGCGCAGCGGCGGCAGCACCAGCTCGACGACGCGCAGCCGGTAGTAGAGGTCGTCACGGAACGTGCCGACCGCCATCATCGCCTCGAGATCGCGGTTGGTGGCGGTCACCAGCCGGGCATCGACGCGAACCCGTTGCCGGCCGCCGACCCGCTCCACCTCGCGCTCCTGAACCACGCGCAGCAGCTTGGCCTGGAGAGGCGCGGTGAGATCGCCCACCTCGTCGAGGAAAAGCGTCCCCCCGTTGGCCAGCTCGAACTTGCCGATGCGGGCCTCCACGCCGGTCGCGACGCCCCGCTCGATGCCGAACAGCTCCGCCTCGAGGAGGGTCTCCGGCACGGCGGCGCAGTTGAGCGGCACGAACGGTCCCCGCTGACGCGGCGACAGCGAGTGCAGCAGTCGCGCGACGCGCTCCTTGCCGGTGCCCGACTCGCCGCGGAGCAGCACGGTCACGTCGAGCGGGGCCACTCGCCGGGTGAGCTCGAGGAGCTGCCGCATCGCCAGCGACTGCCCGATCAGGCCCGACTCCTCGGACGCCCCGGCCCGCAGCACACGGTTCTCCTCCTCGAGAACAAGCCGCTGCCGCTGCTCCTCCTCGAGCGCGCGGCACGAGGCAATGGCCGGTGCCGCCAGCAGCGCCAGCGAGCGCAGGAAGGTGACGTCCTCCTCGTCGAACGGCGCCCGGCCGGCGCGCGTCTCCTTGTCGGCAACGGCGACCAGGCCCATCAGCTCCTCGCGCCACACGCACGGCGCAAACAGCACCTCTGCAAAGGGCAGATTGAGGTCCGTACCGGCGATGCGCACGACACCGCCGGCGCGTGCCGGCGCCAGCCGCGGGGCCGCGGCCAACCAGGCCGCATTGCCGCCGTCGGCCGGCCACCCGACGCCGACAACGACGACCGGCTCGAGATGGCGCAGCAGCGAGATGGCGATGCCGGCGCGGGCGTCGAGCAACCCGACCGCCCGCTGCACCAGCTCCTCGACCACCTCCGCTTCCCGCCGCGGCCCGGCGAGGGCGAGCGAGAGGTCGAGCAGCGTCTCCAGGCGTGCTCGCCGCCAGCCTTCGCGGGTCGACGCCATCAGCAGGCCTCCGGAGAGGGCGCCCGGCCGGCCGGGGAAGCGAGCGGGCGAGGCCGTCTCATGCGTCACCTGCCCACCTGGCAGCGACCACGGTGATGTCATCGTACGGATCCGCGCCCGCCGTGAAGGCTCCAAGCTCGGCCAGAATGCGGTCGACGATCGCTTGCGGCTCGCCGTCGATCTTCGCGAGCAGGCGATGGAGCCGTTCCTCGCCGAAGAACTCCCCGGCGTGGTTCTGCGCTTCCGTAAGCCCGTCGGAGTACACGAGGAGCAGGTCGCCGACCTGAATCTCGAGGGGAAGCAGATCCCAGCTCCCCTCACGGAGAGCGCCGAGCGGCAACCGGTGGATTGGCGCCGGCAGCTCCTCGACGCGCCCGCTGGAGCGCCGCACCACCGGCGCCGGCTGCCCTGCGAGGGCGTAGCGACCCAGGCCACCCCGGTGCAGCTCGAGGAAGGCCAGCGCCACGAAAAGCCGCGGCTGCGGCGAGTAAAGGCGCTGGTTGGCGATGTCGAGGATCTCCTCGGCGGTGGCGCCGCCGAGCGCGGCCGTGTGCAGGACCTCGCGGGCGGCCACCATCAGCATTGCGCCGGCCACGGACTTGCCGGAGACGTCGCCGACCACGAGCGACAACCCACCGCCGTTGCGCGCCGGCAGGGTGTCGTAGAAGTCACCGCCGACCTGCCGCGCCGGGGCGCAATGGGCCGCGAGGCGCCAACCGTTGACCGTGGGAAGCTCGGACGGGATGAGAGAGAACTGCACCTGCCGCGCGATCTCGAGCTCCTTCTCGAGCTCGACCTGGCGGGTGCGCTCGCGGTACAGCCGCGCATTCTCGAGGGCCATGGCGCCCTGATTGGCCACCGTGCGCACGAGTTGCAGGTCGTCGCTGTTGAACTCCTGCTCGGAGCGCTTGGGCCCCAGCACGAGAATGCCGTGCAACTGCTCGCGGGTGCGCAGCGATGCCAACAACCGCGCCCCGGCTCGTTCGAGCGCCTCGACCACCGCGCGCGAAGCCGGGTCGAGCGCCTTGATCGGCTCCAGCACCCCGAGACGCACCGGCTTCTCGTGACGCGCCAGCTCGTCAAGGAGCAGCAGCGAGGACGGGACGTGGGCGGGTAGGCCCGGCTGCACCGATCCGGAGACGAACTCGTCGACCTCCCGCCAGTAGAGGGCCGTCCACTCGAGGTGAAGCACCTCGGAGAGTCGATCGGTCAGCAGCGCCTCGAGCTTCTCGTGGGAGAACTCGTGCGAAATCTCCGCGCCCACCTCCTCGACCGCGCGCCGCGCGTCATACACCTCGCGGAAGAAGAAGCGATCAACCGGTTCCTGCAGGCGCCGTCGCAGCGGGTCGAACAGTGCCAGGATCGCGAGCGCGACCAGCAACGGGAAGTAGGGCGACCGACCGAGCGAGGAATCGCGGAACAGCACGTTGAACGCGGCGATCCCGGCGGCGTAGGTCGCCCCGACGACGGCGGTCGTCACCGTGTACATCAGCGAGCGGCGGACGATCACGCGGATGTTGAAGAACTGGAAGCGGACGATCGCGTAGGCGAACGTCAGCGGCACGAGGGCGAGCGGCACGACGCCGAGAAAGAGGAAGCGGTCGGTGCGGAACACCGACGGCAACGCGACGCCGAGCAGCAGAAACGGCGTGATTCCGAGCACCGTGCCGACGAACACCGTGGCGATCTGGCGCCGCTCGCGCCCCTCCTGCGCCTGCAGAAGCGAGCCGAGCAGGGCGAGCAGGCCGAGCACCAGGTAGTCGCCCATCAGCACCCAGCTCGCGAGCGGCGCGCCCGAGACCAGCCGCATGCGCACGCCGAACGCCTCGCCGGCAGCAAGCGTCACCGCGTAAAGCAACGGCGGCAGCAGATAGAGGACCGGGAAGAAGCGCGGTGAGTCGTTGACCAGCCGCTCGACGCGGCGCAGGAACCCGCTGGAAGCGCCCTGCCACTCGCCGACGTCGGAGACCAGCGTAAGCCGGAAACGCCGCGGGAAAACCAGGAAGAAGTGCAGGAACGCGGCGGGCAAAGCGAGTAACGAGAGCGTTCCGGTGGTGAGCACGACGCCGTCGATCCAGGAGTACGAGGCTGGCCGCAGGCGGCACACCAGGAACAGCATGAAGAGCGTACAGAGCACGAAGAAGACGCGGGTTGGCGCCCCCTGCGGCGCGTCCGAGCGGTGCACCAGCACAAACATGCCGATGAAGAAGAAGAGGAACCCCGAGAAGCAGCTATAAAGATAGAGAGCGCTGCCGAGCCGGCGCGGGCCGAGCTGTACCTCGGCCTCGAAGAGCTTCCCTTCGCGCTCCATGAGGTAGGCGACGCGCTCCCCGATACGGTGCCGCTGCAGCGCCTCGGCCGCCTCCGAAGGCGTGCGCACCATCACCCGCCCGAGCCCGGTGATGCGGTCTCCGGCCGCGATCCCGGCCGCCTCCGCTCCCGACTTGGACACCACCGAGCGCACGGTCAGCTCGCCGCGATCGAGGTCGAGCACCACGCCGTCGTACGGGCGGGGAAGGAACATGTCGAGGATCGACAGGCACGCCACCAGAAATGCGGCGACCCCGAACGCCAACACCGACAGCAATCCCGATGACGATGAGCGGCTCATCTCGGACACAACAATACTACGCTGACGCCGCGACAGGGTTCCGCGCTCGTGCCAGGGTTGGTGCGGTGCGGGAGCACAGACACCAAGAAACACCGTTGCCCGGTCGCCAACCGTGTCCAGATGGATCGGCGGTCCGCGATACAATCCGTCGGTGCGCGGTATCTTCATCACCTTCGAAGGAATCGAGGGAAGCGGCAAGAGCACGCAGGTGGCGCTCCTCGTCCGCTTTCTGGCCGCCCGCGGAGCCGACGTCCTGACAACGCGTGAGCCCGGCGGCACCCGCCTCGGAGAGCGCGTTCGTGACATCCTCCTCGACCCGGTCAGCGACCCGGTGCCGTTGTCGGAGCTCTTCCTGCTCGAGGCCGCTCGGGCGCAGCTCGTGGCCAGCGTCATCGCGCCGGCACTGGCGGCCGGGCGCATCGTCGTCTCCGACCGCTTCGCCGACTCCTCGGCCGCCTATCAAGGTACCGCTCGTGCTCTCGGGGCTGACATGGTCGCGACGCTCAATGCCGTCGCGTGCGGCGCCGTTGTTCCGACCCGCACTCTCGTGCTCGACCTCCCTGTGGAGGTGGCTCTCACCCGTGCACGCTCGCGCCCGACCACGACCGCCGACAACAGTCGCTTCGAGGACGAGGCCATCGCCTTCCACCGGCAGGTGGCGAATGGCTACCGCGAGGTGGCTCAGCGCGAGCCCGGGCGTGTTCACCTCGTGGACGCCTCCGGCACGCCCGAACAGGTCCACGACCGGGTCCTTCGCGAGCTCGCGGACGTGCTGCCGTGACCTCGCTCCTGCCGTGGCCCACCGCCTACCTCAGAAGCGCCCGCTGGAGCGGCGTCGGACGCCTTCTGCGCCGTTGCCATGACCTGGCACGCAACCGCTCGCTGCCCGGGACGCTCATGCTTCTGGGCGAGTCCGGCCTCGGGCGCGAGGCAGCGGCCGTCGAGATCGCTGCCATGCTGATCTGCCGCGAGGGGCGCGGGCCGTACTGCGGCTGCGCAAGCTGCGAGCGCGTGCGGCACGGCATCCACCCCGACTTCGAGGTGGTCGATCTCGACGTGGACGACAAGACCGGGGAGCGCAAGACCGAGATCTCCATCCGCCAGGCTCGCAATCTGGCCGAGAACCTCCCCTCACGCCCGTACGAGGGAGCACGCCGCGTCATCCTGCTCGTCTCGTGTCATACCCCCCCGCTCAACGAGAATGCGGCCTCCGCTCTCCTCAAGTCGCTCGAGGAGCCGCCGGATCACGTCACCTGGCTGCTCCTGGCCAGCAACCCGGCGCGGGCTCTGCCGACGATCCTCTCGCGATCGGTGCTGGTGCGAGTGCCACCGCCCACACGAGACGAGCTTGTCGACCTCCTGGCCGCCGCCAACGAGATCGCGCGGCCGGCCGCCGAGGATCACCTTCGCGTCTGCCTCGACGATGCCGCGCTCGCCTTTCACACCACGGCGAGAGAGGACGCGGGGAGCTTCGCCGTTCTCAGCGGGCGCGTCCGCTCCCTGCTCGCCGGCGACAGACTCGCGGCGCTGCAGCTCGGCGCCCAGGCCAAGCAGGTCCCCGACGCCATCCCGGTCGTGGCCCAGGCGCTCCTCGCCGAGGCCCGCGCTGCCCCGCCGGCGGCAGTGGAGGACGTCCTCGCTGCGGCGGCGCGGCTGCTCGCTGCGGACCGCCGCCGGGCCGTTCTCCACCTCGATGCCGAGAGCGTCATAGTCGGCGCGCTCGCGCCGTTGCTCCGGCGCTGAGGGCTACTGGCCTCTCTTTGCGACGGTGCCGTGCTCGACCATCGTCCGCACGATGGCGTCGACGACGATCCGGTAGCCGGCGGCGTTGGCATGGCAGGTGTCCACCCAGATCTCGCCGTCGTCGTTCAGGAACACCTTCGTGAGGTCACGAGCAACCGCGCCGTCCTGCCGGGACAGCGCTTCGAGCTCGCGGCCGATGAGCGAGTAGCCGAGGACCAGCGCCTGCTCCTCCTCGCCCCGGCCGGGCTCGAGGGCTTCACGCTCGAGCGCGGTGTAGTGCCGCTTCGACCCCGGAACGAAGGGGTTGGGTTGGAGGAAGTGATAGTCGGCGACCCCGCGGCTGGCGGCCACCTGAGAAGCCAGGCGGTGGTAGTTGCGCCACTGCCTCGCAGCTATGGTCACCATCGCCGCGTCGCTGGCGTCGAAAAACCGCTTGTCGGTCTCGAACCCCAGCTCCAGCGCCTTGCTCTCCGCCGCCAGATCCGCCTCCCACACCCTGACGGCTGCCGCCCACGCCAGGTGCACGGCGATGGACCTCCGCACCCCGGGCCACAGCGAGGTTGCGGTGATCCGCGCCAGGCGGTGCCGCAACGCGATGATGTGCGCGGTCCTCTCGAAGCGGTCCGGCGTCAGAAGGCCGAGCGACAGCTTGTAGAGGTAGTGCGCCGCCTTGGCGTACTCCGGCGGGACCCCGGCCCGGTTGTTGCCCGGGTAGTTCATGATCTCGTTGAACCCGTCGACAAACACGGCAACATCGGGGATGCCGCGGAAGTACTCGAAGGTGAAGATCGTCTGCGGTATCGCGTGGCCGGCGATGGCGAAGTTGACGATCACCGGCTCGCGCTGCGGGTAGAGCTGCCGCAGCTTCGCCGTGAAGTAGTCCGCCGTCTGCTCGACCATGTACTGCGCAAACGAACCGCCGAACACACCCACCACCAGCGGATCTGCCGCCGTGACCCCGGTGAGCGAGTAGCCTTTCTCGCTCAAGCCGAAGTCGTACCGACAGAGGAATCCGAAGTTGTTCGCCGTCGGCAGGTCGGGATTGTAGACGTAGCCAAAGAAGGGGTGCAGGACGAGGGAGTTGTCCCATCCCCGCTCCGGCTTCTCGGCGATCAGCGGCCCGTACTTCTGGCTGAGGAACTCTTCGCGCTCGTGAATGAGCTGGGTCCGGTGCGGTGCGCTCGGCTTCAGCGCCAGGCGGATCGAGAGGGCCAGCTCCGTCGCGGTGAGTAAGACCGCCAGCGTCCCCACACTCAGGAGGATGTTCAGCACCGATGAACGGAGGTGTGTCATGGCTTCAAAAGGCCCACTTCGACTGGACGTACAGGCTCGTGAAGAGTGCAAGAAACAGGAGTGACCAGACCGACAAGACAGTATGCCAGAGACGCTTCTCTTTCGGCATCGCAAACAAGAAATAGAGCGGGAACAGCACCAGCACGTAGCGCGGCACGGAGACCACGAAATTCGTGCTCGTGAAGAACACGAGATTGGCGCCGATCCAAACGGCGTAGCTCGGCCTGAGCTTCTTGACGGCCACGCAGAACCCCGCGACACCGATGAGGACGAACAGGAACTCCTGTGTCACCACCATCTGCCGCTCGAAGGGACCTCGGGTCGCGTATTCCGCCAGCTTTGCGGTCAGGCCGACCCACGGCCAGGTGAGCTGCTTGTTCCAGATCTCCTTGTAGACCCCGAGAAAGTAGAACGGGTTGCCGGCGAGCCGGTAGTTCAGCCATAGGTAAACACCGGAACCGGCCACAGGCAAAAGAGCCCACAACCATGCCGTCTTGATTCGCCTGTCCATCACGTACCCCGCAAGGGCCTCGGCCGCCAGTGCCGGGATCACCAGGAAACCGTAGCTCCTCGTCATGCAGGCGAGCGCTCCGGACACGCCAGCCAAGAACCAACGCCCGTTCCGCGCCGCGATGAACGAAGCCAGGATGAAGCTCAGGAACATGCCGTCCGCGTAACCCACGTGCAAGAACAGGCTCGTCGGGAAGATCAGCAGATACCAGACGGCGCGCGAGGCCAACTCATGCTCGTAGTCCAGGCGCGCGAGCTTGTAGAGTAGCCATGCGCTCGAGAAAGTGGTGACGCCCGAGAGTATCAGTGCACTGAGAATGTAGTTCCCGATAACGAGGTGCAGTGCCTTGGTGCACCAGGCAAACAATGGCAGAAAGACGATGACGTGCCTGCGCGGGCCGTCAAGCTCGTAACCATGCTCGGCCAGCGCGACGTAATTGACCGCGTCCCAGCGGTTCCAGATCTCGAGAAAAGCGGAAGACGAATCGATCGCGTTGTTCGTCAAGAGCTGGTAGGCGCTCGTGCCAAACAGGAAGAAGAGGCACGTGATCGCCAGCGTCGTTTTCAGGATCTCGAGGTCGTACCGGCTCGATGGCCAGAAACCGGCTCTTGAGTCTTCTGCGGTCACTAAACCCTCCGCTGGTTACGCCGTTGATTTCATCACAAGTGAACGCCGGATTGTAAGTCCGTAGCTGAGGTCGATCGCGTCCACTGAAGCGAGGGTTGCGGTGGCGATTTCCGAATCCGGCCGGCGCGGACGAGGTGCGAGCGTCACGGTGCCGTGAATCGCGCGCGCACCCAGGTCCGAGTCCGAGCCCGCGCCAAGAGCACAAAAAAACGCCGCCGGGCTTGCCGGCGGCTGGGTGAAAATCGGGAGGTCGGTCGCTCAAGTCATCTGAGATTGGCCTTGTCAGGCGGGTAACTCCTTGAAAGGCAATTTTGGTAGGCTGTGACTCGAGTGGCTTGCAAGAGTGGTTGCTTGACCGCCGCCCTCCCTTCAACCTTACTGCTGCCTACATTGTAATGCTTTTCACTAGGATTGTCCAGCCCGCCCCTCCAGCTCGACAACTATTTGACGGCGTTCACCTTGCGGCATTTCAACGGTTACCGTCTTGGAGATGTGATCTGGGGCCATGATCTCAAGCTGGTGCTGGCCGGGAGTCACCGCAACGCCGCGCTCGAGACGCGCGAGCTCGGCAGCGGTGCCCAGGAACTCGCCGTCGAGGTAGACCGAGGCGTTCGCCGGCGTCACCTTGAGCTCGAGGGCGGCGCCAAGCCTGGCCGCAGGCGGCGCTCCAGTATCCCTCTGCTCCCGCAACTCGGGGCGCAGGCTCGGGTCCGGGCCCGGTTGCACCGCGGCCTTCGGCTCCGGTGCGGGACCGAAAACCCTGCCGACCGGCAGCCCCTTGGGGCGGTCGAACCACGGCGCCGCCGGCTCGTTGGGAACCCGCTCCATCTTGATGTCGATTGGGAAGAAGCGGCCCTCACTCACATCGAGGTTCAGAGCCTCGGTCCGGTAGCCCTGGAGCCGGAACTCGAGAGCGTAACGACCCGGTCTGAGGAAGAGGTACGACGGGTAGCCGTCGAAGTCGTCCGCTGTCCCGATCAGGTCGCCGTTGAGGAAAACCCGGGAATGCTCGGGCGAGACGTCGGTGTCGACGACCCCGACATCGGTCGGCACGGACTGGGCGGGTTCCGGGCCATACCCCCCCGGGCCGTACCACCAGCCCGGATCGTGCCACCACCAACCCCACCCGACCGAGAGACCCATGTGGACACGGCCACGGCCATGGCCATGACCATGACCCGCTGACGCTGGGAAGGCAAACGCCAGGAGACCCAGGACGAGCACGAACGTGGTCAAGCGGGCGCGCATGATCGAACCCTCCGATCGCACCTGAAGCAAAGGCCGTGCCGGACCCCGGCCGGTCCGGCGCTCGAAGCCGTCCAGCAAGCGCCCGGTCCGGGGTACATGGTGTGCTCCACGGGGGGCGAGAGGTCGCAGCACTTCGCACCTACCTCACGGGCCTCGCCCTCGTGACCCCGAGAGGCGATCCCATCAACGCCGCCCACGCCGTCGCGCTCCGCCTGGCCACGACGGCAGCCGGCAACACATGAAACGCCTCGGCATGCTGACACCCTGCGAGGGTCAGCCGGCGGATCACCCCGAGGGCCTCGGCAACACGATCGTACGGGTTGTGGTCGAGCTGGCTGGCATACGCCGCCACGGCCCGTCGCTTGCGCTCCCAGGACTCGTCGGCAGCGACCAGGAGGTTGGGCAGCATCGGCGTCGCCACCTCGTAGGCGGCAAGAGAGAGCGGCGAGCGCTGCCGCAGCCCGAGCAGCGAGGTCCGTCTGACCGCCCGCTGCGTGGCCACCGCCAGAGCCCGGTGATCGGGGTGCAGCTCCACCGGCGAGGTGACGAACACGGTCTCCGGCAGGTGCTTCTTCACGGCGGCGAGGATCGCCTCCAGCAGGCGCGGTTGCGAGCCCGCAAGGGTGCGATCGGCGAACCGCCAGAACTCGGGCGGCGGCAAGCCGAGCTCTCCCACCGCCGCCACCGCCTCGGCCTCCCGCGCCGCCGGCACGCCTTGCCGAGCGCCGTCCGTGACGATCGCCAGGCGCACGTCGACGCCCCGCGAAACCGCCAACGAGAGCGTGGCGCCCATGCCGAGCGTCTCGTCGTCGGGGTGCGGCGCCAGCACGAGCCACCGGCGCCCGGGAGGAAACCCGGCGACATAGGGGATCAGATCGGCCTCGAGAGGCAGCCGTGACGTTCTCACCGTACCCTCCGCCGTCGCGCGAGCAGGACGCAACCGCCGAGTCCCGCCAAAGTCAGAGCCGCGCCGGGGACGAGACCCGTCGGCCAATAGTCGAAGCGCACCTCGTGGACGCCACGCGACACGACGACACCCATCGCCGCGAGGTCGGCCACGTGCAGCGGCGCCTCCTCGCCGTCCACGCTGGCCCGCCAGCCCGGCGCCATCGGCACGTGCATCACGACCAGTACGGTACCAGAGGCCCGCACGCCGAGCCGTACCGTGCTCGCGCTCTCGCCGAGCACCTCCAGGCTGCCGCTCCCGTCCAGCGTGATCTGCTCGTCGACAACCGCCGACGAGGCGAAGTCGACCTCCTCCCAGGTGCCGGCGGCTGCATCGCCGGGAGACGCGATGGCCCGGCTGGCCACCCGGGCCACGGGAAGCGCCCGCGAGTTGCGATAGATCCGTCCCCGGTCATCCGCGGCCACGAGCTCCCACCCGGCCATCACGGCGGCCGGCGGCGGCATCGGTGGGGTGACCACCCAGCGCACGCCCCAGGCGCCGGCAAGCCCCGCCCAGGGGGTGGAGAGAGGCCCCATCAGGTTCAGGGCGGGGCTGCCAAACGCCGTGTGGAGTGCCGCCAGGTTGCGCGGGCGCATCGGATCGTGGCTCCGAATGTCCGCCAGCCCCCAGCGCGCGGCGAGGTTCGCAGGCAGGCTGTCCCCCGTGCCCATCACCCGGCCCGGCTCCGCCTCGACCCGGCGCTGCAGCTCGGCGACGAGCGCCGGCGGGCGCTGCCAGTCCACCGGGGCCGAGGACGGCAGCACCCCCACCGCGGCCACGAGCGACTCCAGCACCACGACGAGCGACATCGCGGCGGCTCCGACCGGTGCCGGGAGGAACTGTGCCGCGACGACGGCGACGGGAGCGACGGCGCTGGCGACCACGTGCCTGCCGGCGCCCGGAGCCGCGGTGACCGCCAGGGCGACCACGACCGCCTGCACGCCGAGGCCGGCGACGACCAGGCGCCGGCGGTCCGGTCGCCGGAGCCAAGCATCCAGTGCCAGGCCGGCGAGCATGGCGATGCCAAACGAGACGAAGAACGCGCACCGGGGCCACATCATCACGCCGATCACCGGTGCGCGGGCGAGCACGTGCGCTATCCCGGGGAGCTGCCAGAGCAGGCACCCGGCGGTCGCTGCCGTGACCGCGAGCGCCGAGGCATGACGGCGATGCCGGCGCCGCGGACGCGCGGCGAGCACCAGAACAACGGTGCTGCTGCCGACCGCGACCTCGACCGCCGCCGACGCGAAGTCGAGCCGCCAGCTCCCATCGGCCGGGTGCCCCTCCCGCCACGGCACGAGGACGAGCGCGGCAAGGCGGGCCCGCAGCGTCGCGTCCACTCCGGCCATCGGGTACGCGGGCCCGGCGTGCATCTCGGCCAGCTTCGAAGAGCCGGCGATGTAGGCGAGCGTCGGCAGCGCCCCGACGCCGGCGACCGCGACGCCGACGGCGAGGCTGACCGCCACTCTGCGCACGCGCCGCCACCGTCCCCACGCGAGAACCGCGCCGCCGAGGGCGGTGCCCAGCCACAGGAACGCCGCCGTCTCAGGGTGGACGGACCAGCCTGCCAGGATCCCGAGCGTCGCCGCCAGCCACGCAGCGTCGCGGCGCCGGCCGCGCAGCGCACCGACCAGCAGGTACCACACCCACGGCGTCGCTGTCACCACCCAGCCGATCGGCGTGACGACCCAGGAGATCAGGTAGAGGTTGAGCCCGAACGCCATGCCGCTCACCGTCGCCGCAGCCAACCGGCAGCGCAGGCGCCCCATGAGCAGGAACGCCCCCAAAGCAGCGAGCTCGATGCGCCACACCGAGGCGACGTCGCTGCCCCGCTCCCCGCCCAGCACCCAAGTCGGGAGCTGGAGCGGGAACGGCAGCGTGGTCTGTCCGTTGGCGTACAGCGGGACGCCGCCGCCGATCCTGTCGCTGATCCACGGAGGCCGGCCGGCGGCGATCAGCCGGCGCACCTCCGCGAACCAGACCTCCGACTCTAGTGGCAGGTCGCTCTGCTCGGCCGACCCGCCCAGTGTCTGCGGGGCGCCCCACTCCGTGGCTGCGGTCACACCCGGGCCGATGTGTGCACCCAGCGCAAGCGGCCGGAGCGGCAGGATGAGCAGCACCGCATCGAGCATGACCTGGAAGGCGAGGGCAGACCGGTCGCGGCGCAGCGCGAGGTGCACGGCGGCAAGTGGCAGGAGGATCCAGAGCGCGGTCGCGGTGTCCACGGCTCAGTCCCCGCGGCGGACCGCCGCCGTCACGCGAGCTTCCAGTTGTGCGGCGTGTGCACCAGAGCCGGTTCCCAGCGGCCGGACGCTATCGTCACGGCGCGCCGGAGGAGGACGGAGTCGATCAGGTGCAGCCCGCTAGCATCGAACAGGTAGGCGATCACGTCGAGCTCGCCCCGGGCGAAGGGGCTTGCCGGCACGGTGAGCGTCACGGTCTCGCCGGCGACGGCGGAAAGTGGTTCGCTTCCGTCCCAGAGGGTAAAGAACGCTGTGATGACCACGCCCGCGCCATTCTCGAACGACACCCCGACGTGCAGCGGCAGCTCCGGGAGCCCTCGTTCCACCGTGACGTCGATAGCGATGGGCTGACCCGGGGCGACGGCCTCGCCCTGCGGTCTCACCTCCACCGAGCGCAGCCAGGCGAGCTTGCGCTCCGGCGGCGGCAGCGTCTGTCCCGGCGCCGCCAGACGTTCCTCGCGATGGCGCAGGTACTCTTCATACGCGTAGATCACGTCCCGCGTCGGCCCGGCAGCACGCACCCGGCCGTTGGCGAGCCAGACGGCCCTCTCACAGAACGAGGCCACGAGGTACATCGAGTGAGAGCAAAACAGCACCGTCCGGCCTTCCTCCTTGAAGCGGACCATGCGGTCCACGCACTTCTTCTGGAAGGCGCCGTCGCCGACGGCCAGCGCCTCGTCGACGACGAGAACCCGCGGTTCGACGTTGGTGGCCACCGCAAAGGCGAGTCGCGCCGACATCCCCGACGAGTAGGTCCGCAGCGGCAGGTCGACGAACTCCCCGATGTCCGCGAACGCCAGCACCTCCGCAAGGCGCGTGCGCATCTGCTCCGCCGGCACCCCGATCAGCTCGCCGTAGAGCAGGGCGTTCTGGCGGCCGGTGAACTCCGGGTGGAAGCCGAGACCGAGCTCGAGGATGGCGGCAATCGGCTCGGCGACGCGAACGCTGCCGAGATCAGGGGCCGTGATACCCGCGACGACGCGCAGGAGTGTGGTCTTGCCGGATCCGTTCTCGCCGATGATGCCGACCGCCTCGCCGGCGCCCGCTTCGAGATCGACCCCGGCCAGCGCCATCTTGTGCGCCAGGCCGGCACTCCGGCCGAGAAAAGCGAGGGCGCGATCGCGCCGGCGCGAGAACAGCAGGTAGCGCTTGACTACCCCAGTGACCTCGACGGTCGGCCCGGAGACCGGAACCGTAACCGACGGCGTTTCGCCCTGCTCCCTGGACACGCCAGCAAGGCTAACACAGGGAGCCTCCCCGGCCGGAGCGGCGGTGTCGCGGCTGTTGGCACTCACGCCTTGCTCTACGGACGCGGCAGTCGCGCCGTCGCCTCCGACGGCCCGGCGCGTTCCGGCCCCGAGCAGCACGCGGCCCGCCATGCCGGCGGGCCGCGTACCGCTGCGGAGCGCTACGTTCTACTGCACGGTTTGCGACGGGAAAACGACAGCGTGCGCCGTGATGTTGTCGAACATCGAAGAGGTCACGACCACCGCGATGCCCGCCGGGACCTCGACCTGCACCGTCACCGTCTTGAGATCCTGCGTGGACGGCAGGTGGAAGAAGTTGTTGATGTAGTCCTGTCGGTACCCGCCGAAGGTGTCGAGGCTCAGCGAGTCGACCCGGAGCACTTGGCCGGTCTGGTTGTCGTACAGCGTCAGCTTGAGCTTCTTGCTGCCCCACGGCGTATGGTTCGGGTTCTTGAGCGTCGGGTCGACGAACGTCATCTTCGTCACGAACCCGGTGTGGTTGCGCTCTGCGGTCGAGCCGTTGTGAATCAGACCGGTGAACCACTTCGTCGTGTATTGGTCTGACGCCGGCCACACCTGGAACACCGGCAGGAACTGACCGTACTTGGCCCCACCGATGGCCTCGACGTAGCTCCAGGCGTTGATCACCGGAAGAGTGTCGGCGCCCTCCTCGCTGCGCTTGAACCACAGCGTCGCGCTCGAGAAGTTCAGCCCCATCTGGCCGACGATGGCGGCGAGGGCCACGCTGCCCTGCGGTGGCAGCGGCGGCAGGCGCAGACCAGTGATCACCAGCCCGGTATCCTTGTCGCGGACGGTCATGTCGAGGAGCATCTGCTCGCCGGACGGATTGAAGATGATCATGTCGCCGCGTTCGACGGCGCCGTCGCTGCCCGTAAGCTGACGGACCATGTCGACGATCATCATCTCCTGTGGAGAGCACGGGAAGCCGCTGACCTGGAGATCCTCGCCGTGGGGATCCGAGGCGACGGTAGATCCGACCTTGATGCGCCGTGCCGTCACCGACACACGGTAGAGCTTGGCGCACCCGTACGCATGCAGGATCGTCGAGGTGCCTGTCGTCGCGGGGGGAGTTCCGTCCCCGAAGTCGATGGTGAACTCGTTGGGGTTACCCACCTCGTCGGAGGTGTCGAAGGTGAACGTCACCGGGTCGAACGAGTCCGGCTCGGCCGGCGAGATGCTGAAGCGCGCCTCGACCGGACGCATGTCCTCGTAGACGTGGACGTACTGGGTGATCGAGCGGGTGCCCGCGCAGTTGGTGGCACGCAGGTACATCTTCTTGTCGCCCGGCGACGAGTAGGTCACCTCCGGATGCGGCACCTCGAAATAGGCGGCCGGCGACTTCTGGTAGTCGGTCCACATCCACGAGGTTGCCGGCACCGTCGGGCTGTAGGAGAACGTCACCTGTTGGCCGACGTACGGCTGCTGCTGGACGACACCGCCGACCTCGATCGGCCCGGAAGGCGCGCTCGTGAACGCCGTCGCCTCCGGCGCGGTTGCGGCCGAGCACGCCTTGAAGCGCCACTCCGTCGGCGTGTCGGGATAGGTGGTGGTGTCGCCGCACTCGCTCTTGGCGATCACCTTCCACAGGTGCGTCGCCGTGCCGTCGAGCACGGTGGTGGCGCACTGGAGCGCCGTGAGATCGGTGCATTCCGGCAGCTTCACGCCATCGAGGTAGACGTCGTAGCGCAGCGGGTCGGTCCCCTGCGTGGGACGCGCCCAGCCGAGGATCACGGTGCCGCCGGGGATGGTCGCCCCGGTCGCCGGGCTTGGCGTGCCCGCCCGGTTGGGCGCCTTGCAACAAGACGGCGTGCCGGTGGTGTTGATGGTCTTGGACGTCGGCTGGCTGGCCGTCGAACCGCGCTTCGAGGTCAGCGTGACCAGGTTCGCGCCGCCGCACGTGAATGTGAACTGCACCTGCTCCCCGCTCTTCTTGGCGTTGCCGGGGAACGTCCAGTCGAAGGTGCCGGGGTCGCCGAAGGTGAAGCCGTCGCCGGCGGTGCACGTTGCGGCGACACCCACCGCCGGGGTCGCCGGCGAGCACGAGAAGTCGGCGGTCACCGGGCGAACGTCGGCGTACACGGTCACTGTCTTCTCGACCGGAGAACCGGTCCCGAAGCAGTTGGATGGCGTCAGCTTCACCCTGTACGAGCCGGCCGCGGGGAAGGTGTAGGTCGGCAGATGGTCGGTCCTGACGGTGGTCAGGCTGTCGGGCGTCGGCTGGATCGCGATCTCCCACCGCCACGACGTCGAGTTGTTCGGCACCGGATCGGTGAAGTGGACGAGCTGGCCGGCGTACGGTTGCTGCTGCTGCATCCCCTGGAACGTCAATACGCCGCTTTCCGTCCACAAGAACGTCATGACCGGCGGCGCCGTAGCCGCGCAGCACTGCGGGCTGCCGCCGATGACCACGGACTTCTTCGTCGAGGCAGTCTTGCCTCGTCCGCTGACCGTCAGCGTGAGGCCGATCTGCTTGGCGCACTCGAAGGTGCGGCTGATGAAGACGCCGGTTCGCGCCGAGCCCTCGTCGTCGAACTGCCACGAGAACCCGTCCGGGTCGCCGTACTGGGAGCCGGTGGCCGCCGTGATGGTCAACATGGCGCCGACCGTTCCGGCGGTCGGGGTAAAGTCCGCCACGACCGGCCGATTGTCGGCGTAGACCGTCACGACCTTGACCTTCTCCGTGCTCTGGCCGAAGCAGTTGGCCACCGTGAGGCGAACGTTCTTGCCGCTCGCGGACGGCCAGGCGTAGGCCGTGTCGGTCGTCTTGATGGTGCCCACGCCGTTGGGGACGCCGAAGTCGTACCAGCTCACGTCCGTCAACGGGCCCGGGGCCGAGGTGTTGTGGAGGGCGACGGGCTGGTTCACGTACGGCTGCTTCTGGGTGTAGCCGCCGACGGTGATCGTGCTGTCCTGCGCCGGGGCGATCGTGAAGTCGGCGACCGGGACCGTCGTGGCGGTGCAGAGGTTGACGGTGAAGCTGCGCGTGCCTGACGTCGCCGTGCTGCAGGTGTTGCTCGCCTGGACGAACCACGAGAAGGTGCCGTTCGCCGTCAGCGGAATGGTGCAGCTCGTCGACGTCGTGGTGCACAGCGTCGTGCCAAGCGGCGGCGCCTTGGCGGTGTAGGTGATCGGCGGGTCGCCCGACACCTGGCTCCATGACAGCACGACGCTGCTGCCCGAGACGGTGGCCCCGTTGGCCGGGCTCGAAAGGATCGGCAACGCCGGCGCGGAGCACGGTTGTCCGATCGTGAAGCTGCGCTGGCTGGAGTTTGTCGAGCTGCCGCAGGCATCGGTGGCCCGCACCCACCAGGTGACCGAGCCGCTGCTCACGTTGATCGTGCAGCTCGTCAAGGTGGTGCCGGAACAGGCCGTGCTCAGCCCGCCGCTGTAGAGCACGGTGTAGGTCGGCGAGGTGCCGGACACGGCGGCCCACGAGAGCGTCACGGCGCCGGCGGGGACGTTCGTCGCGCCACTGGCCGGGCTCGAGAGGCTTGGCGTTCCCAGCGTCTGGCAGGAGGTGCCGCCACTGGCGATGAAGCTGCGGGCGCTTGACGTTCCGCCCGAGCCGCAGCTATTGCTGGTCGCCACGAACCAGTTGGTGGTCGTGCCGCCGGCCACGTTGATCGTGCAGCTCGTCGAGGTCGTGGAGCACAGCGTGGTGCCGAAGCCGTTCTTCGCCGTGTACGTGATTGGCGAGTCGCCGGAGACGCCGCTCCACGAGAGCGTGACGTTCCCCGCCGCGACCGTCGCGCCGTCGGATGGGCTGGACAGGCTCGGGGTGCCCGGAACGGTACACTGCTGGCCGCCGCTGACCGTGAAGCTGGTGACCGCCGAGTTCACGCCGCCGCCGCTGCAACCGTTGGCCGCTTGGACGAACCAGCTCACCGCGCCGCTGGTGAGGCTCGCGGTGCAGCTCGTCCCGCCGGTCGGGCCGCAGAGCACGTTCCCGAACGAGTTCTTGACCGTGTAGTTGATCTGCGCGGTGCCCTGCGCGGCCGCCCACGTGAACGAGACGTTGCCGGGCTGCACCGTCGCTCCCGCCGCCGGGCTCGAGTTCGAGAACGACCCGGGAGCACTGCAGTTCGAGGCGGTGAAGCTGTGGGTGTCGGTTGCGCTGTCGTTGGTGGGGCTCTGGGTCACGAGCAAGCTCAGGTTCACGACCTGGCCGTTGGTCAGCGTGGCGGCCGGGATCACGCACGCCGAGCTGTTCCCGCAGGTGACTGGCGCAGTCCCAGTCCACGCGAACGAGCAGTTGGAGCTGCCGCCGGAGCACTGCCCGCTCCACGAGAGATTGATGGCCTGGCTCGTCAGCACCGTGCCGCCGTCGGCGACGTTGCTGCCGTTCTGGGTGGCCACGATGGTGGCGGTGACGGCGCCCGACGGGATCAGCAACTGGGCGTACTTCTCGGGGGTCGTATCGGAGTACGGGTACTCG
>Ga0315273_10002320_pt1 | contig 22410 bp, 18 predicted proteins | sample YL17G02_0_MG_FD_205753 | JGI IMG/M metagenome (GOLD analysis project Ga0315273, IMG submission 205753) | Sediment microbial communities from Yellowstone Lake, YNP, Wyoming, USA - YL17G02_0 | ecosystem: Environmental > Aquatic > Freshwater > Lake > Sediment | place: USA: Wyoming | collected...
GGCGTCCTTCGGCGTCCAGACCGGGGCGGCAACGGTGGTGGTGATGGTCGCCTCCTCTGGTGCGGCGTGAGCATGCATCCAACGGAGCGCAAAGTTAAACGATCCCGGCGTCGCACGATACCGATTACCGGCCTCGAGCCGCCGGAAACCCGCAGCCCGGATGCGGGGTACCCGAACCATGACTAACCGACTGATCGTCGAGCTCACGACCCGCATCGAGAGTCCGGTGGACGAAGTGTGGCAATGGCACACCCGTCCCGGCGCGTTCGAGCGCCTGACACCGCCGTGGGAGAAGGCGCGCGTGCTGGAGCGCACCGGCGGTATCGAGAATGGCGCCCGCGTGGTCCTCGAAGTGAAGCTGGGACCAGTGCCACTTCGTTGGGTCGCGCTGCACCGCGATGTGGTACCCGGAAGCCGGTTCGTGGACGTGCAGGACGAAGGCCCGTTCTCGAGCTGGGTGCACGAACATGAAATGACGCCCGACGGCCCGGGTGCCACCCTCATGCGCGACTGCATCACCTGCGTGCCACCGCTGGGCGGCGCCGGGGCCCTGTTTGGCGGCCCGATGCTGCGCTCGAAGCTCGAGCGCATGCTGCGGTATCGGCACGCCACACTCGCCGCCGACCTGGCGGCGCATGCGGGCGTGGCGCCGAAGCGGTTCGTCATTGCCGGCGCCACCGGCTTGATCGGTTCGGCCCTGGTGCCCTTCCTCACGACCGGCGGCCACCAGGTGACACGCCTCGTCCGGAGCCACCCCGCGCCCGGTGATGCCCTCTGGGATCCGGGCCGGGGCACGATCGACGCGTCGGTGCTCGCTGGGGCCGACGCCGTCATCAACCTCGCGGGTGCGAATGTGGCTGGCGGCCGCTGGACCGCGGCGCGAAAACAACTCCTCATCGACAGCCGCGTCCGGTCCGCCGGGCTACTGGCCCAGGCGATGACGCGCACGGCGCAGGGTCCACCAGTGCTCGTTTCGGCATCGGCGACGGGTTTCTACGGCGACCGCGGCGAAGAGCCGCTGGGTGATGAGGCGGCACCCGGCGCCGGCTTCTTCCCCTCCCTGGTACAGGCGTGGGAGGGCGCGGCGGACCCGGCCGCCAGGGCCGGCGTGCGCGTCGCACACCCGCGGTTCGGCATCGTTCTGAGCCCGGCCGGCGGGGCACTGGGCCGGCTGCTGCCTCCCTTTCTCGCCGGCGTGGGGGGACCAGTCGGCAGCGGACGGCAATGGGGCGGCTGGGCCTCGATCGATGACGCGATTTCCCTCCTCTACCTCGCGGCCATGGACAGCCGGGTACGTGGCGCATTCAATGCCGTGGCACCAGCCCCGACGCGGAACGCCGAACTCGCCCGGACCCTGGGCCACGTGCTCCAGCGGCCGGCGCTGCTGCCCCTGCCGGCAGCGGCGCTCGAGCTGATGTTCGGTGAGATGGCGCGGGCCACGCTGCTCGCCAGCACTCGCGTCCTGCCGGAGCTGCTTCAGGAGTACCGTTTCCGCCACCGGCACGTGCAGCTGGAGGCCGCCCTGAGGCACGTGCTCGGCCGCTCGCCCGTTAGAATTACGGCATGACGACCCGTGCTGTATTGCTGCTGTCCGGGGGCATGGACTCCGCAACCACTGGCGCCATCGCCCGCGAGCAGGGATTCGAGCTCTACGCGCTGAGCTTCCGCTACGGCCAGCGGCACGCGATCGAACTGGACGCGGCCCGAAAGGTCGCGGGGGCCCTCGGCGTCGCGCGTCATGCCATCCTTGACATCGACCTTGCCGCCTTCGGCGGCTCCGCGCTCACCGCCGGCATCGACGTGCCCAAGGACCGGCCGCTTGCGGCGATGGCTGCCGCCATCCCAGTGACGTACGTCCCTGCCCGCAACACGATCTTCCTCTCGTTCGCGCTAAGCTGGGCCGAGACGCTGGATGCCAGCGACCTGTTCATCGGTGCTAATGCCATCGACTACAGCGGCTATCCTGATTGCCGCCCGGAATTCCTGCGCGCTTTCGAGGCCATGGCACGCCTGGGCACGAAGATGGGGACCGAGGGGCATGCCATCACGATCCATGCGCCGCTCATCGGCATGACCAAGGGAGTCATCATCGAAACGGGCCGTGCACTGGGCGTGGACTTCGCCCTTACCCGCACCTGCTACGATCCCAACGCCCTGGGCGAGGCCTGCGGCCGCTGCGATGCCTGCCAGCTCCGCCTCAAGGGATTTGCGGAGGCGGGGCTCAGGGATCCGGCGCCGTACGTGCGCGCTTCATGAGCTACGCGGTGAAGGAATTGTTCTACACCCTCCAGGGGGAAGGGGCGCAGACCGGGCGCGCGGCGGTGTTCTGCCGCTTCGCGGGCTGCAACCTCTGGACGGGCCGCGAGGAGGACCGGGCCGGGGCGGTCTGCAGCTTCTGCGACACCGATTTCGCCGGCACCGACGGCCCGGGCGGGGGGGCGTTCGCCACCGCCGATGCCCTCGCCGACGCGGTGCTCGCGGCCTGGCCTGCTGCTGGCGGCGGCACGCCGTATGTTGTGTGCACCGGCGGGGAGCCGCTGCTTCAGCTCGACGCACCACTGGTGGAGGCCCTGCACCGGCGGGGCATCACCGTGGCGGTGGAGACGAACGGCACACATCTGCCGCCAGCCGGCGTGGACTGGATGTGCGTCAGCCCCAAGGCGGCGGCGCCGGTGGTGCTCACGGCGGGCAACGAGCTCAAGCTCGTGTACCCCCAGCCCCTGGCGATGCCTGAGCGTTTCGAGGGTCTCGCGTTCGATCATTTCTACCTGCAGCCGATGGACGGGCCCCACCGCGAGGCCAACACCGAGGCGGCCCTGCGTTATTGCCTGGCGCATCCCCGCTGGAAGATGAGCCTCCAGACGCATAAGCTTCTGGGGATTCCCTGACCATCTTGCGCCACCGACTGGACGGCTAGCCGCCCGCATGCACGGTTACTCCGATCGCATCCATCACGCCTTTGCCTTCGCGGCCAAGCACTACGTGCCGCGGGCGCCGGCGACGGGGAGCGCCGACTTCATCGCGCATCCGGGCAACCTGGCCGTCATCCTGAGCCGGTACAGCGCCGACCAGCCGACCGTCGTGGCCGGCGTGCTGCACCTGGTGCTCGAGGAGACGGTGCCGGAGCAGCGCCCCGCCATGGAACAGAGCATCGGGGTCAAGTTCGGCTCGGTGGTGCTCGCGATCGCGCGCGACGCGGTGGAGACACGCTTCGACGCCCGCGGATGCGACCTCCCCTGGCGCGCGGTGAAGCACGACTACCTGGCGCATCTCAGCGTCGCCGAGCCGAGGGCGGTGGACATCTGCGTGGCGGACGAGATCCACAGCGCCGGGCTGATCCTGACCGCGCTGCGGCGACTGGGCGCCGAGTATGTGCGTACGGTGTCGTCTGCTTCGTCCGAACAGACGATCTGGTGGTATCGCTCGCTGCTCGAGCTGCTCGAGGAACGGTCGGACTGGCACCGGCCCGAGATGCTGGAGGAACTGAGGGTGCTCAGCACGGACGTGGTGCGGGCGCTTCGCGCCCACGAAGACTGAACGACCTCCATCCCGGGATCCCCGTTGCGAAACCTGGCCCTCGCCGTCGCTGCACTCGCCGCGGTCGCCTGCACCGGCCTGCCCAAGGCACCCGCGCCCGCCAACCCGGCGCGCTTCATCTCCATCAACGACGTGTACGTCGCGGACACGCTGCCGGATGGCAATGGTGGCCTGGCCCGGCTCGCGACGCTCAAGCAGCGGATCTCGGCGGAGGGCCCGGTGATCTTCGTGCTGGCCGGCGACTTCCTCGGACCGAGCCTGCTCAGCCGCTACTACAACGGCACCCAGATGGTGCAGGCGCTCAACGCGGCGGGCCTCGACTACGCGACGTTCGGCAACCATGAATTCGACATCCCGGGCGACACACTCATCGCGCGCATCGGGGAGTCGAAGTTCAAGTGGCTCTCCACCAACTGCGTGCAATCCGACGGCACGCGCTTCCCGGGGGTCCTGCCGTGGGACACGGTGCGCGTGCACGGCAAGAAGCTGGGCATCTTCGGGCTGACGCTGCAGGGTCAATATCCGGAGTACGTGCAGTGTGGATCGCCCGACAGCGCGGCGAGTGTCGCCCTCGATTCGCTCGCCGCGATGGGCGCCGACATACTCGTGGCGCTGACCCACCAGTCGCTGGCCGCGGATGTGGCACTGCTCAACCGCGAGGGCCAGCTCGATCTGGTCCTCGGCGGTCACGAGCATGAGGCGCACTCGGTGGCCGTGGGCTCACGCTACGTGCTCAAGGCGGACGCCAACGCCGTCTCCACGCAGTTCATGACGATCTGGGGCACGAAGGGGGATTGGAAGGGAGCACCGCGCCTGCTCGACGTGAAGCCCAACCTGCCCCCGGACGCGGCGGTGCAGGTCGTGGTCGACCGCTGGCAGGACAGCCTGCGGGCGCGGCTGGGGCCCAACTATGTCGTGGGCACGGTCATCCAGCCGATCGATGCGCGGGACGCGTCGCAGCGGCAGCAGCAAACGGTGCTGGGGGATCTCGTGACCGACGCGATCCGTCTGGGCACCGCGACGGACGTCGGGGTCATCAACAGCGGCGCGATGCGACTCAACGAGGTCATCCCGCCCGGGCCGCTGTGGTTCTACACCGCCGAGTCAATCTTCCTGTTCGCCGACGAGACCCGCATCGTCACGGTCCGGGTGTCCGGGCAGCGGCTGCGGGACATCCTCGAGAACAGCGTGTCGGAACGGAACTTCGGGGGCGGGGGGTTCCTGCAGGTGTCCGGCATCAAGTTCACCGTGGACCGTTTCCGGCCATCGGGGTCGCGCATCGCGGGCCCGGTCACCACGCCGACCGGCAACTCGATCTATCCTGATCAGATCATTCGACTCAGCATCCCGGCCTATCTCGCCTGCCGCGGCGGGGATGGCTACAACGTGCCCGAAGCCGCCGGCCCCTGCACGGCAATGGCCACGGCGCCACGGGTCGCCGACTTGGTCGTGGCCCATTTCGGCCAGCGTCTCGGGGGCCGGATTGCTGCCCCGCCCGGGGTCCGGATCATCATCCGGTAACCGGGCGCGCAGCAAGCAGTTGTGTCAATGTTGCAGCCAGGATCCGGCCCGGTTCCACGATACCGTCCGAGGGGGGTGTCGGTGTACCTTCCCTTCAATGACCGTCTCGCCGTCAACGTCCTTGCTGTCGCACCTCCCTTCCGCCTTCGCCGCCGCCTGCCGCAGCGCGCGCACGGATGGGGAGCTGTTTGAGCGCTGCCGCACCTTTCTGGTCCAGCGGTTCCTCTCCGAAAAGATCTGGTTCGTCATCACCGGCCCCGCGGCGCCGATTCCCCGTGTGGGACCGGTCGACGGCTACGATCAGGCGGTACAGGTGGCCAAGCTGTCGACTGGCGCGACCGAGGTGGCGGTCTTCGCCGACCCGGTCATCGCGGGCGACCTGCGGGGAGTGGCGCTCCCGCTGGTGATGGCGCTGTCGGTGGTCATCGAGATGCGGACCATCCTCATCGAACGGCAGGCGGCGCTGGACGATGCGGGGTTCCAGCTTCGGGCGCTTCGGCAGGTGGCTCGGCTGCTGAGTTCCGTGCACTCCACCGAGGAAACGGAGCAGCTGGTCCTCGACTTCATGGCCGAAGTGTTCTTCGCCTGGTGGGCGTGCCTGTACCGGGCCGATGGGACACACTATCACCCGAAGGTGTACCGGTCGCTCAACGACCGTCGGCGTCCCGCCCCGATCGAGCGGACCACGCTCGACGGCAAGATCCCTGCTGGCAGCGCGGCACTGAGCGCCCAGGAGGTCGGCGTGGCACAGTTGGTCGGGCCCGGAGCGGAGCTGGTCGTGCCGCTCGACGCAGGCGCCGAACGCATGGCGGTGCTCGTGCTGGGACCGAGGATCAGCGACAAGCCCTATGCGCGGGCGGAACTGGAACTCGCCGGGACGCTCTCCTTCGCCGCCGCGATCGCGCTCAAGAACAGCGAGCTGGTGGAACAGCTGCAGAGCGCGGCCTCCACCGACGAACTCACGGGGCTGTACAACCGGCGGGCACTGGAAGAGCGGCTTGCCGCCGAGATTTCCCGCAGCCTGCGGCACCAGCTCAACACCACCGCCCTCCTGCTCGATCTCGACTTCTTCAAGAAGGTCAATGACGACATGGGTCACGCCGCCGGTGACCGCATGCTCGTCCAGGTGGCGGAGGTGCTGCGCCGCGAATGCCGCACGCTGGATGTATGCGGCCGGCTGGGAGGAGACGAGTTCCTGGTCATCCTGCCGATGACGAAGCCGGAGGAGGCGATGGTGTTCGTCTCGCGGTTGCAGTCCGGCCTGGCGCGGCTGGAGGAAATGCACGCCGAGTTCGGGCGATGCACCGCCAGCTTCGGCCTGGCGGAGTGCCCGCGGCTGGGCACGTCGGTGACCAGCGTGCTCGCCGCCGCTGACGCGGCGCTCTACCGCGCCAAGCGCAGTGGGCGGAACGCCGTCGCGATCGCCGAGGACTGAGGCGGTGCGGGAGGATCGGTTCATCCTCCTCGGTGACGCCGTGTGGCTCGACTTCGTGAACACCGCGCGCGGTCGCGAGCCCAGCCCGCCCGACCGTCTCACGGGTGCCCCCGCCTGGGCCGCCTGGCTCGAGGCGCTCCAGCTCCCGCGAACGCCGGTGCCGTTCGATGACGTCCGCGCCCTCAGGACCCACCTCAAGGAGCTCGCCGGCGCGCTCGCCACGGGCCAGCCGTCGCCCTCTGCCAGCGTCCGCGCCATCAACGACTTGCTGGCGTCCGTGCCGGGCGGACAGCAGCTGGTCCGCGTCGCGGGCCAGTGGCAGCTGACGTTCGTGCCGGATGAGCCGCCCGGGGTGCTGCCCACGCTCGCCCGCATGGCCGCCGAGACCCTGGCGCTCCCCAGCCCGACGATTCGCATCTGCGCCGGTCCGACCTGCTCGCTCTTCCTGCTGGATCGCTCGCCGACGCAGTACCGCATCTGGTGCAGCCCGGAGCACTGCGGCCGGGGCATGCGGGTCGAGCGGCGGCGCGGCGGCCAGGGCTGAGGCTGCCATGACCGAGGCGGCCGATCACTTCGCCACGGTGGAAATGGCGCTCGGCACGAGGTACCGGCTCGAGCGAGTGGTCGCGGCCGACGCCATGCGGGTCCTGTTCGTGGGACTCGACCGCGTGCTCAACCGCCGCGTGAGCATCCGGGTCAACATCTATACTGGCGAGGCCACCCGCGCGTGGTTCCTGCGCGAGGCGGAGGCCCTGGCACAGCTCGACCATTCCGGCATTCGCCATGTGTACGACGTGGGCGTGGTGGGCGAGGTGGCGTACCGGGTGGGCAACTGGATCGACGGCGAGAGCCTCGAGTACGCGGCGCAGCGCGGCCCCCGACTGATACCGACGGTGCACACGCTGGCGCGCGACCTGCTCAGTGCGCTGGAGCACGCGCACACCCAAGGGATCCTCTTCCGCCGCATCGTTCCCGCGGCCATCGTCCTGAGCCATGCCGGGCGGGGCACCGTCACCGACCTGCGCTTCAGCAGCTGGACCCTGCCCGCGGTCCCACCGGGCGTCCGGCCGACCGGCCTCTGCTTCATGGCGCCCGAGGTGCGGGAGGGCGAACCCGGCGAGCCGGCGAGCGACGTCTACACCGCAGGGGCCGTGCTCTACTATGCCGCGACCGGCATCGAGCCGGCCCTCGACCCCGCCGCCATCCGCCGCCCGTCCGAGTTGCGCCCGACCATGCCCCGGACGCTCGAACGCATCATCGTGCGCGCCCTGCGCGCCGAGCCCCGGCGGCGCTACCTCTCCGCCGGGGAAATGCTGGAGGACTTCGCCTCGGAGGCGGGCGCGGTGGAAGCGGTGTCGGTGCGCCCCGCGGGCGCGCAGCTCGACACCAGCGCCGACCATGCGGAGGAGTGGGAGAAGCTGCTGCGTCGCGCGCTGGGCGACGACTACGAGCTGCTCGACACGGTCGGCAGCGGCGGATTCGGCCGGGTGTACCGCGCGCGCGACCTGCACCTCGAGCGGGAAGTGGCGCTCAAGGTGCTGCATCCAGCGCTCACGCGCGACCTCGCCGGCGTGGAGCGATTTCGCCGCGAGGCGCAGCTCGCGGCGAAGCTGCAACACCCGAACGTCGTGGACATCTACGACATCCAGTCCCGCTCGGGGCTGCTCTGGTACACGATGGAGCTGGTGCGCGGACCCAACCTCGCCCAGCTGGTGGAGCGCGAGGGCGGCCTCAGCGTGCCCCGTGTCATCCGGCTCCTGCGCGAGGCCCTGAGCGCGCTGGCGCAGGCGCACGCCCTGGGCCTGGTGCACCGCGACATCAAGCCGGAGAACATGCTGGTCGCGCCGGGCGGGGGCCTCAAGATCACCGACTTCGGGCTGGCACTGGCGCTGCGCGGCGGCCGCTTCGGCGGCGCCACGAGCCAGAGCGGCACGCCCCAGTTCGCGAGTCCCGAGCAGCTGCTCGGGGAGCGCGTGGACCAGCGCAGCGACCAGTACAGCCTGGCGGCCGTCGCGTACTTCGCCCTGCTCGGTCATCCGCCGTTCGAGGGCGCGACGCCGGAAGAGGTGCTCGCGCGCCAGACCACCGACCAGCCGCCCGACCTGCGTGCCGCCGTGCCCGACGTGGGCCCCGGACTCGCCAGCGTGCTCCGGCGCGCGCTGCAGAGCGTGGCCGACCGTCGCTACGCCAGCGCGATGGACTTCCTGCAGGCGCTGAATCGCGTCACCCGCCGCGGCCGGCTCGAACGGGCCCTGGATACGCTGCGCTGGCGGTTCGGGTCGCTCTGGCCCGGATCCTCTTGACTAACCCTGGTCGCGAACGACATTTCGTGAGCCGGTCAGGGGCAGTGCCGGCACCTGTGGATCCTCCCACAAGCGCTCCGGGGCATCGGGCCCCGTTCAGGCTTCATGACACGGGACAGGCCCGTGGATCATGCGGGAGCGAAGCGGCGGCAAGCTGCTGCGGCTTCGCGGTCACGTCACAACGAGGTCGCTCCAATGGCTCGCGTTTCTGGCACGGTCAAGTGGTTCAACGATGCAAAGGGTTTTGGCTTCATTACCCCCGAGAACGGAGAGAAGGACTGCTTCGTTCATCACACCGCCATCGAGTCGGATGGCTTCCGCAGCCTCGCCGAGGGTGAGCGGGTCGAATTCGAGATCGTCCAGGGCCAGAAGGGCCCGGCGGCCGAGAAAGTGACGAAGCTGGGGAAGTAGGCGGTTAGGCGGGTAGGAAAAACGGAGGGCGGCGAAATGCCCGCCCTCCGTTTGCTTTTTCTCCACCCGCCTATCGCCAACCCGCCTATTTGTGTCGGTAGGTCACCCGTCCGCGGGTCAGGTCGTACGGCGAGAGCACCACGCTCACACGGTCACCCTCGAGGACCCGGATCTTGAACTTGCTCATCTTGCCGGCGGCGTAGGCCAGTATCTCATGGCCGTTATCGAGGAGAACGCGGTAGTTGCGGTCCGGCAGGACCTCGGTCACCACCCCCTCCATTTCGATGCCTTCTTCTTTCGCCATCCGGACTCCTTCTAAGACGTGAGGGCGTGAGCGCGGGTGAATCTTGCCTCTGAGGGCCCGGGGCGCAACTCCGGGCCCCCGGCGGCCCTCAGACGGCCGGCGGCTCCTGGCTGCGCAGGAGATCGACCTGCTCCTCGACCAGCTGGACCAGTTCCCCGATGGTATCGGCATCGAAGGCGAGCCTGGCCCCGGCCGCGGCGTAGATATCAGGCAGGGGCCGGGTGTTCCCGAGGGCCAGGGCATCTCGGTAGCGGCGGACAGCTTCGGCTGGATCGCGGAGGCTGTTCCGCCAGACCTGCAGCGCACCAAGCTGGGCGATGCCGTACTCGATGTAATAGAACGGGTAGAGGAAGACGTGCAGCTGGCGGTACCAGCGCGCGATCCGCTCACGCTCCAGGCCGGACCAGTCGACGCCCTGGTCAAAGCGGCTGCGGATCCGGAGCCAGGCGGCGTCGCGCGCTGCGGCGTCAGCACCGTCCGGGTCGGTGTAGATCCAGTGCTGGAACGCGTCGACCGACGCCACGTGCGCGAGGGTGACGATCACGTCCTCGAGGTGCTCCAGACGGGCGCGTCGCAGGTCGTCGGGCGCGAAGTAGCCCAGCGGGCGCTCGAGGTGCGGCGCCGAGAGGAGTTCCATCGACATCGACGCGAGCTCGCACGCCTCCGACCCTGGATGACGCTGCCACACCAGCGGCAGCCGCCCGGCGGCGAAGGCATGGAAGGCATGACCCGCCTCATGCATGAGTGTCATCACATCGTCGATCAGCCCGACCGCGTTCATGAAGATGAAAGGGCGACCGCTCCAATGGAGCGTATCGCAGTATCCGCCGGGAGCTTTCCCCGCCCTGCTGTCGAGGTCGAGCAACTGCTCGTCGATCATGACGCCGAACTGCGCGCCGAGCGCCGGGTCCACGCGGTCGAATACGGCCCGGGCACGGCCGGCGAGCTCGGCGCCATCGCTGAACGGGCGCAGCGGCTTCGCCCCATAGAGATCGACCGCCAGATCCCAGGGCCGGAGCGAGCCGAGCCCGAGCTGCTCGCGCCGGTGCGTCATGAGGCGGTTGTATGCCGGCATGACGTGCCGTTCGACGGCGTCGTGAAAGCGCTCGCAATCCGCCGGCGAATAGTCGAAGCGCAACTTCGCCTTGAATACGTAGTCGCGGAACGAATCGAAGCCGGCGTTGCGCGCCAACTGCTGGCGCAATCCGTACATGCGATCAAACAGCGCGGCCAGCTCGTCCCGGGCCGCCATGTAGGGCGCCGTGCTCGCGCGAAACGCGCGTTCCCGGACGCCGCGGTCGGGCTCCTTGAGGAAGGGAGCGAGCTGCGGCAGCGGCAACACCTTCCCCTCCCAGGGGGCGGTCATGCCACCGGTAATACGCTGGTACGACGCCGAGTGCTCCTCCAGAGCGCTCATGATCGGCACGTTGGCGTCGCGGAAGATCTCGATGGATGTCTTGAAGCCACGCAGCGTGGTCTCCAGCGCCGGCGACACGTAGCCCGATGCGACCAGCCGCTTCTGCAATGCGACGCTCCGCTCCTCCGCCTGCGGAAGGATTTCCATGGAGAAGCGCAGGTGGTCCTGCTCCGCGTCCTTGTCTCTCGTGTCGACGGTGTATCGGATCATCGCCCGGCTGGCGGCTTCGGTAAGCATCGCCTCGAGCCGCGACCAGTCAGCGAGCCACGCCTCCACCGAATCGTGGTCGAAGTCTCGCGTGGCGAGCGCGTCGAAGTGGGGGCGGATGTCGCTCCAGGAGGCCTTCGCGAGCGCCTCGGGCGTGGTGGACAGAGCCAGGGTCATGCGTTCTCCATCAGGCGGGTGTTGCCTTCCGCCGGGGTGGCACCACCGGCACCCGGAACGCCATGACCGTCACTACCGCGACGGTCGCCGCGCCGAGGACAAACGGGAACCAGATGTTAACCTCGAACGCGGCGGTTGCCATGAGGGGCGCCGCCACGCGGGCCACGCCGCCAAAGGTCTGGGCCACCCCCATGACGGTGCCGGTCTCCTCGCGGTCGGCGCCTCGCGTCATGAGAGAGGTGGTAGACGGGAACAGCAGCGCCGTGCCAATGGGAACCAGCGGCATGATGAGCGCCAGCATGGCGATGGACGAGGCGAGCGGATAGAGGAGCAGCCCGATGACCAGGAGCATCGCCCCGATGCGCATCGCCCAGGTCTCGCCGATGCGGTCCACGATGGGACCGAGAAAGATCGTGCGCATGACGACCGAGAGGCCACCGATGTAGAGGAACCAGGGCCCGATCGTGGTCGCGTTGACGTGGAACCGTGCGCCGAGAAAGAGCGCCAGCACGGAGGTGAGCGAGGCGAAGGCGAGCATGCCAACGCCGTAGATCCAGGTGAGTCTCGACACCTGCAGCGTGGGATGGCGAACGACCTGCCACGCGGACTGCCACACCGGCTTCCGCACCAGGGCAGTGCCCCCGCGGCTGGTGTGCGACTCCGGCAGCAGCCGCCAGGCAAAGACGAAGTTCACCAGGCAGAGCCCCGCCGCCACGAAGCCCGGCATGGCGCGCCCCCAGTGCGCTGCGACGGAACCGATCACGGGCCCAAGCATGACACCGGCCGAGGTGGCGGCCGAGAGCCAGCCCAGCGCGCGCGCGCGATCGGCCGGCTCGACGGAGTCGGCGATGTACGCGTTGGCCACACCGGTGGTGCCGCCACCAGCGCCCTGAACGAGACGGGAGACAAAAAGCAGCCACAGCGTGTGCGCCAGGCCAAAGACCACGAAGGCCGCCGCCGAGCCCATGAGCCCGATGAGCAGCGCGGGGCGCCGGCCATACTTGTCCGACACCCGTCCCCACATCGGCGCCGAAAGGATCTGCGCGGCGGAGAAGGCGGCGGTGATGATGCCGATCTGGAAGGGCGATGCCTTGAGGTCGAGGGCGTAGAACGGAAGGATCGGCAGCACCATCGCAAAGCCGATCATGTCCGCGAAGCAGGTGGCGATGAGCACGGCGAGGCGCCGGAACTGGTCGCGGGCGCTGGCCGTGGCCACGGGCGCGGCGGTGTCGCTCATCGACCGGGCTCCCGTTCGGCCGTGACCAGGAAGACCGCCGCGCTCACGCACATGAGGACGACGCCGTACGCCGCGGCGACGCCGACGTCGCTCGAGCGCAGGCTGCCCAGGATCTCGAGGGAAATGGGCCGGGTATCGTAGGTGTAGAGCAGCACGCTGGTCACGAAGTCTCCGAAGCCGGCTACGAAGGCGAGCGTCGCACCGGCCACGAGCGACGAGCGCAGGAGGGGAATGACGACGCGGCGCATGGTGCGCGCGCCCCCGGCTCCGAGCGATGCCGACGCTTCCTCATACGAGGGATCGAGCCGGCGGTAGCCCGCCAGCAGCGCCCGTCCCGAGAGCGGCAGGTTGCGCACCAGATAGGCGAGGGGGAGGATGACGGGCGTACCCACCAGGATGAACCGCAGCAGCGCGGGCGCGTGCACCGAGAACGCGGTGGCGAGGGCAATGGCGAACACCGTCCCGGGCACGGCCCACGGTAGCGCCACCAGCCATTCGAGGAGGCGCGCCGTGGGCACGCGCCGCCGCACCACCAGGGCGCCGACCGCCAGGCCGATCGCGACCGCACCGGCGGTGGCGATGATTGCCATCCAGAGGCTCGTGAGGAGCGGCCGCGCCCGCACCGGATCGCTCACCAGGGTGACGTAGTTCCCGAGCGTGTATGCGGGTGGCAACGCCTCGTTCGTCCAGGTGCCCAGGGGCACGAGGGACACGAGCAGGAGGGTGGCGTGCGGCAGCAGCAGGAAACCGGCGAGCAGCCAGGCGATGCACGAGAGCACGGTGCGCGCCCGACGGGACGCGATCGGCCTTGCCGCCGGAGGCGCGCCCTTGGACCCGCCAATGATGCCGTCGGCATCGACCCACCGCACCAGCACCAGACCCGCGAGCGCGATCGCCGTCAGCGCCAGCGTCTCCACCATCGCGAGCCGGTCATCGCCGTTGAGGCGGGTGGAGACGATCTGGGTGGTCATCACCCGGAAGCCGCCGCCGAACAGGTAGGGCGCGCTGAAGGATGCCAGCGACGAGAGGAAGACCAGCAGCGCCGCCCCGGCAAGCGCAGGCCGGAGGAGCGGGAGCACCACCCGGCTGAAGGTTCGCCAGCGCGTGGCACCGAGACTCTCGGCGGCCTCGTACGCGGACGCATCAATGCCGCGGAGGCCGGCGCGCACGAACAGGTAGAAGTACACATACATGGAGTACGCATGGACGAAGAGGATCGCGCCCGCGCCCTGCAGGCGCCACGGCGGATCGATGCTGCCGGTGATTTGCTGCACGAGCCGCGCGGCAAACCCGGTCTCGCCCCAGAGGAACAGGAAGGACAGCACGCCCACGAGGGGGGGCAGGACCGCGGGAAGGGCGACGAGCTGGGCCAGCACCCGGCGGCCGGGGAACTCGTAGCGGGTAAAGAAGACCGCGAGGGGCACGCCAATGCCGGCCGACAGGACGGCGGTCGCGAGCGAGATCCACACGCTGCCCCAGAGCGCCTGCCATTCGTTGCGGCGCGCCAGGAAGGCGCGGAACCCGTCCAGGGTGAAGCCCTGGACGCCACGCACCGCGTCGACGGCCACGATGCCGATCGGGTAGGCGACGAGCCAGGTGAGCAGGAGCGTGAGAAACACCGCTGACAGTACGGCGCCACGCGGGTGGCGACTCAACGGGCCTCCGGCGCGAAGAGGTGCATGCCACCCTGCCCGCGGCGGCTTGGCAGCACCCCGACCGACTCGCCGACCTGGGCCGAACCGAGCGGGGCTGCCACCTCGACCTCGTGTCCGAGGGCGAGCCGGACACCGAAGAGCGACGAGGCGCCGGCGAAGCGCAGGGACGCGATGACGCCCGGGGCCGCACCATCGGTCCCGGTGGCGAACCGCAGCGCCTCGGGGCGGGCGTAGAGTGTGGCGGGGCCCTCGGCTTCGCGCCCGGTCTCCTGCTCGGGCGTCAGGGTCCAGAGCCCGCCGCCGGGCAGCCGGAGGCGGAGCACGCCGGTCACTCCGCGCTCGACCATGACGGGCACCGGACTCGCGCGCCCGATGAACGTGGCGACGAAGGGCGTGGCGGGCCGGCCGTAGAGGTCCGCCGGCGTGCCCACCTGTTCCAGCCTGCCGGCGCGCAGCAGGGCCACACGATCGCCCAGTTCGAAGGCCTCGTCCTGCTCGTGCGTCACCAGCACGGTGGTGATCCCGATGCGACGGATCACCTCGCGCAACTCGCGGCGGGTGCGCTCGCGCAGGGTGGGATCAAGGTTGGACAGCGGTTCGTCCAGCAGGAGGACGCGAGGCTCCGGGGCGAGCGCGCGCGCCAGGGCGACGCGCTGCTGCTGGCCACCGGACAACTCCCCGATGCGCCGGCGCTCGAGCCCGGCCAGGTCCACCTGCTCCAGTGCCTCGCTGACGCGGCGGCGGATGTCGCCGGCCGGTGCACCGATGGCCTCGAGCCCGAACGCAACGTTTTGTCCCACGTCGAGGTGCGGGAAGAGCGCGTAGTGCTGAAACACCATGCCGAAGTGCCGTCGCGCAGCGGGCAGCGCGGTAACGTCGAGGTGCTCGACCAGCACGCGGCCCGAGTCGGGGCGCTCGAACCCCGCGAGGAGCCGGAGGGCGGTAGTCTTGCCGCTGCCACTGGGCCCCAGCAGCGCGAGCACCTCGCCGCGCGAGAGCGCGAGCGAGAGCGCATCCACGGCGACCTGGTTGCCGAACCGCCTGGTGAGCTGGTCGAGTGCGAGAAAGGTGTCCGGCGTCATCTGTGACGGGCCTCCAGCCGCCGGCCGGTGCCCCGCACATGCTGGTCCCAGTAGGCCATCCACGCGCTGCCGTCACGGGCGAGCAAGGCCCAGTCCACCGGCGCCACCTTCATGTCACGCATCACCGTGTCAAGCCATGCGGGAATCTCATCGCGCCGCAGGTCGGTGCGCACCGGAATGCGGAATACCTGCCTGGCCGCCAGCACCTGCGCCTCGGTGCCACCGACAAAATCAATGAAGGCCTTCGCCGCATCGGGATGCCGGCTGCCACGTACCAGTCCGATGGCGTCCTCGATGACCACCGTGCCACTCGACGGGAAGACGTAGTTGAACGGCATTCCCTTCGCGCGGCTGATGAGGATGTCGGGCAGGTCCCACAGGGTGACCAGTCCCTCCCGCCGCGCCAGCTTGGCATCGAGGATCGCGGGATTGAGCGCGTAGGCGCGGGTCTGCCCGTCGAGCCGCCGCAGCCACATCATCCCCTGGGCGGTGTCTCCGGTGGCGTTGATGCTCCGCTCGATGATGAGGCCCCAGATGGCGCGCATCGTGCCGCTCGCCATCGGGTCGCGGATCAGGACCTCGTCATGCCAGCGCGGCTCGAGCACATCGTCCCAGTCCTTCGGCGCCTCGTCCGCGGTGACGGCGTTGCTGTTGTACGCGATGACGGCCGGGGTGCGGTACACCCCGAAGTAGAGATCGCCGGGTCCCCAGGCACTCCGGTCGGTGTGCTCAACCCACTCCGGCCGGTAGGGCTGGAGCAGTGAGTCCCGCGCGCCACGATCAAACACTGTCGTGGGGCCGCCGAACCAGACGTCGGCCTGCGGATTGACCCGCTCGAACCGGAGGCGATCGAGGATCTCCTGGCTGCCCAGGTCCAGCCAGCGGATGTCGATGTCGGGCCGCCGGCGCTCGAACTCCTTCTCCAGCAGCAACAGTTGATCGCGGCCGTGCGGCGAATAGACGAGGACGGGAGTCCGGCTGTCGCTGCTGCAAGCGAGACATAACAACAACAGCGCAAGCGGTGAGCGGCTCAACGCTTACCGCTCACACTGTGAAGAGCCAGCAGGTTCGCGAAGAGACGGTAGGCTCCCGGCACGCCCGCCGGCAGTTGCCGGAAGAAGCTCAGCCCAGTGTACACCCACGTGCCCTTCCCCACCTTCGCGATGAGGAGGCCGCCCTCGAGCGAGGCCTCGCCGGGATCGTGCATCTCGAGCACCGCGCGATACTCGGGCGCCCATGCCCGCGCGAAGTAGAGGCCGCGCTCCTGCACCCAGCCGTCCCAGTCGGATGGGCCGATCCGGTTGGGCGCCCGGAGCACCCGCGCCGCGGTATCGACGACGGTGACCACGGCGTTCTCGTCGGTGACACGATCGTGGCCACCGAGGAGTGCCGGCACCGGTGCTCCGGCGGCTGGCTGCGCACTGGTCACAGTGCGATCGGCCGAACCCGGCGGCCGGCTGGCGATGAACAGCGGGAACGGCGCGTAGTTGCCGAAGAAGAAGCCATACTGCTGGTACTGCACGATGACGAGCCCACCCTTCCGCGCGTAGTCGACCAGCGCGGCGTTCTCATTCACCAGCGATGAGTCGGTTTCGTATGCGCGTGGACCCACGATGATCGCGTCGAAGCGCGCCAGGTCACCGTGCGACAGGAACGCGCCGTCAATCACCTCGATCGGCACCCCGGCCGACGCCATGGCCTCCGGCACCCGGTCGGCCGCGCCGCGGACGTAGCCGACCCGCTTCACCGCCGGCAGCACCAGATCGAGCGCCGTGACGCGCGCCGTCGCGGGCGTGAGGTAGCTGCGGGGACGGATGTACGGATAGTTGATGGTGACCCGGCCCTGTTGCCATCGATCGTCTCCCGCGCCCACCGCCACGGCGCTCACGGCATACCGGCCCGGCGCCAGCTGCGCAGGTGCGCGAACGGTGAAGTGAAGTTCCTGGCGTTCGTTCCGCCGGGTCAGCGTGAACGACTGCGAGGCCACCACCGGCCATCCTTCGGGCAGCTGCAGGCTCACGCGGCCAACGGTGGTGTCCTGAGCACCATGGAGCAACGTGACGGTAAAGACATGCGACGCGCTGCCGCCCAGTCGCCAGGGCAATTCCGCAGGCGACAACTTCACGTCCACACGCGGCACGATGTCCACCGGCTCCCGGATCTCGCCGCGCGCCTGGTCGTTCCATCGCCAGGTGCCCTCGCGCCCCATCCACCCCGCGGTGAGCGGCGCCGTTACCAGCCCGGCACTGAGTTCGGCCTCCTCGAAGGGCAGCCCCAGATCCGATACGGCCGCCGCCGACCAGTCGTACAGGTCCCCCGGAGGCGACTGGCGCAGGTAGTATGGCTGCGTGAGCGGCCGGTCCGGCGCGAGGCGCCCGGCGTACTGCCATTCGAGGCCGGGCCGGCCGCCCGATGTGAAGCGTCGCACCTTCGGCTGTATCCGGATCACGGGGAGCGGCGAGGAGGAGAATACGGGCCGGTAACGGTCAAACGTCACGCCGACCGCCTCCAGCACCAGCTCCATCGAGTCACCCGGCGCAGCGCGCGACGTGCTGGCGCGGACATCGAGCAACGTGCCGGAGGCGGCCTGCCATGCATCGGCGAGATGGTCGAGCTGGTCCGTCAACTCGACCACACTGCGACCCTGTGCCCAAGGGGAGCCAGCCAGCGGTGCCAGGATACCGGCGGCGCGCAGCAGGCGGGCAGGCATCATGGAGTCCACCGGCGGCCCACGACGAACAGTGTCGATCTGCCCGCCGCGAATGGTGTCGATCAGCGCCGAGTAGAACTGCAGCCGGAGACCACCGGGGACAGGAATCGCGGCCATGGTGGTATCCAGACCGGCCCAGAGCCCGAACGCCCCCCCCCGCGTCCGATCGCTGACCAGGGCCAGGCGCACGACGCTGGGACCGATCGTCTGCAGCTGGCCCATGTCCTGGGAGCGGTGCAGGCTCCGGCTGGCCATCGCGATCTGGTGGAAGGTCCTCCCCACAGAGCTGTCGATCCCGGCGCCATCAAGCGTGAGCGTCGTGGCCGCCGTGTCGAACCGCGTGCTGCGATAGAACTTGAGCGGCACCCAGGGGTCGAGTCCCTCGAGAGGCTTCAGCTCCGGAAAGGCCGCGGCGTCGCCCGCCACGCGGAAGGCCTCGGCCGCCGCCCACCCGGCCGCTTGGTGCTGCCCGTGACCGTCGCGCGGCGTCCCGCTGAAGATCGACACGATGATCTGCGGCCGGAACCGGCGCACGATGCGGACAACGTCTTTGAGGATGGTGTCGCGCGGCCAGTGCGCCCAGGTGTCCGCGAGGTTCCTCGAGTAACCGAAGTCATACGCCCGGGTGAAGTACTGCGACGCGCCATCGAGCCGCCGCGCGGCGAGCAGCTCCTCCGTGCGCAACATCCCGAGCGCCTGTCCCAGCTCGGAGCCGACGAGATTCTGCCCGCCTTCCCCCCGGTTGAGGGAGAGGTAGGCGGCCTCGGCGCCCTCTCCGCGCGTCAGGATGGTGAGCAACTCGGTGTCTTCGTCATCGGGGTGTGCACCGATGATGAGCACCCGCTTGTAGTGGCCGAGGAACCGGAGGGACTGCTCGAGCGCGACCACGCCTCCGGTCGTCGGAGGCCCGAGCTGAGCCCCGAGAGCGGCGGGCGGGCTGATCAGGACAAAACAGATGAAGCAGCGGACCAGGTCGCGCAGACGTCCTCGCAGGGAGCGGAGCGCCGGGAAGCTAACGGGAACGGGCGAAAGGCGCGGGAAGCCTCAGCGCACCGGTACCGCGCCACGCGGCGCCTGCAATACCGCTCCCAATTGACGAGTCAAGAGAAGCGAGGTCGGGCCACTCCCTTGCCACGCACCAGGCGCAGTGACGGCCGCTTGAGTTTGCTCCCCTGCAGGAAGGCGACTACAAAGGTTCCGGTGGCAAGACCAACCAGCCCCGCACCGACCCGCAGCGCGGTACCGTGCAGCAACAGCAGCATGCCCAGCGACAGGAAGATCGTTCCGAAGCCGCGCATGATTTCGTCGCGATTCCGCCACCCGGTCCGCCGGCCCCAAGCCCAGGCGCCGAGGAGGCCGAGGGCGCCCACGAGAAGGATGACATACCAAGCGAAAATCCAGAAGCGCAGCCCTAGGATCTGGGTCTGCCCGACAGCGGCCACGGAAGCGCCCATGGACCTGCTCCTGAAAATTGATGTAGGGCTGCTACCGGAATGGGACAGGCGGATCATAAAGGAGTGCAGGAAATTGCACCAGCCCCTGGCGGCGGCCCTGCCTTGGGCCCTCAGCCCTCAACCTTTGGCCCGACAGGCCTCACAGGGGCACCAGGCCAGCAACTTCTCAAACGTGTAGATCCCCGTTCCATGGCCATCGCTCCAGTTGACCTTCAGCCCGTAGCTGCCCACCAGGCCAACCGATACGGGCCGGATGTCGGCCGGGACCGACTCCGGCTGGAGGAGGGGGCGCCCGCTCATCTCCTCGACGCACTCGGCGCAGGGACAGGCGAGCCGGAGACCGCGCGCCTCGTACAGCGCGCTGTGACCGAACTGGTCCCACTCCAGCAGGAGTCCGTCGTCCCGGCGGGTGATGCGATAGGGCATGACGGGCTGCTTCACGGGCCATTCTCCTGTTCGCGGAGGGCATCCGCGCGGGTGTTATCTTCGGTCAACTGAGCAGCCACAAGCCACCCATGCCTGGCGCAGGCTTCCCGATGAGCTCCACACCAAATCCCTTCGGTTCGCGCGGCACCCTCACAGTGGGCGGCCAGGACACCGTCATCTACCGGCTTCCGGAACTGGAAAAGCAGGGGCTGGGCCGGCTTGACCGGCTGCCCTTCTCCATCCGTATCCTGCTGGAGAACGCCTTGCGGTTCGCCGGGCACGGAATCGTAACGGAGCAGCATGTCCTGGACATCCTGGGGTGGAAGGCAGTGGACCCTTCGCGCAGCGAGATCCCGCTCATGCCGGCCCGGGTGGTCCTGCAGGACTTCACCGGCGTTCCCTGCGTGGTGGACCTGGCAGCGATGCGCGACGCCATGGTGCGCATGAACGGAGATCCGGCGCGGATCAACCCGCTCGTGCCCTGCGACCTGGTGATCGATCACTCGGTGCAGGTGGACTATTTCGGGAGCGATCGCGCCCTGGCCCTCAACGTGGCGCTCGAATACGACCGGAACCGCGAGCGCTACCAGTTGCTCAAGTTCGCGCAGCGCGCCTTCCAGAACTTCCGCGCCGTCCCCCCGGGTACCGGCATCGTGCACCAGGTGAACCTCGAGTACCTGGCGCCACTGGTCCAGGTGCGGCCGCAGCATGGCACGCTCACCGCGTATCCGGACAGCTGCGTCGGCACCGACTCGCACACCACCATGATCAACGGCCTGGGGGTGCTGGGCTGGGGCGTGGGCGGCATCGAGGCGGAGGCCGTGATGCTGGGCCAGCCCTACTTCATGCTCATTCCCGACGTCATCGGCATGAGGCTGACGGGCGAGCTCCCGCTCGGCACGACCGCCACCGATCTCGTGCTCACCGCCACGCAGATGCTGCGGAAGAAGGGCGTGGTGGACAAGTTCGTCGAGTTCTACGGGCCGGGGCTCTCGAGCCTTGGCCTGGCCGATCGGGCGACCATCGCCAACATGGCGCCGGAGTACGGCGCCACGATGGGCTTCTTCCCGGTCGACGCCGAGACGATCCGCTATCTCGAGCGCACCGGGCGCGACGCACACACGGTGAAGATGGCCGAGGCGTACTACAAGGCGCAGGGACTGTTCCGCACCGATGCCACGCCAGACCCCGAGTTCACCGCGACACTCGAGCTCGATCTGACCACCGTGAAGTCGAGCATGGCCGGCCCGAAGCGCCCGCAGGACCTGGTGCCGCTCGACACGCTCAAGCGCAACTTCTACGTCAACCTGCCGTCGCTGATGAGCCCCAAGACGCCTGCGGCGCGGCGTGAGGTGGCCGAGGCGGCGTACTCCCGCTGGATCGGCGAGGGTGGCGGCAACGTGATGCTGGGTCATCCGGAAACGGCGGTGGAGGACCTGCCACCGCACGTGGAGTGCGAGCAGGATGGCGAGCGGTTCCACCTTCGGGATGGGTCGGTGGTGATCGCGGCGATCACGAGCTGCACCAACACCTCCAATCCATCGGTGATGATCGGCGCGGGCCTGCTGGCGAAGAAGGCGATCGCGAAGGGACTCCGCACCAAGCCGTGGGTGAAGACGAGCCTGGCGCCGGGGTCGCGCGTCGTGACGGGGTACCTCGAGGGCTCGGGGCTGCAGCCGCATCTCGATGCGCTCGGGTTCCAGACGGTGGGCTACGGCTGCACCACCTGCATTGGCAACAGCGGCCCGCTGCCGGAGGCGATCGGGAAGGCCATCGAGGATCACGGTCTGGTGGCGGCCGCGGTGCTGAGCGGCAACCGGAACTTCGAGGCGCGGGTGCATCCGTCGGTGCGGGCCAACTACCTCGCGTCGCCGTTGCTGGTGGTGGCGTTCGCGCTGGCCGGCCGCATCGACCTCGATGTCGAGACGGAGCCGCTGGGCACCGGCAAGGATGGATCGCCGGTGTTCCTGCGCGACATCTGGCCCAGCGCGCAGGAGATCAAGGACACGATGGCGGCGGCACTCAGGCCGGAGCTGTTCACCAGCCGCTACGGCAAGGTGTTCGACGGCGACGAGACGTGGCAGGCGCTGCCGGTGCCAACCGGCAGCCGCTATGCGTGGGACAAGGCCTCCACGTACGTGCAGGAGCCGCCGTTCTTCCAGAACCTGAGCCCGGCACCGAAGCCGCTGGCCGACATCAGCGGGGCACGGGTCCTCGCCGTGCTGGGCGACTCGGTGACGACCGATCACATCTCCCCGGCGGGAGCAATCCCGAAGAACGGGCCCGCCGCACGATACCTCCTGGAGCATGGTGTGGCGCAGGAGGACTGGAACACTTTCGGGTCGCGCCGGGGCAATCACGAAGTGATGATGCGGGGCACGTTCGGGAACGTGCGCATCAAGAACGCACTGGTGCCCGACCGCGAAGGCAACTGGACCGAGCACTTCGGCAGCGGCGAGGTGATGTCCATCTACGACGCCGCCATGAAGTACATCGCGGGCAACACACCGCTCGTCCTGCTTGTGGGCAAGGAG
>Ga0315273_10002321_pt1 | contig 22408 bp, 22 predicted proteins | sample YL17G02_0_MG_FD_205753 | JGI IMG/M metagenome (GOLD analysis project Ga0315273, IMG submission 205753) | Sediment microbial communities from Yellowstone Lake, YNP, Wyoming, USA - YL17G02_0 | ecosystem: Environmental > Aquatic > Freshwater > Lake > Sediment | place: USA: Wyoming | collected...
TGACGATTTCGAGGGGTCTGCGTTCGAGCGCCGGGTTCCAGCCAGCGAAGAACTCCCTGTAGCGTTGCGACCGTCCCGGCTGACATAATCCCCCGTCATGGGCTTCTCCACAATCGACTATCTCGTCCTGGTTGCGTATCTGGTCGGCATCACGCTGTTCGGCATGCAGTTCCGCCGGTCGCAGCATACGGTGCGCGACTACTTCATTGGCGCGCGCACGACGTCCTGGATCGTCATCAGCCTCTCCATCGTGGCGGCCGAGACCAGCACGCTCACCGTGATTGGCGTGCCGGCGCTGATGTACGCCGATTTCGCCCACCCCGAGCAGGGCGGCTCATTCACGTATCTCCAGGTGGTGATGGGCTACATCGTGGCGCGATTCCTGGTCGCCGGGCTGCTCATTCCGAAGTACTTCCAGGGGCAGTTGATGACGGCGTATGCCCTGCTCGAAACGCGGTTCGGCGTCACCGCGAAGCACATCGCCGCGTCGCTGTTTCTCATCATGCGATCGCTCGCCGAGGGCGTGCGCGTGTTTGCGGCGTCGCTGGTTCTGAGCGCGGTGCTCGGCGCGAGTCTCCCCGGCCTTCCCCACCTGTGGCTCTGGTCCGTGCTCATCGTCGGCCTGTTGACGCTGGTCTACACCTTCGAGGGCGGGATCGGCGCCGTCATCTGGACCGATCTGATCCAGCTCGCCATCTACGTGGCCGGTTCGCTGCTGGCGGCCTGGCAGATCCTCAACCTCGTCCCCGGGGGATGGGCGGCCATCATCGAGACGGGGCGCGCCGCCAACAAACTTCAGGTCGTCTCGTTTTCCTGGGACTTCAGCCTGCCGTTTACGTTTTGGGCCGGCATGCTCGGCGGCACGTTCCTCACCATGGCCAGTCACGGCACCGACCAGCTCCTGGTGCAGCGCATCCTGACGTGCAAGAACCAGCGTGACGGCCAGAAGGCGCTTATCCTGAGCGGCTTCGTGGTGCTCTTCCAGTTCGTGCTGTTCCTCACCATCGGCCTGATGCTGTTTGCGTATTACCAGACGCATCCCAAGCCGGTCATCGCCAGTAACGACGCGATCTTCCCGGCGTTTATCGTGAGTACGCTACCGCACGGCATCTCCGGGCTGGTGATCGCCGCCATCTTCGCAGCCGCCATGTCGAACCTGAGCGCCTCGCTCAACTCGCTCGCCTCGACCACCGTGCTCGACTTCTATGCGCCGATGTCGGGAGGCGGAAAGAGTGACACGCACCTGTTGAAGGTGTCGCGATGGGCCACGGCGGGCTGGGGCCTCGTGCTGATTGGTGTCGCCATCCTCGCCCGCAGTTGGGGATCGGTCTTCACGGCCGGGTTGACGATCGCGTCGCTCGTGTATGGCCCGATGCTCGGGGCGTTCGCGCTGGGCGTCTTCACGACACGCGCGACCACCCGCGGGCTCATCGCCGGCATGGCGGTATCGCTCGGCACGATGTGGATGATCTGGTTCAACACGAAGCTGGCGTGGACGTGGTACGTGCTGCTCGGTTGCGCGATCTGCATCACGGTGGGGTACGTGGCGAGCCTGACGGGGCCCAAGGCGGTGCGGGCGACGGGAATTGGCAAGTAGGGAGTGGGGATTGGGGATTAGGGAGTGGGGATTGGGGATTCGGGGTTCGGGGGGCGTTCGCCCGGCGTGCGGTTGAAGGGTTTGGGAGTGCCAAGCGCAGTCAGCGTTCCGTGGGCGTTGGGCAAGTCGTAGGGGCGGCCCTCTGTGGCCGCCCGTCGTTCGCGTCTCAAAGCCCGCGCTCCTCCACGAACTGCTCCGGCGTGAGCACCCGAATACCGTGTCGCATCAGGCAGCTGAAGTGGCGCCGGTTACCTGTGACGACCGTGCGCGCGCCGGCCAATCTAGCGACTTCGGCGATGTGCGCGTCGTAGACGCGGCCACCCGACACCTGCTCTCCGGCGACAGTCGAGAAGAACTTCGCCCGTGCGCTGGCGGGCAGGTCGACGATGACCATCTTCTCGATGATGTTCTCGGTGAGCATCCGATTCGCCAGTTCCGGTGACACGCGCAATCCCGATGGGAGTCGGGTGGCAACCGAGTAGAACTCGAGACAGCAGTGCCACGCGGATTGCGCGCCGGTGAGGCGTCCCGTCGCAACGGCGTCGAGAAGGGTCCGACTGGCTGTTGATGTGTCGCCCAACTCGATCAATCCAGCGACGAAGACGGACGTGTCTACGAACAGCGTCGCTAGTACGGCCATCGGTTACGTTCCTCGTCGATGAGTGCCGAGACGTCGATCTTCGGCAACTCGTGCGCCGGCGCAGTTGGGCGGGCGACGAGGAGGCCGCTCTTTCGCCGAACCAGCTTCGGCGGACTGACGACGGGCTCCAGGTGAATCGACACGTCATCTGTCGAGATGTCCAGTGGCGTCCCCGGGCGCAGGCCCAGTCGTTCGCGCACGGCCGCGGGTATGACCACGCGGCCTGCCTTGTCAATGGTTGTTAACATGCCATTACAATACCATTTCACTGGCACATTGTCGACGAGCGCTCCATCCAGGGGTACGGCGGCGCCGGAGCAGGGACGCTGGACACGGGCACCGCCGCCCGCCTGCTCTGCCTGGGTCATAATCGCCCTAGAGCTTGATGATGAGGGACACCGAACTGGAAGCCAGCGAGATTCCGCTTCCCGATCGCATCGCCGCGCTTCTGCGGGAGGCCGAAGCGATCTGCCGGGCCGAACTCGCGGCGTCATTCGAGAATGTGTGGCACACGCTGCTTCTGTTGGAGCGCGAACCAGCCGAACGACTCAACATAGGCCTGACGCGTGGACGTTTCAGCACCGTTCAGCCCTAAGGAAGTCTCCTTCCTCAGCGCGCTCGTCGACGAGCACGTCGAGTTTCTCGTCGTCGGCCTCGCGGCCGCCGCTCTGCAGGGAGTCCCGGCGGTAACGCAGGACGTGGTTCTATGGTTCGGGGATCTGAACGGTCGTGGTTTCCGGAGGGCACTGGCGCGCGTCGGTGCGACCTACGTGCCGCCGGGAATGACGAATCCACCGCTGTTGGTGGGAGCCGGCACCGAACTGTTTGACATCGTGGTCCACATGCACGGCCTTGGTCCGTTTTCAGACGAGGTCGGGCGTGCCGTGTCGGCTGTCGTGGCAGGCGTGCCGATTCTGCTGCTGCCGCTTGACCGGATCATTGTCAGCAAGAAGGCCACCGGACGACCGAAGGACCTGGCCATTCTCCCGGCACTGGAGGATGCTCTCCGAGTTCAGCGACGTCGCACAGCGCCCGAGTAGATCCCCACAATTGCGGAGTCGTGTCAGGAACGGAGAGGACGCACCGTTCGCTGCCTGTGGCCGCGGCGTCGGGTCATGTGGTAAGTTGATAGCTCGGTTCGCGCGGCGCATGCCGCACGAGTCACCCACCAGCCGGCCGGCGTAGCTCAGTTGGTAGAGCAGCTGATTCGTAATCAGCAGGTCGTCGGTTCGAGTCCGACCGCCGGCTCCAGTTTTCCTAACAATTCAAGCTGTTTCCCGCAGCTCGCGTCCAAGCGGCGAGCCGTGGGCTACCACGAGGCGAGCAAGTCCTGTCGAAGGGCTTCGAGGAGCATCCGACGAATGTGCGGCATGGCGAGAAGCCTGAGGCGCCTGGAAACCTGCTCTCCGATTGCGAGTGGGCCTTTCAGTACGGCGGCAAGGACATCGCGTTCGACGTGCCCGTGGATGCGGTGCTGCCATTCGAGTGCAGTCAGGACGATCGTTGGGCTCGCAGGTTCCGCGTACCGGCGAGGGTGTCAAATCGAATCCTCAGGCTCGGGCCAGCGCCGATCGAACCGCCGTCGGACGACGATTCCGATGACGTTGATGACGGCGTCGACGAGGACGAAGTCGGCGGCTAGGCGCCCGCACGTCTGCGTGCTCATCGCTTGCCGACCGGTGGCCCCACGGGTCGCGATGTGCGGTAGCTGCCGACCGCTCGCCCCGTCGCCGCAGGTCCGTCCTCCCTGCGTGGAATAGCGGCCTTAATATACGCATTGTATGCGTATTTTGTGATTGACTCTGCGTAGAATAGGCCCCATAATCTACGCCTGTGATGCGTAGAATGACCCGCTATATCCATCAGCTGGCCGATTGGCCCAAGTTCCGATGGGATCAAAAGGCGCTTGCCGGACCTCTGGCCGAGACCCGCCACCGGCAGGGCCGGCTGTTGGGCCGGATGGAGAGCCTTGGGTTCACGCTCCAGAAGGAAGCCGAGCTGGCGACGCTCACACTTGATGTTCTCAGGTCGAGTGAAATCGAGGGCGAGAAACTGGACGCGGCCCAAGTGCGCTCCTCAATCGCCCGGCGGCTCGGCATCGAGACCGCGGGCACTGTTGCCGCCGAGCGGGATGTTGTGGGCGTGGTCGAGATGATGCTCGACGCCACACAGAACTACGCGATGCCGCTCTGCGACGAGCGCCTATTCGCGTGGCACGCGGCGCTGTTTCCGACAGGCCGAAGCGGGCTGCGAAGAATCATCGTGGGCGCGTGGCGCAAAGATGCCGACGGCCCGATGCAGGTGGTTTCCGGGGCGGTCGGCAAAGAGAAGGTGCACTACGAAGCACCGGCAGCGTCGCTGCTCGACAAAGAGATGTCCGCGTTTCTCGTATGGGCGAATGACGGCGCGGACAAGACGGACATGGTACTGCGCGCTGCGCTGGCACATCTATGGTTTGTGACCGTTCACCCGTTCGATGACGGCAACGGACGGATCGCGCGTGCGGTCGCCGACTGGGCGCTGGCGCGCTCGGAGAGCAGCCCGCAGCGCTTCTACAGCATGTCGGCACAGATCCTCCACGAGCGGAACGACTACTACAACATCCTCGAGCAGACTCAGAAGGGCACGCTCGACGTGACGCCGTGGCTGGAGTGGTTCCTGGGGTGTCTCAGCCGTGCGTTCGACGGAACGGAAGTGACGTTGGGGGCCGTGCTTCGCAAGGCGCGGTTCTGGGATAAGCACGCGCGCGTGCCGCTGAATGACCGGCAGCGCGACATCGTCAACCGTCTGCTCGATGGGTTCGAGGGGAAGCTGACGACAACCAAATGGTCGAAGCTCGAACAGTGCTCGCATGACACCGCGCTCCGCGACATCCAGAGCCTCATCGACTTGGGCTTGCTGCAGCGAGATCCGAGCGGCGGCCGGAGCACGAGCTATTCGCTGGTCGAGGCTTGACCGCTGACGTCCACCTCTGGCGGACAATCGGTCGCGGCTCGCAGCGGTTTCGAGTCGCCCCCGGTTGCCTGAACTCGAAATACAGGCCTGTTTCTGCACCTTCACGTTGCCTAGGATGCCCCCAGGCCCTTCCTTCGTGATCAGCAGGTCGTCAGTTCGAGTCTGACCGCCGGCCCCAATTTCCAAGACAACTTGCAACGGATTCCAAGAAAGGCACCCTTACCGGTGCCCTTCGCCGTCTCAGGTCATCAAGCCGCAGGGATGGCCCCGTGCACACGTCGAGGCGCTCCGTGGATGTCTACGGAAGCGCCCAGCAGTCGCGGCCTTCCGCCCAAGCCTTACGTCGAAGTCAGTGCGTGCCCTTGACGAACGGCGGCGCGAACACCTCCTCGCTCAACCAGCGGTGAGCCATCTTCGAGATGTCTTCTGTTCTCGCCGGCTTCACCGAGCGCCTCGGCAGCGGCAGGTGCGGCCTCTGGCAGACGAATCGCCATAGACGGAGGCGTGCCTCCGTGGGGATGCGACGCACCACATTGGACAGGAGATTGGGGACGACGGTCGGGTTCCAAACGTCAGCGCGCGTCTTTGCTGCGGCTTTGCAGCCAGGCGACGAGTTCGGCGCGGGCCACACGCCCAGCGGCAAGCCCGAGCATCAGGTGCTCCTGCTCGTCGATCGACGCTTCGATCTCGAGACCGTTCAACAGCAAGAACGTCTCCATGGCGGCGTGGGCGACCCGCTTGTTGCCATCCAGGAACGGATGATTCATCGCCAGGGAGAACGCGAGCGCGGCAGCCTTCTCGACGGTCGAAGCCTAGAGATCGACACCATCGAAGGTCATTCGCGGTTGCGCCAAGGCGGCCTCAAGCGCTGCAAGGTCGCGCACGCCGGCCAGGCCTCCTGAACCGGCAAGAACCCAGCGATGCAATTCAACGACCTCGCCCAGGGTCAGGTGACGCATCAGGCGAGGCGCCGGTACAATTCGTCGTTCTTCTTGAGGACACGCTCGGCGGCCTTGCGGAAATCGTCGTCCTTGGCTGCGAGCAGATCGGCCACGGCGGCGCGGGCCAGGTCGGCGGGTGCCACGCCAAGCCGCGCGGCTTCATCGCGCAAACGATCCGCTTGGGACGGGGGAAGGTCGAGGGCCAGTTCCATTCGCCTACTGTGCCGCGGAGAGCATTCCGCGACAAGCGCAGCGCCGGGAGCCGAGAGAGAGAATCCGAGTGAACTCGATGTCGAGTGACCAGGGCATGGCGCCGGCCCGCGTTCGTAGGCTGCCAGCCGTGCTTCCAGGAGGAGCACGCGCCGAGACGAACACCTCCACGCCGGTCGGGGACGCCAGACTGACGATGACGCCTACGCCGCCTCGCGGGTATCCGTCCTGATCGCGCTGATACAATCCCTGGCGGTTCCCGGTGGGGACGATACACCCCATGGCCCGCCATCACGTCCAAGGCGCAATCCCTCAGAGCAAGCCCGAATCCTCACCACGGCCGACCGTTCGCCGCCGCGCTGGAACCCGTCAAGAGCGTCGACCAGCTCGACACCCGGCTCAAGCCCGGCGACACCGTACGGGTCACTGACGCCCAGGGCCGCGAGATCAAAGGCAAGATCCGCGAGCTCACGCCGTCGGCGCTGATGCTGGACAACGGGAACAGCCGGATCTTCCAGGCCGGAGACGTGGCCCGGATCAACCAGCGCCACTGCAGCAGGGCCCGCAAGGGAGCCCTCTGAGGGTCATCGTCGGTGGCGCTGTGCCTGGGGGCGACCAGGCGTCGGCACCCCGGCGTCCTCGGCGTTGGCCCACGCGTGGCCCAGCCAGTCGCGATGTTCAGCAGCCGCAGTAATATTGGTGATTTCGCTACCGTACTCTGGTGTTGCCAAACCCAACGGCTTCGCTTAGATTAGATGCCTGATCAAGGTTCGGGACATGCTGAAACGATTGGCCGAGGACGGATGGGTCATCGTGCGGCAGACCGGCAGCCATCGACAGTTGCAGCACCCGACGAAGGCCGACACGATCACAGTGGCCGGACACCCGTCCGAGACAATCCCGGCCGGCACGTACAAGAGCATCCTGCGCCGCGCAGGCGTGAAGGAGATCCGATGAACACCGACTCCAAGGACATTGCGCGCCTCAGGGCGCGAATCGAGAACCTCGAAGAGGTCTGCGCCGAGGCGCACCAGTTCGCAGGCGCGATGGGTGCGCCAGAGCGGTTGCTGGATCTTTTCCACCACGCCGCGCAGGGCAAGACCGTGTCGCTCGATGGATTTACGCCGGTGACGGCCGACGAATGCGATGAGGTTATTCGCCTGCAGGTACAGCTCGCCGCCGTGCGTCAGGCCGCCGGAGTAGGTCCGGCCGCGTCGGAGTTCGGCCGCCTGGGTGGATCCGTGCGTTCACGCATCAAGGCCCAGGCCGCCCGCGCCAACGGACGCAGGGGCGGTCGGCCCAGGAAGACGGCGGCCGCGTAGCGGCAGGTCGTCGGGCGAGTCGTGAGGACAGATAGCATCGCAGGGAACGCACGCCTCTTGGCGGACAATCGGCGGACAATCGGTCGCCGGTTCCAAAACATCAAGGCCTGTTCCGAACCACTCGGGATCTACTCGCCTCGTGCCGCGAGCGCCCGCTTTACGAGCGCCTCGAATTCCTGCAGCCGCTCCGGCTCGTCGAGCGCGCCATAGAAGGCCGCCAGTGTCTCCCGGATCCTCGCAAAATCGAACGTGTCGCCGTGGCGGACCACCAGGCGCTCGATGTCGCCCTTATCCCGATCCCGCCATGCCACCGCTTTGAACACGACGAGGTCCTCGGCCGTCGCGACCGGCAGTGTCACACCAGCGAGGTCGATCAGGGTGGCTCTTGACATCGCGTCACGCTCGAATGGAAGCCAGCCGAGACTGAGGTCGAGCGGAACGCCGGAGGGCACGTGGCGCATCAGCAACACCTGCCGCTGGTGGGCAAAGGCGACCGCATCAGGAATCCGCGGCGCGAATCCTGACTTCTCAAGCACCTGGAGCAGCGTCTCAACATCCAGACCTTCGCCCTGGACGACCGCATCGATGTCGATGGTTTGGCGTGGAATACCCCGTGCGATCACAGCGAGACCGCCGATGAGCATCGCGGGACAACCGAGCGCTCGCAACGCGGTTGCCAGCGCGGCAAGCGCGCCCGGAAGATCGGGTCGCCGCTCATCGGTCATGGGAGAAGCCTGGCCCTGAGTCTGGAGAACCGGCCCCAGACCTCGAGATTGTCCCGCTCGTCGATGGGATCGATCGGCGGCGGCCAGCCGTGCATCCCGGCGTACAGCGCAAGCAGGGTGAGCGCCGTGCCAAACGACTGAGAGGGTGTCCCTGTGGACGCCGAGAGTTCTCGCGCCTCCACGACCGACGCGGCGTTGCGGTCCTCGGCCCACCGCCGGATGGCACCGCCCGCCGACAAGTCACGCCGCAACATCGCCGGCGACGTCATGATGCCAGTGTACCACCTCAGAGCTCAGGCACCGTACCTGCGCTTCCAGCGCAGCGCGTTTGGTCTTCTTCGCGAACACGTCAGCGATGATGACCGCATCCGAATCGACGCGGTACACGATGTGCCAGACCAACGTCACCGGACCCGGCCGATGATGTAGCTCACCGCAACCTCGACCCGAAGCTCGCGCGGCCCGAGCGACACCGGGACGAAGCCGCACCGCTCGAGCAGATCGACCTCGAACGGCACCCATCCACCGTCTGGACCAATGGCAAGGACGACGGACCGATTCGCTTCGACTCTCGGCAGCAGAGCCTGCGCGGACGGGTGCGGCGAGAAGCGCACTGAGGCACCCGCCCACGCGTCAAGCTCGTCTTCGACAAACGGCCTGAAGCGATCGCGGATCTCAATCACGGGTGGACGGGTGTCGCGGGCCTGCTCGAGGCCGAGGTCGATGAGGCCGTCGAGAAAGGCCGGGGCAAGGACCTTCGAATCGAAGTAACTCTTCTCGACACGGGCCGCGTTGATCAGCACAACCCGTTCAACGCCGAGCGACGCGACGGCGGGGATGACACGCTTCAGCGCCTTGGGCCGGGGAATCGCGAGCACCAGCGACACGCCGGAGCGCGGCGGGGGTTCGCAGTCGAGGGTCAGTCTCAGACGCAGGCCCTGCGGCCCTTCTGACACCACCTCCCCTGTCCCGCACTTCCCTCCACGCACGCCGACCCGGAGCGTCTCGCCCGCCTGGACCCGCAGCACCGCTCGCGCGTGATCGTGTCGCCTCCCGGTCAACAGGGCCGTCGCATCGTCGACGATTTCATCAGGCGCGAGGAGCAGGAGATTCACGGTGGAAGAGCCACTCTCCGGAATGAACCGTTACCCGTCTTTCGGGAAGGGCAAGCGTCTGGAACGGAAGCGCGTGGACTCGCCTGGCGCTGGCCATCTCCAGCGGCCGCCGCGCGGGAGGCGTTGTCGGGGCGGAAGGCGTCGCCCGGGCAGTTACTGGGTCTGGCGTCGCCCGAATGCCTCGGCCCACTCCTGCGCTCGCGTCTCGCCTTCCTGCACCTGCGGCGGCGTCATTCGCCTCGCGAGGGCATCCCGGCGCCTGGCGTACGGCGTCGGGTCGTCACCCGCCGCGCGCGATGCCGCGAGGCTCATCCACTTGTGAGCCTCCACACAGTCCTGCACCACACCTTTGCCGTGGTTGTACCGCGCACCAACGGTGCTTTGCGCCTTCACCATTCCTTGCTCTGCCGCCAGGCGATACCACCATGTCGCCTCCGCTTCGTCCTGCTCGACGCCCTGGCCTCGGTCGTACATCAGACCCAGGCGGAACTGCGCTTCGGCATACCCTTGTTCGGCGGCCTCGCGATACCACGCCGCCGCTTCCATATCGTCCTGCTCGACGCCTTGCCCTCGATCGCACATCAGACCAATCTGGAACTGCGCTTCGGCGTACCCTTGCTCGGCGGCCTGGCGATACCACGCCACGGCTTCTCGGTAGTCCCGAGGCACTCCCTGGCCTTGTTCGTACATCTCTCCAAGGTTGAACTGCGCCTCGGCGTCGCCCTGCTCGGCGGCCTTGCGATACCACGCCACGGCCTCCTCGTCGTCCTGCGGCACACCCTGGCCCTCGGCCAACGCTTGACCCAGAGACGACTGCGCCGCGGTGTGCCCCTGCTCCGCCGCCCGGCGATACCACTGTGCCGCCTGCACGTCGTCCTGCGGCACGCCCTGGCCTTCCTGGTACCTGGCACCAAGGTTGAACTGCGCTTCGGCATACCCTTGTTCGGCGGCCTTGAGAGTCCATGTCACGGCCTGCGCGTCGTCACGCGGCACGCCACGGCCGTTGACATACATCCGGCCAAGATAGTTCTGCGCCCCCGAGTGTCCCTGTTCCGCCGCCTGGCGAAACCACGCTGCGGCCTGCGAGTCGTCCTCTGCCGTGCCCTCGCCAGTGTGGTACGCGACGCCCAAATGGAACTGCGCATCCACGTGACCTTGCTCGGCGGCTTTGCGATACCACGCGACCGCTTCCGCGTCATTCTGGACCACACCTTGGCCGGCGTCGTACGCCACTCCCAGGCGGAACTGCGCGTCTCGGTGCCCTTGCTCGGCGGCCCTGCGAAACCACGCCGCCGCTTCCGCATCATCCCGCCCCACGCCCTGCCCTCGATCGCGCATCAGACCGAGGTGAAATTGGGCATCGACGTCCCCTTGTCCGGCGGCCTTCCGATACCACTGGGCCGCTTCCTCGTCGTTCCGCGGCACACCCCGACCCTCGGCCAACGCACGGCCAAGACGCGACTGCGCCACTGCGTGTCCCCGCTCGGCAGCCCGGCGGTACCACGACGCCGCTTGCGCGTCGTCCTGCGCGACGCCCGAGCCTTCGTCGTACCTTGCGCCGAGGTCGAACTGCTCCTCGGCGTCGCCCTGCGCGGCGCTTTTTCGCCACCACGCCTCGGCCTGCGCGTCGTCCCGGAGTACACCTCGACCGGAGGCGTACATCCGGCCAAGTTCGTTCTGTGCCCCTGCGTGCCCCTGGTCGGCGGCTTTGCGATACCACGCCTCCGCCTGCGCGCCATCCTCTGGTACGCCGTGTCCCGTGTCGTACCGCCCGCCAAGAACGTGCTGCGCTTCGGCGTACCCCTGCTCCGCGGCTCTGAGGGTCCACGCCAGCGCCTGGGTGTCATCGTGTGGCACGCCGCGGCCGTTGAAGTACATCTGACCGAGGGCGTTCTGCGCCTCCGCGTGCCCCTGCTCGCCGGCTTTGCGATACCACGCGGCTGCCTCGGCGACGACTTCCGGATCGTCCCGCCCCTTGTCGTACATCCGGCCCAGGGCGTACTGCGCTTCCGCGTGCCCCTGCACCGCGGCCTTGAGGGTCCACGCCTCCGCCTGCGTGTCGTCGTGTGGCACGCCGCGGCCGTTGAAGTACATCTGACCGAGGGCGTGCTGCGCCTCGGCGTGCCCCTGGTCGGCGGCCTGGCGATACCACGCCGCCACCTGCGCGTCGTCGTCGGGCGCCTCCTGCCCCTTGTCGTACATCCTGGCCAGGACGTATTGCGCTTCGGCGTACCCTTGGTCGGCGGCACGGCGATACCACGCAACCGCTTGCGCAACGTCGTGCGCCACGCCCTGGCCTCGGTCATACATCAGACCAATGTGGAACTGCGCATCCGCATCGCCCTGCTCGGCGGCTTTGAGCGTCCACGCGCCCGCCTGGGCGTCGTCGTGTGACACACCGCGGCCGTAGAAACACATCCGGCCAAGGTCGTTCTGCGCCCCCGCGTGCCCCTGGTCGGCGGCCTTGCGATACCACACCGCCGCCTCCTCTTCGTCCTGCCGCACTCCGCGGCCATTGGCGTACCGCAGGCCAAGGGCAAATTGCGCATTCGCGTCGCCCTGCTCGGCGCGCGCAAGCAGGTGCGTCAATTCGTCAGCTTCGGTGGTCCTGCGGGTTGGGTCGGATGGCACGGCTTCTCCATCTGGCAACGGCGATCTGCTCAGAGTCTACCCGAAACCGCCTTCCTCACTTACCGGTGAGGGTGAGCGACGATCCGACGTTTCTTCCGCAGTTGGCCGAACCGGTAATCTGGCCCCTGGTGATCGACACATTGATGGTGCCGCAGCCGAAGTCGTCCTGCTTTTTCTGGGCCGACGCGGGATCCTTGATCTGCGCCTCCACCTCTTTCATCCATCGAGCCTGCGCGGCTTCCATTTTCTTCTGGACAGTCGCAAACTCCGGGCTCCCGACCTTGCCCGCGTTGGCCAACGCCATCACCTGCTTGGTGAGATCCTCTATCTCGGCCGCGGCAGATCCCGGATTGTGCGCTGACATCATGAACGTGTACGAACCGGGGCTCGACTCGGCCTCGATGGTCAGCGGTCCGGTGGTAGTCTCGAACGGCGCCGTCGCGCCCGGTTTGAAGAAGTCGGCCTTGTAGGTAATCGTCGCCGTGCCGGGTTCCGTGATCGCGAAGGCGGGAGATTGCGGCGCCAGCTTGATGATCCAGCCATTCGCGGCGGCCAGATTGAAGGTGACCGGCGAACCGACGAAGACTGCCGGGGTCCACGCCGACGCCGCGCTCACCGGCGCAAACGCGTAGATGCGGCCCCAGATCGGCAGAAGACCCGCGGCCGCGGAGACGGTCGCTTTGAATGAGTTGGTGGCGACCACGGCGTTGGTCAGTTCCACACCATCGTTGTAGCTGACGAAGGTGGTCTTGTCGCTGAACTTTCCGACAATCGAGAGGGACGCGGTCGAGCCGGCTGACATGACCACGGGCTTGGCGAGCGGGATCTCCGGCGTCGGGTAGAGCCCGTACAACTTCGTCCGTTTCACCTCGCCTTCCAGTTGCGCCTGTTTGCGATCGGCAGCGGCCCGCTGCTGGATTTCGGTGCGCCTGGCTTTGAAGTTTGCCGACTGCGCGCGCACCGCCGACGCGACGAGCGCAACCGAAAGTCCGACGAGCGCGATTGCGTAGAGTGTCTGGCCTGTCTGTCTGCTGGTCATGAGGTCATTCTTTCTGCTGCGGGCGACGTGGTGGATAGCGTTGAGCCTGTCGTCTGCCATGCTAGCGCAACCGCCATCCACAGGGCAGCCGTCTCGGCAGGGCGCTGGAGCGGAAAATCGAAAGCGGCGACGGCCGCGCACGCGGCGACAGCGCCTGCCGCACCCGCCAGCGCCGCCCGCGCCCCGGCGGGGCAGTGGCGGGAGCGGCGCCACAGGAGGACAGGCGTCGCGAGTACAAGCAAGGTTGTGACGAGTCCCGCGACGCCGCGTTCGACGAGCGCCTGGAGATAGTCGTTGTGCGCGGCCTGCTGGGGCCCGGCAAAACGCACGTCGCGGGCACCGGCGCGCATGGAGGCGCGGGCCGCGTCATCCCAGCCCGCGTAATGCAACTCGAAGGCCCCGGGGCCGACGCCCGTGATCGGCCGCTCCCAGGCATGGGCCCACGTGATCTGCCAGATGTAGACGCGGCCACGCAGCGTCTCGATTGTTCCGCGGCCGCCCGACGCCACAATCGCCGCCACCGCCGCGAGGACGGCACCGGCGATCGCCCACCGCGAAAGCCGGTGACGGAGAAGAACGGCAAAGACGACGACACCGCAGGCGAGCCCGATGGCGCCAGCGCGCGATCCGGTGACGGCGAGCGCCGCGGCCATCATCACGATAGCGAGCGCCGCGATCACACGCATCCTGCGCGACCCGCCCGGGGCCACCGCCAGACCGCCGGCCAGCGGGATGGAGATCGCCATCAGCGCGGCGACAAAATTCGGATTGCCGAGCGTGCCGTATACGCGCATCCGGATACTGGCTCCGTCAATCACTGGCAGCCAGCCACACCAGACGAAAGGATCCAGGCCAACCGCCTGCGTGAGTCCGACGCACGCGACCGCGATCGTGCCGGCGACATGGGAGGCTGCCAGCCGCGTGAACGGTACCGCCGTCGTGACGATCAGCAGACACCAGAGCGGTCCGGCGATGCCCAGTGCCAGCGCCTCTGGCGAGACAGCGGGTGCCGCCAGCCCCGACCACGCGAACGAGGCCAGCCAGGCCACAAGCACCACCTGAAGCGAGGGCGGAACCGCCGAGAGACCGCTATCGTGCCGCGAATGCCCACGACCGTCCTTCGACCCGCTCAGGGCGCGCCCAGTTTGCCGAGGCACGCGCACCCGGACGGCACGCCAAGCCAGCAGCGGAAGCAGCACGATGACCGCCCCAGCGAGGAGCCAGCGCTTGGGTGTCGAAAAAGGCGCGGCGAGCCCGGGCCACGTCGCGAGCGGCAGCGCCATTGCCACCAGCGGAACAACAGCGCGCAATCGGCCCGTTCGACTCGTGTCGTGTTTAGCGTCGCTCACGCGTCCTCGCGAGATCCACGCTGCGAATTCGCGTCCAGAACATGCCCTGGGGCCGCACAGCTGCCGGTCGGAGCCAGTCGACGAGTGAACCTGAATTGCAGATGCGTGGCATCAGTATATCGCAGGCGCGACGCTGCGTCGGGGCGATGACCGCTCGTGCCTGGCGTGGATCAGGACCCGGGCTTCCGGACGTCCTTGATGATGAACAGGATCTCGCCGCGCCGGAACATACCGAGCTCGCGTCGTGCGACGTCCTCGATTGCAGCGGGATCCTCACGAAGGCCCTGTACCCGCACGCGAAGCGCCGCGTTGTCCTGGCGTCGCCGAGCGATGTCGATGGCCAGGGTGTGAACCCTGCCACGAGCGTCCACCAGGCTGAAGAACTCGGGCAAACCGACGAGCACCACAAACGCCACGACGGCGATACTCAGTATCACCAGCAGCCGCTTCGCCGGATGGGCCTGTGCACTAGCCATCTCGGCCCCCTGGGAAGGAGACGTGCAGGTAGGCCACCAGTGCTGTGATGACGACGGTTCTCAGGTCCGTGTATTCCTCCACCGCGCGTATCTTGGCCGCCCGCCACACCGCCTCGGGTAGCTCGACGGTGGTCTTGACCCCACGACCCTGACCGGCGGCCGGATCTCTCTGGCTTCGACGTGGGCTCATGCGGCGACAGAATAGCGATTTTGTCTATTGCCGTCAATATTTATATCCGTATATCTATTGTTATGTGTTTACGTTTTTACGGGCGTATTCCTAATCACTCCGGGAGTGATTTTTCCGGCATAATCACTCCCGGAGTGATTAGGACGAAGCGGTCCCTATACTGCACGTTGCTGCGGGCCGCCTTCGGCACTGCGCCCCCACTGTCTGCGATCACCTTCCCCGGGGTCGGCGCCTATGCCAAAGGACCCAAAGGACGCTGTTATGCCGTTCAGCAGCTTGAAGCTCGACCCCAGCCTCCTCAAGGCCATTAAGGAGCTCGGCTACACCCGCCCGACGCCGGTGCAGGCTGAGGCGATTCCCCCTGCGCTGGCGGGGCAGGACATTCTGGCCTGTGCGATGACCGGCAGTGGCAAGACCGCGGCGTTCCTGTTGCCGATCATCAACGCCCTCCTCGCCAAGCCGCGCAAGACCACGCGGGCGCTGGTGCTGACGCCGACGCGCGAACTGGCTGTCCAGATTCTCGAAGCCCTCAACGACATGGCCGTCCACACGCCGGTGACCGGCGCGGCCATCATCGGCGGCCTCGGCATGGGGCCGCAGGAACATGCCTTCCGCAGCGGAGCCGACGTGCTCATCGCCACGCCCGGCCGGCTGCTCGACCACACGCGGCACTCGTACGCAAAGCTCTCCGGCCTCGAGTACCTGGTGATCGATGAAGCGGATCGAATGCTCGACATGGGGTTTCTGCCTGACATCCGACGCATCCTCCGCCATCTGCCCACCCGCCGGCAGACGTTGTTCTTCAGCGCCACGATGCCCGCGCCGATTCTCGGTCTCGCGCACGAACTGCTGCGATCGCCTGCCACGATCCAACTCGAGCGAAAGCAGGCGCCGGCGGTCGGCATCACACACGCGGTGTATCCGGTGCAGCAGCACCTGAAGTCGGCACTGCTGGTCGCGTTGCTCCAGCGCGGTGACATTCAGGACGCGCTCGTCTTCACACGCACCAAGCACCGGGCCAATCGTCTTGCCGACTACCTCGTCCAGCGCGGCGTCTCGGCGGAGCGGATTCACGGAAACCGGTCGCAAGGACAGCGGACAGCGGCGCTGGCCGGGTTCAAGAGCGGCAAGCACCGTGTGCTGGTGGCCACCGACATCGCGGCGCGCGGGATTGACGTGCAGGAACTCGGGCACGTGGTGAATTTCGATGTGCCCAAGGTGCCCGACGACTATATCCATCGCGTCGGCAGAACGGGCCGGGCCGATGCGATCGGCGATGCGTTCACCTTCGTCTCGCGCGAAGACGAACCCGACCTGCGGCGGATCGAGCAGGCGATTGGCAAGCGGCTGCCACGCGTGACGGTCCCCGATTTCGACTACAACGCGGTGGCCAAGGAGCGGCTTGAAATCCCGCTGGCCGAGCGCCTGGCGGCGATGCGAGCCGCGAGGAGGCCACGCGGCCAATCGGGCGCCCGTCCGCAGGGTCGCCCGGGCCAGGGTGCCGGCCAGCACGCGCGCTCTGGAGCATCAAGGCCGGGAGCGTCGGGGCCCGGCGGACCGGCGCGCTATCCGCGCGGACGCGGGCGCTAGCAGTCCGTGGTGCAAGTGCGTCGTCGCACCGAGACCGGTGTTGCGCCCGGATGACAAGGCGCGAGACGCGAAAATATCGGGAATATTTGAGCGTTGAGCAACGCAGTTAGCCGGGATGCAGCGCCGGTCGAATGCAGACGGACTTGCACCACGGGCTGCTGACACTAGACTGGACCCGACGCGCCAGACGTGCATGAACGCGCGCCCCCTGCGTCTTTCGATTCATAGATTCGACAACGAATCTATTCACTCAGGACTCGGTGCTGAGCGAGGACGTTCACCGAATCGCCCCGCACGCATGTGCCACCTCAATCGCGAGTCGAAGCACTGAGGAGCCGGTGATGCAGCCGAATCTCCCACCCTCCCGGCCCGACGAAGGCGTCACGCGCCGCGGCACCGTTTGCGACGTGGCTGAAGCGCGTTCCGAATACACCAGCGCGCGCACAATCGGATCGAACATCGAACACCGTCTGGCCGGCTCCGTCATGCCGCGCCATCCAGGCTACGCTCCACCCGAAATCGACTACGTCCTCGACGAGGGCACGGAACTGACGATATCGGTCCGTGACAGCGACGTCCGCTATCTCGATCGGGTTCCGAGACAAACGGCCCTCGAACACGTCGACCTCATTCATCGGGCCCGGCGCAAGGACCTGGAGGCGGCCGCCGAACTCGACACGCGCACCGCGGCAACCGGGCAGGCGGTCACCGCACGGTTCGCGGGACCGGCACTGACCGACAACGAGTATGTGATCCCGTACACGTCGGAAGGCCGGTTCACAGAAGACCAGATCAGCCAGAAAGGCGCGATCCTGCTCGACCTCTCCCAACGGGGATTCGCCACGGCCGATTTCACGATCCTGTCGGCCGGGGCCGCCCAGTTGTCCCGTGCGCGTTTCGAAGCCTCGGTCGCCGACGCGATTCGCGACCTCGAGATGCTCAGTGGCCGTCAACTGGGCAACCCCGACAATCCCCTGCTGATCGCAGTGCGGTCCGCGATGCCCGCCTACATCCCGGGCTTCATGCCCACCTACCTCAACGTCGGTCTGACCCCCGCGGTCCTGCCTGGACTGCCCGCCAGGTACGGCCCGGATGGCGCCGCGCGCATCCGGCTGAACAGCCGGAAGACGTTGATGGAAGCCCTCGATCCAGAGGCCTATGCGAGCATCGACGCGGGAATCCGTCCCGACCTGACTCGGCCCGAGACAGACGCCCAGTCGGTCATGTTGGAAGCGTTAATAGCCCGCCGGACTCCGAATCTGCTGACCGATGCGGTCGGACAGGTTCGGTTCTTCCTCGACAAGGCCTATGGTTTCTACGCCGACCATCTCGATGTGCTCCGGAACTTCATGCTGCGGGACACGCACTACCCCGCCGTCATCGTCCAGCGCATGGTCTGCTCGGCCATCGACGACCGCTCCTACGCGGGCATCCTCTACAGCCGCCACCCGCGGCTGGGGACAGGCGTATTTCTTCAATACGCCAGGGCGGTGTTCGGGGAAGAACTGATGACGGGCCGGCTGGCGCCGCAGGAGCGACATTTCGCGGACCGCGACGAGGCGCGGCGGGAATTCCCGGCGGTGTACCACTTCTGGCCGCGGTTGTTCCAGCTCGAGAAGATCTTCGACGGCCCGGTCATGGTCGAATTCACCGGTGTGCACGGCACGTTCACGATTCTCCAGGTAAATGCGGCAGAACTGTCGGGCTCGGGCATGCTGACCGCCGTGATGGACATGCATCGAGCCGGGAGGATTCCCGCCGAACGGGTCCGCGAACTGATCAAGCCGTATCACGTTCGGCAGATCGAATCCGATGCGATCGACCCGCGATCGATTCAGACCCTCGAACCGTTCGGCCGCGGCGTGGCGGTGCTCCCCCGCTCGGCGGTAACAGGGCGGTTGTTCTTTTCGGTCGAAGGCGCTGCCGAGGCACTCCGGACAAGCGAGCAGGCAGCCGTCATCCTGGCCAAGGGACGGTTCACACCGCAGGACGCGATCGACATGCAGAAAGCCGGCGGGATCTGCAGCCTGAGCCCGGCGGCAATCCATGTCGTGACCACGGCGCAGAACCTGGGCATCCCGGCCCTGCTCAATCTGGAAGAAGATGGCGTCAGCATCGACACGGCCCGGCGCTGCCTCGTCAACGCTCGTGGCCGGGACATCCGGGAAGGCGATTGGGTCACGATCTCGAGTCGCAACAAGACCTTGTATGCCGGACGGGCGATGTTCGCTCCGGCGAGGCTGTTGAGGATGATGGCGGGCGAGCCTGTTGAGTTGACGGCGACCGAGCGGCCTCGCTTCGAGCAATTGGCGATCTGCTACCGGGAATATCGCCGCATCCTGGAGAGCGTCGACGCCTCAGACTTCGAGAGCCTGCAGGATCTCGGACACGCCATTCGTTACGGCGAACTGCGCGACGACGCTCGTCGCGCGCGGCAGTTCGTCAGCGAGTGCTTCGATCGGCGCCCCGACGGGCTTGTCCAGCGGCTCCTGGAGGCCACGCTGGGCACGCACCTGGTCAATCTGACCGCCTTCGAGTTGCTCACCGATGACCGGAAGGTCCGCCTGTTCCAAATGGTCGCGGAGGTCTGCCGGCAGCGGACGCTCTCCGGCTACCGGGCCGGAGCGTTCGTCGTCGGGAGCTTCGTCGACCCGCGGTTCCCGATCGATTTCTGGAAGCGGTTCCGTCCGCGCGAGGTCGCCTTCCTGATGAGCGAATGGGTGTGCCATCAGAAGTACCTGGGCGTGCTCGATGTGATCGGCGAGAAGAAGATCAACAGGGCGAAGGAAATCGTGCTCTCGGGCGGCCTGAGTGCGGTACCAGCTCTCGCCGCCGCAACATTGTTCATGCCCCTGAAACTGGGCCGGATCGATCTGGAGGAGGTGCGGCGAGCCGTGCCGGAGGGCAGCGATCCCCAGACGGTGGAGATCCTCGATCTCCTCCTCCGCCCCTTCAGCGCGTTCTTCGATTTCGGCGATCGGTACAGCCTGTCGGGGCTCGTCCGGATCTGCGAAGCGGAGCGAATCCCGGTCCCGGGTCCCGACGATCGCTGACTCACACCAACTCTTGGGCCAGTCGGGCTTCGGCCTCGGGCAGATCGAGATCGTGGCGCAGGCGCATGGCAGCCACGCCGACCGGCGCCGGGTAGACCTGCCCTGCTCGTCGGCGAGGCTCGACGTAGTCGATGACCTCAAAGAGCGCGCAGCACGCGTCTTCGTACGAGACACCAGCCAGATCGCGGATGTACCGCGTCGACCGGTCGATGAGCTTGAGGTTGCTCGGCACGACCCAGATCATCCGATTCCCGAGCACGCGCCCCAACCGCACCATGGTGCAGGTTGACAGCGCGTTGAGCAGCATCTTGGCACCCACCCGCGTCATCGGGTCGAGCAGAAACGCCACGTCTGGCACAGCCAGGGTGACAAGGACGTCCGCCTGTCGGCGAGCGGCCGATGAGGCAAGCGACTCGAGCATCGCCGGACGGCCGACACCAACCAGCGCGGTGGTCGCTCCGCTGGTTCGGGCTATAGCGAGCGCGGAGACGAATGCCCCATCAGGCCCCTCGACCAGGGGCAGGTCGGGCTTCGATACGACGGCGATGACACCGTCGAGCTTGCGCGCGGGTCGGCAGGCCAGACCAGCCAGGCCGATGCGGAACCGCATCAGCTCGGCACGTCTAATGGCGCTCAATACCTGATTCTGCCTGGCCGCGGCGCCCTCATCGAGCAGCGCACCCAGATCCGCTGTCGTCCACTCGATGGTCTGCGTCCCGCGCCGCAGCACACGGCGCCACGCTGCTTCGGTGGTCGCCTCAGGCACGAACAGGAACGCCCACGACTCGGCGGCCTCGGCGTCGTCCCACTTGCGGAATGCCGGCGTGCAGAAGGTCGGGCTCCGCTCGGTCGTGTCGGTCAGCACGTCGATCGCGAGTGCGTCGGCGAAGTAGGACGTTCGGCGGCCGGCACGGTAGATGGCTTCTTCCATCTCCACCAGGCGCGCCAGTGACGTGCAGGTGCGGTCGCTGGCGAGTTCCGCATGAAGCGCGGACAGCGCGCGCCGCATGTCGGCGGGCGCCTCGGCGGCCGGTCCCTGCCGCGGGTCGAGCGCCCCGGCGTCCGAGACGATGTTCCGCAGCGTCATCTCCAGCACGGTGAGCATGGCCAGCAGTTCGATGCTCGTCGCCTGCATCCGCGTGGACCCCGTGATGGCCATCGGCCCGGTGGTCAGATTGACCTTCTCGATGCGAGGCTCGTCGAGCACCTCCCGACTGCGCCGGACGTACGTGCGCAACACCTCATCGGGGTTGTTGTAGACGAAGAACACGCGGGCGCCAGCGTCGAGCCCCTGCCAGGCGGTCCCGATCACGAACGACGTTTCGCCGCCTTCCGTGATGGCGAAGACCACGTCGTCTTTCGCGAGACCAAGGTCGGCAATCTGCTTCCGGCCAAACGGCGCAAAGTCCTCAAAGCCCTCTACCGATTTGATCAGCGCGAAGTCGCCACCGGCCATCACGCTGCGCGTGCGGTCTTCCCAGATGTCTGGATCGGGCCGGGCCAGGCCGCGCGTGCGCCGATCCTGCCAGAAGCGCCGCCACAGGGCATCGAGTTGAATGCTGAGACGTCCCGTCGCGCCGCAGCCGGTAAAGAACAGACGACGACCGGCCTGCAGCGCATCCGTGGCGGCTTGCGCCAGTCGCGCTGGCTGCGCCGACCGGGACCAGTCGTCGTACGTGGCGACGACGTCGCGATCGACGTCGAACAACGTCTCGAGGCCATCGGCCGCGCTGATCTTTGCGATGTGACTGAGGTCGGCTGAGCGCGGGTGAGCCGACTCGGTCACCAGTTCGCCGAGGTTGAAATCGCCGGCAATCTTCAGGAAGTCCTGGGCCGCGGTGCGTGCGCGTTGCGATGCATGTGGCATGGCCGATGAACACACAGGAAGACAGCCAGTCGCGCTGCCGTTATGCGCCCGCGCGGGCGAAGACCTTGTCGAGCCTCGCCTTGGCCAGCGCGGTCAGCGCGGCCGCGACGAGGCAGAGCGCGGCCACCAGGACGAAGAAACGGCTGTGGGGCATCTGCTCCCAGTATTGGCCGACGAAGCCCGACAGGTAGCCACCCGCAGCCGTCGCGACGAACCACGCTCCCATCATCGTTCCGCGATGCCGCGGCGGCGCGACCTTGGTCACCAGCGACAATCCCATCGGGCTCAGGCAGATCTCGCCGAGCGCGATCACCAGGTAGGCGGACACCAGCCATCCGGCTGAAACGCGTCCGGTGTCGCCGCCCGCGATTCCCGCGGCCGCCATGATCCCGAACGTCGCGGCAGTCAGCAGCATGCCGAGGATGATCTTGCTGACCGTCGACGGCTCGCTGCCCCGCCGCCGGAGCGCGCTCCACAGCATGACCAGCAGCGGAGAGAACAGGATGATGCCGAGCGGATTGACGGACTGGAACGTCTCCGGCGGGATCGAGGTCGCGGTGTTGTTCTTCGCCCAGAACGTCAACGTGAGCCCGTTCTGATAGAACGCCACCCAAAAGGCAATCACGATCAGGAAGACGACCAGCAACGCGACGACCCGCATGAATGCGTCGGAAGTGGGCTCGTTCGCCGCCGCGTCGGACTTCTGCG
>Ga0315273_10002322_pt1 | contig 22397 bp, 16 predicted proteins | sample YL17G02_0_MG_FD_205753 | JGI IMG/M metagenome (GOLD analysis project Ga0315273, IMG submission 205753) | Sediment microbial communities from Yellowstone Lake, YNP, Wyoming, USA - YL17G02_0 | ecosystem: Environmental > Aquatic > Freshwater > Lake > Sediment | place: USA: Wyoming | collected...
TGCCAGAGGAGGTCAACCGCCGCGTGATTGACCATTCCAGCGACATCCTCATGCCTTATACCGAACGCAGTCGTCAGAACCTGCTTCGGGAAGGCATCCCTGGCAAGCGCGTTTACGTCACAGGCAATCCTATTCTAGAAGTGATCAGTCATCATGCGAAGCAAATCGCGGAATCAAATATCCATAAAACGCTCGATATCAAAACAGGCGCATATTTTCTTGTCACCCTGCATCGCGCTGAAAATGTAGACGACGAATCCCGCCTGCGCCAATTTGCCACTGCCTTTGAACATTTGCACCGACAATTTAAATTACCTGTGATCGTCAGCACACATCCGCGCACACGCAATAAACTCCAGTCGTTTGGTATTAATATGGAAAATCCCAACATCCGCCTGCTTGAGCCGTTCGGTTTCTTCGATTTTATTGCCCTCGAACAAAAAGCGCATTGCGTTCTTTCTGACAGCGGCACCGTCCAGGAGGAATGCGCTATTTTCAAAGTTCCTAACGTCACCTTGCGGGATGTGACAGAGCGGCCGGAAACGCTGGAATGTGGCAGTAATATTTTAAGCGGTTCAAACCCCGACCAGATTTTGTTGTGCGTTGCGACAGTTTTATCGCGCCCCGCAGATTGGACTCCGCCAATTGAATACCTGGCTAAAGATGTCAGTCGCACTGTCATTAAGTTGCTAATGGGATACAATCATAATTAATGCAGTTCATCCCTCTTGTCTCCATCATCACACCGGTTTACAACGGTGCGGCATATCTTGATGAACTGATCGTGAGTGTGCGCGATCAGGATTATCCAGCCATGGAACATATCATCATTGACGATGGCTCAAACGACAACGGCGCGACCGTAGCCATCCTGAAAAAATACCCCCACATGCGCTGGTGGAGCCGCGAGAACCGCGGCCAATACGCGACGATGAACGAAGGGCTGGAAGCCGCGCAGGGCAATATTATCTGTTTTATCAGTGCCGATGACGTGATGCTGCCTGGAGCAGTGCGAAAAGCAGTAGCTTTTATGGGAAGTCACAAAAACCATGACGGCGTTTGGGGCATTACAGAATTTATGGATAAGGACGGCGACATCATCAAGGCCAAGTTTCCTCTGCACACGTTCCCCACATCATTATATGGTTATTTTACACATATATCTCACTGTTCGCTTTATATAAAACGCGATAAAGTGATGAGTAACAACTTAAAATTCAAGAGTATATTGCACTACGTTGGCGATTACGATTGGATTCTTTCTGTTCTTGAAGCATTAAGACTTGGCTATATGGCATCGCCATTATCCTGTGTGCGGCTCCACGATGAGCAAACGAGTGCGCTTTACAAAGAGGCCATGGCGCTTGAGCTAAAGCGGGTCTTCCAGGATCACCATCTATCGCCTACGCTTGATAAATTACTCAAGGCTGGTTTCCGCGTGATCAACAGTTTGTATTTTCTATCCCTGGCATGGCAATCTGGCGGCTTTGAAAAGGCGACAGCCTTTGTGGTGCGAGGGGTAAAACGAAGATTTGGTACCTACCATGAATAACACAATTTCATTGAAAACAATTAAGGCAGATTTCAAATAATGCAGGATTCTCTTGAAAACACACTTTCCATCCTTTTTGGGAAAAAAATTGCCGTAGACCTTACGCCCATGTTACCCGGCGGCGATAACGGCGGCGGCAAACTGATGACGCTGGAACTGCTACATACCCTGACAAGCCTGCTTCCAAAAACATCGTTTGTACTGCTCACTGCGGAATCCAGCCACGCCGAGCTGGATCAATTGGAAAATGAGCACCCGAACATCCAGCGCATGTGCGTGTGGCATTCCAGGATTCATACTGATCCTTCCATCATAGTTCGCCCACCTGAATTGGTTTGGAGCAAAGATATTTTTATTGACCAGTTAAAAAACCTGGCCCGTCAAGTAATATCACCAGCACTTAAGGATCGCATAAAACGTTGGCGATGGGTGGCAAAATTTACAGCCAGACCAACAAAGTTTTTGCGTGAAATGAAGGTGGATCTGTTGTTCTGTCCATTCACCGCGCCTTTTTACGCAGATGGTCTTATCCCGACCGTTTCGGTAGTGTATGACCTGCAGTACCGCGCCTATCCACAATTCTTCACTCCTGAGGAGTTGATTGAGCGGGAAGACAATTTTCAGATGGCTAGTCAAAAGTCAGACTATCTAGTAACTATATCAGAATTCGTACGGGAGAAGATCATTGAAGCCGCAAGTCTCTCTCCTGAACGTGTGATTACAATTCCCATAGGATTGCTCCATACCCAAAAGCGCCCAGATGATGACTCAGGCAATAGGCTCTTGGAAAAATACGGCTTACACCACGGCGAATATATACTATATCCAGCCAACTTTTGGCAGCATAAAAACCATACAATGCTTCTGACAGCCTTCAGCATGTACCGAAAAGCTCAACCTGACTCGAAATTAAAGTTATTATGTACAGGTGCGCCCGGCCCGAGGGCTGAAGCTTTTTGTGAGAAGGCTAGCCGTATGGGGTTGGCGGACTGGGTGATCTACCCCGGTTATGTAACATCATATGAATATGATTGCCTGTTAAGATCAGCTTTTGCATTAATTTTCCCATCACTTTACGAAGGCTTTGGAATTCCGGTGCTGGAAGCTATGTCAGCGGGTGTGCCTGTGTTATCCAGTGATGTAGCCAGCCTGCCCGAAGTAGGAGGCGATGCGGCGCTTTATTTTGATCCACACCAGCCCACACAAATCATGTACGCCCTGATACGTTTATCTAGGGAACCTGGTCTGCGAGACAGCCTGATCACCCGCGGTTTACAACGCTCTATCCAGTACGAAGGTGGCGACCGCATGGCTCGCCAATATGCCAATGTATTTGCAAAAACACTCAAACTCAGATAATGCTGGTTTTAGTTCGTACACTTCAGATAAACTTAATACGCAAAAATTGTAAAAAGAGAATCGCCTCAATAAACTACATTCATTATGAACCAGCCATTATTATCTTTAATCACCCCTAGTGATAACAGAGCCGGGACGATTCATGAAGCAGTTGAATGTGTATTTATTCAGGATTATCCATCCACAGAACACATTATTATTAATGGCGGTTCCACTCATGGAATGCTCAGTTTATTAAAACATATCTGCACTTAAAAATCGATAGCGAATCTAACGATTTTTTATCGCGCTCCGCAGATTGGACTCCGCCAATTAAATATCTGGCTGAAGATGTCAACCATACTGTTGTTAGGTCGCTGACGAGATACAATCATAACTAATGCAATCTATCCCTCTTATTTCCATCATCACGCCTGTTTACAACGGTGCGGAATATCTTGATGACCTGATTGTGAGTGTACGCGATCAGAATTATCCATCCATGGAACACATCATCATTGACGACGGCTCAAACGACAATGGCATGACTGTAGCCGTTCTAAAAAAATATTCCCACCTGCGCTGGTGGAGCCATGAGAACCGTGGTCAGTACGCGACAATGAACGAAGGGCTTGATGCTGCCAAAGGGGAAGTTGTGTGTTTCGTGAGCGCGGATGATATACTATTGACCGACGCAATCTCCAAAGCAATCACTCATTTACGCGCCCATCAGAATGAGCAGGCAGTTTATGGGCTGGCTTCTTTGATAAACGAGGATGGTTCTCCTTATCCAGTAGAACCTCCTTTTCGCCGAGCATCATTTCGGTACTATCCATATTTTTCCCAAGTATCCCATTGTTCGCTGTACATCTATAAAAAGACGCTGTTGGAAAGGAAATTGCAATTTCGCGAAGACTTGAGTTTCGTTGGCGATTACGACTGGCTCATCCGCATTTTAAAAAGCGGGATTGAGGTGGGAGTTATCAACGCTCCGCTCTCAAAGATTCGCATTCATGCGTTGCAAACTTCCACAAAATACCAGCCAGCCATGCTATCGGAGCAAAAAAAAGTGTATCTGGAGCACGGGATAAGCCAGCTTTCTTTTCGTTTTTTCACTTTCTTTTATGTCATATCGCACAATACAAACAAACTCAGGCACGCATTCTTAAGCGCAGGCTGGACAGGAGCGCGCAAACTCGCCGCAAGTTGGTTTGAAAAAAGATTCTCCGGGAAACATACATGAAGAAAAACAAAATTGCAATTCTATTTCCCGCCTTCTGGGGAGGCGGAGCAGAAGCTGTAGCTGCCTGGATGCTACAATCATTAATGACTGACTACGATTTGACCTTGATCACGTTCACAAAGATCGATTTTGAGAAAATTGACCGTCAGTATGGTACGCAGCTTGCAAACTCAAAAGTTAAAATTCTCGTGCCTTTCAATAATACTTTCATACATCGCCTGCTCGATCGGAAATACACACTATTTACTGTTAGACAACACTTGCTTGCCTGGTATTTCAGGCGGATCAAAAATTCATTCGACCTAGCAATCAGTGCATTTAACGAAATGGATCTAGGGAAGCCCGGTATGCAGTACATCCATTACCCGTTATTTGGTTGGGGCCACGAGACTGTGAGACACGTTATGGGCTACCCTGACTCATTTGCACGGCGGCTTTATAGCCGGGCCAGCGCATTACTTCTGGGCTATTCTGATAAACGAATGCGAGCCAACCTGACTATTACCAACTCTTATTGGACAGCCGGTATCATAAACAAAATTTATAATATAGAGTCCATCGTTCTTTATCCGCTGGTTTCCTTAAGCACCCCTGATATTCCCTGGAAAAACAAAGAAAATGGATTTATCTATCCTACTCGAATCGTCCCCGAAAAAAAAATTGGCGAAGCGATCAACGTAGTTCAAAAAATCAGGAAAAACAATTTCGATGTTCACCTGCACATTCTAAGCCCAAGTGCAGATGTCCATTACAGGCAACAGATCCTTGATATTCAGAAAGAAAATTCATCCTGGTTATTTATTGACGAAAATCTTAACCGCGAAGAACTGGCCAAGATGATGTCTGGTCATAAATATGGTGTTCACATGAAAAATAACGAGCCTTTTGGGATAGCTCTTGCCGAAATGGTTCAAGCAGGCTGTATTACCTTCGTACCCCTAATCGGAGGCCAAAGTGAGATTGTTGGCAATATTCCTGCATTAAAATTTCAAACCGACGATGAGGCTGTTGAAAAAATCTGCGCTGTTTTTGGCAATCCAAAACTTCAAACAGAATTACAACTACAGCTCTCAGCACGAAAGAATATATTTACACCAGAAAAATTCTGCATAAGCCTGGTTTCTCTTGTCAACAAAGCTCTTGAAAACATATAATCTATAAAATAATATTACTCATTACCAATAGAGTCGAATGAAGACCCTTATGTCACTTAAAATTCTTCTAGCTCACAATTATTATCAGCAACCCGGCGGGGAGGACACAGCTTTCGAATCAGAAGTAAACCTGCTTCGAGAACGGGGACATCAGGTTGTCGAATATATAGATAATAATGACCGCATCAAGGGAATGAATAGCTTTTTGGCGGCAGCCCAAACACACTGGTCGCGCGATTCGTACAACAAAATCACGGTAATGTTAAAAAAGGAAAGACCCGCGATCGCGCATTTTCATAATATATTTCCGTTGATCTCGCCATCCGCATATTTTGCATGTCAATCACTAGAGATCCCTGTCATACAATCCCTGGACAATCCTCGTTTGCTGTGTCCCGCCGCCAGCCTATATCGAGATGGGCATTTATGCCAAGACTGCATCGGAAAAACTCCCCCCTGGCCATCTATCCTTCACAATTGTTATCGAAATTCCAGGTCACAAACAGCGGTGGTTGCATCAATGCTGACCCTACATCGCATGCTTGGAACGTGGCAGAATAAAGTCAATTTCTTCCTCGTCGCCACCAATTTTTACCGCAGAAAATTTGCAGAGGGAGGTCTTCCAAAAGAAAAACTGGCATATAAACCCCATTTCATTTATCCCGACCCTGGGATGCATAAAGCAAAAAAAATTGGTAGGTATGCCTTATTCGTGGCAAGATTGGACCCTGAAAAAGGCGTCAGGGTCATGCTCAAGGCATGGGAACATCTGGATATTCCCTTGATCATCCGGGGTTCAGGACAATTGGAATCAGAGACACAAGATTGGATCAAACATCACCCAAATGCAAAGGTAAAAATCATAGGACGTCTTCCACGCGAAGAGTTAAGCGAACTGATGGGCAATGCGCGCTTTCTCGTCTGGCCCTCGCAGGGATATTATGAAACATTCGGATACTCCGCAGTGGAGTGTTTCGCCAACGGCGTGCCAGTGATCGCATCCAAAGAGGGCGTGATGGAGGAAATCGTTTCGGATAGGTGTATTGGGCTGCATTTTCAAACAGGCAATGCAGAAGACCTTGCCGAAAAGGTTCGCTGGCTATGGGATCACCCGGAAGAATCAAAGCGCATGGGACGCGATGCGCGCATGGAATACGAAAATAAATTTACTGCTGACAAAAATTATGAAATGCTCATGCAAATCTACGAGGATGCCATAAGACAAGCCCCGCTGTAAGTAAACTTTGTCTGGAACCGTTTCCCTGCAGTGGGATTTTTTGCGGTCGCTCGGGTCAAGTTCATGAGTCTCGATCAAGATTCTATCTCCGGGCAAAATGCGATTATACTTGAGCATATCGTTGCGAGGGATGAAGCTACCGCTTCCGCCAATATAGAGATTGCTTCGCGATGCTCGCTACACTCGCAATGACGATTGACGATATTAACCCCTGGAGATGAAAATGGACACTACAATCGAAAGCATTTCCGCATTGGAAATTCTGGATTCGCGGGGAAACCCGACGATAGAAGTTGAAGTTTTGCTGGTCGATGGATCATGGGGGCGCGCCGCGGTTCCTTCGGGCGCTTCCACCGGAGAACACGAGGCGCTTGAAATGCGTGATGGCGATAAAAAACGCTATCTTGGCAAAGGCGTGAAAAATGCCGTCGCAAACGTCAATGGCCCGATCTCAGACGCGCTCTTTGGCTGGGACGCGGGTGAACAAAAATCAATTGATGCCGAACTGCTGGCAATGGATGGCACGCCCAATAAATCAAAACTGGGAGCCAATGCCATTCTTGGTGTAAGCCTTGCAGTGGCAAAAGCGGCGGCTAATTCATTTGGCATGCCGCTATATCGCTATCTGGGCGGCGTATACGCACATGTTTTGCCTGTCCCTATGATGAACATCCTTAATGGCGGCGCACACACAGCATGGCAATCCACGGATATGCAGGAGTTTATGGTCATGCCGTTTGGCGCGCCTTCGTTTACAGAAGGGCTACGCTGGGGTGCTGAGATCTATCATACGCTCAAGGCTGTATTGAAGGAAAAGGGCTACGTAACACTTGTCGGCGACGAAGGCGGATACGCCCCATCACTCAAGGCTAACAACGAAGCCATAGAAGTCATTCTGGCCGCAATCGAAAAAGCGGGATTTAAAGTTGGGCGCGGCAAGGATGTGGCTATCGCGCTCGATCCTGCCGCTTCTGAGCTATACGATGAAAAGACCAAGACTTATAACCTTCGTAAAGAAGGCAAGCAATTGACCGGCGAACAGATGGTTGAGTTTTGGGCAAAGTGGGTCAAGGATTATCCCATTGTTTCGATTGAAGACGGACTCGCACAGGATGACTGGTCATCCTGGCAACTGATGACAAAACAACTTGGAGACAAAATCCAGATCGTCGGGGACGACCTGCTTGTCACTAATCCAGAACGTGTCCGCCGCGGCATCCAGGATAATACCTGTAATGCCCTATTGGTGAAACTCAACCAGATTGGTTCTGTCACAGAGACCATCGAGGCTGTAGAGTTATGCCATCGAGCAGGTTGGCGAACGGTTGTTTCGCATCGTTCAGGCGAGACCGAGGACTCAACCATAGCTGACCTGGCTGTTGCCCTCAACACAGGCCAGATCAAGACCGGCGCACCGGCACGCTCAGACCGTGTGGCAAAATATAATCAACTGCTTCGCATCGAGGCAGAGTTAGGCACTGATGCAAAATATGCGGGCTGGGAAGCTCTGAAACAAGCATAGCAAACACTCATGGAAATTCAGACCCTAAAGGTTTCTTTTAAAACCTTTAGGGTCTTCGCCTTTATTTTCAAAATATTTTCCGGGAGGAAAAATGACGAACAAAAAAGATATTGAACGCTATTTTGCCAACAGACAAAAGGAAATTGACGGGGCCGCCCTGTATCGCGTGCTGGCAGACATAGAAAAACAGCCGCAAATGGCGGAAGTCTATAAACGGCTCTCAGCAAGCGAAGAAAAACACGCGGCGGCGTGGGAAAAGAAACTGGCGGATCTTAATGTAACAATCCCAGTACGTAAGCCAACACGGCGGGCACAAATTTTGATTTGGCTTGCAAAACGCTTTGGACCGCAATTTGTGCTCCCCACTATTGCTGGAAATGAAAAGGCTGACAGTCAGGCCTATGATGGGCAATCTGACGCTGAGGCAAAGGAATTTTCAGCGGACGAAAAATCTCACGCACGAATGCTTTCGATGGCATCCCAGGGATCGAGTGGCATGTCTGGAGGAAGTGTTGCACAGATGGAAGGTCGTCATCGCGGAGGCGGAGGTAACGCATTACGCGCGGCAGTACTAGGCGCAAATGATGGCCTGGTTTCGATTTTGAGCCTGGTTATGGGCGTGGCAGGAGCAACAAACTCAAACACCGATGTGTTGATCGCGGGGATGGCTGGTCTGCTGGCTGGAGCGGGATCCATGGCATTGGGCGAATGGCTGTCTGTGCAAAGCTCACGTGAGCTATACGAGAAGCAAATCAAGATCGAAGCAGAAGAGATTGCAGAATCCCCCGAAGAGGAACAGGAAGAGTTGGCTCTTATATACCAGTCAAAGGGGTTGCCGGAGGATAAAGCGCGCGAACTGGCTTCTCACATGATGGCTGATAAAGGAAGCATTCTCGATACGCTGGCACGTGAAGAGCTTGGCATTGACCCGGAACAGTTGGGCGGCTCGGCTTACGAGGCGGCATTCACATCCTTTTTCCTATTTGCGGTTGGCGCTGTGTTTCCCATCTTTCCATTTTTCTTTTGGAGTGGAACCATTGCCATATATATCAGCCTGGCTGTCAGTGGAGTAGGCCTATTCATCATTGGCGCGGCGATCACATTGATGACAGGCCGCGGGGTATTGTTCTCAGGCATGCGACAGGTGGTGGTTGGGCTGGTCGCAGCGGCTTTGACATTCGGTATCGGACGATTGATCGGCGTTTCGATCAGTTGACGGGAAAATCAGCCGGACGGAACCGGTTGATTAAACGGAAGTAATTAATAGTCGCGGATGAGGCGGAGAATCCGCTAAAAATGACACTAGCTATCTCCATTCATCTGGGGTATATTTAAGGCACTATATCCTTAAGACTGGAGGAAAACATGGCAAGTGTAACATTTCAAAATATTTCCAAAAAATTTGGGGAAATGACGGCTGTTGATAATCTCAGCATCCAGGTCGAAGATAAAGAGTTTTTGGTGCTGGTTGGCCCGTCGGGTTGTGGGAAAACCACTGCCCTGCGCCTATTAGCAGGATTGGAAGAGATCACTAATGGCGAAATAAAGATCGCCGATCGCGTGGTGAACGATGTCGCGCCGAAAGATCGCGATATTGCCATGGTATTCCAGTCTTACGCGTTGTATCCGCATCTATCCGTATACGACAACATGGCCTTTGGCCTCAAACTCCGCAAGACCCCGAAGGAAGAGATCAAACGCAGAGTGGGAGAAGCGGCGGATATTCTCGGCATTCAAGAATTGCTTCAACGCAAGCCGCGCCAGCTTTCGGGTGGACAGCGCCAGCGTGTGGCGGTGGGACGCGCCATCGTGCGTGAACCAAAAGTATTCCTGTTCGACGAACCACTCTCAAACCTAGACGCAAAACTGCGCGTGCAAATGCGTGCCGAGATCAGCAAATTACACCAACGCCTGCAAACTACTTTCATTTACGTGACACACGACCAGACTGAAGCCATGACGATGGCCACGCGCATCGCCGTGATCAACAAGGGTAAATTACAGCAATTGGATACACCACAGAATCTTTACGACCACCCAAATAATTTATTTGTGGCTGGTTTCATTGGCTCCCCTGCCATGAACTTCTTCCCTGCGAAATTACGCAAGGATGGCAATAAGGTGATGATTGACGCCGGTGACTTCACGGTTCAAATTCCATCCGGGAGAGATGATCCATATAAATCTCACTTGGATAAAGAAGTGACCTTCGGCATTCGCCCTGAAAACATCCATGACCCCGATTTCGCGCCGCCAAACATTCATGGCGAGAAAGTCAGCGTCAAAGTGGATGTGACCGAGTTGATGGGCAATGAAACATTGCTCTATCTTGTCAGCGGCAAGAACATCTTTGTTGGCCGCGTGGATCCACGCTCGAACTTGCGCGTGAACGATCAAACACAGGTCATTTTTGATATGGACAAATTCCATATCTTTGACGCAAAGACAGAAGCATCAATCTAGCGGCCTCACGCTTCACCACAAGGCTTCAAATCTGTTTCCGTTATATAATGATTAGCGCGGTCCCCACCGCGCTAATCTGCTAATTACAGAGGGACGTAATGAATACACCTGAATGGGTAAAAGACGCAGTTTTTTACCAGATATTCCCCGACCGATTTGCGCGCAGTCAGCGCATGCCCGATATCGGATTCGAGATATGGGACTCGCCGCCTACCATACATGGCTTTAAAGGCGGCGATCTTTACGGCGTTGCAGAAAAATTGGATTACTTAAATGAGCTGGGCATTACCGCGATCTATTTCACGCCTGTTTTTGCTTCGGCTTCCAATCATCGTTATCATACTTTTGACTATTACAGTGTTGACCAATTACTGGGCGGCAATGAGGCCTTGCGTCATTTAATTGATCAGGCGCATAAACGCAAAATGCGTGTGGTGCTGGACGGCGTATTTAATCATGCCAGCCGCGGCTTTTGGCAATTTCATCATGTGCTAGAAAACGGCGACGGTTCGCCGTATGTAAACTGGTTTTATTTTGATCCAGAGCGGCTGAAGAGACGCCGCCACTGGGGAGCATACCCGGCAACTGGCGAATTGCATGCCCTGCAAAACGGCGAAGGAAGTTTGAAAGCGATCGGTTATCAAGCCTGGTGGAATTTACCCGCCCTGCCAAAATTCAATACCAAGACACCCGCCGTACGCGAATTTTTATTTGGTGTTGCCGAATACTGGATCAAGTTTGGCATTGACGGCTGGCGGCTGGATGTGCCCGGCGAGATTGATGATGACTCTTTCTGGCGGGAATTTCGTCAGCGCGTGCGTGCCATCAACCCCGAAGCGTATATCGTCGGAGAAATTTGGCATGAGGCACAGCGTTGGCTGCAGGGCGACCAATTTGACGCCACGATGAACTATCTGCTCACAGCGGGTCTGCTTGGCTTTTGCGGCGGTTCACACCTCAGCATGCATGAAGTTAACCGCGTGGGCGGTTATCAGGGGCGCGTAACCCCCCATATGCGCGCCGAAGACTTTGCCAGCCATATTGATTATTTGCTGGGCCTGTACAAACCTGAATTCACACAAGTACAACTCAACCTTCTCGACAGCCACGATACGCCGCGTTTTCTGACCTGCGTGAAGAACGATAAAGCCGCGCTGAAACTTGCCTGGCAGTTTATCTTCACCTTTCCCGGCGCACCGTGTATTTACTACGGCGATGAAATTGGCATGGATGGAGGTCACGATCCGGATTGCCGCAAGTCCTTCCCGTGGGACGAATCAAAGTGGGACCACGACCTGCACGATCATCTCAAAGCTCTTATCACATTACGCAAAGCGCATCCGATATTACGCACGGGTGAATACAAAAAGCTTTACGCCGAACACGGCGTGATCGCCTTTGAACGCTCAGACGCCAAAGAAAAACTGATCGTTGCGATCAACGCTTCCGAAAGCACGCGGCAGGTTGAAGTGCCGCGTGAGGCGGGTGGGAAACCGCAAGTCCTCTTTGGGCAGGCATCCAGCATAACCAGCAAGGATGGCCGCGTCCAATTTACCGTGTCAGCACGCACTGGAATTATTGTAAAATGATGTAATCAGTTTTATCAGCCCAAGATGATGAGCAGAGAAAAAATGACAGAGCAAAATCGTTCACCTGAGGAAATCCTCGACCATATTCTGGCAGAGCTTGGAAGCGGCGAGGCAGGCCGCGTTCGCGCGGCAATCATAGAACTGGACACATGTAATTTCAGCAGTCCTGCCATCATAAATCAACTCGAACAACTTGCGTTGCAGGATGATGAAGAAATACGCAAGGCGGCGCTTTCGATTCTCAATACTAACACGCATCGCTATATCCGCGCCCGTGTTTCAAAACTCAACATCGCCAATCGCAAGATCATTCTGGATGAGTTGGACACCCTGCAAAATCAGGGACTGCTCGAAGCTTCAAAAGCCGATGTGATTAGACTTCGCTACAATTTTGGTATAGATCCGCTTCCCGCCAAACCGACATCGGTTGCCGTTAAACCAGCAGTCATTGCCCCTAAACCTAAATCCGTTGCTCCATCCCCGCCCCCTCAACCCGCTGAACCACGTCCCACATTATTACAAACTCTGCTCAGCGAAACCAGTATCAAGACCGCGTTATATCTCGGCGCGTTCTTTGTGATCGCATCTGCGGCCATTCTCGGCGCGTTTGTAGACATCTTCCGCATCCCGCTGCTCGTTATCGGTACAGCCATCTTCGGCGGACTGTCCGTCGCCATCCGCAAGAGGTTACCTCAACCAGGCTTTGCGTTATTCATTGTCTTTTCTTTCCTGCTACCGATCACTGCAAATGTAGTGGAACAATCGTTAAATTTATCACTGCCATTAAACGCGGCATACTGGGTTTTCGTTTCCGTATTCATGGCGCTGATCTGGGCGGGAAGCGCCTGGCTTTATGAATCGCGCCTGTTCAGCATCACAGCATTTATATCATTTATCGTTGCGCTTTACCGCGTCGGGGATATTTTTGAGGCGGCATCGGAGTTTTATCCAGCCATGCTTGGGCTTGCTTCGCTCGCGGGATTGCTCGGCGTGTGGGCGCTGAAAAAATGGAAGGACGCAAACTTCGCGCTTCCTTTATTCCTTGCCGCGCAATTATTACAGTTCGTCACGCTTGGGATGTCTGTTAGTTATTTCTTCGCGCAATTCATTAATGAGGCAACTTCATCGCCGCTTTGGAATCTCGCCTCCGTTTTCACGTGGGGATTTGGCTTCGTCTTCTATGGATTCTCCAACCTGCTCTTCCCCCTCATCCTCTTCCCGTGGCTCACCGCGGGGACTCTCTTCGCCATCCCGTTGTTCATCGGAGCGGCGTTTGAATTGGAAACACTCGGCGGGACGATCCTATTCTTCATCTGGGGATTCCTCTTAGCCGCATCAAGCGAAGCCATCCACCGGTTTGATAAGGCGCGCAAATACAGCCTGCCTGTTTTGCTAGCATCCATTCTCACAACTGGCACGGCGATGATCTACGGATTCGCGCACAACGAACCAGCAGGATTTATCTGCGCGTTGGGACTCGCGGTCATATTTGCCGCGTTGCATTTCATCCGTCCGCGCGGATGGCTGTGGGCGTTCGCTTTACTCGATTTCGTTATCGCGTATTTTGCCTTCTTCAAACTGCCCTTCATCCGCACAGCGGATTTTTTCTTCGGTTATCAGTTGCTCGGTCTGAGCGTGTTATTCCTGTTACCTGACCTGTTCTTCAAAAACGATTCTCCAAATTGGATTACCGCGAGAATTATTCCGCTCGTCACGCGCATTTACGGCGCGCTCTTCACACTTTGGAGTTTGAGCGTTTACATCCTTCTCGGAGAAAAATTACTCAACACCGCGGTCATGTTCGGCATATACACGCTCTTCTTCGCGATTTATACAATCACGCGGCGCAAAGCGGTCTATGGCTACCTCCCCACCATGTATCTTTCGCTGACAATTATTTTTGCGCTTAATTATTTCAATGTAGACGCGTGGCTTCCCGCGTTGACCGGTCTAGCCGTGTTGTACTTCATCATCGGCGCGGTCATCCGTTCAAAAGAAACATGGTCGCGCATGTTCCGCAATAGCGCGCTGGCGCTTGGCGCATTTATTTCGCTCGGCGTGTTGATCCTCGCCAAAGAACACAGCGGATGGTACGCGCTTGTGATCGGTTTGCTCTTCTCCGCGGAAATGTATCTCAGCCGCGACGGATGGTTTGAGATCGGCGCGCCGGTCATGTTCAGCGCCGGCGCGTTCCTCATCTTGCGCGACTTAAATTTTGAGCGCGTCACTTATCATCTGTTTGCATTTTGCCTCATCTGGATTCTTACAGACTTGCTGGCGCATTTAACTTTCACCAACCCTCGTCCTTTGAAGGTGGCTATACGCACCATCGGCGGACTGTTTGCAATTGCAAGTTATGGATTTTTAATTACGGAAAGCTACGCATCTTTCCCAGCGCTTGCATTTGGGATTTACACGCTTCTTTTTCTGACCGTCAGCCTGCTCTATCGCCAACCGAATCTTTTCTACACTTTTACATTGACTCTGCCACTCTTCGTCACATTCCTCTTCCGCGAGTTTGACGTCACCAAATGGATTCATCCCGTCATTGGAATTGCGATCCTATATTACGCGAGCGGATATTTCCTGCGCGCCATCAAACGCACAAGCGGCTGGGATGCATCCCTGCTCTTCAGCGGGCTTGGGCTGGGACTCATTGTCTCGTTTGCCGCGCCAGTTCTCGGCGGGTTGGATGCGGCCATCCCCGTCGCGTTTGCCGCGACGCTTTGGGCAGTCGAAGCCTTCTGGAGTAAAAATGTCCGGCTCGGATTCCCCGCAAATGGTTTGTATCTGCTCACTTACTTCATCATTTTATTTGAGCTAAATGTAGATCAGCCGCAGTACTTCTCGATGGGCGCGGCTTTGCTTGGCATGATCCAGCATTACTTACTGATACGCGCAGGCAACAAAACGGGCGCATTCATCATGGGCATGGTTTCACAACTGACTCTGCTTGGCACTACATACATTCAAATGGTCAGCAAAGGCTCAGATGGATTGATCTACTTTATTGTGCTATTCCTCCAATCCATTGCCGTACTTGTCTATGGAGTTATCGTCCGCTCGCGCAGTCTGACGTTTACGCCAATTTTCTTCTCGGTGGTCGGTGTATTGAGTGTGATCTATATTGTGGTCTATAACCTGTTGGATGTCATCACCACCATTATGATGGTCGGATGCACAGGCGTTCTCCTGCTCGTGCTCGGCATTCTCGCAGTTGTCATGCGGGAAAGAATTTCGAAACTGGGTGAAAGGTTAAGCGATTGGAAGGCGTAAATTGAACCGTGGACGATGGACAATCGGCAGGTCACGAAAACATAATAATGATTTGTTGTCCACGGTCTATCGTCTATGGTCTATCGTCCATAGTCTGCCAGCAAGCCTTCACCAACTCAGGCAAAACCTCCCCCGATTTTCCCTGCAAGGCAAAATTGACTTTGGGAGTCAACGGCGTTGGCTCGGCGTTGATTTCTATTACGACCGCGCCGCGATTCTTTGCGGAATGAGCCAGCGCCGCGGCCGGCTGTACCACACCCGAAGTGCCGATCGAGAAATATACTTCGCAGGTACGCGCCGCTTCCACCGCGGACTCCAACTCGGCGCGCGGCAATGACTCGCCAAACCAAACCACATCAGGCCGCAACATGCCTCTGCAACCCGCGCAGCGCGGCACAGTCACCGTGTCGTCTCCCCACGTTTCGGTAATCATTCCACATTCAGAACAACGCACACGTTGAATATTGCCATGCAATTCAATCACACGCGTACTGCCTGCCGCGCGATGTAATCCATCGACATTCTGTGTGATAAGTGTGAATTCGGGGATGCGCTTCGCCATTTCTGCCAGCGCGTAATGACCGGGATTCGGCCTGACGCCTTTCACTGCGTTGCGCCGCCACGCGTACCAATCCCAGATGAGCTTGGGATCGCGCGCGAAGGCTTCGGGGGATGCCAAATCTTCCGGCTTGTACTGCGCCCAAAGTCCGGATTGGGAATCGCGGAAGGTGCGGAGGCCGCTTTCTTGCGAAGCTCCAGCTCCGGTCATGGCAGTGACGCGGACAGCTGATCGGAGAAGGTGGATCAGTTCGGGTGGAAAATCCATATCGGCACATCATCCAAAGATTACGGACAAGCCATAAGGGTGATGCTGTTGGTGACGATCTGCGTACGAGCGATGGGATCACCGCGCTTATTCGCCCCCACAAGCTGATAGGAGATCCACACCCCGGTATATTTTTTGTAATCCACAATGTCGGTTGACCTCAAGGTAAGCGTGAAGGTCCCGCCGCCTTTATCCTGCATGGATATGGCCGGGTTCCAATCAGCGGCTTTCAGGGTTTGCTTATCCACAACGCGTAAAAAGGCGACCATATTGACAACATTTTCCGTATCCTGTACCGAGGCGGTGATAATCGTTTCGATTGGTTCACATGCGCCGTAATAGATCTGGTCGACCGCGATAAAGACCGATGCAAAGCCGCCATATTTTTGCGTGACAGTCGCTGTCATGGTCGGGCCGGGGGTGTTGGTTGCGCTGGTAGGCGTGACCGTTGCACTCAAATCCATGGTGGGCGTGGCAGTTTCGGTTGGCGAAGGTCTGGCGCCAATCATGGTGGGTGTAGATGTAAAGGTCGGCGTGGGAAGTGTAGGCGTAATAGTCGGTGTGATCGTCGGCGTGATCACCTTGGTGGGCGGTGGCGCAGTGGGCGTAAATAACACGGACAATAATTCGGGCGGTATCGCCGAGCAGGCTGACAGGATCAGGCATAGGGTGAGAGCGAGTATCTTTTTCATATGAGGTCTCTTTTGTGTGTAATGTCATTGCGAGCGTACTTCCCTGGCACCGCCCGCCAGGGCAGGTGTGCGAAGCAATCCCCTTACGAATGAGGAGATTGCTTGCCAAAGGCACGCTTCGCGGTCGTCGGGAAGAGCACCCTGCTCGCAATGACAGTACCTATTTACAAGGCTCAAGTGTCAGGTTTTTCAGATAGATCTGCGTGCGCCCAACAACGACTTCCTTTTCATTTTCGGCTACAAATTGATATTGAAACCAGGCTTTCATGTAATCTTTTCGATGAGGGATAACGTTCGCCCGCAGTAAATAGGTAAACGTGCCATTACCATTGTTATCGGTAACGGTGCCAACCCAGGGGGTAGTGTCATCCTTTTTAGTGGACATCAAGCGGAAGAAAAGGTAGACCGTGGTCACTTCCTCCGGGTGCAGGACTGTGACCGTCATGGTGGCAGTGTGCGGTTTGCATATACCCCAGAAAATCTTGCTCTCAGATACCTCTACTGACTCAAAGCCTTCGCCAGGCGAGGAAGGTGTGGACATGGGCAACGCTGTGGCAGTAGGAATTGGCGTGGCAGTTCGCACGCCGGGCAAAAGTTTAATGGGAACAAGTGCGGTTTGCGTGAGCATATCAGTGACATCAGTGGGAGTATTGCGCGGCGTGGATGTGACCGTGGGCATCAGTGTACTCGTGCGCGTCGGGCTGACCGTCGGGCTTGCAGTTGGCGCCTCCGGAACAGACACAGCCCCTGTAAACGAGCAAGCCAACACGAACAAAGCAGCCAGCGCGATAAAATTAAATTTTCGCATTCGCAGTCTCATACACCCAATGATACTACGGACGCACGCAAATTTCCGTTTTTAATTTATGACAATGCCAGGCAAAGCGCTTCGACCCGGCGAGCCGCGAAGCGAGACGAACCGTCAGCGCAGAGGCTCTTCGTCCTCCCAAAGGACACACCTGCACTTGCGTGCTGGCCGTCTCGCCCCGGCGGGCTCGCGGCCCGAACGGGGTGCAAGTGTCGGGACGATGTGAGCGAAGTCGAAGGACAGTTTCTTGGCAGATCAATACGATGTAGTAGAATGGGTACATGTCCAACGATGATGTCACTCCCATTCGTCAGCAATACCTTGAGATCAAACGCGAGTATCCTAACACGATCCTCTTCTTCCGTCTCGGCGATTTTTATGAGACCTTCGATGAAGATGCCGAGATCACCGCGCGTGAACTCGATATCGTTTTAACTTCCCGACCGGTTGGCAAAGGCGTGCGCGCGCCGCTGGCGGGCATTCCCTATCATGCGGCTGAAAATTATCTGGCGCGTCTCATCCAAAAAGGCTATCACGTTGCCATTTGCGAACAGGTCGGTGACCAACCTGCCAAGGGAATTTTTCCGCGCAAGGTTGTGAGAGTTGTAACTCCAGGGACGATTACCGAGCCGGGACTCCTGCCCGGCGACGCAAACAACTATCTCGTATCGGTCATCCTTGCCGATCAATCTGCTTCCGTTTCATATGCTGATATTACCACCGGAGAGTTTGCCGTTACCGAACTGCCATTGGAAACTCTGCGCGCCGAACTGACGCGTTTACACCCCGCTGAAATCCTACAGCCTGACAATCAAATTCTGCCGGACGGAATCTCCGGTCATTTCACTGTCTGGCCTGCATGGAGATTCGAGCCGGGCAAATGCGGCGAAACCCTGCATACTCATTTCAAGGTTTCCACCCTGGATGGCTTTGGATTAAAAGATCAGAGCCTCTCCGTCAGGGCCGCGGGCGCGCTGGTGCAATATCTCAAAGAAACCCAACCCGACGCGTTGAATTTATTAACCAGCTTAAGAACCTACAGCCTGAATGAATTCATGACGCTTGACGCGTCCACGCGCAGGAATTTGGAATTGGATGAGACCCTGCGCGGCGAAAGAAAAGGTTCCTTATTAGGGACTCTCGATTACACCGTCACACCTATGGGCAAGCGGCTCATGCATCAATGGAGCAGCCAGCCATTGTTGAGCGTGGACAAAATCAAACGCCGCCAGGACGGTGTCCAGTATTTCTTCGATGACGGTATGCAACGCGCCGAACTGCGCGCCGAACTAAAACCGCTCGCAGACCTGGAGCGTTTGGTCAATCGTGTGATGGCAGGACATGCCCAGCCGCGCGACCTGGTGGCAATGCGGAACACATTGGAGCAATTGCCGAAAGTGATAAAGGCCGCAGGACAAAACGCCATTCTGCCCCGTATCGAATTATCAAGTAATGAATTATCCATCCTGAAATCCGCGATAGACGATGATCCGCCCGCCACGTTGCAGAACACGGGTGTTATCCGCGCGGGATATTCGGCTGAACTGGACGGTGTGATCGAAGCATCGAAACACGCGCGCGATTGGATCGCGAATTTAGAAGGCGTCGAGCGCGAAAAGACCGGCATCAAGACGCTTAAAGTTGGCTACAACAAAGTCTTCGGCTACTATATCGAAATCTCACGCGGCGCGGCGGATAAAGCCCCGGAGAGTTATATCCGCAAGCAGACACTGGTCAATGCTGAAAGATTTATCACGCCGGAGATGAAAGAGTATGAAACTCTTGTACTGAATGCAGAGGAACGCATCCGCGAGATCGAAGTGCGTTTGTTCCGCGAAGTCTGCGCGGAGTTGGCGAAGTCCGCGCATCAAATGCTTTCAACGGCGCGAGCATTAGCGGAGTTGGACGTGCTGTCTGCCCTGGCGGATGCGGCGGCTTTGGGAGGGTACAGCAGGCCCGAGGTCCATGAAGGAAGCGAGTTGGAGATCCATGACGGACGGCATCCTGTTGTCGAGTTGTTTTTGCACAACGATAGATATGTCCCCAATGATGTCATCTTTGAAAAAGGCGAAGTAGTGCGGGTCATCACAGGCCCGAACATGTCGGGCAAGTCCACATACTTGCGGCAGACGGCTCTGATCGTGCTGATGGCGCAAATGGGATCCTTTGTGCCGGCCGCTTCGGCGAAGATCGGGCTTGTTGACCGCATCTTCACACGCATCGGTGCACAGGATGAGATCCACGCCGGGCAATCCACATTCATGGTCGAGATGATCGAAGCCGCCAATATTTTGCATCACGCCACCGCGCGCAGTCTGCTGATCCTGGATGAGATCGGGCGCGGCACTTCGACATACGACGGCGTCTCGATTGCCTGGGGTATGATCGAATATATTCATAACCATCCGCTGTTACGAGCCAAGACCTTGTTCGCCACGCATTATCACGAGTTGACACAGTTGGCAGATCTGTTACCCGGCGTGCGCAATTACAACGTGGCTGTAAGTGAAGCAGATAACAAGGTTGTGTTCCTGCACAAAATTATCCCCGGCGGCGCAGATCGGTCATATGGCATTCACGTTGCACAATTAGCCGGCCTGCCTGCACCTGTGGTACAAAGAGCAAATGAAATTATGGCCGAGCTTGAAAAGACATCCGGCCGCGCCGTGAAGATCGATCCACATGCCGCGCAGCAGGCCGCGCTATTCCCCGAGACAAGCCCGCTCATAGATGAGTTGGAGAACCTGGACGTGAACAGCTTGTCCCCCATCGAGGCATTGAACAAGTTGTTTGAGTGGCAGAAGAAGTTCACAAAGGGATAATTATGAAAGTAGGCATTCTAGCAGGCGGATTAGGCACACGGCTTTCCGAAGAAACAACCATTAAACCCAAACCGATGGTTGAGGTCGGCGGGAAGCCAATGCTCTGGCACATTATGAATATTTACGCGTTCTATGGATTCAAGGAATTCGTGGTCGCGCTTGGATACAAAGGGGAACTCATCAAGGATTATTTTTTGAACTACCATTATCATTCACGCAGTTTGACAGTGCAACTCAAAACAGGCGATATAGAATCGCATGATAACGAGGGTGAAGATTGGACAGTACATTTGTTAGATACAGGCACTGATACCAATACAGGTGGTCGCGTAAAACGCCTGGCAGAATTTATTGGTAACGAGTCATTTATGATGACCTATGGCGATGGTGTCAGCAACATAGATATCCCAGATTTACTTAAGTTTCATCGGTCACAGAATAAACTGGTTACAATAACAGCTGTCCGCCCACCGGCGCGCTTCGGACAAATGGTGATCGAAGATCATCGCGTGGTACAGTTCAAGGAAAAACCTCAGATCGGCGAAGGCTGGATTAACGGGGGTTTCTTTGTGCTGGAGCCCGGCATACAAAAATATATCAAGGATGACCACACGGCCTGGGAATTCGAGTCACTCGAATATATCGCCGCAGATGGACAATTGAATGCTTATCAGCACAATGATTTCTGGCAGTCCATGGATACTGTGCGCGATGTGCATCTGCTCAATAAATTATGGCAGGAAGGAAAAGCTCCATGGAAAGTATGGTAAACCGCACCTTCTGGCAGGACCGCCCGACATTCGTCACCGGCGGGACGGGGCTGGTCGGCTCATGGCTGATACAGCGACTGGTCGCATCGGGCGCGGACGTAATCTGTCTCGTCCGCGATTGGGTGCCACAAAGCGAACTGGTGCGCGCGGGCACGATTGAACATGTCAAAGTCGTGCGCGGCGACATACGCGACCGCGAGGTGTTGGAACGCGCGCTCGGTGAGTACGAGGTGGATACCGTCATCCACCTCGCCGCGCAGACCATCGTCACGATAGCCAATCGCAATCCAATCTCCACTTTTGAGACCAACATCGCGGGCACATGGAATTTGATGGAAGCCTGCCGGCGCAGTCCAAAAGTGAAGCAAATCGTCATGGCCTCTTCCGATAAAGCCTACGGCGATCAGAAAATCCTGCCTTACAACGAAGACACGCCCCTGCAAGGACAACATCCCTATGATGTGAGCAAGTCCGCGGGGGATTTGATCGCACACACCTACGCCAAAAGTTACGACCTGCCCGTCGCCATCACGCGCTGTGGGAATTTCTACGGCGGCGGCGACTTGAACTGGAACCGCATCATCCCCGGCACGATCCGCTCGATCCTGCGCGGACAACGTCCCATCATCCGTTCAGATGGCGAGTACGTGCGCGATTATTTCTATGTCGAAGATGGAGCGGCGGCCTACATGCTGTTGGCTGAGCAGCTCGCCGCGCGACCCGAACTCAAAGGCGAGGCTTTTAACTTCTCGAACGAGATCCAGGTTACGGTGAGTCAGATCGTTTCCGAGATTATCAAGTTGATGGGATCTGACCTCCGGCCCGATATCCGCAATGAAGTCACGAATGAGATTCGCCATCAATACCTGAGCGCCGAAAAAGCCCGTACGTTATTAAATTGGCATCCGCTCTTTACACTCGATGAAGCCCTGCTCAAAACAATTGACTGGTATCGCGATTTTTTGGAGTCCGGCTTTTTAGAGTCCAACGCCTCCTGACGTTGGATAGATGAATATGCAAACCAAAGCTGAACGCCTGCGCGCAAAAATATTAAGGCTCACTGCCGAATATTACACCGAAGCATTCCCGCCGCGCGACTTCGTCC
>Ga0315273_10002323_pt1 | contig 22390 bp, 17 predicted proteins | sample YL17G02_0_MG_FD_205753 | JGI IMG/M metagenome (GOLD analysis project Ga0315273, IMG submission 205753) | Sediment microbial communities from Yellowstone Lake, YNP, Wyoming, USA - YL17G02_0 | ecosystem: Environmental > Aquatic > Freshwater > Lake > Sediment | place: USA: Wyoming | collected...
CGTTCAGATCGACCGGGGGCAAACCCGAACGATAGCCGGGATTCCGGTGACGGCGGTCCTGGCGCACCACGTATCCCCGGCGGGAGCTCAGACGCCCGATGCAGTGGGCTACGTGCTTGACCTCGATGGGGTTGTGGTATACCATACGGGCGACTCCCTGTACCATTCCGAGTTGAGAGGCGTCCGGTCGCTGCACCCCCAAGTCCTGCTGGTGTGCATCAACGGCCAGTATGGCAATATGAACCCCGAAGAAGCGGCTCTCCTGACTGCGGAACTGGACCCGGCGGTCGTGATCCCCATGCACTGGGGGTTGGTGGCGGAGAATACCGTGGACCCCGGGGAGTTCGTGTCAAAGCTAGCTGCCACCGGCTGCCAGTCGAGGGCTGTGGTGATGCAACCGGGCGAGAGTATCGTGCTGAGTTTGTAGGTCCATAGTCTCAGAAGTTGGCGCGGAGGGCGGGCGATGAGGGCTGCGGTCTGGTATGCGCGGCATGATATCAGAGTCGAGGAGTTCCCGGATCCGGCGCGTCTGGCGGCAGGTGAGGTGCGCCTGCGCGTCACGTGGTGCGGCATCTGCGGGACGGACCTCGAGGAGTACCTCTGCGGTCCGCTCTTCATCCCGGTCGGCAAACCGAACCCGCTGACAGGCCGGTGCGCCCCCATGGTGATCGGCCACGAGTTTGTCGGGACCGTGGTGGAAGCCGGAAGCGGGGTGACCGATTTGTCCCCCGGCGACCGGGTGGCAGTGGATACCCTCATCCACTGTGGGGAATGCTTCTTCTGCAAGCGGCACCAGGTGCATCTGTGCGAACGGCTGGCGATCATGGGCCTGATGACCGATGGCGGGTTGTGCGAATATATCAACGCTCCCCGGTATATGTGCTTCAGATACTCCGACTCGCTGCCCGACACTCATGCGGCGCTTGCAGAGCCGGCTTCGGTTGCCGTGCGATCGGCGCGCCGCGGAAGGCTGGAAGCCGGCGAGTCGGTCGCAATCCTGGGCGCAGGGACGATCGGGTTGCTGACCCTCGCGGTGGCCCGGGCGCTGGGCGCCGGTGAAGTGCTTGTCGTGGAACCGGCCGAGAGCCGGCGCAGCGTGGCCATGGCGCTGGGAGCGACCGCGGCCGTAGATCCGTCTTCGGCGGACCCGCTGAAGGCCGTGCGCGATCTGACCGGAGGTCGCGGGGCCGACGTGGTGTTCGAGTGCGCGGGGAACACTGCGACGATGAGCATGGCCCCCGAGCTGGCACGGCGTGCGGGGCGGATCGTGTTGGTGGGACTGCACGACGAGCCCATCCCGATCAGGCTTGTGTCGGTCGTTACGGGCGAAAAGGAGCTGATTGGGTCCTTCTCGCACGTGTACGATGAGGATTTTTCCGAAGCGGTAGACCTGCTGAGCGCCGGGAAGATGGAGGCCGCGCCGTTCATCACGGCGCAGATCGGGCTGACAGACCTGGTGTCTGCAGGACTAGACGAGCTCGCGTCGAGCAAGGCGCGGCACTTAAAGATCCTGGTGTCTCCCGAGGGGTAACAAGCTGTTCTTGGGTTGTTGGTGCGGAAGGGGGGTGGTCGAGAGCAAGACGTATCCGTACTCCAGGTGACCTGCGCGATTGGGTCCCGACAGTAGAAGGGCCAGTTGGCAGGCGGTCGTCCGTTCCATCCAGGGAAGATCCAACAAGGAGGATTTGGCAATGAAGCATTCCAAGGTGTGGCTTCTGGGAAGCGTGCTGCTGATCGCTGCGATGATTCTGCCCGGTTGTGCAGCTCCGGCGCCCCAGGTGGTTGAGAAGGTCGTGACCCAGATCGTCGAGAAGGAGAAGCAGGTCCAGGTCATTCAGACCCAGATCGTGGAAAAGCAGGTTGAGAAGCAGGTCATCCAGACCCAGGTCGTCGAGAAAAAGGTCGAGGTCATGGTGACCCCGACCCCCGGCGCCGCGAACCCCTATCGCCCCGAGGACCTGATCAAGCTGTCGGCTGAGTTGAAAGCCGCTACCAAGGACTGCAAGGCGCCCGCTGGCGCCAAGTACGCCCTGCTGACCAACGCTGTTGCCCCCTTCTGGACCGCGGCCCAGACCGGCGCGAGCCGGGCGTCGAACGAAATCGGAGTCCCTGTCACCTTTATGTTCCCCACTGCCGCTGAGAAGCTGGGCCAGCAGCTCTCCATGCTGGAGACCTTCATCAGCGACAAGTACAACGCCATCACCTTCTCGGCGATCGATCGCGTGGCCGCTAAGGACATCATCAAGAAGGCCGTGGACGCTGGCATCCCTATCCTCAACACCGACTCGGATGCTACAGGCACCGCGCGCTCGATGTACATCGGCATGTCCGACTACGATGCCGGCCTGAAGGCCGGTGAAGCTGCCAAGAAGATCATCGGCAAGGGCAAGGTGGTCGGCCTGGTCGGTTATGCGACCGCCCAGAATGCCCAGGACCGCATCCAGGGCGTGAAGGATTCCTTCAAGGGCAGCGACCTGGAGCTGGTCGAGGTCCTGCTGGACGACATCAAGCCCGAGGTTTCGCTGAGCAATGCGCAGACCGCCATGCAGAAGTACCCCGACCTGGCGGGCTTCCTGACCTTCTACTCGTATAATGGCCCCACGGCCTGCCAGGCCGTCAAGCAGGCCAACATGACCGGCAAGATCAAAATCGTGGCTTTCGACGCCGAGCCAGAAACCCAACGCTGCACCGAGGAAGGCGTAGTGCAAGCCATGATCGGGCAGCGCGTGTACTTCTACGGCTACCTGAGCGCCCTGATCATGCACTCCATGACGTGCAACGGCAAGGACGCGACCATGAAGCTGTTGGATCCGTACCTGAGCGCATGGCCCAGCCTGGCGACCAAGGATACCAAGGCCGGCGCCGAGGGCAAGATCCACCTGAACACCGGCGTCGACGTCATCTACGGTGACACGTACCCGCTGTACAAGGAATACCTGAACTCGATCGGTATTCCGTCGCAATGAGGTAGGCGTGAGCCGGAGACCGGGCTGTCCGTCAAAGGCCCGGTCTCATCTACGCAGGAACCTGGAGAAGCCCGGTTTCTCCTCGGAAACCGGGCTTCTTTCGAGAAAGGACCTGTAGTTGCATGGACGCACAGCCTTTGGTGCGCATGGAGAAGATCTCGAAACATTTCCCCGGGGTGCTGGCTCTGGACAACGTGGATTTTGAGGTTTACCCCGGCGAGATCCTAGGCTTCATGGGGGAAAACGGGGCCGGGAAGTCCACGCTGGTGAAAATCCTGTCGGGGGTCTATTCGAAGGATCAGGGCACGATCTGGTGGCAGGGCAAGCCGGTCGAGATCCACAGCCCGCACGAGGCGCAGGACGTGGGGATCACGACGATTTACCAGGAGTTGGCACTGGTGCCCCACCTGAGCGTTGCCGAAAACATTTTTCTGAATCGCGAGCCGCGCCGGATTTCCCAAATTGGGCTGGTGGACTTCGGTAAGCAAGAGCGGATGGCCGAGCAAATCATGGCCGACCTGGGGCTCAAGCTGCCCGGCAACCGCCTGGTGAAGCAGTTGACCGTAGCCGCGCAGCAAATGGTCGAGATCGCCAAGGCCATCTCGCGCAATGCCAACCTGATCCTGATGGACGAGCCGACTTCCGCGCTGTCCAGCAGAGAAGTGAGCGCGTTGTTCGACTTGATGCGCCGCCTGAAGGAGAAGGGCGTTTCGGTGGTGTTTATCAGCCACCGGCTGGAGGAAATCCTCACCGTTGTTGACCGGATCATCGTGATGCGGGATGGGCGGCGCGTGGGCACGCTGCAGCGTGAAGAGGCGACGCAGGCCAGCATCATCCGCATGATGGTGGGACGTGAAGTCGGCCTATTTCCGAAACAAGAGGCCAAGATCGGCGAGCCGGTGCTGGAAGTGCGCGGCCTAGCGGGGAACAACGGCGTCAAGGATGTCAGCCTGACCGTCCGCAAAGGCGAGATCGTCGGACTGGCCGGGTTGATTGGTGCGGGACGGACCGAGGTGGCCCGGCTGGTCTGCGGGGCCGATCACCTCACCAGCGGCACGCTCTTGATCGACGGCAAGGAAGTCAAAATCGATAATCCCCGCGACGCCGTCAGCTCCGGAATCGGCTGGGTGCCCGAAGATCGCAAACAACATGGCCTGGTGTTGGGCATGACCGTCAAAGAGAACATCACCCTGGCCATTTTGAGACGGATTTCCAACATGCTAGGGGCGGTAGGCGCCGCTGACGAGCGCGACATCTCCAATAACTTCATCAAAGCGCTGTCGATCTCGACCCCCGGTATGGATCAGACGGTGCGGAACTTGAGTGGTGGGAATCAACAGAAGGTGGTGCTGGCAAAGTGGCTGGCTGCCCGGCCAAAACTGCTGATCATGGACGAGCCGACGCGCGGCATCGACGTGGGCGCCAAGGCCGAGGTGCATGCGCTGATGAGCCGCCTCGCCCAGGATGGCATCGGCATCCTCATGATTTCCTCCGAGATGCCTGAGATCATGGGCATGAGTGACCGGGTCTTCGTGATGTGCCAGGGGCGCGTGACCGGGGAGTTCGAGCGCGGCCACCTGGACCAGGAAGAGATTATGACCTGCGCCACGAAGTTCCTGGCGCTGGATGCAGTCGTGGAGCCAGCGGCGGACGATAGGCCCACCCCACGATACATCTGAGCCTCCGCTTCAAGCCAGCGGCACAGCGTTCTTGATCCGGAGCAGGCAGCCCCGAGGGAGGAATACGGAATGAAGACATCTGCTGTGACAACACAACCTAGGGTGGGACCAGGAGGAACGGTCAGAGGCTGGTTCAAGCACACTGAGGTTGTTCTGTTTCTGGTGATCGTCCTGCTGATGGTGCTGGGCGGGATCGCCAACCCGCGCTTCCTGGGCATCGAGAACTTGAAGATCATGACCCGTGATATCGCGATCCTGGGAATTGCCTCGGTCGGCGTGGGTTTTGTGATCCTTACCGGCGGCATCGACCTGTCCGTAGGCTCGATCATCGGGCTGGGCGGCGTCATGTCGGCCTACTTCATGATGAAGTGGGGACTCCCGATCTGGTTGAGTATCATCTTGACGCTCGGGCTCGGCTTCTTGATCGGCCTCTACCATGGCACCTTCGTGACGAAGCTCCACATGCACGGCTTCCTCATCACTCTGGTCACCATGGGTTTGGCACGCGGCGCCATCCTGGTGATCACGAATGCCTTCCCGATCACCGGTCTGCCCTATGGGTTCAACGCCATCGGCCAAGGCTACCTGTTCAACCTCATTCCGATTCCCGTGCTGATCTGCATAGGGGTGGGAGGAGTCTCCTACTACCTGCTGCGCTATTCGTACATCGGGCGGCAGATCTATGCCGCCGGCGGCAATTCCGAGGCGGCGCGCTTCTCCGGCGTCAACGTAGACGCCCGCGTCTCACTGACCTACATCATCTCGGTGATGTGCGCTTCGACGGTGGGCATCATCCAGGCCGCTCGCATGAGCCTGGGACACCCAGGCGCGGGCGAAGGGTACGAGCTGCTGGCCATCACAGCGTGCATCCTGGGCGGCGTGAGCTTCATGGGCGGCGAAGGCGGTGTGCCGGGCATGCTCATCGGCGCCATCCTGATCGGCACGCTCCAAAATGAGATGGTGATGGTCAACATCAACCCGTACTGGCACAAGATTGTCATCAGCCTGGTGTTGTTGGCTGCCGTCACGTTCGACTATGTGCGGCGCCAGCGGCGGACGTAGCGCCGGACGCCCAACGAATGCAAGCAAAGTTCGGCCGCCTCAGGCGGCCGGTCTTTGCCCGGCGGGATTAAGGAGCTGGATGTGGGGCTTGCAAATTTCCAGCTGGCGACGCGGCTGACGTTCGGCGCCGGGGCGGCGGCTGAGGCAGGGCCGATTTTCAAGGGGCTGGGCCTGCGCCGTGTACTGGTGATCACCGACGCCGGAGTTGTCAAGGCGGGCATTGCAGGGCGCGTGGTCGACTCGCTCTCTGCCGCAGGGCTGGAGCACGCCGTGTTCGATGCGGTGGAGCCGAACCCGAGCATTGCGACAGTTGAGAAAGCGCTGGCGCTCTTCCGTAACGCGTCATGTGATGGGCTCGTCGCAGTCGGCGGCGGCAGCCCGATGGACGTTGCCAAGGCGGTTGGCGTGCTGGCGACCAACCCAGGCGGCGTGTTGGACTACGTAGGGATCGGTAAGGTCCTGCGTCCGACGCCGCCGTTGGTGGCGGTGCCGACGACGGTCGGCACCGGCAGCGAAGTCACGAACTTTGTCGTCATCACCGACACGGCGCAGCGGAAGAAGTTGGTGATCGGCAGCCCGCTGGCCGCGCCGGGATATGCCTTGCTGGACCCGGAGCTGGTCCTCGGGCTGCCCAACGGGCTGGTGGCCGGGACTGCTATGGATGCGATGACCCACGCGGTCGAGAGCGTCATCTCGACAATGGCGTCGCTGTTTGCGGACGCTGTCGCGCTGGCAGCCATTCGGATGATTGCCGAGAATCTCGAAGCGGCGCTGGCATCGCGTGATGTTGCACCGCGAGCGAGCCTGCTCTACGCCAGCACGCTGGCCGGAAGCGCGTTCAGCTATGCCCGCACGGGACTGGTGCACGGGATGGCGCACCCATTGAGCGCCTTCTGCGACGTTCCGCACGGAATGGCGAACGCGATCCTCTTGCCCTACGTGATGGCGTTCAATGCGCCGGCGTGCGGCGAAGCGTTGGGAAGGGTAGCCGAAGCGCTCGGCGCGCAGCGGACTCCGGAAGCCGCGGTCTGCGCGATTGAGCGTTTGAGCGAGGCTGCCGGCATCCCGCGCCACCTGCGAGAGGTGGGCGTGACGGAGGAGTTCATCCCGCTGATGGCGCAGGACGCCTTTGCCAGCGGCAATGCCCAGGTCGTGAACCCGCGCAAACCCTCGCTGGATGAAGTGCTCGCGCTGTACCGGCAGGCGTTGGGATAGGCGCGCAGCGCGGCAGGCATTGGCGCGGCCGGTGCAGACCGGCCGCGCCGTGGTTCTCTTGCGATGATTGCGAGACACGGAGGGCGCAATGCTCTTCGTGTCTCTCCGGTTAAGCCCGGGATGGTGAACCCGGTGGGAGGGACGATGAGAGGCGAGGGCGTGTTTGAAGGAGTGACCGGCGCATACCCGCGGGCGCTCTACCGCTCGATGGGCTTCGGCGACGACGATTTCGAAAAGCCGCTGATCGGGATTGTGAACTCGTGGAGCGAGGTAGACCCCGGCCACTTTCATTTGCGCACACTGGCCGAATGGGTCAAGGAGGGGGTACGGGCAGCAGGCGGCGCGGCGGCGGAGTTCAATACGGTCGCACCCTGCGACGGCATCGCCCAGGGAAAGGGAATGCACTCCGTCCTGCCGCTGCGGGACGTCATCGCGGCGTCGGTCGAGCTGATGGTCAATGCCAACCGGTTCGACGGCGTTGTTATGCTCTGTTCGTGCGACAAGATCGTGCCCGGCATGTTGATGGCGGCGGCGCGGTTGGACATACCCACCGTGTTCGTGACGGGCGGGCCGATGCTGCCCGGCGAAGTCGCCGATCCCCAGACCGGAGCCACGAAATCGATCATCCTGAGCGACGTCAAAGAGGCGATGGGGCGCTACCAGGCGGACCGCATCACCGCTGAAGAGTTCTACGAGATCGAGTGCAAGGCGTGCAACGGGCCCGGCGCGTGTTCATTCATGGGCACGGCCAACACGATGAACTGCATCGTCGAGGCGCTCGGGTTGTCGCTGCCCGGTTGCGCTACACTGCCCGCCGTCGACCCGGCGCGCGCAGACCTCTGCCGCGCCAGCGGCCGGCGGATCGTCGAACTGGTGCACGAGGGTCTGCGCGCCGGCCGGATGCTCACCCAACCCAGCCTTGAGAACGCCGTGCGGGTCTGCCTGGCGGTGGGCGGCTCGACAAACGCTACCCTGCACATGACCGCCCTCGCCTCTGAAGCCGGCGCCGACATTACCCCTGATACCTTCGACCGCCTGGGGCGCGTTACGCCGTTGATCGCCAAGTTCAAGCCTGCGGGACTGTACACCGTGGTCGATTTGCACACCGCGGGGGGCATCCCTGCGGTGCTGAATGTGCTGGCGCCGCTGCTCGACACCGGCGTGCCGACGGTGGACGGGCGCACGATCCGGGAGATCGCGGCGGGCGCGCGCGTACTGCGCGACGATGTCCTGCATCCGCTGTCGGCGCCGCTGTCGTCCCAAGGGGGCATCGCGGTGCTGCGCGGGAACCTGGCCCCCGATGGCGCCGTGGTCAAACAAAGCGGTGTGGCGCCGGCGATGATGCGGCACACAGGGCCGGCACGCGTCTTCGAGTGCGAAGAAGACGTCCGCAACTCGCTGATGGAACGTGCCGTGAGCCCCGGCGATGTCCTGGTGATCCGCAACGAAGGCCCGCGCGGCGGGCCCGGCATGCGTGAGCTTTCGATTCCTGCGGCCATGCTGGTGGGCATGGGGCTGGGCGAATCGGTGGCTATGATCACCGACGGCCGTTACTCGGGCGCCACGCGCGGCCCCTGCATCGGGCACGTCTGTCCTGAGGCATATGTCGGCGGGCCGATTGCGGCAGTGCGCGAAGGCGATCTGATCGAGATCGACATCCCGGGCCGGCGGCTTAACTTGCTGGTGCCTGAGGAGGAGATCGCGCGCCGGATGGCGGAGTGGCGGCCGCGCCCTCCGGCGGTGGCGAAAGGGTTCCTGGGGCTGTACAGCCGGGTCGTGTCGCAGGCGAACGAGGGGGCCGTGCTGCGCTAGCGCGGGGCCAGGTCCAGTGGATAACGGCCATCGGGGAGAGTCGCGCCGCCGGCGACGACGGGCAGGCGCTGGCCGCTGCCTTCCTCGTAGATGCCGATGTACAGGGTGGCGCCGGCGGGCAGGTTGGCGGATGGGGGCAGGTGCACGCGCTGGCGCAGCAGATAGTCCGCCGCGGGCGAGCTCGCGGACGGCAGCCCGCCGGCAAGTTGGGTCAACGGGCCGTCATACTGCCAGGCGATCCGGCCGTCCGGGGTCACGACGTGTACAAACAACTTGCGCGGCGTGGTGCTGGGCTGCTGGGTCACCCACAGCAGGTCAAGCACATCCTCGTCTGCCCGAGGCTGAAAGGCGTACCCGGCCAGACGCATCGCACCACCGAAGGTTACGTCACCTTTCACGGGCTGCACGTCTGCAGGCGCGGCGCCGGCCTCCCGGCGCGTCGCTTCGACCTTCAGCTGCCCGAGCGCCTGGCCCTCGCCGCCCGATACAGCCATCTCGACGCGATAAGGTCCGGGCGCCAGGCCGGTTGGCATCTGTAGGGCAAGATCTTGCGCGGCAGCCGGCCGGCCGGACCAACCGGGCACCTGCCGAAGAGTGGAAGTGACCGGCGCCTGCACGCTCGCCCAGACCTCCCCTGCAGCATCCTTGACCCAGGCGCTCACGCCGCCACCCAGCGGCCCGCCCTCCAGAGCCGCGGCATCCCAATCCAGCTCCACGTGCAGCCGGCCCGTTGCCGCATCGTAGGCGCCGACCGTCCACCCTACCAGGCGTAACCCATCGGCCAACCGCCTGTCGGCCGTGTGGGCAAAAGGCTTGGGCCAGCGGTAAACCCAGGCCAACGGCACGCCTTGCTGGGCGCTGGTGAACACGGGCTGTGCCAGCCGGGCCTGAATGCGCGGGTCGAGCAAATTGCGCTGCAACTGGTTTTCATAAGTTACGACCCAGTCAACGTCATGCGCGTAGAGGTCGTCGGCTTGCGGCAGGTCGTAATAGAGGTCGTAGCTCCCGCCCCGGTAGAAAGGCCCGAAAACGTTGGCGCCGTACCAGGCCGCAGCGTGTTGCTCTTCGGCGCCGGGTTGGGCGTTGAGGTATTCCGCCGCCTCGGCCAGGCCCTCGCCCCAGCCGACAAGCATCACTCGGCGGGCCGCGGCCAGCCCACCCAGGAGCGGATTGTAGGCGGTAAGGTAGGATGGGCCGCTGGCGAGGGCAGGCCACAGCTGAGCCGCGATCAATACCAGGGCCAGCGCCCCCCAGGCCCAGGCCGGGCCGCCGCCCCGGCGTCCGCGCCGGAGGGCCGGCAGCCGCACGGCGAGCCAGCGACCTGTGCTGATCCAGCCCCATGCGGCCAGCAGATCCAGGATGGGAAAGACCGGGAGCACGTACCGGTCAAACTTCTTGTCGCCGGTGCTGAGCACCGCTGCGTACCAGAGCGCAAAGAGCCAGAGCGCCCCGGCCCTGCGCCCGGCTCCTCCGGGGTGTCCCCTTCGCTCGCTGCGGGCCAGTGTGAAGGGCAGCGCCAGCAGCAATCCGGCCAGGATCACCGGCATGGCGCGCCAGAGCACCACAGTGGGGTAGAAAAGAAGGCCGGGCTCGGTTGCGGCCCGGCCCAACCAGTAATTGCCCAGCTCGTGCCCCGTCTCGCCGTAGGCGCTCATCATGCGGAACACGCCGGCCGCCGTGGCCAGCGGCGCGACCCACAGGGCCGGCCAAAGCAGCAAGAGGATGGCGAGGGCGGGCAGGCCGGTCCATAGCAGGTCGAGGCCAATGGCGGCTGCCGGGCGGCGGGCCCGCCAGCCTTGCCAAAGGAGCCAGCTCAGCATTAGCGGCCCGAGCACGAGGGCGGGCGACTTGGTCAGGATGCCAAACCCGGCTGCGGCGCCGCTCAGGGCCAGGTAGCGCCGCTGGCCGCTGCGTGTGGCCACGAGCAGGGAAAGCCAGGCAATACTCAAGCTGGTGGCCAGCAGCGCATCGAGATGGAGCACTTTGCTGTGCGCGGCCAGGAATGGGTCGCAAATCATGAAGGCGGCGGCCAGCAGCGCCACCCGCGTGTCGAACAGGCGCCGCGCGAGCCAGAAGAGCAGCACGATGCCCAGCGAGCAGGCCAGGGCCACAGGCAGCCGCAACCAGGGCAGGGTATCGAGCCGGTTGGGGTTGGAGGCCAGCGCTGCCTGCAGGTCGGACAGGTGCGCCATACCCGCAGGACGGGCGAACGTCCACTGAAGCAACAGCCCGGTCGCGCCGGCCCAGGTTGTGCTGACGCCGGGATGGGAGGTCGTGGTGGTGGCTGCCCAGTCGTGGCGCTCGAGCGCGTCCATGAACTGGAGCGTGCGGTTGCTCCACAGGCGTTCGTCAGGAGTCAGGTAGCTGTCCAGGCCCGGCAGGCGCAGGATCAAGGCGGCGAGAAAAAGAACCAGAAGCAGCACCGGCATGCTCGCGCGGCGCACCGGCGTGACCGGCCGTGCCCCTTGCGCTTCGCCGGGTGTCGTTATCGGCTCCCTTGACAGCATGGCCGCATCTTAGCATCGCAGAGACGTCAGGGCAAACCGGCTGCATTGCCTCGCCTCTGGAAGCGCCTGGCTCCTCCGCTGGGCCTTCCCTTTCTCGTGTGGCCGGGGGCCAGCTTCAGGCGGGCGCGGCCGGACTGGCACGCTCGATGTTCTTCTCGAGCAACAGCGCGGCAGGCTGTCAACGTTATAGCGCGGCCGCCCCCGCGGCCGCCCGCCGCGTTGACACGACCCCTGCCTTGTGCTATCATCTGCCCATCCTGAGCAGGCCTACGAGCTGAGATGGTTCTGAAGTTTCCGATAACACGCGCGCACTTGAATTAGAACTCACCAGGGACACGGGGAGCTTATCTCCGTGTCTCGTTTTTTGCATGGCGTGAGGAGGGTCGTGACAGCATACATCTTCGTGACGGGCGGGGTGGTCAGCGGGCTGGGCAAGGGGGTTACCGCAGCTTCGATCGGTCGTCTGCTTAAGAGCCGCGGCGTGCGGGTCTCGCTGCAGAAACTCGACCCCTATCTCAACCTCGATCCCGGCACCATGTCGCCCTATCAGCACGGCGAGGTGTTCGTCACCGATGACGGCGCCGAGACGGACCTGGACCTGGGACACTACGAACGATTTGTGGACGAGAACCTGGGCCAGCCCAACAACATCACCACCGGCCAGATCTACAGCCAGGTTCTCGGCCGGGAGCGGCGCGGCGACTACCTGGGAGGCACGATCCAGGTCATCCCCCACGTGACGAACGAGATCAAGCGCCGGATTCTCGAAGCCGGCCGGCACAATAACGCTGACATTGTGATCGTGGAGGTCGGCGGAACCGTCGGCGATATCGAAGGGCTGCCGTTTTTGGAGGCCATCCGGCAGATGCGCAAGGACCTGGGGCGAAACCAGACCTTTTACATCCATCTGACCCTGCTCCCCTGGATCTCCGCCAGCAACGAGCTGAAGACCAAGCCGACCCAACACAGTGTCCGCGAGCTGCGCGGCATCGGCATCCAGCCCGACATGATTGTGGTGCGCTCGGACCTGCCGGTCAGCGAGAGTGTGCGCGAGAAGATCGCCCTCTTCACCGACGTAGAGGCCCGCGCGGTCGTCCCTGCCTATACTGCAAGCACTATCTACGAAGTGCCGTTGATGTTGGAGCAGGCAGGAGTTGCGGAGTTCATCGGCGAGCGGCTGGGGCTGGCGATGGCGCAGCCCGACCTGGCCGAGTGGCGCGCGCTGGTCGAGCAGATACACAAGACCAAGCCCGTATTGCGTGTCGCCCTGGTCGGCAAATACGTCGAGCTTGAAGACGCCTATATGAGCGTGCGCGAGTCGCTGCGCCACGCAGCCTGGTGCCTCGACCACGATGTGCAGATCGATTGGATTCACTCCGAGTCCCTGGAGCGGCAGGGCGGCACGGACCAACTGGCCGGGGCGAAGGGCATCGTGGTGCCCGGCGGCTTCGGCGAGCGGGGCATCGAGGGCAAGATCGCCGCCGCGCGCTTCGCCCGCGAAAACCGCATCCCCTACCTGGGGCTATGCCTCGGGATGCAGGTAATGTGCATCGAGTTCGCCCGCAACGTCCTCGGCCTGGCCGATGCGAACAGCACGGAGTTCAACCCGAAGACCGCCAACCCGGTTATCAGCCTGATGCCGGACCAGCAGGGGGTTGAGGACATGGGCGGCACCATGCGATTGGGGCTCTGGCCGTGCGCGCTGCAGGAGGGCACGCTGGCGGCCTGCGCCTACGCGCCCGAGGGAATGGTCCGGGAGCGACACCGCCACCGCTGGGAGTTCAGCAACCGCTACCGCGCGGCCTCTGCAGCGGAGGGCATGGTGTTCAGCGGCCTGTCGCCGGACGGCCGCTTGGTGGAAATCGCCGAGCTGGCTACGGAGCTCAACCCCTGGATGTTGGGCACGCAGTTCCACCCGGAATTTCGCTCCCGGCCCAACCGCCCGCACCCGTTATTCCGAGATTTTCTGAAGGCTGCGATATAGTTCCGGGGAAGCCATCCCTGATCTAAGACGATAGGGGGTACACGAGATGTCTGGACATTCGAAATGGGCCACGATCAAGCGCAAGAAGGGAGCGGCCGATGCCAAGCGCGGCCAGGTCTTCACCAAATTCGCTCGTGAGCTCCAACTGGCGGCCCGCGAAGGCGGCGATCCGAACTTCAACTTCCGGCTGAGGCTGATAATCGACAAGGCCAAAGCGGAGAACATGCCCAAGGACAATATCGAGCGCGCGATCCGGCGAGGCGCCGGACTGGATTCGGAGGGCGGGCAGCTCGAAGAGGTCACATACGAGGGATACGGCCCGCACGGCGTGGCCATCTACACGCAAACGGTGACCGACAACAAGAACCGCACCGTCTCCGAAATCCGCCGCGCACTGACGCGCGGGGGCGGCAGCCTCGGCGAATCGGGCAGTGTTGGCTGGCTTTTCGAGCAGCAGGGTTACATCGTCGTCTTGTTGGAAGCCCGCGACAGGGACAAGATTTTCGAGCTGGCGCTCGACTCGGGGGCCGAAGACGTGCAGTACGGCGAAGAGTCGGCAGAGGTGTACACCCAGACTGGCGACCTGCAGACCGTGCGCCAGGCGTTCGTGGATGCACACTACAAGCTCGAGAACGCTGAGCTGACCATGATTCCCAAGACCTCCGTTTCCTTGAGCCCAGCGGACACTTTGCAGGTCATGCACCTGATTGAATCGTTGGAAGAGCTGGACGACGTGGCCAAGGTGTATTCAAACCTGGAAATCTCCGACGAAGCGTTGGCCGAGATGGAAGCCTAGCAGTGCTCATCCTCGGCATCGACCCAGGCACGGCCACCACCGGCTTCGCGCTCGTGGACGAAGATGCCGAGGGAGAGGCCAGGCTGGTGCGCTACGGAGTGTTTCTGACCCAGGCCGGTACGCCGATGCCCGAGCGGCTGCGGGCCATCCATCACGACGTCAGCGAGCTGATTCGCGAAGGGACGCCCGAGGCCGTTGCCGTGGAGGAGTTATTCTTCAGCCGCAACGTCAGCACCGCGCTGACTGTCGGCCAGGCGCGTGGCGTCGTGCTGCTGGCGGCCGCGCAGGCCGGGCTTCCGGTCTATGAGTACAAGCCGGCCGAAGTCAAGCAAGCCCTGGTAGGTTACGGCGGAGCAGGCAAGGCGCAGGTTCAGGAGATGCTGCGGATGATGCTGGGGCTGGCCGAGATCCCGCGTCCTGACGACGCAGCGGATGCCATTGCCGTCGCCATCTGCCACCTGCACAGCCGGCGCCTGAGGCGGTTGATGGAATCGTGAGAGGCCCACATGATCGCCAGCGTTGAAGGCCGCATCGCGGCCCGGTCTCATGATGCGCTCGTGGTCGTTGTCGGCGGCATCGGCATGCGCGTCCTCTGCACCCAGCCTACACTGGCCTCGGCGCGGCTCGGAGAGCCGGTCCTGCTCTACACCCATCTGATCGTGCGCGAGGGTGAGCTGGCGCTGGCGGGTTTTGCCTCCGAAGAGGAGCTAGCTCTCTTCGAGAACCTGCTGAGCGTGTCCGGCGTTGGCCCGCGGCTCGGACTCGCAGTGCTCTCCACGATGGCGCCCGACTCAGTGCGCCTGGCGATCGGGCAGGAACATCCTGAGCTGCTGGCACGGGTGCCCGGCATCGGCAAGAAAACCGCGCAGAAGATCGTGCTCGAGCTGCGTGACAAGGTGGGCACTGCGACAGTGCCCGAGGGGCTGGCTGCCCTGACGGAGGCCGATGCCGCCGTGATCGATGCATTGACGGCGCTCGGCTACAGCATCGTCGAGGCGCACCACGCCGTGCAGGGCCTGCCGCGCGATCTCACCGATGTCGAGGAGCGGCTGCGCCGCGCGCTGACATCGTTCGGGAGCTAGCCGGCGTTCTCCATCCGAGTCTTGCGGCGGCCTTCGCCGCTCGGCGCAACGCGCACAGTGTAGCTTCTCCCGCCGAATGAGAGCAGGGCTTGCTTTGACAAAACGCTCTCATTGTACTAAGATCGTCCGAGTCGTGGCCGGCCGGCCGCGCAATTGACAATCGAACATTACTGGACACTCATCCAGAGGGGGGGAGGGAACGGCCCGATGAACCCCCGGCAACCACCTGGAGCCCCGGAGACCGGTTGCGTGCGAACTGCGGAACGAGCCCTACGATTGTAGCCGGCGTAGCCGGCTAAGCGGACAAGGTAGAAGGGATCTCGCTCGGCTCTGAGCTTCGCACCAGGTAGGTGCCAATTCCGTCAACCGCGCGTGGCGCGGTTGGAAGATGAGGGGTAGGCTTGACCGGTTTCGCAATGCCCTCCTCATGGAGGGCTTTTAGTTTAAGCGACGTATGCCGCTCGCTGTCCTTTGCCGAGACCGGATCGCCTCTTCGGAGATACGCTTTATGACACGGACCATCTGGTGGGAGGACGAACAGGTCAAGATGATCGACCAACGCCTCCTGCCCGGCACGCTGGAGATTGCCGCCTATCGGACCTACGAAGGAATCGCCGCCGCGATCGCCGACATGGTAGTTCGCGGCGCCCCGGCCATCGGGGCAGCAGGCGGTTTCGGCATGGCGTTGGCGGCCCAGCAAAGCCCCTCCCTTGACGTCACGGGCCTGCTGAGTGATCTGGAGCGTGCCCGCAAGGTGCTCGACGCGGCCCGGCCTACGGCGGTAAACCTGAGTTGGGCGACCGGCCGCATGATGGCATGCGCTCATAGCGGGGCGCCGGAGCCGGCGAATGCGGTGCGCGCCCGCCTGCTCGTCGAGGCGCAGCGCATCGCCGATGAAGACGTCGAGATCAACCGCCGCATGGGCGCCTTCGGCGCCGCGATCGTGCCCCAGCAAGCGAACATCCTGACCCACTGCAACGCGGGCTCACTGGCCACGGTCGACTACGGGACGACGCTCGGGGTAGTTCGAGCGGCGGTCGAGGGAGGCAAGCAGATCCACGTTTGGGTCGACGAGACGCGCCCGCGTCTGCAGGGCGCCCGGCTGACCGCCTGGGAGCTGATGCGCGATGGCATCCCGATGACCCTCATCGCCGACAACGCATCCGGAATGCTGATGCGCGCCGGCAAAGTCCAACTGGTGCTGGTCGGCGCCGACCGGGTTGCGGCCAATGGCGACACGGCGAACAAGATCGGTTCCTACAACCTGGCGGTCCTGGCCCGGGAGCACGGGATTCCCTGTTACTCGGTGGTGCCTGCCTCGACGATCGACCTGTCGCTGCCGCACGGCGACCTGATTCCCATAGAGGAGCGCGCGGCGGAGGAAGTGACACACATCGGCAGCGAGCGCATCGCCCCTGAGGATGTGCCCGTCTACAACCCGGCTTTCGACGTCACCCCGCAGCGGTTCCTTTCGGGCATCGTCACCGACGAGGGCATCTGCTATCCGCCCTTCGAGCTCAGCTTGCGGCGAGCAGTGGAGGCTGCAGCCCGGCGGCGGGATGAGGCGGGAGACCGGTGATGAGGCGAGGCCCGCGCGGAGGCAGCCTGATCCTGGGACTCGCGAGTTGAGTCTGCGCCTGGCGTTTCTTGACGTGGATGGCACACTTACCGGGGAGCGGGACCCGTATGTGTACCTGCACCGTCATTTGGGCACCGAAGCGGAGGGGTTAGCCATCTTGAACGCCTACCTGGCGGGCGAATTCAATTACGATACCTTCGCGCAGCGCGATGCGGCGCTTTGGAAGGGCCAGCCGGTGGAAAGGATCGACGCACTGCTGGCTGCCATTCCGGACGTGCCCCTTGCGTGGGCTTTCGCCAAGAGCCTGCAGGCAGCGGGCGTGGTACTGATCCTGGTCAGCAGCGGGTTGGACCATCACGTGCGCCGCGTGGCGGACCGGATCGGCGCAGTTGAGTGGATGGCCAACGGGCTGATCGAATCGGGTGGCTATCTGACCGGTGAGGCGCGGGTGAATGTCGCCTGGGATGGCAAAGGTGCGATCGTGAGTGCGGTGATGGCTCGCTATGGGGTCCATCGAGACGAGTGCCTGGCGCTGGGCGACGGGCGGGGCGACATGCCGATGTTTGCAGCGGTGGGCCACGCCGTTGCCGTTAATCCGAGCGACGAGAACGTCCGGGGTGTCGCCGGCGCCGTGCTGGGTGAGGACGACGTGTTGCAGTGGTTGGCCGCCAGAGGGGCCGCGCCGGGGATGAGGGCAGATTGAGCGAGCAGCACGAACCTTGGCTGAACCGGATCATTTGCGGCGATGCCCGCCAAATGAACGTTGTGCCCGATGGCGTGATCACCCTGGTTGTAACCTCGCCGCCGTACAACGTGGCCAAGGGCTATTTGGATCACAACGACCGGCTGGATCTCGAAGAGTACCTGGCCCTTCTGGATGGGGTCTGGCGCGAGTGCTACCGGGTGCTTGTGCCGGGCGGGCGGCTCTGCGTCAACGTGGCCAACACCGACCGCAAGCCCTATCTCTCATTGGTGAGCCTAATCGACGAGCGGCTGCGAACCGGCGGGCCGACCTGGCTGCACCGCGGCCATATCATCTGGGACAAGGGAGCCAGCGCCGGCGTCAGCACGGCCTGGGGCAGCTTTGGGCGATCGTCGAATCCGACTTTGCGGGATGTGCACGAGTACATCACAGTCTGGAGCAAGGATCAATTGGCGCTGGAGGGCGGCGGGCCGAGCGGCATCAGCAGCAACGCATTCGTCGCCTGGACCCGAAGTGTTTGGCGGCCCGAGGAACTGCTGGCAGACCTGCAGCGCAAGATCGGCGACAAGCTGGCGGACGCCCGCAAGCGCGGCAAGGATGATGCCTGGATTGCCGAGTCGATCGCCCGGGCGGTTTGGGCGCAGACGACGGAACCGGGCCCGACCGTCTGGGAGATCACGACCCAGACGGGGGTCGATCACCCGGCGCCTTTCCCGGTCGAGCTGCCGAGACGGTTGATCGAGCTGTACACCGAGCCCGGCGACGTAGTCCTCGATCCGTTTATGGGTTCCGGCTCGACGGCCATCGCAGCGGTGCTCGCAGGACGGAGCTATGGCGGCTATGAGCTGTCGGCCGAGTACTGCGGAGTAGCAGAACGGCGCCTTTCCGAGCTCGCCCGGCAGCCGCTGCTTGCCGGACTGGAGGACTGAAGCTTGGTTCTGCCCCGTCTCTCCGTGGTGACTATCCACGAAGAAGAGGTCAAATGTCCGTCATCGTAACCGGTTCAATCGCCACCGACTACCTGATGCGTTATCCCGGGCTGTTTCGGGAGCACATCCTCATGGACCAGGGCAAGCTGAGCGTGAGCTTCCTGGTCGAAGACAAGCAGATGAGCCGCGGCGGCATCGGGCCCAACATCGCCTACAGCCTGGCTCTGCTGGGCCTGCGCCCGCGGCTGATGGGCAGCGCCGGCTGTGACTTCGGAGATTACCGCGCCTGGCTCGATGCCAAGGGGGTGGACACCTCACTCGTGCGGACATACGACGACGAATTTACCGCTACCTACACCGTCATCACCGACCTCGAACAGAACCAGATCGCCGGCTTCCACGCGGGCGCCATGAGCCGCGCCCGCGAGTTGAGCTTTCGTGGCCTGGACCGAAGCGGCATCGAGCTGGTCATCATTTCGCCCAACGATCCCCTCGCGATGCAGAAGTATGCCGCGGAGTGCCAGGAGCTGGCCATCCGCTTCATTTTCGATCCGAGCCAGCAATTGGCGCGCATGGACGGCGCAGAGGTGCTGGCAGGGATGCACTGCGCGCTGGCCCTGACTGTCAATGACTATGAGCTGGAGTTGGTCAAGCTGAAGACAGGGCTTGACGAGGCAGGCATCCTCCATCGTGTGCGCCTGCTCGTCGTCACCCGCGGCGCCGATGGCGCCAGCCTGATCGCGAGCGACCGGCGGGTAGACGTGCCGGCGGCCCCGCCAAAGGCGGTCGTGGACCCGACCGGGGGCGGCGATGCTTTTCGAGCGGGACTGATGGTCGGGCTGGTACGCGGCTACTCGTGGGAGGTTACAGGACGCCTCGGCGCGCTGGCAGCCACCTATTGTCTGGAGCACGTGGGCACGATGAACCACTGCTATACCCTGCCCGAATTCGTCGCCCGCTACCGGGAGAACTTCGGCGACGCACCGGAGCTCGACGACTTGTTGCGAAAGGGCTAGATCAACCCATAGGAGGACCGTGTTCGTGAGTAAGAACTTCGAAATCAAAGACATCCGTCTGGCCGAGAAGGGCCGCTTCCGCATGCAGTGGGCGGCGCGCGAAATGCCCGTTCTCGACCTGATCGAGCGACGCTTCGCCGAGGAGCGACCCCTATCGGGCTTGCGCCTCGCCGCCTGTCTCCACGTGACCAGCGAGACGGCCAACCTGATGCGCGTGCTGCAGGCCGGCGGCGCGGATGTAGTGTTGACGGCTTCAAACCCGCTCTCCACCCAGGACGACATCGCGGCGACGCTGGTCGAGCACTACGAGATGCCGGTATACGCGATCAAGGGTGAGGACAACGCGACCTACTACAGCCACATCAAGGCAGCCCTGGACTTCAAGCCGCACATCACGATGGACGATGGCGCCGACCTGGTCGGAACGCTGCACAAGGAGCGCCGCGAGCTGTTGGATGGCATCATCGGCGGCACCGAGGAGACCACGACCGGCGTGATCCGCCTGCGGGCGATGGCCCATGACGGCGAGCTCCGGTTCCCGGTGATGGCCGTTAACGATGCCCTGACGAAGCACCTGTTCGACAACCGCTACGGAACAGGACAGAGCACGCTCGACGGCGTGATCCGCGCCACAAACGTGCTGATCGCAGGCAAGATCTTCGTGGTGGGCGGGTACGGCTGGTGCAGCCGCGGGATCTCGATGCGGGCCAAGGGGTTCGGGGCCAACGTGATCGTGACTGAGATCGACCCGATGAAGGCCCTGGAAGCTGTTATGGACGGTTTCCGGGTCATGCCGATGGCAGAAGCCGCGCCGCAGGGCGATATCTTCATCACCTCCACCGGCGACATCAACGTCCTCGACAAGCATCACTTTGAGACGATGAAGAGCGGGGCGATCATGGCCAACTCCGGCCACTTCAATGTCGAGATCAATATCCCCGAGCTGGAGAAGATGGCCGTCGAGGTGCGCCGGGTGCGGGAGTTCCTGGACGAGTACATCCTGGCCGACGGCCGCCGCCTCTACCTGGCGGGCGAAGGCCGGTTGGTCAACCTGGCGGCCGCCGAGGGACACCCCAGCGCCGTCATGGACATGAGCTTCGCCAACCAGGCCCTGGCCGCCGAATACATGATCAAGAACCACGCATCGCTGCAGCCCACCGTCTACAGCGTGCCGGAGTCGATCGACAACGAAATTGCCCGCCTCAAGTTGGCTGCAATGGGCGTCGCCATCGACGTGCTATCTCCTCAACAGGAGGCATACTTGAATGAATGGCGCATGGGGACATAGCGAGCACGAAGCCATATCTCACTCACAGCCCATGGATCAGGAGGGTGCAGGATCATGACAACCACATTTGCGAGCTCCCCGAAGTACTATTTCACTTCGGAATCGGTGACGGAAGGTCACCCCGACAAGATGTGTGACCAGATTTCCGATGCTGTGCTGGACGCCATCATCAAGGACGACCCGGACGCCCGCGTGGCGTGCGAAGTCTCCACCACGACCGGCCTGGTTCTGGTGATGGGTGAGATCACCACCAGCACGTACGTGGACATCGGCAACCTGGTGCGCGACGTCGTGCGCGACATCGGCTACACGCGCGCCAAGTACGGCTTCGACGCCGACACCTGCGGCGTCATCGTCAGCCTCAAGGAGCAGAGCGCCGACATCGCCCTCGGCGTGGACAAGGCACTCGAGGCCAAACAGGGTGAGATGACCGAAGGCCAGATCGAGGCTATCGGCGCCGGCGACCAGGGTATGATGATCGGCTTCGCTTGTGACGAAACCGAGAGCTACATGCCGCTGTCGATCGATCTGGCCCACAAGCTGTGCAAGCGCCTATCGCACGTGCGCAAGGATGGCACGCTGCCCTACCTGCGGCCCGACGGCAAGAGCCAGGTGACCGTAGAGTACCACCACGGCAAACCCGTGCGCGTCGACACCATCGTGATCTCCACCCAGCACAGCCCTGACGTCGAACACAGCAAGATCGAGGCAGACCTGTATGAGCGGGTGATCAAGTACGTGGTGCCCAACGGCTACCTGGACAAGGACACCAAGATCTATGTCAACCCTACCGGCCGGTTTGTGACCGGTGGTCCTATGGGCGACTCGGGCCTGACCGGGCGCAAAATCATTGTGGACACCTACGGTGGCGTGGCGCGGCATGGCGGCGGGGCGTTCTCGGGCAAGGACCCCACGAAGGTCGACCGGTCCGCAGCCTACATGATGCGCTATGTGGCCAAGAACCTGGTGGCTGCGGGCGTCGCCGAGCGGATGGAAATCCAGGTCAGCTACGCCATCGGCGTCGCGCGCCCGCTCAGCATCGCTGTGGAGACGTTCGGGACCGGTAAGATCAGCGACGAACGCATTGTCGAGCTGATCAAGAGCAACTTCGACCTGAGGCCGGCGGCGATCATCCGCGACCTGGATCTGCGCCGGCCGATCTACCGGGCGACGGCGGCGTACGGCCACTTCGGGCGCACCGACATCGACGCGCCCTGGGAGAAGCTCGACAAGGTGGCGACGCTGAAGAAGGCGGCCGGGCTCTCTTAGGGCTCTACGCCCGCCCCGTAGTGGCGATATGGTCGCAGGGAGTGGGCGAGTTGACCTCGCCAGCTCCCTGCGACGCCGCTCACAGCTGATATCTCGGCCTGAGCGGGTTCCGTGATCTGCCCGTGATTCGGAACGGTATCCTCGGATGGGCTGCGTGCGCCCGCCGTCCGGCCTCGAGTTGCGCGCCTGTGCACGAAATCCGCCTATGTTTTGCCCTCGATGTCATCCTGCGATATAATCCTCCTTACGGTTCGCATCACGTCGCATGAGGCTACCTTGCGGGCACTGATCACCGGGATCTCGGGTTTCGTCGGCAGCCATCTCGCCGAGTATCTGCTGGCTCAAACCGATTGGCAGATCGCGGGCACGGTCTACGGGCGGCTCGACAATATCGCTCACCTACGCGATCGCCTGGCGCTGTATCCCGCAGAGCTCTCCCGGCTGGAGGTTGTGCGGTTCATCGTCGACGAGACGCGCCCCGACTTTGTCTTTCACCTGGCGGC
>Ga0315273_10002324_pt1 | contig 22388 bp, 42 predicted proteins | sample YL17G02_0_MG_FD_205753 | JGI IMG/M metagenome (GOLD analysis project Ga0315273, IMG submission 205753) | Sediment microbial communities from Yellowstone Lake, YNP, Wyoming, USA - YL17G02_0 | ecosystem: Environmental > Aquatic > Freshwater > Lake > Sediment | place: USA: Wyoming | collected...
CGCAACCCTGCGCTCGTGGACAACTACGAAGATGTCTTCGGCAAAGAACGAGCATCCAACGACATCACGCTGGTCGAGGGCAACAACGGGGCATGGGCATCGCTGCGTTCGTGGGCCAAGGTGAGCGGGCTGACGGAGTATTCGGAGCGTGTCGGGTTCACCATCTATCCCGAGGATCTGAGCGTGCGTGTTGGCAGCGGAGTGGGCAAGAGCTATGAAGTTTTCTGCCAGATGCTCGACAAGCTGGCCAGCATGGAGGAGATCGTGAAGGCTCCGGACAAGGCCAAGGTACCGGACAAGATGGCCGAACAGTTCGCGCTGTCCACGATGCTCGCGCTCACCGTCAAGGCCGACACGTTCAAGCCGATCAGCATCTATCAGAATCGGTACCCGCCCGAGTTGCAGACGGTGTTCTTCAAGATCATGAACGACAGGCTGACCAAGCAGGGCGGGCCTGACGCGACATCGATCCGGGGCACGACGGAGTACAAGAAGTGGATCACGTCGCAGCACATCACAAAGCTGCTGTTGGGTGCGACACAATCATGAACAAACTCGGCGAAGTGGAATTGCGTATGGTGCTGGAGAAGCATCGTGCGCGAGGGACCACACGTGTCGATGTGCAGCATGCGCTATGGCAGGCTGAGAAGTGCGTGTTGGTGACGGCTGGGTTCATTCGCATGATCGAGGGTGACAAGCTGCTCGTGAAGGAAGAGGATCGGGGCAAGCTGATGGCGTTGTTCCGGATGGCCAATGAAGCACTACCGGAGATCGTGCGATGACCGTTGCTGTTCGCCGGGGCACCGGGCCGAAGGCGCGGCTCACTGCATTTCTCGCAGCGTACGACGCGTACCAGAAACGTGTCGCCTATTTCGACGGCGATCTGGACAGCGCTTCGTATGAAGAACTGTGCGAGTTGCAGGTGTTGGAAGACGCAATGCAGGCAGCCCGCAAGGGCATCACAACCAACCTTGGATTGGGAGACTAAGATGCGGTATATCGTAACGTGGCAGATCGATATCGAAGCAGGCTCACCACGGCAGGCTGCGCAGCAAGCGCTCGATATCCAGAGGGACTCGGAGTCTACGGCAACATACTTCGAGGTGAGGAAATTCAACACGCAGACGGTGACGGCTGTGGATCTGTTGAAGAAGGGAAAGGCGACCTAGTAGTGCGCGCGGGTATGTTTACAACGTAGCATTGTAAATTTCATAGGAGATCCAAATGTCTGATCTGTTGATGTACACGCTCTATGCGCCGACGTGGACAGCACGCAAGCTGGACAAGAAGGCCACCAAGCAGGTGAAGGAAAGCAACGGCGTCAAGGATGGCGTCAACGCGGGCAACTTCAACAAGCTGATCCTGCCCGACTGCGCCGAGTTGACGACGATCCAGTCGTACATCGGCACCACACGCAACGAGTTCTATCTGCGTTCGGCTGCGTGGGGCGAGCAACGGGGTATCCGTGTCGGCAAGGCTGAGAACCACATGGACACGATGTCGTGGTTCGGTGATCGCAAGGCCGGGCTGGAACCGTTGCTCGATGCTCTCGGAGCGGTGTACCCATCGAAGATCGCACAGGCCGAGTACGACATGCACGGGCTGTTCGATATCGCCGACTATCCTTCGTGGGATGTGGTGCGGGCTAAGTTCTCGCTCGATCTATTCCCGCAACCATTGCCCAATGCCGAGGATATTCGCACCATGCAAGATATCCCTGCGGATCAGCGCGCGGCCATCGAAGCGGACATGGAGCAGCGAACCAATGCTGCGTTCGCTGGTGCGGTAGCCGAGGCATTCACGATGTTGATGGAGCCTATCGCCCACATGGCGAAGCAACTGCGCGCGTACACGGCAGGGGATGCGAAGCGGCTGCACGAGTCGCTGCACGAGAACATCCGCATGATGGCAGCGGCGGCGCGCAGGTTGAACCTGACCAACGATCCGGACATTGAGGAGATGGCGGTGCACGCAGAGGAGTTGGTGGCGGGCGTCACGAAGGCCGATCTGAAAGACAACGATCTCTTCCGTGCGAGCAAGGCGAAGGAAGCCGAGGCGTTGGCAGCGCGCATTGCGAAGTTCCTGCCATGAGGCAGAAGCACAAGAACACGCGCATCCGGCTGCAGCGCATCATGAACGAGCATCTATTGAGTGGCATGTCGCAAGCGATGGCGTTGGAGATGACGTTGCAGAGTACCAACGTCCCGAAGAAGCATCGGCGCGCGATTACCATGTCTGCAATGGCGCGGGGGAAATTCAAATGAGAAAAGGACAGCACGTACGTCCTACCCCGCTAGGTCTGGTGCACTATCGGGAGAACATGAAGCTGGACGCCAAGTATCCCGGTAGGGTGCATCTGCGGGCCATACACGAGGGCAGCGTTGCCCTCGTGTTACGGTGTATGCCATACAGAAAAAAGAATTCGTGGGCGCTACTGATGTTGCTCGATGAGTCGTTCCACGTATGGAGGGCACGGAGGAAATTTTGGGAGGTGATCGAGGAGGATGCGCAATGAGAGGCGATCTGATTGTGTTGCTCGATGAGAAGAGGCTAGTGGAATTCAACGAGCTAATCATTCAAGGAGAATCGCAGTTCAGCGCGACACTTATTGTGATGGTGCGCTCTATCAAAGAGGAGACAAATGAACGGGCAGTCCAGAAATTCTTTGAAGAGGGCGCGGCGTCGTGCACAGGAATTGCGCCGAGTGGAGAAGGGAAAGCGGCAGGACTTTGTACTCGTGCGTTGCGCCGAATTGATGCTTGGCGGCATGCCCGCAAAGGCAGCAAGACAGGCAGCGCGGATGGAGTACGACCGTGAAACGAAGGAAAGGCTCTGGCCTGAGTATGCGCATTACAGAGCGAAGCTTGCTGAACAGGGCGGTAGCAGCCAATGAAAAGATACTGCGCGGCCCTAAGCCAGCGATGGTGTTGGATGCCGAATCGTTTCGGGCGTACATCGTGCTTCACACTGCGCGCGTTCTCATGTACAAAGCCGAGGTAGAAGCCTATGCGTTCCAAGCGCAGCAAGCGATGGCACCGTGACAAGCTGGTGCGCAAGCACGAGCAGATACTATCGCCAAAAGACAATAAGTTACTGGCTTCCTTCTATGGCACGCTGCCACCGGGAGCGCTGCAACGCATGCAGAAGGAACTACAGAAGCATCTTGACCCGATCACACTGAAAATTTTTTCTGGAGCATATTCAAATGGCAAAGATGGCAATAGTTCGGGGCATGAAAGGGGTGACAGCAAAGATGCAGGAGTGGGTACTGGAGAGGGAGAAAGCGCATCGAGAACAGTTAGCTTTGAACGCGCGCTTCCATCTGGAAAGCTGCGAGGATAAGGTGAATGAAGCACGCAGCAAACTCGCAGCGCATCGCATCAAGTACCGGCTATGAAGAGCCAACAGGCGTGGTTGGATACGCTGACTGAAGCACAGCGCATCATCTATCACGAGCAATTGTTGGCCGGGCGCATCACGTCAACGATGTTGCAGCAAGGGCGATGGGAGGAGATACGTGTGTCCATCATTCAAGAGGAAGCGTATCGGCGGTACGGGGAAGCGTATCGGCGGTACGGTTTGTTGGGGCGGACCTAGTAGTCGGGCATGGTTTACAACGTCACATTGTAAAACTCAATAGGAGAACAGCGATGAGCACGATTATCCGTGGCATGAAGTGCAAGGTATTCACAGGGGCGTCCGAGACCGCAGTGCGCATGATGCTGCACCATCCGTGGATGATGGTGCTGTACTACAGCATGGCGATCTTCGAGTACGACGGCATTCCCACGCTGGCCACCAACGGCGTGTCGATGTGGGTCAACCCCGCATTTTGGGCGCAGCTTAGTCGCAATCAGAAGGTGACTGCGATGGCGCACGAGATCGGACACAAGATGCTGTTGCACACGGCGCGCGTTGGGTCACGCGACATGCGGATCTGGAACATTGCAGGCGATCACGTCATCAACCTGATGCTCACCGAATCAGGGTTCGAGCCGCTGCATAAGATGACCATCGACGGTCGGCCGTGGATGTGGTTCTGCGACAAGAAATTCACAGGCATGACAACGGAAGCCGTGTATGAAATTCTGCGGCAGGAATATCAGGACAAAGAGACAGAAGAGGGTGAAGGCGAGGGTGAAGGTGGTGGCGATAGCGAAGGCGACGGTGATGGTACGGGCAGCAGCACCGGCAAGGGTAAGGGCAAGGGACGCACGGCAGGCGAGATCGCCGAGAAGGATCTAGGGGCAAGCGCGGACGTGTTGGAATACGGCGACTCCCCCGATGGTGTCGATGGCACCGATGGCGAAGGCGAGGGCGGCGCATCGGAAACGATAGCCGAGTTCGAGCAGCGCGTGCGTAAGGAACTGAAAGAGTCCGAGCAGATGTCGAAGATGGCGGGCAACACGCCTTCGTGGTTTGATCGTGTCATTGGCTATGCGGAGAAATCCAAGGTCAAGTGGTACGAGATCCTCGAAGAGCAACTGACCACGCTGCGCCGGGCCGACTACGCGTGGTACCGTTGGAATCGTCGCGGTCTCATCATGACCGGGACCATCATGCCTGACATGTACGAGCCGTCGATGGGCGGGCTGGAAGTGTATGTCGATTGCTCTGGCTCTTGCTGGTCGGCACTCGATGCATTCAACCAGCACTTCAAGGCGATGGTCGAGCAGTTGAAGCCGACGTTCGTACGCGTCAAGTATTTCCAGACGTACGTGATGGACAACCTGACGCATCGATTCGAGCACGGCGAGTTCGAGGTGGAGTTGCGTCCCTCGGGTGGCGGCGGTACATCGTTCGCGTGGCTGAAGGATAGCGTCGAGAACGAAGAAGAGATCGCCGATGCGGTGATCGTGCTTACCGACATGTACGGAGACTTCGGGCACGCACCGGATAACGTGCCTGTGTTTTGGGTGAGCGTGAGCGACGAAGACAAAGCGCCGTTCGGGGAGGTGGTCAATGTCTAATCACGTGCCGGTTTTCTACCGTCGAGAGCGCGGGAATGAGGGCAAGTACCATCTGCACTACGCGTGGAATAACACCACACCACAACCAGAACTGTTCGTGCATAAGACGCCTATGTGCGACGTTCGCTCGTATTCCGAGGGGAGGGTAGAAAGGGAACCGATGCCCAACGTACCGATCTGCAGTAGGTGCATGCGGCGACTGATTAAGAATCACTTGGAGGGGGAGATCAATGCCTAACTATCCGCGTTGGCGATGGTACGCACCGAAGAGCGGGGTGGGCACAGCGCATGTGTGCGAGCAAAGCACAAAGGATGGGAGACTGCTGGTGAATTGCATTATCAGCGAGATCGTGTACCTATGCGGCTTGCGTGTGGACTCGTGGCAGGGCATGCATCGGGTGTACAGGCCACATCACAGATGCGAAGCGTGTCTGGTGGGGATGAATGAATCGATCCTGAAGGGGGAGGTGAATGTCTAAGATTGAGTATCTGCTGGAGTGGCCGGTAGAACTTCGACATCATCACATCGCAATCGACGGCAAGATATTGTGTGGCGGCGCGGTGGCATTTGGGCGCGGCGCGGATGCACGGTACGTTGGGGCGAAACCCTGCTGGATGGAGTTCTGCCCGACGTGCGAGCGTAAGTACGCGCAGTGGTTTCTTGAGGGCAACCTAGTAGTCAAACCATAGGAGGTGTGGATGCAACCGTTTCCGTCGTTCCATCAAGGGCAAGTCGTTTGGGTGCCACAAGGCGCGCTAGAGCAAGGTAAGGCGAGACGTGTCGCCACCGACAGCTACATTGAGTGCGAGGTAGTCGAATCGTCGGGCATAACGCACCCAAGCGTGAAGCTGAATCGCAACGATACCGAAGAAGATGTGTGGGTGTTCAAGCGCATGGTGGATACCGTGCGTCCGAAGTAATTCACTAGGAGAATGAAGATGAAAGAGAAAATGAGAAATGTGATTGTCGAGTATGTGGATAGAAAAGGCACCGCAACAAGCACCACTCGACGCATGCAGTGGGGTCCGAATGTGGGGTATTACATTTGGTGGAAGAACCGCATGGTGAAAGTGCGCGCAGATGCGCAAACGGTTGTGTGTGTTTAATTACTGACTAGGAGAACGACATGGGATGGGGTTCCAATCCGCAATTTTGCATTTCGCAACGTACGCTTGAGTACAACGAAGCTCTGCGCATTCACGACAGCCTTTACCGTGAGAAGTATGGCGAGGCGAACATCAGCCAGCAGTCGCCGAGACAGTCTAATTACGCGCTCGTGAAGAATGACGACGGGTCAATCTACTTTCGCATGTACCGCACGCGCATCATTACGTGGCGTCAGAGCGGGCGCATCGATTACGTCGAGTACAACACCGGGGTCACACGCAATGTGCAGTCCACGTTCGGCCCGCTGCGCATCTGGCGTGATTCCAGATTGCCAATGCGGCAAAAGGCCCGCTTCGGTGATTGGCACGGGAAGCACTACCCGTTCAACGATCTCACCATCGAAGCGGATGGCAAGATCTACGGATTGAAGGATCGCTTGCGGCGCGTGAAGCCGGAAGCGAAGAAGGAGCGCGCGGCGATCATCAAGCAATTCAAGACGTACGCGGTGCCCCGCATCCTGCTTGGCGAGTTCGGGCGCAAGTTCTGCGTGCGTGGACAGTTCGGTGGATACGAAGCGCGCGTGCCTAACTCGAACCAAGAGAAGACGCGCGTGTTTTTCGCGTTATCGGAGAACGCGTCCAATGCCGAGATCGATCCGTCTCTGGAGTACATGGCTGCGCTGTCGAGCAACTTCGGCCGCAGGAAGATCACGTACCCCACGCCGGAGTTGGCGTCGTTCGCTGCGATCAATGCGCTGGTGCGGCACGCACTCTGCGACAGCTACAACAACCCGTGGTATGAAGACTATACAGTCGAGTACCCGCCCGTTGCGGTGGTGGATCTATGAATGCGTGGCGAGCGGTAATGCCGCGCCTTCTGTCCAAGTACCCTGTCGATAGTCGGTGCGATGATCGTAAACGGCACGCGTTGTGCTGGAACGTGAAGATGCGCAATAGTCCTGACTTCGATAAGGTGTGGAAGAAGATGTGCACACCAGACTTCGAGTACATCAACGAGGCCGAGGCGATCACGCGCATCCCAAGCATTCCGAATCTGCGAGAAGAATGGGGGCAGGTGTCCAACGCCATGTACGAGGCAGCGCTCGAAACCATGCGTGAAACATTTCTCAGTGACGACACGATGAAGTTTGTCTCACCGGAGCGCGAGAAGAAGTGGGGCATTAGCTGCGGAGATAACGGACTCGATTGCAGGCACGCTTTCTTCGGTCGTAGCGGGGGCTGGTTGGTGCTCACGCATTTCATGGGAATGGACATCGATACGGAGATGGTGGAACTCCCTGAAGTGGGGTACGAAATGCATCTGCTAGTGGACAACTATCGGCTACCTTACCTGTACGCAATGATTGAGGAGATATCGGACATGGTGAGCCATAGAGATGAGGAGCTTGTTTACCAACTTGCATTTAACATGCGCTATAACATGTCAGAAACGGTGCCTGAATGAACTTAGGAACAGACATATTAACTGAACACGTTATGGAGCTTATAACGTCCGGTGGATGGGTGTCCCTAGCGTACAAAGGAACAGAGTCCACAATAAGAAAGCACACGTTCGTTCGTGTGGCCATAGGTAGAGAACGGGTATTCAAAGCAGTAGTGCACCTGCGAGACGAAATATCATGGGAGGTGCCGGGGAAGCTGCTGTCAGATGCCGCTAACGTGTATATGTATGAGTCTGGAGGTGAGCCTGTTTTGGTTATACCATTTCTAGTAAAGGAAACGATCAACGGTAAGTTCACAATAGTGCCACAGAAGGAAGAAGACGATGACTACCGAAACTTCAGCTTCACCTGACAGTGTTCAAGAGATACTGGACAGAGCACGACGTATAGAGACGCGCCTGATGCGGCTATGTGCTGCTATGGGTGTGGACCCTACACGGGATAAAGCACGTGTCACAACGCTACGCCTAACACCGGATCAGGTACTGGACGTAACCGGGCTAGACGTATCGTTCGGAGATATATTGGCATTCTGCCGTAAAAGTGGTATAAGAGGTTTGTGCGCAGTGCAGTGCCGGGGCGAGATCGTCGGCACCGTGCTGATTGAGGAGGTGGCTAATGCAGGCACTTAAAGAGTTGCTGTTGATGATGCGCGCGGCGCAGTGCCATCTGTCTGTCGCGTACTACCAGCAGGACATCGAGCGCAGCAAGCGTGGACTTGTCAAAGCACTTGCCGCACGGGATGCAGTGGAGACGACGCTGCGCATCCACGGACACGTACCCGTCGCCGAAGTACCTATGTTCCTACTAAAACAACCGGAGATTGAAACATGCTCACCATCGAAAAAGGCATCCCCATCCCCAGCACTAAGGAGCGTAAAGGGGAGAACGTCGAACTCTTGAGGTCGATGAAGCCGGGCGACTCGGTATTCTTCGACGCGCCGATCATCAAAAAGGCGACGCGGTTCTATCGGGTCGCGAAGAAGTTGGGCGTCGCTGTCGTCATCCGGCGCGAAGGCGCGGGCATGCGCCTGTGGTTGGTGGGGGAGAAGGGGAAGCTGATCGGCGAGAAGACGAAAACGGAATACGCGCCGAAGGCAGCGAAGACGGCGGTGAAGTTGGACGCAGTCAAAAAACAACCGAAGTTCCTTCGAAACTCCAAGGCAGCAAAGGCAGCACGCAGGGTGGCATCGCCCAAAGCCGTGGATCTCGACAAGAAGAAAGCCAAGGCGTCGCGCGATAAGCGCTATCGCGAGTCCAAGAAGGCAGCGAAGGCAGCACCCGTTGCGGCGTCCGTCGCGGCGACTGCGGCCGAGGTGCCCAATGGCTGACGCGGCCGAGCGGAACATCCTGCTCGAATCCCATGACATCATCTATGGAGATCGCGAGAAGCTCCACGGTGAGCCGGGGTTCAATCTGGAGACCATCGCCGAATTCTGGATGGTGTACTTGCGGCGCAGGCACAACGTAGCGGTTGCCCTGCTGCCGGAAGACATCTGTCAGATGATGGTGCTGCTCAAGAGTGCCCGGCTCATTGCCAACATGGACAGCCGGGACTCGTTGCGCGATCAGGCGGGCTACGCTGGATTGCAGGATCGAATCAAGACGCCGACCCTAGCGACGTTCGCGCAGGACATCATCGCGCGCCAGCAACAAGAGCCGACCTAGTAGTCGAGGGGAGCATGAAGCTCATCACACTAGACTTCGAAACGTACTATTCACCAGAGTACGGGCTGAAGAAACTCACGACCGAGGAGTACATTCGCGATCCACGCTTCGAGCCACTGCTCATGGGGTACAAGCTCGATGACGACAAGCGGCAATATTCCGTGGTGGGCAAGGGCAACATCCAAACCCTGTGCGATGCGCTCGACATCGAGAACTCGATGGTGTTGTGCCATCACGCGCACTTCGACGGTCTGATCCTGTCGCATCACTTCGGGCACAAGCCGAAGATCTGGCTCGACACGTTGTCGATGGCGCGAGCGATCCACGGCACGGAGGTGGGGGGTTCGCTGAAGAAACTGCTGGAATATTACAACGTAGGCATCACCAAGGGCACCGAGGTGGTGAACGCGTTGGGCAAACGGCTCGCCGATTTCAGCGACTCGGATCTGCAGAACTATCGTCGCTACTGCATGGACGATGTGGAGGGCACCTATCGCATCTTTCTCGAAATGATGAAGGTGTTCCCGCAGCACGAACTGAAGCACATCGATATGTTGATTCGCATGTTCACTGAGCCGCTGGTCGAACTGGATGAGGAGATGTTGCGCGAGTACGCAATGACGATTCAGGCCGAGAAGATGACCATGCTGATCGAGGCGGGCGTGCAACTCGATGAGGTGATGAGCAACGACAAGTTCGCTGACGCGCTACGCCGACTAGGCGTCGAGCCGCCCATGAAGGTCAGCCCGGCAACCGGCAAATTAGCGTACGCATTCGCCAAGACCGACCGGGAATTCTTGGAGCTACTTGAAGACGAAGACGTGCGCGTGCAGACGTTGGTATCTGCGCGGCTAGGCAACAAGACAACCATCGAGGAGACGCGCGCGTTGCGGTTGGCATCGATGGCGACTCGTGGACCCGCATGCGCCTACTATAAGTACGCAGGAGCAGAGCAGACGATGCGCGTGTCGGGTGGCGACAAGACGAACTTCCAAAATCTGAAACGCGGCGGCACTATCCGCGAGTCAATCTACGCACCGGAGGATGCATGAACTTCTTCAGTAATCTAGCCAAGGCGCGGAAACAAGCACTGGCGAACGTGAAAACCTTCGGTGTGCCGTACTACATCGTAGGAACAACGATGGGGATGGAGGTAACGCGCGAACGTCCAGAGGATAAGACGCGCATCATCGAGATCTGTATACCACCGGACCTAACATGAAAATCGTCGTCGCGGATTCGAGCAACATCGAGGCTCGACAACTCGACTGGCTCGCCTGTCAGGACAACATGCTAGACGTGTACCGCGCTGCGGATGCGGGCACTGGTCCCGATGTCTACTGCGTGACAGCGAGTGGGTTCTATGGACGTGAGATCCAAAACGTGCCGGAGCAATTTCAGGAGCGGCAACTCGGCAAGACGATCAAGCTCGCATGCGGCTATCAGATGGGCGGCGAACGGTTCATGGAGACCACGCGCATCCTGTCGGGGGGCAAGCTGGTAATTGATATAGGCACTGCGCGTGCAGGTGTTGGGTTCTATCGGGCATCGCATCCGATGGTCGTGCAGTTGTGGGACCGAGCGCAGAGCGCACTAGCGGGCCTCGCCAACGGAATTCCGGAGGGGGAGGAGAAGTACCTTGATCCACGTGGCGTGCTGAAACTGGAGAAGAATGCGATCCTGCTACCGAACGGGCTACGCATCAGGTATCCACAACTGAGCTTCGACGCGGACCAAGGCTGGTCATTCGGCGGCACGCGTGGGCGCTCGCATCTGTACGGGGGCAAGGTTGTTGAACATGTCACACAGGCACTAGCTAAGATCGTTGTGATGGATCAGCTACTGACGATCAGCAGGAAGTTCAAGATCGTAATGACTTCACATGATGAGGGTGCCTTCTGTGTGCGTGATGATGCCGCTGAAGAGTGTTTGGAGTACGCGTTGGAGGTGATGAGCAAGTCACCGAAGTGGGCACCGGACATGCCGGTGAAAGCGAAGGGCAACATTGCGGTACGTTATGGAGATGCTAAATGAGAACAGTGCAAGGTAAGACGCTGGACACGAAGCTGGCGCATTTGTTTCGTCAGGTTCGTGCTGACTACGTGGACAACCAGAGGAAAGGCAAGCACGCCAAAGACACCGGGCAACTGGCCGCACTCGACAACTTACTGGAGGATCTACATGCCACTCGTCGTGTATCTGCAAAGCGTTAAGAACCCGGAGGCCAAGTTCAAGGTGCTCAACTTCGACGCCGCTACCAAGACGGCGACGCTACAGGGCACGTACGGCCATTTCAAGATCACGCCTTTCACCAAGGAGAAGGTGCAGGGCGATGGGTACACACTGGTCAAGGTGGAAGAAGAATAGACAAGCGCAAGAATCACCGCACAGGCAAAGGCGATCAGCCTTGCGCATGCCCGGCCTACCCCTACACACATCGGCAGTTTGGTGGACGTTGCACCTTGCTCCGGTGGGTCAAGCTCTTCTTCGAGCCGACCAAAGCGGAGTGCCGGGACTGCGACAACCTGAAAGACTTTGAGTGCGAAGTGGTGAACAGCGTAGAGACAGCGTGGCACTGCCCGGCGGTACGAGACCACGTGCGCTTTCACGAGATCGTCCTGTATGGACGTGCCGCCGAGCAACGAGACAGATCGGAGAGATGATGGGGTACATGACGGACGGACTAACTTTCAACGCGTTGCGCGGTGGGAACATGGCGCGACTTCCACAGTTCAGGAACAAGCATGGCGAGCTTGCGCACAGCGAGGCGGATGGTAGCGACTGGACGCCTGCGCAGTGGCTGCAAGCGGTCGTCGGGGAGATCGGCGAGTACGCCAACTTGCGCAAGAAATACGAGCGCGGCGACATTCCCATAGAGACGTTTCTAGTAGAAGCTGCGGATGAGTTAGCAGATGTCGTAACGTACCTCGACATTCTCGCCGCGCAACTCGGTATCAATCTCGGACAGGCCACGATGGAAAAGTTCAACGTGGTGTCCGCGCGCGTTGGCAGCACTGTGCGACTGGACGCTGACGACTGGCATTACACGGACAAGCCATGAACACCCGAGATCAGGTACTCAAAGCGCTGGCCGAACTTGTCGCCTGCAAGGATCTGAAAGAGCGCGCCCACAAGATCAATCCGCAGGTGCGGTACAACTTGGGCCGGTATCGCAGGATGCTGCTGGACGAGTACGACCAGCGTAAGGGACCGGCGTGGGCGGCAGCGCGGGAAGCGTTGGAGACGGTTAGGCGGGAGGTGGAGGTGCTATGAACATGACGTGGATCTTAGGGCGTGCATCAGTAGCGGTGCCAGAAGCTCCTCGCCTGCTCTATGAGGTGGTAGGATACGAGCACATCTCTGGCACGCTGACGGTCAGGGGTCGCTTCGGGCACACGTTCACGATGGACGAGAAGTACGCCCGCAAACACTATCAACCTGTGAAGGAGAACGACGATGCCCTCGCCGAAAGGATACATACGCGACTACAAGGAGGAAGAGAAGACAGCTTCTGCCCGAGGGGAGAACAAGGATAACGCGCTGCGGCATAGGGCGCGAAGACTGGCGGTGAAGAAGGGGCTGGTGAAGAAAGGCGACGGTAAGGATGTCGATCACCGGCAGGCATTGAGCAAGGGGGGCGCAGCAGTAGACCCCTCGAACTTTCGCATCGAGAGTGCGCACGACAACCGCAGTTTCCCGCGCAGCAGGACCGGCGCGATGATTGCGAATCATCCAAAGACCAAAACGAAATAGGAGCAGCCATGCACATCGAAGTCAGACAAGTCGGACGACACTTCAACTGGTGCTTTAGAAACAAGGGGCGCATTACTGCATTCAACGATCCGGCTCCGACCAGACGGGGCGCGTTCGACCGCTCACGAAACGTCGTCAAAGCGGCGTTCAAGGAAGCGGACGAGGCTCCGGTTTTTTCCGCACCGGTATGGAATCCTTTGGCATTGTGCTGGATCATTCGGTGGCACTGACATGAAACACACCAAAGGATTACGGCGCATCGCCGAGAGTCAATCTGTTGGTGAACCGTACGCTTCGTACGTACGCGGGAAAGACAATCGGATTGAACTGCATCCGAGGTGCACCAAGGCAATCTACAAGAGGCTGAGAAAGTCGCACGCATGAAACCGTTGCCGTGGAGCATCTCGACGTTGGACAAGTTCGTCTCCTGCCCTGCGCAGTACGCCGAGGTGAAGGTGTACAAGCGGGTCAAGGAAGTCGAAGGTGCTGCGGCACGGTGGGGGAACATTGTCCACGACGCGAGCGAAGCGTTTCTGAAAGGCGAGAAGGAGCTAGAGCCTGAGCTACGCCAGTATCGTCCGTACCTGCAATCGCTTCAACAGTTACCCGGTGAGATGCGTGTCGAGCAGAAGATGGCGCTCGACATAGACTTGAAGCCGGTGGATTTCAATGCGCCCGATTGTTGGGTGCGGGGGAAGTGCGACGTGCTGACCATCGACGGCGCTGTCGCTCGTGGTATCGATCACAAGACCGGCAAGCGCAAGCCGGGCAGTAGGCAAATGATCCTGATGGCGCTGCTGATCTTCTATCACTATCCCGAGGTGATGGAGATACGCACTGCGTTCTTCTGGCTCAAGACGAACGAGAAAGACACGGGTGTGTATCGACGCGGGGACATCCCCGCCATGTGGAACATGTTCGTTACTGATCTCGCTCAGTACCGGGACGCCTTTCACACCGAGACGTGGCAGCCGCGCCAGAGCGGACTATGTTACGGCTGGTGCCCGGTGACGACCTGTGCTTTCTGGAAACCGAAGCGGGAGAAGAGGTGAAAATCAACGACGCAAAGCAGAAGTGGTGTCCGTTTTCCAGTACGTTGTCCAATAACTACACCAACAGCAGCACCGCCGCACCGGGGACCATTCAGGTAGTGATGCCAGCACAAGGGCTACCGTTCAATCGCCCTAACGATCAGTATTCTGCACTGCCGGATGGATGTAAGTGTCTCGCTGACAAATGCATGGCATGGCGCACTATGCTCAATGATCCGGACGACGGCCATTGCGGCCTAGCAGGATTTCAACAACATGGAGGGTAGCGTGAATACGATTCATTGGTGGAATGTGATGGGGCTGTTGGGTGCGATCGCGTGCGGTCTGATCGCTTACGGCGTGCATCGCAGGATCGTGATGACGTTCGACATCGGGATATTGATGTTGGTCGCCATCGCCGGATTCGTCGGAGGGAAACTGCTGTGAGCGATCTGAGAGACGGCACGACTTTAATGGCGACGGAGATTGGCAAGCTGCTCAATGGCGGCAAACCGGTACCGTTGCACACCACAGGATTCATACTGGTCACGTTTGAATTCGGCCCGGCGCAACCAGCGCACTACGCCAGCAACACAGATCCGGAAACATTGGCGACAGTGCTGGAGAATGTCATCAAGAATATTCGAGAACGTCCGAACATCCTTCCGCCAAACACGCCGCAGTCAATCATCGTCCCACCTCACTGAAGGAATTATCATGGGTAAAGGATTGGTAGACGGAGCAAAGACAGCGCTCGCCGGGCGTGCAGCGAGCATCGACGCCGCAGTGGATGATGCGACTGCCAGCAAGGCCACGCCTGCTGCTCCGGAAAAGAAATACGAGAAGCCGATCACCGCTGCCGAAGCGGAAGCGAATCAAGCTCGACGCAAGGCAGCGGATGCGGAAGAAGAGAAGACTCGCAGCATGCCGAAGCCGGGTGTTCTGAGCCGGATGAAGAAGATGCTGGTGGGGGAATGACACCGGAAGGTAAGGTCAAGGAGGGCATCAAGCGCGAGTTGAAACGCATTGGTGCCTTCTACCATATGCCCGTACAGAACGGCATGGGCGAGCCGACCGTGGACTTCGTGTGCTGTATCAGGGGCCGAGGCTTTCTGATCGAGGCTAAAGCACCGGGCGGCAATCTCACACCACGGCAAGCGATCACGTTTCAAAAGTACCAAGCTGCGGGGGGAGCTACGTTCCTGATGGACGGTAGCGAGCAGTCGTATAACGAATTCCGACTTTGGGTTACGAACATATGATCGTACACACACCATCGCAGTCGTTGCTACTGCGAGCGCGAGATCCAAACAAAATCAAAGCAGTGATTCCGAAGTGGAGAGACATCGACTACCAAGGGCACAACATTGCGGTGCCTCATAAGCTAGACGAGGTGCGCATCCTGCGCAACCTTGGCGCTAACGTACCACCGCCGATTCTGTATTACTACGATTGGCCGAGGCCGAACGGCATCACGCCCTTCGATCATCAACGCGAGACCGCTGCGTTCTGCACGTTGTACCCGCGTTGCTTCGTGCTCAACGACCCCGGCACAGCGAAGACGGCTGCCGTGTTGTGGGCTGCTGACTACATGATGAAGACCAAGCAGATCCGCAAGGTCATCATCGACGCGCCACTGTCCACGCTCGATCTCGTGTGGAAGCAGGAGATCTTTGGCTACCTGATGCATCGCCGGGCTGCGGTGCTGCACGGAAGCAAGGCGCGCAGGCTCGAACTGTTGGCGCGTGACTTCGATTTCTACATCGTCAATCACGATGGGGTGGGTACTATCGCCGATGCAGTGCGCGCACGTAATGACATCGATCTTGTCATCGTTGACGAGAGCGCGGAGTACCGCAATGCGGAGACCGACAAGTACGAAGATCTAACACGCATCATCGGCAAGCGCAGGCTGTGGCTGGTGACAGGAACACCATGCCCTAAGTACCCAACAGACGCATGGTCGCAGGCTCGATTGGTGAATAAGTCCCGAGTGCCTGTGTACTACTCGCAGTGGAAGGATCAGACCATGATGCGGGTATCCACGTACAAGTGGGTGCCTCGTGCCGAGAGCTTCGAGATGGCGTATCAAGTGATGCAGCCTGCCATCCGATTCAAGAAGGCCGACTGTCTCGATCTGCCACCAGTGCTGTACGAGAAGCGGCATGCGGAACTATCCAAGGAGCAGAAGCAAGCCTATACCAGCATGAAGAACGAGATGGTCATGCTTGGCGATGACAGCACTATCACTGCTGTGAATGCCGCAGATAGGATCTCAAAGCTGCGTCAGATCCTGTGCGGCGTCATCAAGAATACGGGCACTGGTCTGTACGAGGAGCTTGACCACGGGCCGCGAGTGAAGCTGTTGCTGGAGTGCATTACGCAGGCGGCAGCGAAGGTGATCGTGATCGTGCCGTTCAAGGGGATCATTCAGGCGTTGAAGAGGGAGATCGATCAGCAATACTCGTGTGAGGTAATTAACGGCGACGTGAGCAAGACACAGAGGGATAAGATCATAGGAGCATTCAAGAACACTCCAGATCCCCACGTGCTGCTCTGTCACCCACGGGTCATGGCGCACGGCTTGAACCTGACCGAAGCCGACATGACAATCTTCTACGGACCTATCTACAGCAACAACGAAGACCAGCAGGTGATCGAGCGGTTCAACCGACCGGGGCAAACTAGGAAGATGACTATCGTCCAGATCGGGGCACTACCTTTGGAGTGGGGCGTGTATCAGATAGTGAATCAGCAGAAGATAGGACAAGAGAGCATTCTTTCCCTTTACAGGAATGAGGTATTAGGGGTAAAATAAAAGCATGAAAAAACCGGCGTATGAATTACCAAGCTGGGACGATGTAAAGACAGCGGAGCTTCGACTCAAAGGGCGGAACGTCAGGGTCGAATGTATTGAGGGTAAGACACAAACGAAAGCACCGCCGAACGGTTCGACCGTCGTCGTGCTGGACGGACGTGTGTGCCGTTTAATTGTGGACGCACCCTTAACGACTAGGAGAAAACAATGGAAACGCAAGTAGCACAAAACGAAATGGCACTAGGGGTTCCGATCAACGACGACAAGCTCGTGCGCGTGTACTTGAAAATTCGCGCGGCGCGGACCAAACTGTCGAAGGAGTACGACGTAGCGGACGACGCGCTAAAGCAACAACTGTCCGTGGTGTCGGGCGAGATCATGCGCCGATTGCTGGAGCGCGGCGCTACGCAAACGAAGACTCCGGACGGCACAGCTTTCTTTGGCGAGGATATGCAGGTTACTATCGCCGACGAAGACGTGTTCAAGAATTTTGTGTTGGAAGCACGCGATCTGAACTGGTACCAAAAGCGGGTGAAGATCGAGCATTTGCGCGAGTACATGAAGGCCAACCAAGGCAGACTACCGCCGGGCATCAATGTGTTTCGCGAGAGAACGGTTCTGGTACGCGCTCCAAAGCGCGACAAGGAATCGGAAGTAGTCGATGTGGAAGAGTTCGAGCAACCCACCGCCGCTGCAGCGGCATAACAGGAGCAACTGAAAAATGACCACCAACGCAGTCACTTTGTTCGACAATGGCGCAGCAGGACTCCCGGCCCACTTGGCCGACATCAATGCAACAGGCAACATCGAAGTCCGCGATGTCGTGGACACCCTGTCGTTCCGGGGGAAGGTGTGGCGCATCAACGTCGGCGGCATCGAGAACATCGCTCGCAAGGCGGATGGCGAACCGGTCTCGTCGCTGCAGATGGTCGTGCTGGACTACAACAAGGCACGCAGCCGCGCGCTCTACCCGAAGTACGTCGAAGGCCAGAGCAAGCCGCCGATCTGCTGGAGCAACGATGGCGTCACGCCCGACAACGACGTGCAGACCAAGCAGGGCGAAGCATGCCAAACCTGTCCGATGTCGCAGAAGGGATCGAAGATGAACGACGACGGCCAGCCCGGCGTCGCGTGTGCGCAGTTCAAGCGCGCCATCGTGGTCCCGGCCGGTGTTCCGTCGTTCGCCCCGTTGCTCCTGAAGATCCCGCAAACGTCGATGTACGACAAGGATAACAAGGAGAACGAAGCTCGCGGATGCTACGCGTTCGATCAGTACATGGAGATGCTCAAGACCCGTGGCGTCAACAACACGGCGGCGGTCATCACCAAGATGACGTTCGACTCGCGCACGTCGTATCCGAAGCTCCTGTTCCAAGCGGCGACATGGCTGCCGCCCGAGAAGGCTGCGGCGATCAAGGAGCAACTCGCCAACAAGGAGAAGCTCGAAGCGATGCTGAAGATCGTTGACGTGTCCACGCCTTCGGCGGTTGCGCCTGCTCCCGAGGAGTACGCGCCGCCTGTGGCTGCGGCACCTGCTCCGGCACCTGTGGCTGCCGCTCCTGCCCCTGCCCCCGCTGCGGCTGCGCCTAAGCCCGCTCCTGCGGTCAAGCCGCGTCCTGCCAAGCCTGCTGCGGCTCCGGCACCTGCACCTGCGGCGGTCGCTCCGGCAGGGGACGACGATGACGGTGTGCAGTTCATCCCTGCAGGGCAAGCGGCACCTGCGGTAGCGGCGGCGAAACCTGCTGCGCAAGCGGGGCAACCGGCTGCGGATACCACGCCTGCCTCGGCGGGCAACGCGCTCGCCGCGCTCGTCACGGGCTGGGACACCGAGTAACGACTGAGGGGGTTGCCGATTGCGTTGGCGTGGATAGCGTCGGCCTAAGTACCACGCAGCCCCGGCCTATCGGGGGGTGAAGTTCCGCCCCCCGTTTTTCTTCGTTACTTAGGAGCAGTCATGTCCCGTGGACTCCGCAAAGACACACTAGATCGCATAGCACAAGCACGTGAACACAAGCCGCTGTCATTGGGTCCGTATCTAGGCGACCTTACCGTTCGTGCCAATATCTCTGCATCCACTGTTGCTGACATCATCGGCTCTCATGAGCAGACGGTGTTCCGGTGGTTCTTTGGGCAGGGAGAAGTGCAGCCGGTGTGGGGCGCTAAAGTGGCGCGACTGGTTGCGTTGTTGGCATGGATGCATAGCAGCAAGTTGGTACCGCTGGAAGGTACGATAAGGGATAGGGAGAAACAACTTCAAATTTATGCTGCGCAATATACGGCACTGGCCAAGGGTGGCGTTCGGCTCAAACTCGAAGCATAATCTGCGTTCACCCGAAGGAGAATCGCGTTGGACACAGGGGCTTTTTTTCGCCATGTGCTGCCAGAGACCGGACCCTATTGCATAGCAAAGCAAATCATTTTCGAGAACGGACGCAAGGCACCTCAACACAAGCCTGCGGATTCAATCGATGATGCGGTAGGGATTGCCCGGTATGACGACAGCCAAGGCTACAATATATTTTTCGCCGTTGGCGCGCTGCGCAAAGCTAAAGAGTGGGAGATCAAGAAAAACCCGGAGACGAAACAGCCACTGCTCGATATCAGCGGCAATCCAAAATACCATTGGAACACGCACCGCACGAAGGAAAATGTTCGCGGGCTGCGAAGCTACATCATAGACATCGATGTGGGGTTCAAAGATGACGGCACGCCGCGTGGGTACGCAACTGAAGATCTGGCTCTTCAAGCTCTTATCGCCTTCTGCAAGCACTATCGTTTACCGCGACCTACCGTCGTACGATCAGGGAATGGCCTGCATGTCTACTTCACGCTCGACGCGGAAGTTCCCACGGCAACGTGGCAAGCCAACGGGGTACGGCTCAAGGAGATGGCAACGGCGTTCGGGTTCAACATAGACCCCGGCCGTACCGCAGACCCTGCATCCATTCTTCGTGTCGTTGGGTGTCACAATTTCAAATACGATCCACCGCCCATAGTGGAAGTGCTGTTCGTCGGCGCGCACACATCCGTCGATCTATTCCACGGGCTGCTTGGACTGCGAGACAACGCCGCAGAGGCCAGCAATTTTCTGTCCGGTGTTCCGCTCGTTACGTTCGAGAAAGACAACACAGGCGCGCAAGAGAAGGAACGTGCGTGCTTGGATTTCCCCGCAGTGCTGGACGTATGTCAGGCAGTGCGTCGCGCAGTTGACCCAGCTACCAGAGACTCAACACCCGAACCGATCTGGCATTACGTCATGATGCTCCTGCGGCTGGTGCAGACACCAGAGAAGGGGCGCAAGCTTTGTCATGCTGTCTCGAAGGGAGATCCTAGATACTCGGAGACGTATCTCGATGCGAAGCTGGCCCGACTGGAAAGCGAAAACATGGGGCCATCCACGTGCAAGAAAATACGGGAGTCGGTCATCGAGACCGAAGACGTGTGTTCGGGGTGTCCGCACTTGGGCAAGATCACATCGCCCGCGCAGCTTGCGCGCTACATGGCACCGTCACAGGAACTGGTGGTTGTGGAAGAGCAGGACGATGGCACGGTTGAGGAGATCGTGGTACCAGATCCGCCACATCCATTCGTACGTCGCGAAGGGAAGATCGCTATCCAGCAGGGCACGTCGCAAGGTAAGACAGAGACGATCTTCTGCGAGTGCGACATGTACCCGGTGCGGCTGCAGTACGACGAGAAGACCAAGCTGGAAGAGGAGGTGGTGTGGAACATCAACATGCCACACGAGGGATGGGTGCAGTTGGGCATTCCTCACTGTTCAAAGAATCAGTTGGCGACGATCCTGCACAAGCGGGGCATCCGGATTCGCAACGCCGACATCGATATCATGGAGTGGTTCATGACTGCATACGTGCGCAAGCTGCAGGCCGAGACGCCGCGCGAAGTGACCTACTCGAAACAGGGCTGGCGTAAGGATGGCAGCTTCATCGTGGGCGACACGCTGTTCAAGAAGAACGGCGACATCGAGAAGCACGCGATGGGCCACTCGTTACAAGAGGATACCAACCATTCGATGTACGTCGAGGGCACGCTCGAAGGCTGGAAGAAAGGAACGCATATCTACGCTCGTGCTGGACAGAATCATTGCCGTGTGTACCTGTACGCATCCTTCGCGAGTGTGCTGTTCCCATTTACGAATCAGGTGGCGACGTTCATCAGTGCAACCGGCGAGGGGGGCGTTGGTAAATCGACACTCATGGAAGTATGCGCGGCTGTGTGGGGCGATCCTCGATTGCTGATGGCACGGGGAGCCGACAAGGGGTCCACGATTGCCGCGCTCGAAGCGCACACCAATGCGATGCACAACCTGCCGATCTTCCTCGATGAAATCACGGATCGCAACGTCGAAGATATGGCGAAGTTCATCTTCAACTACAGCGGCGGCAAGGGCAAGATGCGCAGTCAGGCGTCAGGGGGCGTGCGCGCCGACACGGCGACATGGGGCAACCTAGCCTTAGTGAACGCCAACGCTGACGAGTACGCGCGCATGTCGTCGGTCTACAAGGATAGCCAGCCGCACATGATGCGCTTCCTGCAGATCGAGTTCCCGGTAATGACCAACGTGAGCAAAGAGGAAGGCGACATAACGAAGGCATTCGTGTACGAGAACTTCGGGCACGCTGGCAGGATCTTCATCGAGTATGTGGTCAAGCATCAAGCATCAGTCAAGGCGCGCGTGCAGCAGGCCGTCAGGGACGCGGACAAGCGCACTGGTGGGCACAGCCCCGAGCGCTTCTGGATCGCTGGCATCGCGAGCATGCGGGTTGCTGCGGAGATCTGCTACGACCTTGGCCTGCTGGAAAACTTTCCCGTCGAGCAAGACATCGAATACCTCTACAGCCTAGTGCTGGCGCTGCGTACACAGGTGCAACAACACATCATGTCATCGGACGAGATGATCTCCGAATTCCTCGACCACGAGATTACCCGCACGTTGACCATAGGCTCGAAGAATTCAGGCAACGTGGACAACGTGCAAGAGGAACCACGCGGCGGGTTGAACGTGCGGAAGGAGATCGATACGGATCTGATCTTCGTCAGCCGATCAGCCTTGCAGTCCTATTGCGTGGATCGCAACATCAACATGGGTCGGCATCTGAAAGCGTTGTATAGCTCCGGTGTTGTGCTGCAGGAGAATATGCGACGCGTGCTGGGTGCGGGCACCATGTTTGCGAAGGGCAACGTGCGCTGCGTAGAGATCGATGCGAAGGTGCTGCAAGGCCGATTGCACTCGGTCAAAACGCCTGCGGCTGTTGCTGCTACCCCGGCTGCTGCGATTCGAGCAGTGCCGTAAAAAACCCCCGCGACACCGTGAGGTGCGCGGGGGAAGGGGTACACGAGCGAGGAGGAGCGCTCGCGGCGTGGGAGCAACACGCACCCTTATATTATCACGCTGCTGTAACCTGCTCAGTGATCGCCGCCAAGCTGGTGACACCGGCCATGATCGAGCCTGCGGTTGAAGCGTACACAGCACCAACTGCTTGCAGCCCTTGCGCTGCGCGCACAGTGCTCTCCAAGCGAACGGACCACTGCGCAAGATTCTCGCGGCCGAGTTCCA
>Ga0315273_10002325_pt1 | contig 22387 bp, 24 predicted proteins | sample YL17G02_0_MG_FD_205753 | JGI IMG/M metagenome (GOLD analysis project Ga0315273, IMG submission 205753) | Sediment microbial communities from Yellowstone Lake, YNP, Wyoming, USA - YL17G02_0 | ecosystem: Environmental > Aquatic > Freshwater > Lake > Sediment | place: USA: Wyoming | collected...
GGCAGCCGGAACGCTGGTTGCGGCGGGAGATGAAGCCGTCGGCGAAATCACCAATTCCACGCTGCCAGTCGGCAAGTGCCCGCCGAGCGAGATCCGCATCCTCGACGACCACCTCAGGCGTTTCCAGTAGGGCCTCGATCACGGGGGCGATCCTCTCGCGCGTTTCTTTGTAGGCGCTGCGAAGGACCCAGACCAGTTCACACAGGACGATCGCGTTGATGAAGAGCTTGTCTCCGGTGGATGCGGCTGCAGTGAACACGGCATCGGCCCGTCGGAACTGCTCGCGATTGTCCTGCGTGACATAACGGACGATGACGTTGGTGTCGAGACCTTGCATCATCGCCGCGAGTGCTCACGCTCGAGAGCGGCGTCCATTTGCTCGAGGCTTACAGGTTTCCGCTTGCGGTCCCGGAGCATCCCCCGAAGATGCCTGAGCCGGGAGCGGGCCGGACGCACCACGACCAATCCGTTGTCCTCCACCACGAAGTCGATTCGATCCCCGGGGGCGACCTGCAGGCGTTCGCGGATTGTCTTCGGGAGGGTAATTTGCCCCTTGCTCGTGATGGTGCTGGCGGGCATGGCGCGTCTCCTTACTGGAGGTAAGGATACGTCGGTCCCGCCCGACCGGCAACGCCGATCGGCAGTCCGCTCGGCGTTGTGATGAATGGCTGCCCCGGTCAAATCTCCCGAGGCCGGAACGATCCCCCGGCCCATGCTGTTTTCGCCGTTTTTTCGTCGATTCCAGGGGGTCCAGGAACCCGGCCGGGGTCGCGATCGCCTCGCCTGGGCCGTCCTGCACGGCCGTTTCTGGCGCCGACGGCCTTCCGGGCGCGCTCGAGCGATCATTCCGCTTGGAAAAGAGCGCCAAATCGACGTTTACACTCAGGACGGGAGTCCTGACCGCGCCGCGGGGGCTTTTGACCTCCGATCGGCGGGAACTTCCGGGCCCCGTCCCGGTCACATCTTCCGAGGCCGGAACGATCCCCCGGCCAGGAGGAATCGACCATGAACCCCTACCAAGCGTTTCGAGTCGCCGGCCTCGCTCTCGTTTCCGCCTTCGGCCTCGCCGCCATGATCGCCATGACCGCGATCCCCGGGAGGGCGGAGGCGTGCCGGATACCCGCGCCCCCATCGGCGTATTCGATGGAGGTCGTAGTCGACGGCAGCCCCCTCGCGGTTTACAGCGCGAAGGGGACCACCTACGTCGAGGCGTTGAAGGGGCGCGAGTACGCCATTCGCCTGACGAATCGAACGGGCGAGCGCGTCGCCGTCGCGCTGGCGGTGGACGGCCTGAACTCGATCGACGCCAAGCACACGTCGTCCCGGGAAGCGCGCAAGTGGATCCTCTCCCCATGGGAGACCGTCACCCTTTCCGGCTGGCAGACGAGCACGGGCACCGCGCGCCGTTTCGTCTTCACGTCCGAGTCGAAATCGTACGGCACGTGGCTCGGGCACACGGGCGATCTGGGCGTCATCAGCGCAGCCTTTTTCCGGGAGCGTCCGCGTTGGGACGAGATCGCACCGGCGCCGTCGCTTGCCGAGCCCCGAGCCAAACGCAGCGCCGAGAACGAATCCGGCGACGACGCGCCGCGCGAACGGGCGCTGGGCGAGACGAAGAGCGCGGCCAACGACGAACTGGCCGCCACGGGGATCGGCCGCGAGGTCGAGCACCGCGTGAGGCAGGTCGACTTCGACGAGGAGGACGCCCCCGCGTCGACCCTCAGCGTGCGCTACGAGTACCGCGACGCGCTCGTGCGCCTCGGCGTCATCCCCGCCGGCGACGACGCCCTCGCACGTAGAGAACGCGCCCGCGGCTTCGTGGAACCGGGCTTCGCCCCCGATCCGTTTCGCGGAGGGAGGTAGCATTGGGGACAGGCACCGAATCGGTGCCTGTCCCCAATGCTACGAAAGCAGGGCGAGCAGGTCGTCGCGGGTGAGCGAAGCGGCGCGCGCGGCATCGCCCAGGGCGGCGTCGGCGATGCCGCGCTTGGCCTCTTGAAGGAGGAGGATGCGCTCCTCGACGGTCTCTTCGGCGACGAGGCGGTACACCAGCACCGGCCGGTCCTGCCCGATCCGATGCGCGCGGTCCGCGGCCTGGTCTTCGACGGCGGGGTTCCACCACGGATCCATGAGGAACACGTGATCGGCCGCGGTGAGATTCAGCCCCGTTCCGCCGGCCTTCAGTGAGATCAGGAGCACCGGCGGTCCCGCTACGTCCTGGAACTGCGCGACGACACCCGCGCGGTCCACGGTCGAACCATCGAGGCGGGTGAATCCGATCGCCGCCCCCCGCAAGTGCGGCTCGATGAGGTCGAGCAACGAGGTCCACTGCGAAAACACGAGCGCCTTGTGACCCTCGGCGACCACCATCTCCAAGCTCTCGCGCAGCCGTTCGACCTTGGCGCTGGTTTCCGCCGTCTGGCCGGGAACGAGCGCGGGGTGGCAGGCCGCCTGCCGCAGGCGGAGCAACGCCTCGAGGGCCGCGAGGACGCTTCCCCCTTCTTGGAACTTCGCCACGACGTTCTGGAGCGTCGCCGCGCGCACGGCGTCGTAGACCTGGCGCTCCGTGTCGCTAAGCTCGCAGTAGAGGATCGAGTCGGTGCGCGGGGGGAGTTCGGGCGCGACGTCCTGCTTGAGGCGGCGCAGCACGAACGGCCGGATGCGCTCACGAAGCCGCGCGGCCACGCCGTCCACTCCTTCCGCCACCGGCTTCGCGTAGCGATCTTGGAAATCCCGGCGCCCACCGAGCAGCCCTCGGTTCAGGAAGTGCATCTGGCTCCACAACTCGTCGAGCCGGTTTTCGACGGGCGTCCCCGAAAGCGTCAGACGCCAGCCCGCCTTCATCCGGTACGCGGCCTGGGCGACCTGACTCTCGGGGTTCTTGATCAGCTGCGCTTCGTCGAGCACGACCGTGTCCCAAGAGGAGGCGGCGAGGATCTCCTCGTCGAGCCGCAAGAGGGCGTAGCTGGTGATCGTGACGTCAGCCGTTGGGTCGAGCGCGCGCTTCGGGCCGTGGTAAACGCACGCGGTCAGCCCGGGGCGGAAGCGGCGGATCTCGTCCGACCAGTTGTGCACGACGCTCGTTGGGGCGACGACCAGCGTCTTTCCCCGGATCGCGCACAGGGCCTGAACGGTCTTCCCGAGACCCATGTCGTCCGCGAGGAGCCCGCCCAACCCCGCCTCGCGCAGGAAGTGGAGCCACGCGACGCCATGGCGTTGATACGGGCGCAACTCCGCGGTGAGGTCCGGCGGGAGCGACGGTTCGCCAAGGCCCTCGAATCCGGCGAGGAGGGCCGCGACACCAGCAAGGGCCGGAGGGCGTGGTTGGTCGAGATCGTCGCAGAGGCGGGAGACGTCCGGGAGCATCGCCTTCGAGATCGTCCCGGACTCGTCACGCGCGGCGAGGAGGTCCGCGATGCGCGCGCCGAAGCGTGACAACCAGTCGAGCGGGAGCGGCGCGTACCCGCCGCCGTTCAGCGCGACGAGAGACTCCCCCGCCCGGAACGCCGCAAGGACCGCGCCGGGGGAAGCATGGCGCGGGACGCGCCCGCCCGCAGCTTCGGTCGCGAACAGCACGTCCACCTCGCCGCCGTCCCCGATGCGCACGGTCGGTCGGAGCGGGCCGGCCAGTTCGAACGCCTCGCGTCCCCCGCCTTGTAAGTCGCCTTCGAAGGCCGAGAGTTTCGCGACGAGCGCGACCGCATCTTCTCCGGAGACGAAAGCGGCGACGCCGGGGGCCAGTCCGAGCCTCGCGGCGAGGTGCCGCACCTCGCGCTGCTCGGCGCGCTCGTCGCGCAGCGGCAACGATCCCTGAAGGTGCACGAGCTTGCCGCCGTCAACGCGGGCCTGCGGCGGATCGCCATACACGAGCACGGCGAGGACGTAGAGAGACGGGCCGTCGCGGCGCGTCTCGATGGCGATCCGCGGCGGGATGCGCTCGATGGCCGGGAGCCGCGAGGTGCGGACGTCGACGGCGACCCGCCCGCGAAGCGCGGGGAGAACCTCGGTGACCAGCTCGTTCCACGACCCCGGCCCGAAGTGCCTCCCTGCTGCGAACTCATGGAGCTCACGTCCGGTCAGCTTGGGCTCCGCCGCCGGCCGGAGCGTGTCGCCGCACCGGGCCATACCGTTTTGAAAGACCTCCGAGATCTCGGGATCGTCCTCGAGCACCACGCGGAAGCCGTCCCCCTGATCCTCGACCGCGACCCGCGGCCCCACTGGGGTCGAGGACGTCCGCACGGGAACGCCGTCCAACGCCACGTCCTCGCACCCGGCGAGGGCGCGCAGGAGCTTGTCGACGATCGCGCGCGGCACCGGCCCGCGCCGGTGCGTGCTCAACGCCAGCTCGGCCGTCAGGTCGTCCTGACGGGCGGTGAACGGCGGAGCCGGGACCCTCCCCGAAGAGAGCGCCGCGAGCGTCGCCTCGAACGGATGGAAGGCATCGCCGACGCGGACACCCCGCTCGAGCGCTAGGCCTCCTGCCCCTCTGAGGAAGCGGTAGGCGATCGTGCCCGTCCCATGCGAAGGCGAAGGCAGGGCGCGCCCCTCGTCGTGCGCCCGCTTGAGGGCGATGACCGCGGCGGCGGCGTGCTCGCAGATGGCCGCGCCGCACGTGCACTCCCACTGCGCATCGTCGAGGAAGAGACGAACGCTCCGCGCGATCATCCCGCCTTTCGTCGCAACGCGGACGGCGACCTCGTCCGACTCGGCACGCTCGCCGATGACGGCGTCGGCGCGAACGAGCTCGATGCCGCGGGACCACAGGTGCGCCGAACACGCCTTGCGAACGGCCTCGAAGGTGGATGTCACACGCGAAGGATACTGTGCTGCACAAACTACGCGGAGGTGGGCTGGCGAGAGACCGCGGCGCGGAGCGTCCGGCGGGCGCAGAGACTGCCGCCGGTTCCGCGGACGGAAGCGAGCGCACCCTCCGCGAGGCGGAACAGCTCCTGCAATTCGACCCCTGCTGCGGGATCTTCGATCGTGACCGCGCCGATCGCGACGTGGACGGCGCTCGCGCTGTCGCCGTCCGATGTGGAGTGCAGGGTCTGGAAGATCCGGTTGATGGCAGGGCCAGGATCATCGCACTCGTTGAGCACGATTCCGAACTCATCCCCCTCGAGTCGTCCGACGAAGTCGGTCCCTCGGGTCGCTTCCTCGAGAGCGTGGGCTACCCGTAAAAGCGTGGCGTCGCCCCCGATGCGGCCGCGCTCGATGTTGATCTCTTTGAAACCCTCGATGTCCACGAGCAAGAAGGCGACCGCTTTGCCGAGCCGCCCGTCGCGCGCGATCGTCTCGTTGAGCCGGAGGAGGAGCCCGGCGCGGTTCAGCACACCGGTGACGGCGTCGCGCGTCCTGACGTCTCGCAGCTCCCGAGCCTGGGACGCGACCGTCTCCTCGAGCGACGACAGGTCGCTTCGAAGCACCGTCTCCTTGAGCTGGAAATGGTGCCCGTCCGCCACGAGGCGTGACACCCACACGACAAAGGCGACAGCCATCGCGGCGCTCCCCGCGGCGGCGATCGCCACGCCACGACTGGGTGCTACAACGAGCGCCGCGACTCCGGGAACGAGTCCGATCGCGAGGAGGACGGCGATCCGGAGGAGTGTATTCGTCTGCTCTTTCATCGACGGGATCCTCTCCCCCTGACCGGCGCTGGAGCCGTAGGTGGAAGATGATCCTCGTAACGCCCGCGTCAAGTCCTGCGGGTAGTGAGGCGGGGGCGCAGCGCAAGGGACAAGGGCGGAACCCAACGGTACCGCTTTAGATCGAGCGTTCCATTGGGCCGAAAGGCGACCCCCTCCGCCTCGAGCAGGGCGCGCTGCAACCCTTTGGGCATGTCGGGAAGCCGGTCCGTCGACGTGCCGCCCGAGGCGTTGACCACCCGCTGCCAGGGGACGCCCGGTGGACAACCGTGCATCGCCCACCCGACCGCTCGCGGGGAAAGACGACTCTCGATCAGAGTGGCGATCTGCCCATAGGTCATGACGCGCCCCTTGGGGATGCGTCGGACGAGGGCGTACACCTGCCGGAAGACCTGCGCCTTCCCCCCGGTGACGTCGCCGTGCACTCGCGGCATGCGCCTAGACTAGCAAGACCGATCGGTTTCTTGACATCCTTCGACGCGCTGTAGATAGTCGCGCGCGATGATGGAAGGTCAGCGCGTCGTGGTCGTGATGCCGGCGTACAACGCCTCGCGCACGCTCGAACGCACGCACGCGGAAGTTCTCGCCCACGGATTCGTCGATCGGGTGATCGTCGTCGACGACGCGAGCCGGGACGACACGGCCGAGCGCGCGAAAAACCTCCCCCGGACGACCGTGCACGTGCACCCCGTCAATCGCGGGTACGGCGCGAACCAGAAGACCTGCTACGCGCTGGCGTTGGCCGAAGGCGCCGACGTCGTGGTCATGGTCCACCCGGACTACCAGTACACGCCGAAGCTCCTCCCGGCCCTTGTGGCGCCGATCGTCTGGGACGTGCACGACTGCATGCTCGGTTCGCGGATCCTGGGCGGCCGCGCGCTCTTCGGGGGTATGCCCGTTTACAAGTACGTGGCGAACCGCGCGCTGACGTTTGCCGAAAACATACTGCTCGGTGCGAAGCTCTCCGAGTACCACACCGGCTATCGCGCCTTCTCGCGCGAGGTCCTCCTGGCGCTTCCGCTTTCTCACAACTCCGACGACTTCGTTTTCGACAACCAGATACTCGCGGAGATCCTCTGGCGGGGTTTTCGCGTGGGCGAGGTCAGCTGCCCAACGAAGTACTTCGCCGAAGCGTCCTCGATCAACTTCGTCCGCAGCCTGCGCTACGGGCTCGGGTGCTTGGGGACCGGCGCGGCCTTCCGCCTGGCCGCTTGGGGGCTCGGCGCGGACGCGCGCTTCCCCAGACCGCGCCCGAACGTGCGATGACCCTAAGGGGTCAGAGCGCCGGCCCTCGCGCTTCGCCCGCCATCCTCGCGGCCATCCGCCCGCCGGCCCGCCCGGCGAACAACTTCATCAAGAGTGCGACGACGTAATACACGGCCTGGCCGGGCGCGCCGAACACGACCCCGAGCCCTGTCAGGAACCCCGCGGAGGCACCGGTGATCAATCCGTGCGTCTCGAAGCGGCCTCCCGCGCGCCTGGCGGCCCACCACCCCAAGACGAAGCAGAGCGCGGAGCCGATGGTCGCTCCCATCACCGCGCCGATCCTCTGCGCAACCGGGTCGATCGGTTCGCCGCTCGGCCCGGGCCCGCCGTGCCCGATCATCGCCACGACGAGCGCGATGAACGCGATCGTCAGCGATTCCGCGATGATTCCGCCGACGATCGGGTAGATCCAACGGATGGGCTCTCGCTCGCCCGCCGCGGACTCGCCTTCACTCATGCTCGCCTCATGAACGGTGCGTTACGCTTTGCCGAGTTTAGCAGGCCGATAGAGGCCCTAGATTCCCTGCCGATATAGAATCGGCCGACGCAATACGAAACGGGGGACGACGTGGGACTCAGCTGGTGTTCGGTCTGCGGCGGAAGCCACCAGACACCGCAAGAGTGCCCGGGCGATCTTCGCGCGACAGGCCCCGAGCGTCACGGTTGGCGCGTCGCCGTCGACACCCCCTACGGCATCGAGGCTTACGGCGTGTTGGTCGCGCCGTCGCTCGATCTGTGGCGCGCCCGGATCATCACCTACCCCAACGTCTTGTGGACGGTTCCAGGCGGCAGCCTCACGCTGAAGTTCGCCGGGGACACACCGCAAGAAGCGGAAGCGGGTGCCGTCTCGTTCGTCGAAGGGCACATCAAAACGCGCGGATACGTGCGGCGCGACACACCGGACGCCCCCGAGGTTTCGCGGTACCGCGCCGAGGCCCAGGCCAGGGCCCTGGCGGCCGCCGGACCGGCGCTGCGCAAGATGCGGGCGCTCCCCGTTCGGTTCGGAAGCGGGCCGACGCTTTTCGCCGCGATGACCGGCAACCTCTCCGAGAGCGGCCTGTTCCTGATGACGCTGGCACCGTTCGACCCGGGAACCGATCTACGCGTGCTGATCGACCTCGACACGGGGCCGGTGGGGCTCAAGGGACAGGTCGTCTGGCAACGCCCGCGCCCCGTTTCCGGGCGCCCGGTCGGCATGGGAGTCCAGCTCATCTCCCCGCCCGGGTCCTACCGGGAGTTCGTCATCGAGCTTCCCTGAGCCCTACCTCTGGCGACCGTCCCGTTTCGGTTCGGTAATCCTTGCTGCACTCCCGTGACAGTTCGGACGGAAGAGGCGCCGAGATTGCGCGTCTCGGCGCGTGGCATCGCCCTTGCCCTGTAATCGAGCCGGTCGCTAAGTGACCAGGAGGCGGCCACCGCGTCGGGGTAGGAGGAAGGTCATGGGTCTCGGGGTCATTTCTCAACGCTTTTGCTGTGTCTGCGGAACCGGGCACTCCGGACCGGCGACCTGTCCAGGGGAGTTGCGCGCCACGGGGGCGGAACGACCCGGCTGGCGCGTCAACATCGAGACGCCGTTCGGCCACGAAGCCATCGGGGTTCTTCTGGCGCCCTCCCACGACCAGTGGCGGGCGCGCATCGTCACGTACCCCAACGTGCTGTGGAGCGCGCCGGGAGGGCGGGGCGCGCTCAAGTTCGTCGGCAGCACGCGAGAAGAAGCGGAGGCGCAGGCGATCGTGTTCGTCGAGCAGCACGTCCGCGCCAAACGGTATCTGCGGCGCGACGGCCTCGCGCCGGCGGACGTCAAGCTCGCGTCGAGGGCGGCGGGCTCCGCGCGGTCGCTCGTCGCCATCGTACCGCGCAAATCGAGATGCCTGCCGGTCCGCTTCGGCTTGGATCGCGCCATCGCGCGCGGCGTGACCGTCAACTTGTCCTGCGACGGGATGTTCGTCGGCGTCGCTTCACCGGCGGACAGCGGGAGTAATCTTCTGATTCATCTCGACATCAACGGGCACACGTTGGCCCTGCACGGCCTGGTCATGTGGAGCCGCTGGCACGCAGAGCCCGAGCGTCAGATCGGGATGGGGATCCGGCTCTCCGAACCGCCGCCGTTCTATCAGTCGTTCGTCGCCGCCCTCCCGTAGGAGCCCAGGGAACCCGGACACGGTGAGCCTGGGCGTCAAGAACGGATGGGCTTACCATCCGGACGACTTGAAGCCGCCCCCTCGCTGATCGCACGAGGGAGGTCGGGAAGCGCCATTCCTACGGTCCCCACCAGCGTCTCGGACTTGAACGGCTTCGGCACGAATCGCGGGGTCCCTTCGAGAGATCGGCGCAGCTCTTCGGTCGAGAAGTGGCCGGAAACAAAGACGGTGCGACCCCACAACTCGCGATCGATGAACTTCACCTTGGAGTGGAGGAGCAAACCGGGCAACTCAGGCATGTAGAGGTCGAGAACCATCGCGTCGTAGCGCGTCCGTTTGATGCGCTGCAACGCCTCGGCCGCGCTCGAAAGCGCGTCGATCTTCCAGCCGGCCCCCTCGAGCATCTCGGCCATGACCTCGAGGACCGGGACCTCATCGTCGACCACCAGGATGTGAAAGTCGTTCTCCGGGCCCTTGTCGTTCGCGCTCATAGACGAGACACCTGCGCCCTTCCGCCGACGATCACCCTCGCCGGATGGTGGAGAATGTACGCCTCATGGGACGGCGCGCCAGTCCGTTCACGAACCCGCAATCATCCCCTGGCGTTTGGTATTCTCCCCTCCATGAGCGCCTCCGGCAACCCCCAGGAACCCGAATCCGTCCACCGGATCGAGCGCCCGGACCCCGCACTCATGACGTATTACACGCTCGTTTGCCTCCTGACGGGGCCGTTATTCCCGATCGTCATCATCCCGAACTACTTCCGCTACCACACGATGCGCTACCGGTTCGACGAGGACGGAATCTCGATGCGCTGGGGGATCCTCTTCCGGCGGCAGATCTACCTGACTTACACGCGCATCCAGGACATCCACCTGACCAGCAACCTGATCGAGAGGTGGCTCGGCCTCGCGCGGATCCAGGTGCAAACCGCCAGCGGAAGTTCCTCGGCGGAGATGACGATCGAGGGGATCAAGGAGTACGAGTTCGTCCGGGACTTCCTCTATTCGAAGATGCGAGGGCATGCCCCCGGCCCGGAGATTCAAACCGTCGATTCGGCGCAGTCCGCCGACGTTCTGGCCGAGGTCGCCGCCACGTTGCGCGAAGTCACCACGGAACTCCGCGCTCTTCGGCACGATCTCGACGCGCGGAAGGACCGCGGTGTTTGAGCTTCTAAAGACGCTGGCCCTCCGCTTCGCGAAGATCCCCGCGGAGCCGCACGCACCGGCCGGGACGCCGGGATCGATCCGGATCTTTCGCGCCGCGCCGAACTACTGGAAGTATCTGCTCGTCACGTGGGGGCTCAGGCAGATGGCAGGCGCTTTCGCCATCGTCGCCTTCCTTTCGATGACGGCCACCTGGCAGGCGGCCGCCGGCAGGGACGTTCTGGACGACAAGACGGCGGCAACGCAACGTGGCCGGCGCCACTTGGGCCTCGACCTGGAGCGCCTCCTGCCGAACGCGATCCACACGCTGGAGCTCATCGGCTTGGGGTTCTTCCTCGTGCAGATGCCCTTCTCGCTCGCGGCGACCCGGCTGAACTACGAGATGCGCTGGTACATCGTCACCGACCGGAGCCTGCGCTTGCGCGAAGGGATCTTCCGCGTGCGCGAGATGACCCTCACGTACGCGAACGTGCAGAACATCGGGATCCAGCAGGGGCCCTTACAGCGGCTGCTGGGCATCGCCGACGTCGTCGTGCGCACGGCGGGAGGCGGAAGCGCGACGGACGCGCACGGTCACGAAGGGCGCGGGCCCGGCGCGACCATGCACACCGGCACCCTGCGGGCCGTCGACAACGCGGAGCAGGTGCGCGATCTGATCCTCGACCGGCTGCGACGCCTGCGCGATGCGGGCTTGGGCGATCCGGACGATCGCGGTCGTCACGTAATGACGGCAGTCCCGGGCGGCTCCGCCGAGTTGCTCCGCGCCGCCGCCCACGAACTCCTCGACGAAGTGCGCGCCCTGCGGGGATAGGGGACACGCCCCCTATCTCACAACGATTGCTCGAGGTCGGCGATCAGATCGTCCGGATGCTCGATCCCGATCGAGAGGCGGATCAACTCCGGAGGGGCCGTCGAGCCCGCGCCCTCGCTGGTCGCCCTGTGCTCGATCAAGCTCTCGACGCTACCGAGCGATGTAGCGCGGACGAACAGCTTCGCCCGCGAAACGGCAGCGATCGCGGCGTCCCGCCCTCCGCGGACGCGGAACGAGAGCATCCCGCCGAAGGCGCTCATCTGCCGCGCGGCGATCGCATGCCCCGGATGATTCGTAAGCCCGGGGTAGTGAACCGCGGCGATCTTGGGGTGATTCTCCAACGCGCGAGCGACGGCCATCGCGTTTTGCGCATGGCGTTCCATGCGCAACGCGAGCGTCCGCAGGCCCCGCAGCACGAGCCACGAGGCGAACGGACTCGCGACGGCGCCCAAGATGTGGCGCGCATGCTCGACTCTGTCGAACAGCCCATTGCGCCGGGCGAACACGAGCGCTCCGCCCATCACGTCGCTGTGGCCGCCGAGGTACTTCGTGGAAGCCTGCAGCGTGACGTCGGCGCCTAGCTCGAGCGGACGCTGGAGCGCCGGGGTCGCAAAGGTGTTGTCGACGACGACGGCGGCTCCGGCTCTCTTCGCAAGCGCGATAGCAGCTGCCAGATCGACGATCTTGAGAAGCGGGTTCGACGGGGTCTCCAGCCACACGACACGTGCGGGCCGTGAAAGGGCGCGCTCGAGGTTGGCGAGATCGCCCATGTCCACGAGATCGGTCACGATCCCCCACTTCGCGAGGAAGTCGCGCGAGGCGACGTGGAAGCCGTAGTAGGCGTCGTCCGGGAGGATCACGCGGTCGCCGGGGTTCAGCCCCTCTAGGATCGCCATCCCCGCCGCCATGCCCGAGGCAAAAACAAGCGCCGCCTTTCCCCCATCGAGGCGCGCAAGCGCGGCCTCGAGGAGCGCGTGCGTCGGACCGCCCTCGCGCGCGTACTGGAAATCGCCGGTCAGCGCGAGGTCGGCATCTCTCGTGAACGTCGTGGCGAGGTGGATCGGCGGCGCCACGGCCCCCGTCAAGGGATCGGGCTCCGTCACGTGCACGGCGATTGTTTCGAACTTCACCCGCGCATTATGCGGGAGATTCAGAAGGGTGCCGTCTGGAATTCTCCACGAATCGGCGCCCATCTGGTTGTCCACCGCTTCCACCAGTGTCCCTGGTTTCCATGCTGGTGCGTGGAGTTTGCGTAGAGTTCGGTCAGGGCCAGAGCTTGCCCGGCGCGACCGCGTCCAGGAATCGGCGGACCGGCCAGACATCGATGCCGTCCGGGGTTACGAGCGGGCGAGGTCCAGTGAAAACGAGGACGCGTCGCGCGAGATGCGGAAGGTCGGAGATCGCTCGCAACCCGGACGTGAGCGCCGACGAATAGCGCGCGCTGGATTTCACCTCGATCGCAAGAAACTCCCGGCCCCGACGCAGGAGGAAATCGACCTCCGTCGCGGAGCCCGCGGGAGGAGACCAGTAGAAGATCTCGTCGTAGAGCTCCCGCTCCTCGGCGTACGTTCGGAGCAGCGCGAACACCCAGCCTTCGAACAACGCTCCGCGCTCCTCGCCCGCGAGGGGGCCGAGTTGCCTCTTCACCGCGCGCACCAGGCCGGGATCGACCCAGTAGAGCTTGGGATGCTTTCTCTCGCGCACCCTGAGGCGCGCCTCGTAGGCGGGCAGGCGCGTGGCGAGCAGCGTGTCCTCGAGAATGTCGAGGTAGCCTGCGACGGTGGTGCGCGCGGTCCCAGATTCGCGAGCGATCCCGGCGACATTGATGACTTGGCCGTGGAACAGGGCTGCGATCGGAAGGAACCTGACGAAACCTGGGAGGTTGCGCACCAACGCCTCGCCTCGGATCTCCTCCTTGAGGTAGAGCTGGACGTAGGCTTCGAGCGTCTTGCGCTTGTCGGCCGAATTCCACACCAGCGGGATGCTCCCGTAGCCGAGGACCTCGTCCAACGAAAAGTCCCCGCCGAGCTCCTCGGGAACCAGGGGGAACATCGTCTTCCGGGTCGCACGCCCAGCGAGCAGATTCGTCCCCGCGGTCTTGAGCTTCCGGGCGCTCGACCCGAGCAGGGCGAAGCGCAGGCCACGCTCTTCGATGAGCCGGTGAACCTCGTTCAAGAGACTCGGAATTCTCTGGACCTCGTCCACGACGACCCACTGCCCTCGCCGCAGGTCCATGAGTTCGGCCGCGAACAGGGAAGGGTCCGCGAGGAAGCTGTGGTGCACGCCCTCGTCGAGAAGGTTGACTCGCCGTGCCTCGCGGATTTTGGACTCGGCCCAGGTGCTCTTGCCCACCCCTCGCACGCCGAACAGGAAGAAGCTCCCGCGCGGGGATTTCAGGAGGCGAGGATAAATCGTGGTGCTCACCATGTCGTCATATTACCGCGAAAAATGACGACTAGGTGGGCTCTATGCCCAACGAATCCGGCACCTCCGCAATCACTTCAGTCGTCGTGGCGGCGCGCGAGGCGAACCCCCCAGTCCAGAGCCGTGGCAAACCATCCTTGCATGCAGAGACGATATAGCTATAAATTGACCTCATGAATAGCGACAATCTTAAGAGTGTCCTTCAGCAGTTCGCGACGAGGCCTCTGCCGCGAAGCAGACCCAGGGAATGGGCCCTCCCCACGGGGTCGGGGAAGGTGATCGCCCTCGCGGGGGTCCGGCGCTCGGGGAAGACGTACCTTCTCTTCGACACGATTCGCCGATTACAGGAGCAAGGGATCGGTCGAGCCCGACTGATCTACCTGAACTTCGAAGACGACCGTCTCCAACCCCTGCGGGCAGAGGAACTGGATCTCGTTCTGCGCTGCCACCGGGAGGTGTTCCCCGAATCCGCGCGGCAGCGCTGCTACCTCTTCCTCGACGAAGTCCAGAACGTCCCGGGCTGGGAGCGCTGGGTGAGGCGTCTTCACGACACCGAGGACATCGAAGTGTTCGTGACCGGCTCCTCGTCGAGGCTTCTGACCCGCGACCTCGCCTCGGCCCTGCGGGGCCGAAGCCTGACCCTCGAGGTGTTCCCGCTCAGCTTCCCCGAATTCCTCGATTTCCGGGGTATTGCCTGGCAGCCGTCGCACCCGGACAGCGAGAGTGCGGTGCGCGCCGCACTCGAGGATTACCTCCGCTGGGGGGGATTCCCGGAGGTCGCGCTGGCGGAAGAGGCACTGAGGCCTCTGATACTCGGCGAGTACGCCTCGCTGATGCTCTACCGCGACGTCGTCGAACGCTACGGCGTCCGGAACGAGGCTCTGATGCACGAGCTGTTTCGGTTTGCGTTCCGGAACACCGCGTGCCTGGTCAACGTGAGCAAACTGCACCGCGATTTCTCCTCGCTCGGCTTCAGCGTGTCGAAGAACACCCTCTTCGAATACCTCGGATTCCTGGCCGACAGTTACTTGCTCTTCCTGATTCCCAAGCACGAGCGCTCTTTACGAAAACAGGCGCACAACCCCAAGAAGCTGCACGTCATCGATCCCGGCCTCGTAGCGGCTTTCCAGGGAAACCCGGACCGGGACGTCGGCCGCAAGCTCGAAACGACCGTGTTCCTGCACGTCCGGCGCGAGCGGAAGGACCTCTTCTACTTGGCCAACGGAGGCGAAGTGGATCTTTTCGACGAAGACGGAGAGGCGTTCTGGAACACCTGCTGGAGTTTGACCGATCCGGATACCGTCCACCGGGAACGGCAGTCCATGTCCTTGGGCCGGTCACTCCGCGCCGGAGCGAAGGGCCTCCTCCTTTACCACGAATTCAACCCCGCCCTGGTCGCCAAGCTGCCCGATGCCAAGCCCGCCTGGCGATGGCTGCTGGAGCGAAAAAAACGGAAGCGCTCGTCATGAATATCGAGATCCGCCACGTCCGGAACGGTGTGGTGCTGCGCGTCGAGCCGGGCGACAAGTACGAACCTCCCGACGACCAGGAGCGCACGATGTAAGGACTCGTCGCTCCGCGCAGAGCGGCGCCCCGTGTCACTCCGGCAGGATCGATTTGGAGAATGCCCCCGCCTGGACTCGACGCCGAGGCGCGAAGCGCCGAGCCGCGCGAAGCCGAAGGCGAGCAACCAGGGACCAACGGATCATGAGTACGGTTCGCCATAGGCCGCGGCGTAACGGGAGGAGAGGGTCTTCGCGAGCGTCGCGGCGACGATGACCGCTCCCCCCGCAAACGTCCACGCCGAGGGCCTCTCGCCGTGAACGAGCCACGCCCACACCGGGTTCAACACCGGCTCGGCCAGCAACAAAAGCGACGCCTCGAGCGCGCCGACGTGGCGGAGCCCGTAGTTCAGCAGAACGTAGGCGAGTCCGATCTGAAAGATGCCAAGGAACGCGACGATCCCGACATCGGCCGGACGCGCGGACGTGACGGGCAGCGCGAACGGGAGGCATAGCAAGAAGGCGAACAGGTTGCCGAGGACCACGGCGGCCGCCGCCCCCCCGCCGTGCCCGCCCTGTTTTCCCATGAAGCGGAGGCCGGTCACGGCCAGGGCCCAGCACAGGCCCGACAGCGCCGCGAGGATGTTCCCTTTGAACGGATCGGGGGCGGTGAGGCTTCCGGCCTCGTGCCCCACGAAGAACAGGGCGAGCCCGGCCGCAAGCGCGACCATGAACGCCAGCTCGCGCCGCCGGATGGGCTCCTTCAGCAGCCACGGTCCGAGCAGTACCAGGTAGATCGGCGCCGTCGCCTGAAGGAAGATCGTGCTCGCGGCCGTCGTCAACTTGTTCGCGAGGACGAACAGGATCATCGTCGCCGCGTAAACCACGCCGACGAGGGCGGAGAGCTTGCCGAAGCCGCGCCGCGCGGCCGGTAACATCAGAAGGAGGGCAACCCCGGCGACCGCCGAGCGGAACGAGGCGACCTGCCACCCGGTGAGGTGCGTGGCCTTGATCGCGGCGCCGCCCGTCGAGAAGAGGATCGCCGCGGCGAGAATCGCCAGCCGAGAGCGCAACGGATGATCGATCTCGGAAACGGCGTTCTCCGACACGGCGCGCACTGTGAACGAAGACGCCCGATTCGTCAAAAGCCGCTGGACGCGGCGCTCGTTCCCGCCGCGTCGTAGAATCCCGCCGTGGTCGCTCCCCTCCTGCTGTCGATGACGCTCGCCGCGGTCCCTGCCGAAGCACCCGTCCGTCCGAGCGTCGTCATCATCACGCTCGACACCACGCGCGCCGATCACCTAGGCTGCTACGGTGGCGCGCGCACGGAGACCCCCCACCTCGACGCCTTGGCACGGAGCGGCGTGCGCTTCGAGCAAGCGCTCTCGCCGGCCCCCCTCACGCTTCCCGCGCATGTGAGCCTCCTGACCGGCCTCGTGCCGCGCCACCACGGCGTCCGCGACAACTCGGGGTTCAAGCTGGACCCGAAAATTCCCCTGTTGACCGAGCGCTTGAGCGCCGCCGGCTACACCACCGCCGCATTCGTCTCCGCAGCGGTGCTCGATCGGGACGGCGGCCTCGCGCGCGGCTTTGCGACCTACGACGACATCGTGCGCGTGGGGGACCGGCGCGCGTTCGATTACCAGGAGCGCGCGGCCAACCAGACCGTCGACGCGTTGCTGAAACAACTCGGCGCGTTGAGGCCGCCGTTTTTCCTCTGGGTCCACTTCTACGACCCGCACTTCCCCTACGTGCCGCCCGAGCCTTACGCCTCGCGTTTCAAGGACCGCCCCTACGACGGAGAGCTCGCGTTCATGGACGCGCAGATCGGACGAATTCTCGACGCGTTGAAGCGCAAGGGAGCGACGGTCTACGTTGCGGTCGCCGGGGATCACGGCGAGAGCTTGGGCGAACACGGCGAGGACGGGCACGGCGTTTTCCTGTATCAGGCGACGCAGCACGTCCCGCTGATCATCACCGGCCCCGGCCTCTCCCCCGGGACGACGGCCGCGTCGACCGTCGGGCTCATCGACGTCGCGCCGACGATTCTCGACCTGCTCCGGCTCCCGTCCCTCCCCGGTACGGACGGGCGGTCGCTCGTGCCGTTGCTCCACGGAGCGCGGCCCGCGGCGCCGGATTACGAGATGGAGACGTTTTACCCGGAATTTTCCTACGGGTGGGCGCCGCTGCGCGCGCTGTGCGCCGGCCCCTACAAGTACATCGCGGCGCCCCGTCCCGAGCTGTACGAGCTGCCGACCGATCCCCGCGAGATCAAAGACGTCGTACGCCAGAAGGCGAAGCACGCGGCCGAGCTCTCTCAGGCCCTGGCCGGGCTCACGCGCGGCGATACCGCGATCGTTCCCGACGACGACGCCCTGAGCAACGAGCGCCGGGAGAAGCTCTCCTCGCTGGGGTACGCCTCCGGTTCGATGGCGCAAGGAAGCGGAGTGCTCGACCCGAAAGACGGCGTCAAGCTCCTCCCCGACCTCGACGCGGCGCGGCGCGCGATCCAACTGGGAGACCCGAAAGACGCGCTGGCTCCCCTGGCGCGCCTGCTCGCGGGAAACCCCGGAAACGTCCCCGCCCGCCTCGCGCTCGGGCAGGCGCAGCTCGCGTTGGGGCGCACCGACGAGGCCGTTGGCACCTATCGCGCCGTGGCGGCCCTCGCGCCGAACAACGCCCTGGCGTGGTTCGACCTCGGAAACGCCTTGGCGGGCAGGGCGGTGAAAGACCAGGCGGCGTTCGCCGACGCGAAACGCGCCTACGAACGCGCCCTCAATTTGAGCCCGCGGCACGCGGACGCGTATTTGAACCTCGCCGCGCTCTATGCCACCCGCCGCGATCCGGCGCAAGCGCGGCAAACGCTCCTGCGCGCGCGCGCCGCTTCGGTCTCCGACCCGACGATCGAGACCGAGCTGGGCCTTCTGGACGGGGCGCGCAAGGACACGGCCGGGGAGCGCGATGCGTTTACGCGGGCCTTAGCCCTCAACCCACGTCAGCCCGAGGCCCTCATCGGGCTCGGACAGTCGACGTACGCCGCGGGAGACTTCGCAGCGGCCGCCGAGTATTACGAACGTGCGCTCGAGGTGCGGCCCGTCGCAGCACTCGCCAAGACGCTCGGCGCGATTCGCCTCTACCAGTTGAACGACCGCGCCGGGGCGCGCGCCGCGTTTACGCGGGCCCTCGCCCTCAGCTCTCCGGACGATCCCGACGTCGCCGACCTGCGGGCCCTCGTCGACGAGCTTCAGAGGTAATCGTGGATCGCAGATCGCTCACGCGTTTCGCCTGGCTCTCGATCGCCGCGGCCGTCGGCACCATGGGGCTCAAGGGCCTCGCCTATCACCTGACCGGCTCGGTCGGTCTGCTCTCGGACGCGCTCGAGTCGCTCGTCAATCTCGCCGGGGCCCTCATGGCGCTCGCCATGCTGGTCGCCGCCGCCCGCCCGCCCGACGAAGATCACGCCTACGGCCACAGCAAGGCGGAGTATTTCTCGAGCGTCCTCGAGGGGACGCTCATCCTGATCGCCGCTGCCAGCATCGGCGTCGCCGCGGTCAATCGCCTCATCGACCCACACCCGCTCGAGAAGATCGGCGCCGGCTTGGCCGTCTCGGTCGTCGCGTCGGTCATCAACCTCGGGGTCGCGGTGGTCCTCCTGCGCGCCGGCAAACGAGAGCGGTCGATCGCCCTGACGGCCAACGCCCACCACCTGCTCACCGACGTGTGGACGTCGGCCGGGGTTGTGGTCGGGGTCGCCGCCGTCGCCATGACCGGCTGGCAGTCGCTCGATCCCATCGTCGCGCTCCTCGTGGCCGCGAACATCGTCTGGTCCGGCTACCGTCTGGTCCGCGAGTCGGTGGACGGCCTCATGGACAAGGCCCTGCCCGCCAAGGAGTACGCGGCCTTGCGAGCGGTGCTCGACGCGCACGTCGAAACCGGCATCCAGTACCACGCCTTGCGCACGCGCGAGTCGGGGGCGCGCCGGTTCGTGTCGCTGCACGTGCTCGTCCCAGGCGACTGGACCGTCCACCGCGGGCACACGCTGCTCGAGCGCATCGAATCCGACATTCGCGGCGTCGTGCCGAACGTGACGGTGCTCACGCACCTCGAATCCCTCGACGATCCCGCCTCTTGGGACGACCAGACGCTCGATCGCGTCGCGACACCGCCCAAGGCCTGAGAAACCGGCAGGGCAACGGAGGAGCCTCCATGGATTCGCGCATCGTTGACATCAAACGCCGCGTGGCCCGCGAGGGCGTGGCCAGCCCCGACGACATCGACGCGATCGACGACATCCTCGAAGCGGAGGGGGTCAGCGTCGAGCTGCTGATCTTGCGCGGGCAGCTGATCCAACTCGTGGCGGACGGCCGCCCGGACGAGCTCGAGGAGGCCTTCGCCTGCTACCAGGAGGCGCTCGAGCTCGACCCCCGCTCGGCCGAGGCCCACGAGGAGATCGGCCACTTCCTGGATGACGTCGCGGAAGAGCCCGGCGAAGCCGTTCCCTTCTTCCGCAAAGCGATCGAACTGGGTGCGGGACCCTCCGCGCACGAAGGGCTGCGCGAGGTCCTGAGCCAATTGGAATCCGAGGAGCCATGATGGACATCAAGCCGGAGCGCGGGGGGCAGATCGAGTACCTCAAGGAAGGGTTCATCCTTCACTGGGACGAGCACCTCCTCACCGTCGAAGTGATCGACTATCACGCCACGGTGCTGCGGTTGGCCTGGAAGGACGTCCAGGCGCTCGCCACGATCGCCTCGGGCCTCCCCCGCCCCAAAGCCGCGAGAACCCGCTCGAAGCGGAATCCCCCTCCCGAGGTCTGAATACCGCGAGGCGATTCCGTGTATCGTGCGGCGCATGACACGACGTGCCCCGACCACGGAAACGACCGGCGGCTTTGCCGCGCTCGGCCTCGACCCACGCGTGCTCGCGGCGCTTCTCGCCCTGGGCTACGAAGAGCCCACCCCGGTGCAGAGCGCGGCCATCCCGCCCCTGATCGCCGGGCGCGATGTCCTAGCCCAAGCCGCGACGGGAACCGGGAAGACCGCGGCGTTCGCGCTCCCCCTTCTGCACATCCTGACGCCGAAAGCGCCGGCCAAGGAACGCACGACGGCCTTGATCCTCGTCCCCACGCGCGAGCTGGCGATGCAGGTCGCGGAAGCCGTCCACCGTTACGGCAAGGAGATGGGGGCGATCTCGCTGCCGGTTTACGGTGGCGCCTCGATGGAAACGCAAGTGCGGGCGTTGGAGCGAGGAGTCGACGTCGTCGTCGCGACGCCGGGACGGGCGCTGGACCACATCAGGCGGCGCACGATCCACCTCGCGTCGGTGAAGACCGTCGTGCTCGACGAGGCGGACGAGATGCTCGACATGGGATTCGCCGAGGATCTAGAGGCCATCCTCGACGCGACGCCGAAGGGAAGGCAAACGGCGCTGTTTTCGGCGACAATCCCGCCCCGCATCGCTTCGATCGCGGCCAAGCACCTGAGAAACCCGCTGAAGATCACGATCGACCGCGAGACGGTGGCGGCGGGCCAGACCGCGCGCGTGCGCCAGGTGGCGTACATCGTGCCGCGCGCTCATAAGATGGCGGCGCTCGGTCGCGTCCTCGACATCGAACACCCCACCTCCGCCATCGTGTTTTGCAGGACGCGCACCGAGGTCGACGCGTTGACCGAAACGCTGAACGCCCGGGGGTTTCGCGCCGAGGCCCTCCACGGCGGATTGTCGCAGCAGCATCGCGACCGCGTGATGAAGTCGTTTCGCGCCAACAAGACCGACCTCCTGATCGCCACCGACGTCGCGGCGCGCGGGCTGGACGTGCGGCACGTCTCCCACGTGGTGAACTACGACGTGCCTGCCGCCGCCGAAGGGTACGTGCACCGCATCGGGCGCACGGGCCGCGCGGGAGGGGAAGGGGTCGCGATCACGCTCGCCGAGCCGCGCGAGCACAGGCTGCTTCGCAACATCGAGCACCAGACCAAGCAGAAGATCGAGATCCAGTCGGTGCCGACGGTGGCCGATCTTCGCGCGCGGCGGATGGAGCTGACGCGTGCCGCGCTCCGCGAGACCATCCTGGCGGGCGGGTTGGACGCATTCCGCGGCGTCGTGGAGGCACTTGCGGAGGAGTTCGACGTGATGGACGTCGCGGCGGCGGCGGTGAAGCAGTCCGAAGGGCGGGACGGCGGCGGCGAGGAGCAGGAGATCCCCACGGTGACCGAGCGGCCGGAGCGGTCGGAACGTCCGCAAAAGCCGAGGAAGATCGCAACGCACCCGGGAGCTAAGCGGCGCGGCGGCCCTGGATTTGCCGTGGCGCGGTTGTTCATCGGCGCGGGACGGAACCTCAGTCTCCGCCCCGGCGATCTGGTGGGCGCGATCGCCAACGAGGTCGGCGTCGACTCCAGCGCCGTCGGCGCGATTCAGATCCTGGAGCGCCACACGATCGTCGAAGTGCCCGACGAGATCGCTGACGACATCATCATTGCGCTGCGCGCCGCGACCATTCGCGGGAAGCGCGTGCTCGTCCGTCGGGAGCGCGACACCCGCTGACGGGAATAGGGGACAGTCCCCTTTTTCTTACAAATCTCCTCGGATACCGATTTGATAAGAAAAAGGGGACTGTCCCCTATTCCCGTCAGCGGTGTTTCGCGAACAAGACCGCCGAGTAGAGGACCGCGATCCCGGCGTCGCTTCCGCGTGGACCGTCGCCGCCGAAGACTCCCGCGTAGTAAAGGGCAAACGTCATCGTGAAGTGCTCGCGCGGATCCTGCGTGACCTTCACGCGCGCGCCGAGGTAGACGTTTGCTTGCCAATCGAAGACGTTGCCGACGTTGAAATCCCGGTCGAGCGTGATCCCCGCATAGGGGGACACGGGCTTTTCGGGTTTCCAGCCGACGCCGAACGATCCTCCAGCGCCGAAGCCGTGCTGCTGCGGGACGTCGACGCTCCAGCGGACGTAGGACAGGCGTGGTCCCGCCGTCCACCACCATCCATTCGAGTACGCGCTGCCGAAGCCAAGACCGGCCGCGATCCGGCTGCTGTCGGGCGCTCCCGCGACGTCGATGTTGTATTCGTCGAGGATGAACGTGTCGTGTGCCGCGACGGTGCCCGGCTCCTGCTGCGCGAAGGCGCCGCTCGGGATCACGATCGCCGCTAAGGCCGCGGCCAAGAAGCTCCAACGGGATGACGTCATGGGCGACCTCCGCGTCGCGGATTCTAACAGGTGACCGTATACTTCCGCGCTTCCACGCCGGACGCCTGAAGGGATCTCGATGAACGCCTTGCTCGCGCTCGCCCTTGCCCTCGCGACGATTCCCCAGCCGAAGGCTCCCGCCGTCGTCGCCACAGCACAACAGCTCGAACGGTTGATCCAGGACGGCAAGGCCGACGAGGCTGTGAACGGCGGGCGCCCCGCGGTCGCCGCGCACCCCGACGACGT
>Ga0315273_10002326_pt1 | contig 22383 bp, 16 predicted proteins | sample YL17G02_0_MG_FD_205753 | JGI IMG/M metagenome (GOLD analysis project Ga0315273, IMG submission 205753) | Sediment microbial communities from Yellowstone Lake, YNP, Wyoming, USA - YL17G02_0 | ecosystem: Environmental > Aquatic > Freshwater > Lake > Sediment | place: USA: Wyoming | collected...
CAGTTGTCGATCTGCGCCCTCGTGTTCAATAATCCTCAGTGGGCAGTGGGCAGTGGGCAGTGGGCAGTGGGCAGTGGGCAGTATGATGCGTCCAGGCCATTAGATCGTTGATTTGTCAAGAGAGGGACTGCTCACTGCCTGCTGCCCACTACCCACCAAGAAAGGACCGACGCATCGAAATGGTATTTCCTCCCGGGCAGGGCAGGTCAGGGCCGCACCTCATGCACTTGTGGAGGCAGTATCTCGAGCAATATGCCGAACATGAGGGTCAAGCAGAGGAGCAGATCGTTGTTGGATCCTATCATGCCGTCGAGGTGCTCGCCTCTCTTGCCTCAACTCTGGACAGGGACAACAAACACCGGGGCCTGATTGACGAAAGGGTGCGGTATTTTCAGGACGGGGCGCGCCGGGCCGAGATATTCAATGATCACCTCGTCAATGCGACATTCAGCATATACAACCACCTCAACACGATGTATCGCCAATTTACCGGCGGCCATGACGCCGCGGCGGGCCTGCTCCAGCAGGTCGAAGGACAGGTCGCAGTTCAGACGAAGTCCGGGGATCCGGTCGAGTGCTCGGCGGCGGCTCTCCGCGCCGCTTTTCCCCTTCTTTCGGTCATGACTCTGGTCGTCGACCGCGGCGGCTCGATAACAGCCGCGATTCGGCAGGTCGAGCAGCGCTTCGCCGCCGGATCATCACGCGCGGCATCGGATTGGGACCGGCTCTTGAATGCTCTCTATCGAATGGTGGAGATAATGCAGCTGCTGGTCGTGCTCTCCGACAGCGAGTTGAGCGGCCAGGTGGACCAGATTGCCTCGCGCTTCCAGGAGGAGGATCAGACCTCGGACATGCGCCTTAAACTGCGCAACGGCTTCTGCCGGTTTTTCGAACTTGCCCACCTCCTCACCACCCACCTCGACGAAATCCTCTAAAACCGGGGACGTCCGAACTGTTTCCCGGTTTTCCGGGCGTGAATAACAGGGAAACAGTTCGAACGTCCCCGGTTTTCAGTCCAAAAGATTGCGCAAAAATCCAAAAAGTTGTTTTTAAATGCCCCTATTCACGCCCTGAGGCACTCCGCCTGATTCATAGGAAGTCTTTTATTTTCATAAAGATGTTACTGAGATCACACATTGGCCCGAGGATTGGCATGGGAAGTGCTTTTACTGAAGGTGTAATTTCCCGTGATCCGAACTCGGGTCTTGAGTTGACAGCTCGTCGTTAAGGAGTATGTCGCGGTCCCTTCCCGCGATGTGCCAGGGATCTCTGAGACGATGAGACGGCAATCCAGGACCGAGTTCGGAAAATGGTTTCACCCAGGCAGCCATCACACCCCCGAAAAATTCCCAAGTATTGCTAACACTGAAGATAAATACTCTGGCTGGAGGGCTGAAAAGCAGCCACGAATTCCACGAAATTATTTTGCGAAATTCGTGGAATTCGTGGCTGCTTTTTAAACCTTACTTCGTAGCGATTTCCCCGAAGATCTGGATGTAAGCATCCTCTTTCAACTGAGAGATGAACCGGTCAAACTCCGGGTTGAATTTCTGCTGATAGATCCGGTTCTTGATCTCATCACGCACTTCCTCGAGGGGCTTGAATGCGGCAGCTTTGCGGGTGTCGACCCGGTACAGGATAAAACCCTCTTTTGTTTTCAGCACCGGGGTGGTGTCGCCTTCCTTCACGTTGGCGATGGCCTTGGCGATCTCCGGGTTGAGTTTCATGGTGATGTAGGTTCCGATGGCGCCTCCCTTGCCGGCAGTCGGGCCTTTGGAATACTGGCTGGCCAGAGTCGCGAATGCTTCGCCTGCCGCAGCGCGCTTGCGGATGTCGTTGGCTCGCGATTCCGCCTCGGAGGCGTTGCCTTCCGTCGGAATCACGATCTCGCTGAGGCTTACCTCTTCAGGAATTGCGTAGTCATCCTGGTGGTCTCGGTAAAATCTCTCCACCTCCTGTGTAAGCAGGGTAATACGGGCGCCGACGAATTCCTGAATCACGCTCTGGCTGATGATGTTCTTCTTAATGGTGTCCCGCAATTGGGGAAGGGTCAGGCCCTGTTGAGCGGCAGCGCGCTCGAGTTCCTGAATATCCTTGAATTTATTCTCTTTACGTATCCGCTCCAGCTGGGCAGAAACCTGAGAGTCGACGTTGGCGCCGAATCCCATCTCATTCCCCTTCTGAAGGAGGAGTTTCTGGCGGATCAGCTCGTCCAGAATCGCCTTCTCCGCCCGCTTGAGCTCGTCTTCCAACTGCTGGCCGGTGTATTTCGTGGCCAGGTCCTGCCGGACAGCGGCCATTTCCCGGTTGAGGTCGGAGAGCGTGATAATGTCGTCGTTGACCTGGGCCAGAATACGATCCACGATCTTGGCGGGCGCGTTCGCACTCAAGATCAGGATAATGGCTGTAATCCAAAGCATTTTTTTCATCGGGTTGTCCCTCAATTGGTGGGGAAGCGAGTTCCGATATAGTTAAAATCGAGTTTGTCTCGCTGGATCTTTACCTGGATTCGAGTGGCCAGAGAAGCCAGCTCCTTGTTGATGAGCTCTCTTTCCTGCTCCTGCTGCAGGCGCTCCCGAATCTGGTCCTTGACCTCCCACAGTTTTTGCTGGTGGGCGGCAATCTTCTCCTCCACCATGAAAATATGATAACCGTATTTGGTCCTGACGGCTTTGCTCGCCGTGCCTGGAGCAAGAGGAAATATCGCCTTCTCGAAGTCCTCGGGCAGGTCGCCCCTCTGGAAGGTGCCCAAATCTCCCCCTTCCGAAGCGCTGGGCGCTTTGGAATATACGCGGGCAAGCTCGCCGAAGTTCTTATTTTTTTTCTTCGCCAGTGACTCCAGAATTTTCTGAGCCTGGGCGGAGTCCTCAACCAGGATTTCGCGCACATGAGCCAGGTCGTTGCGCACATAATCGCCAATGTGCGCCATGTAATATGCTTCGACCTGTTCGTTGGTGACGGAGATGTTTTTCAGCAGGTAATCGTGCAGATACTGCTGCATCTTCAGGCTTTCCGTCAAATCACGCTTCAGCTCGGCTTCCTTGTTCGGATCCGGTGGCCCCGTGCGCTCCTGGTCAGCGGAAGTCATGTTGTCCATCATGTTCTTGAGAAGCTGCGCGTTAGCCGGCACGTTGTGGCTCTCCGCCTCGTGCAGGAGCAGCTTATCTTCAATAAAAGAATCGAGCAGGTTCGATTTAATCTTGTCTGCATCGGTCGGATCGCGGAACTCGCTCAGGCGGCTGTCGAAATAATAGTCGAGCTCCGCCTTGCTGTAGGTCTTGCTGCCCACGTAAACCGCGGCAGCGTTCCGGCCGTCGTCCTGTAAGAATCCCTTGATGCGATCCCGTAAACCGCATCCTCCCGAAAAAGGGAATGCCGACACGATGATCAGGCTTGCAAGAAGCCTGCGTTTGAACGACATAGCCAAAAATTCCCCGACGCGGGCCGGTCTCAAGTGCCAAACCAGTAATTTTATCCGATCGGGCCCCGAAAGGAAATAGGGGACGCTTCCCTATATTTTGCCGGCAGCACGACCTTGGAAGGCAAGGTAGCATCCGCGTGGCAAAATATAGGTGAGCGCCCCCTATTTCCTTAGGGAAGCGTCCCCTATTTCCTAAAGCCGGATTTGGTTGAGGAGTTTGTGGAGGGTGTCGAACAGCTGGGCCGGAACGAGGTCGGGGACATCCAGGGTAAGCAGCCCCTGCGGGGAAAACGAAGCCCGCTTGTTGCGTGTGACCAGCGCCAGCAGTTTTTGCGCATCGACTTTCGAATGGTCGACGAACCGGAAGAAGACCTGTCCTTTCTGCTTCTCGATGCTTTGGATCTGCAGTTCCAGCGCCTCCTGGCGCAGGCGGGCGTAGCGAAACAGATTCTCCACCGGGTCCGGGTACTGCCCGAAGCGGTCGGTCATTTCCTGCCGCAGCCCCTCCAGTTCCGCCTCGTCGGCCGCCGACGAGATTCGCTTGTACATCCGCAAGCGCTGGCTCGAGTCGGGGATATAGCTCTCCGGGATCCGGATGTCCAGGTTCAGGTTCAGACTGGTGGAAACCTCTTCCTCGGCCTTCTCGCCCTTGAGCTCTTCGACCATCTGCTCCAGGAGCCGGCAGTAAAGATCGAATCCCACGGCGTTGATCTGCCCATGCTGTTCGGCGCCGAGCATATTGCCCGCGCCCCGGATCTCCAGGTCGAGGGCCGCCACCCGGAATCCGGCGCCGAGTTCGCTGAACTCGCGGATGGCCGCGAGGCGCTTGCGCGCAACATCGGAAAGCGCTTCATCGGACGGGATGAGGAGGTACGCGTAGGCCCTCCGGTCGCTCCGGCCCACGCGCCCGCGCAACTGGTAGAGCTGTGACAGCCCGTAACGGTCGGCCCGGTTGATAATGATGGTGTTGACCCTCGGGATGTCGAGCCCGTTCTCGATGATGGTCGTCGCCACCAGAACATCGATCTCGTCCTGGACGAAGCTCAGCATGACCTTTTCCAGCTCGCGCTCCGACATCTGGCCGTTGGCGATGCCAATGCGCGCGCGCGGAACGAGCTGCTGCACCAGTGCCGCGGCCGATTGGATCGTTTCCACCCGGTTGTGCAGGAAATAGACCTGGCCCTTGCGCGCCAGCTCCAGTTCTATGGCCGACCGGATCACGTCGTGGCTGTACTTCACGACGGAGGTCTGAATGGACAGCCGGTTCTTGGGCGGGGTTTCGATGGTGGACATGTCCCTCAGGCCGAGCAACGCCATGTTGAGCGTTCGGGGAATCGGTGTGGCGCTGAGCGTGAGCACATCGACGCGGGTTTTAAGCGCTTTGAGGCGCTCCTTGTGGGTGACGCCGAAGCGCTGCTCCTCGTCCACGACCACGAGCCCCAGGTCCTTGAAGGTCACGTCCTTTGAGAGAAGCCTGTGGGTGCCGATGAGAATGTCCACCCGCCCGAACTCCAGATCCTCGAGTATCTGCTTCTGTTCCTTCGGGCTGCGAAAGCGCGACAGCAGCTGGATACGCACGGGGAAGGCCGTGAAGCGCCGCGTGAAAGTGGTGTAATGCTGGAACGCAAGAACGGTGGTCGGGGCGAGGACGGCGACCTGTTTCCCGTCCATGGCCGACTTGAATGCGGCACGCATCGCCACTTCGGTCTTGCCGTAGCCGACGTCGCCGCACAACAGCCGGTCCATAGGGCGCGCCGCTTCCATATCCACCTTCGTCGCATTGATGGCGTCGGCCTGGTCCGGGGTCAGTTCGAATTCGAATGCGTCCTCGAACTCCTGCTGCCACGCCGTGTCGGCCGTAAATGCGAATCCTTCGACCATCTGGCGCTGTGCGTAAAGCTTCAACAGCTCTCCCGCCATATCGCGCATCGACTTCTTGATGCGGGTCTTCGTTCGTTCCCACGTGGTGCCGCCCAAACGGTCGAGCGTCGGCCGGGAACCCCCAACATTGCTGTATTTCTGGATGAGATCGAGGCGTTCGACTGGAACGTAGAGCTTGGCCTCGCCATGGTAGGCGAGCAGAACAAACTCCTTGGATCCGTCCTGCAGGCCGATGTTTTTGAGCCCGCAGAACTGCCCGATTCCGTGATCGACGTGGACGATGTAGTCTCCCGGCTTGAGATCCCTGAAATCCGAAAGAAAGAGGTTGCGCTGCGCCCGCTTGAAGCGCCTGGGAGCCGGGCCCGAATCCGCTTCGTCATAGACATCCTGCCCGCTGATCACCCGCAGAGCGGCGGCAGGAAGGACGAATCCGGCGTGGAGATGCCCGACACCGAGGACCGCGATCTCCCGTGGGATGGGCTGTTTCACATCGGCCGCTTCCTCGCCGCGGCAAAGATGAGCGGGGATCTCGTACTCCTTGAGGATGTCGTTCATCCTTTCCGCCCGGCCGAGGTTGGAGAAAAGGAAGATCACCCGCTCCCCCGCGTCCCGCGCTTTGTTCAGGTCGGCGATGAGATCGTGAATGTTCCCGTGATATTTGCGGGTCGGCTGCGAGGAGAGAAAGAGCGGCTTTTCGCCGGCCCGCTCGATCCCCAATTCGTCGGCTTCGATGCGCGGATAGCGGTCCAGGGCCGCGCGGAATTCATCCGCGGTCAGGTAGATCTGCTCGGGCGAGAGCACCGGTTTGTGCGCCTCCACGCGGTCCACAAACCGCTCGTAGAGCTCCGTGTGGTGCTTCGCCAACGTCGCTTCCAGCACCTCGCGTTCGGAGATGATCAGCCGGAATCCGGTCGAGTAGTCGAAGATGGAATGGTCCAGGGGATCGGCGGCCGGAAGCAGGAATTCAAAAGCGGGAAACGGTTCGCCGCGGCGCGCGAGCGTCAGCTCCTCGGACAGGTGCGGCAGGAACGGCGGGCTCCAGTGTGCCGGAACCGCCTCGGCCCATCTCTGAAGCAGCTCTCCGCTCGCGCAGTACTCGCGCATCGGGACGATTTCCACGCTCTGGATGGCGCCGACCGAGCGCTGGCTGTCGATGTCGAACTCGCGCAGCGACTCCAATTGGTCGCCGAAAAACTCGAGGCGAACCGGGTTCTCCCTGTGCGGGGGGAAAAGGTCGAGGATGCCGCCGCGCAGCGAGAACTCCCCGGGCTCGGTGACCGGCTCATCCTCGATATAGCCGGTCTGCTGGAGGTGCTCTCGAAGCTTTTCCGGGGAGAAATCATCGTTCTGCTTCAGCTCCAAGCAATAGGAGAGGAAGCGCTGCGGGCTGTGGACGCGGGCGGCGGCGGCGCGAGCCGAGGCCACCACGACCACCGGTTCATGGTGCAGCAGCTGCCAGAGCGCGAGCGCCCGCGCCGCCGCGATCTCAGGGTGCGGCGACAGTCCGCGGTAGGGATCCACTTCAAGGCTGGGCAAATGCGTCACCAGGGGCGGTGAGGGGCTGAACAGACCGAGCAGGAACTGCAGTTCCCGGGCTAAATCCTGGGCTTCGACATTGGTGCCGGCGAGCACCAGGGTCGAGCGCTGCTCCACGAGGAGCGCCTGCGCGATCGCCAGGGCTTTGCTGCCGCCCGTCAGCCCGGCGATGTGCAGGACGCGGCACCCTTCCTTCAGGCGTGTCGACATCCGCCGCAGCGCATCGCTCTGCAAGGCCGCTTCGAAAGCTTGCTTCAATTGAATCACAGACGGATCCTGGGAAGCAGCCTCCGGCGCGCGCCGGCGCCGGAGATGGGTTTATCCTTGCGCATCCTGCGCTGGCGGCCGCGCCGGCCGGGGACCGAAGCGCTCGAGCACCTTCGTGATGATGCCGGTGGTGGAGGATCCCTCGACCAGGGGAATGTTGCGCACGACGCCCCCGGCTCTTTCCACCGTTTCCCGGCCGACTATTTCGTTGATCTGCCAGTCCGCGCCCTTGATCAGGATGTCCGGGACGATGGCATCGATGACCTGCTGGGGGGTGGAATCATCGAAAATGAAGATCAGGTTTACGCATTCCAGAGCCGACAGCACCTCGGTTCGCTCGCCCTCAGGCACAACCGGACGTCCAGGGCCTTTGAGCTGCCGCACGGACCTGTCGCTGTTCACCGCGACCACCAGCGCGTCGCCGAGAGCCCGCGCCTGGTTGAGATAGCGTACGTGCCCCACGTGAAGAAGATCGAAGCAGCCGTTGGTGAAGACCAGTTTTTTCCCTTCCGCGCGCAGCCGAGCGCGGGTACGCACCACCTCAGCCAGAGTTTTGATTTTTGCGATCGACATAATCGAAGCCCGAGAATAACAGATGCCCGCCGTCCCAACAAGCCCGCCCGGCCTGGACACATGTCAAACCACGGATACACACGGATAAACACAAATAGGCATCCGGGCCTGAATTCCTCTGTGGTAGAGTCGCACGATTAGCGTTGACACCCTTCTGCGAGGAGACCATGAACAGGACTGCATTTTTCTTCAGAGCTGCTATTTTTCTGCTGCTGGGCGCGGTTGCACTGACCGCGGCCGATCAGCCCAAGCCGGGACGCGATCCCAACCAGCCGATCGACGAGGAATACACAAAGAAAATCCGTGAATACACGACGGAGCCGTTCTTCATCTCCCCTCTCGTGGACTATCTCCCCGCATCCAAGACGGTCCCGACTCCCAAGGCCGTCCTGGGCGACGTGTCCGGCGCTCCGGGCATCCTGCCGCATTCCGAAGAGGTGTACCGGTATATGCGAATGCTCGAGAAAGCCAGCCCGCGCGTGAAGGTCTTCTCGATCGGCACGACCGAGGAGGGTCGGGAAATGATCGCCGTGGCCGTGACCTCGGAGGCGAACATGGCCAGGCTCGATGAAAACAAGGCCAGGCTGGCCAAGCTTGCGGATCCCCGCACGATCAAGATGGACGACGCGGAAGCCGAGCGCCTCGCCGCTGCCTCGACGCCGATTTATTACATCACGGGATCGATCCATTCGCCGGAAACCGGCGCACCGACCGCGCTCATGGAACTGGCCTACCGGCTGGCCGTGGATGAGAGCGCCTACGTGAAAACGATCCGCAACGGCCTCATCACCCTCATCACGCCGATCGTCGAGGTCGACGGCTGGGACCGGCAGGCGGACGTTTATCGCTGGCACGTCACCCATCCCAAGGATAACTGGCCGCCGCTCGTCTACTGGGGCAAATACGTCGCGCACGACAACAACCGCGACGCCATGGGGCTCCGGCTGAAGCTGACGCAGAACGTGCTCAAAACCTTCGTCGGCTGGAAGGCGCAGGTCCTGCATGACCTGCACGAATCGGTGCCCTATCTCTACGACGACACCATCGGCGACGGGCCCTACAATGCCTGGCTGGATCCGATCCTCGCGGACGAGTGGCAGATGATCGGGTGGAACAACGTTTCCGAAATGACCAAGTTCGGCATGCCCGGCGTCTTCGCGCACGGCACATTCGACACCTGGACGCCGGGTTACCTGATGTTTATCGCCGCGGGACACAACGGCATCAGCCGCCTCTATGAGACCTTCGGCAATGCCGGCGCCGACACGGTCGAGCGGACGCTGTCGCCCCAGGAATATGCGCGCACCTGGTACAAGCAAAACCCGCCGCTGCCGAAGACCAAATGGTCGCAGCGCAACAACAACAACTATCAGCAGACCGGCCTTCTCACCGGGCTGTCCTATTTCACTGCCAACGGCAAGCTGTTCCTCAACAACTTCTATACCAAAAGCAAACGCGCCATCGAAAAGCCGAAGGCCGCGGGCCCCGCTGCTTACGTTCTGCCCGCGGACGATCCCCGGCCGGGCGGGCAGGCGGAACTGCTCCGCACCCTTCAGATGCAGGGCTGTGAGATCTCGCGCGCCATTGCGGCCTTCAGCGTCACCCTCCCGAAGAAAAAACCCCGCAGACCAGCGGGAGAAGGCGCCGGCGCCGAGCGGCCGCCGGCCCAGGCGGCCGAGGCGAAAAAGGAAGAGGCTGCAACGGAAACACGCCAGTTCCCCACAGGCAGCTATATCGTGCGCATGGACCAGCCCTACAGCCGTATCGCCGACATGCTGCTCGACTACCAGTACTGGAGCCCGAACGATCCGCAGAAAAATCCGTTCGACGACACCGGCTGGACATTCGGCGAACTGGGCAACGTTCAGGTCGTCCGCGTCACCGACATCAAGGTGCTGGACGCGCCGATGGCTCTGGTCTCCGGTGAAGTTCGAGCGCCCGGCGGCTTTAATGGGAGCGGGCAGGTATTGGCGATAAACCACAATACGGATATCGCATTGATGACGCTTCGGTACAAGCTCAAGGACTCCTCTTTCGAAGTCGCCGAAGAGCCCTTCGAAGCCGAAGGGCAGAAGTTCAGCCGCGGCACCTTCCTGCTGCAGAATGCTCTGCAGAATGTTTCCAGCGCCGACCTCGCGCGAATGGTTTCGGATCTGGGACTGAGAGTCCACGCCCTGCCTTCGATGCCTGCCATCAAGACGCACCCGGCAAAGGCCGCGCGGATCGCGATCCTGCACACATGGGCTAGTACCCAGAACGAGGGCTGGTGGCGGCTGGCCTTCGACCAGGCCGAGATCCCGTACTCCTACATCAGCACCCAGGATGTCGCAAAAGACGGCGACCTGAGGTCGAAATACGACGCAGTCCTCTTTCCGCCGGTGGGACGCGGCGCCGGGCAGGCTTTGATTTCCGGCATGCCGATGTGGGGGAATCCGTTGCCATGGAAAACAACTCCCGAAACGCCGAATCTGGGCAAGCCCGATTCGACGGATGACATCCGGCCCGGATTGGGCTGGACAGGTCTGGCAAACCTTCAGAAATTCGTGCGCGAAGGCGGTCTGCTGATAGGATCGATGGATACCGCCGACCTGGCGGTGACTTACGATTTCGCGCCGGGCGTTTCCATCAACCGCCCGCAGCGCTTTAAATCGACCGGCAGCGTGCTGCGCTCGAAATTCACCGACAAATCGAGCCCCATCGCCTACGGGTACGGGGACAACCTGTCGGTGTACTGCTTTGACGGCCCGATCTTCAGTGTGGGCAATACCGCCGGAGGGCGCGGCGGTCGCCGGCGTTCGCCGGAGGATCGCGACCGCCCCACCGGCCGCGGGACGCTCGACGATCCCGACATCCCGCAGGGCCGGCCGGCCGCGGAAATTCCCGAAGAACCTACGGCCGAACCCTGGCAGGCGGTGCCGCTGACCGACGAACAGAGGCGCAACGGCATTTACGTCATTCCGCCGCAGTTCCGGCCCAGAGTCATCCTGCGCTATGGTGACAGCAGGGACCTGCTGGTCTCCGGCCTGCTCGATGGCGGGGCCGAGATCGCGCAGCGCCCCGCCGTGGTGGATATCCCGGTCGAGAAGGGGCACGTCGTGCTTTTCTCGATTAACCCGGTCTGGCGCGGGGAGACGCAGGGAAGCTATTTCCTGGTCTTCAATGCGATCCTGAACTTCGACAACCTCAACGCCGGCCGCAAGCTGGACGAAAAATGACCACCGTGGTTGGTTTATTTGACGCAAGGCTGAAGGCAGGGAAACAGGAGGCGGGCTTACGGAAAAAACCAAAACAGGTGATCTCACCCGTGCGCTGGGGCTGATGGATTGCGCCTTTCTCGTGATCGGTGCGGTCATCGGATCGGGGATTTTCCTCACTCCCGGAGGCATCGCCAGAACGACCGGCAGCGTCGGTGCGATCTTTTTTGTCTGGGTGCTCGGCGGATTGCTCAGCTACTGCGGGGCGCTGGCCTATGCGGAGCTGGGCGCAGCTTTCCCGAAGGCGGGAGGAATCTACATCTTCCTGCGCGAAGCCTACGGCCGCACCACGGCCTTCCTCTATGGCTGGTGCGTCTTCTTCGTGATGGTGACGGGCTCGATCGCCACGCTCGCGTCCGCCTTCGCGATCTACCTCGGGTATCTGGTTCCGCTCTCCCCGTGGACTCTGAAGGCTTTGGCCGTGGGCGTCATCCTGGGCCTCACCGCGATCAACTGCCTGGGGGTGCGATCCGCGGCATGGGTTCAAAACGTTCTGACCGTGATCAAGATCGGCTCGCTGATCGGAATTGCCGTGGTGCTGTTCTCCAGCGGCAAGGGGAGTTTCCAGCATTTCCATGCGCTCCCGGGACCCGCAGCCGTGGTGCCGTGGAGCGCCATCGGGATCGCCATGATTGCGGTTCTGTGGGCATACGACGGATGGCATCTTCTAACCTTCGCCGCGGGGGAAGTCAGAAATCCTGGCCGGAACCTCACCGGCGGCCTCCTGCTGGGGATGCTGGTCGTCATCGCCCTCTACCTGACCGTCAACGTCGCCTACCTTTATATACTTCCTTTTCCGGCTCTGTCGGGTTCGACCAGGGTTGCCAGCGATGCGCTGGAACAGGCCATCGGTTCGACCGGCGGGACGCTGGTCGCGGTCGCGATCCTGATTTCGATCACCGGGGCGATGAACAGCAACATCCTGGGCGGGCCCCGGGTTTACTACGCCATGGCTCGCGAGGGCCTGTTCTTCAAAAGCGCCGCGCATGTAAGTCCCCGGTTTCACGTGCCGACCATTTCGATCATCCTGAATGGCATCTGGGCATGCTTCCTTGTGTGCGTCGGCAGCTTCGAGCAGCTGTTCAGTTATGTCATCTTCGTGTCGTGGATTTTTTATGCGCTGGGATCGGCCGCGGTGATTGTCCTGCGCCGGAAGAAGCCGGAATTGACGCGGCCCTACAAGGTTTGGGGATATCCCTGGGTCCCGGTTGCGTTCATCCTGATCGCGGCGGCGATCGTATTGAACACCGTGGTGAACGACTTCAAGAACTCCTTCTGGGGGCTCCTGGTCGTCTGCACCGGCCTCCCCGCCTACTTCTGGTGGACGCGCCCTCGAAGCACGGCCAAAAATATTTAACCGCAGACAGACACCAATGAATTTCTGCGCTCGTCTGCACGCAGCTGCGGTTTTCCAGAAAGTCTGTGATAGCATCAGCGCATGATGAAGTCTGAGTTGGATCGAAGGGAGTTCCTGAAAGCGGGAGCTTCGCTGCTCGCGCTTGGCAGTCTGGCGGCGCCTGCGGCGGTGATGAGCATTGCCAGATACCGCAGTTCGCCTGCCGCGCCGGACGGCATCGCGGAAGAGGCGAAGCGGTTGACGCGCCAGGCAATCGACGCGCTGGGCGGCATGGGGCGCTTTGTCTCCCGCGGCGACGTAGTCTGGGTCAAGCCCAACATCGGCTGGGATCGCCGCCCCGAGCAGGCCGCCACCACCAACCCTGATGTGGTCGCCGCGGTGGTCGACTTGTGCTTCCAGGCCGGGGCCCGGAAGGTCCTTGTAAGCGACAATCCCTGCAACGAAGCGGTGCGGACCTTTCCGCGCAGCGGGATTCAGCCGGCGGCTGAGAAAGCCGGCGCGCAGTCGTTTTTCCTCGACGAGCGCAAGTTCCGCAAAATGGCGCTGAAGGGGAAGATTCTCAAGGAATGGGAAATTTACGCCGACGCGGTCGAGGCGAACAAGCTGATCAACGTTCCCATCGTCAAACACCATAGCCTCACCCGCGCGACACTGGGGATGAAGAATCTCATGGGGGTTGCGGGCGGAGCGCGCAACCGGTTCCACCAGGATCCGGACAATGCGCTGGTTGATCTCGCCGCCTTTCTGAAACCGGTGCTGGTAGTCGTGGATGCCGTGAGAATACTCACCGCCAACGGGCCGGTCGGGGGCAGCCTTGCCGATGTCAAGCGAGCCGATATCGTCGCTGCCAGCACCGATCAGGTGGCGGCCGACGCTTTCGGCGCAACGCTTCTGGGTCTCAAGCCGCAGGAAATCGGCCATGTTGTCGAGGCGGCAAAGCGCGGGCTGGGGAAGATCGACTTCAATTCGCTCGCGCCCGTCATGCTGCAGGTTTAGTGGGCAGTGGGCAGTGGGCAGACCTGCACGCCACGTATCGGACTTTCGAGAACGTTATGCTGCCCACTGCCTACTGCTCACTTCAGTCATGGTGATGCAGACGAGCTGTAATGAACTGCCGAGCATGAGTTCAATGTCTGCGCAAAGGTCATCTGGGATTGTTTGGCTTCGCCGGGGAGTCCAGACCGGATTCCTGCTCCTGTTCCTCTACCTGTTCCTGCAGACGGTTTACCACCCGATCAATATAGTTGGCGGCCGCGCAACTTTTTTCTTCGATCTCGATCCGCTCGTCATGATGACGGCCTGGCTGGCGGTACACGCGGTGGTCCCGGCCATGATGCTGTCGCTTGTGACGCTGGCGGTCACGGCGGTGTTCGGCCGCTGGTTCTGCGGCTGGGTGTGTCCCTTCGGCGCCCTGCACAATCTCCTCACCGGCCTGCGCAGCGGGAAGCTCAAGACAAAGCTCGACTCCGGCGGCTACAGCCGCTGGCAGCGGTCGAAGTATTATGTGCTGGCATTTTTTCTCGGCGGCGCGCTGGTCGGATTGAACCTGGTCGGCTGGCTGGATCCCTTCTCCTTCTTCTATCGATCGCTGGCGACCGTCGTCTTCCCCATGGCGAATCTCGCCGCGCAAAAGTTTTTCGGCTGGATTTACCAGGTCAATCCGGGCATCGGGGCGGTCCGGGTTACGGCGGTTACCGAGCCGGTTTACGAGGTTTTGCGCCGCTATTTCCTCGCGGTCCGGCAGCCCCATTACTTCTGGAGCCTTTTTATCGGTCTGCTGTTTGGCGCGATGCTGGCGCTGAATTTTTTGCGCGCGCGTTTCTTCTGCCGGTACATCTGCCCGCTGGGCGCTCTGCTCGGCATCACCGGGAAGAATCCCACGCTGCGGCTCGTTACCGATCCCTCGGCGTGCAACGACTGTCGACTATGTGTCGTAGACTGCCAGGGCGGGGCGAACCCTCAGGGCAAGGCGCCGTGGAAACCGGCGGAGTGCTTTTACTGCTGGAACTGCCATTCCAGCTGTCCGTCGGAGGCTATTGCCTTCCGCTTTGAGGTTCCGGGGAGGAAAGCGCCATGATCAAATCCGCGGCGCGCTGGCTGGTCAATTTCTTCCGTCCGCCCGCGGAGGAGAAGCTGGACCTGACGCGGCGATCACTGATCGTCTCCGGAGTTGCCGGTGTGGGCGGAGGGTTGCTCTTCGGGATTCAGCCGCTCGCGGGCGGGAAATCCTTCAATCCCGATCTGATTCGTCCTCCCGGTGCGCTGGCAGAGGACGAATTCCTGGCCCGCTGCATCCGCTGCGGAGAATGCATGAAGGTCTGCCCGACCAATGCCGTGCAGGCGACCCTGTTCGAAGCCGGGCTCGCCGGAATGTGGTCCCCGGTTCTGAAAATGCGGATGGGGTACTGCGAGTACGAATGCACGCTCTGCACGCAGGTCTGCCCGACCCGGGCGATCAGCGAACTGGCGATCGAGGAGAAGCAGAAGGTAAAAATCGGGCTGGCCTACATCGACCAGAACCGCTGCCTGCCTTACGCGTTTGCGCGCACATGCATCGTCTGCGAGGAGCACTGTCCGACGCCAAAGAAGGCGATCTGGTTTGAAGAAACCGAAGTGCCGAACATTCGCGGCGAAAGGGTGAGGGTGAAACAGCCGCACGTCGACGCCGACCTCTGCATCGGGTGCGGCATCTGCGAGAACAAGTGCCCCCTGGCAGACCGCGCAGCCATCCTCATCACGAGTGCCGGTGAAACGCGCAATCCGAAGAATCAGGTCCTACTCACTTAATTGCGGATTTCGGATTGCGGATTGAAAAACTTTTTGCAGCACGGATTTTCACATCAATTCATTCCGCAATCCGCAATCCACAATCTGCAATTCAGATGTGTTTGACCACCATCATGGTCATGTCGTCGCCGGGGCCTTTGGAGTCGCAGAATTCCAGGACATCCCGGATGATGTCGGCGATGAGCTTGTCCTGATCTTCGCCCGGATGGCGCTGCAGGAAATCCGTCAGCCTGTCCTCGCCGTACTCCTCATCTTTATCGTTGAAGGCTTCCGAGACGCCATCCGTAAACAGCAGCAGCCGCTCGCCAGGCTCGAGCCGCGCCGACCGGGCTTCGAATGGCGCGTCGCGCAGAACGCCGAGCACGAGCGAAGTTGCATCGAGGCGATCGGCCGGCCGCCCCGGCCGAAGCAGGTAGGGGGCGTTGTGCCCGGCGTTGACATAAAGGAATTCCCCGGTGTCGGTGCGCAGTTCGCCATAGAAAAGAGTGACCAGCCGGTTGGAGGGGATGTTGTCGTAGAGGTATTTGTTGAGCTTCGCAATCAGTTCCGGTCCGCGCAATCCTGCCGTAAGCAGGGTGCGCAGGCTGCCCTGCAGCAGGGCCATCAGCAGCGCGGCAGGGATTCCCTTGCCGGCGACATCGCCGATCACGATCCCGATCAGGTTTTCCCCGAGGTCGATGATGTCGTGGTAGTCGCCCCCGACCGTGTTGGCCGGCCTCATGCGGCTGCGGATGTCGATCGCGCCCTTCTGGAACGGGAGCGAGGGGACGAGCCCGATCTGGATCTCGCGCGCGATTTCGAGATCGCCCTTGAGATCGAGCTTGTCGCGCAGTTCCATCAGGAGGAGCAGGAGGTATATCGCGATGGCCACGGACCAATAGAATATCCCCCCGCCCTGGGCCCGGGGCTGCGAGAAGCTCGTGATGAATTCGATGCAGCCGACCAGAAAAGCCAGGGATGCGACGGCGAATGCGAGGCGGCGCGGCGGGCTGAGGCGAAATGCCGTGGCGGTGAAAATTTTCCAGGCGCAAAACGGATAGCGCTTGAACCAGGGCAATTCCCGCAGCGCGTCGAAATCGATCTGGCTGGTATAGAAACGCGCGCTGTCGCGCACTTCGCGGCGGACCATGTCGCGCATCCCTTCGTGTGTGACGCCGCGGGTGAAGAGATCGTGGAGGTTGCTGAGAACGGTTTCCACGATGCGGAGTCCTTCTTTGCGGACCCTGTGGGCTTCAGGCGAACCCAGCTTGGCATCGAGGCGCGCTCCTAAATCCGCGAGCCGCTGGCTCAGATCGTTTAAATCCGGTTTGCGCGCCATAAGACCGACACCGTTGATTTGGAGTGTGTCTCAAACCCTTATCCGCTCCCTCACGGTCGCGGCTCTGTAAACCATGGATTCAACAGAGCCGCGCGCGTAAGCAAGCGGTGGAATATGCGCCAGGATTTGCCACGCCTAGTATACGCGCAGGGCTCGCCGCCGCGCATCCGCTTAGCGAGGTTTCTTCCGCACGGTGACCTCGGCAGGCTGAACGTCTTTGATGACTATCGCCGGGTCGCCCGGATCCTTCAATCTCACTTCCGGCTTGATCTTCACCGGCGCCTGGACCGACGCGGGATCCGGCACGTTCACGGCCGCGCTGAACTCCGCGGCGATCAACACCCTGGTATAGGAGATGGGCACGAGCACCTGGATCGTGATCCAGCGCGGGCTGACGGCGAGGGTGTCGTCTTTGCAGACCACCGGTATCTTCGCCACTTTCTGGAGCCTCCGGTGCGGCCCCAGCTCGATGGTAACCTGGACGGGCCCTGAGGGTATGCTGTGAACTGCGTCGTCCCGGATGTCCAGGTTCAGAAACTTCCGAATCGACACGCGCTGGTCGGCGAGCGCGACCGGTTCCGTGGCCACGTCGCGCATCTTCTCGATGCTGGAGCGAGGGCCGGAGATGGTCGCGGTCGGCGGCATTAAAGCTATCCCGTAGACGTCGATCCCGACGCCCGGTTCGCCGCGCGTGACCACCCGGATCGGAACCTCTTTCGCTGCGGTCCGCTCCAGCGTGACCTTGAGCCGCGCGGGGCGAACGGCGATGGGTTCGAGGCCGCTGGCCCTGGGGAAGCGGACATTCTGTGGCGACAGTTGAATCACGTGTTCCCCCTCGTCGTAGGTTGATAGATCCACGACGTAGGTGGAAATGGTGGGGCTGGACCACAGGTTGGTGAAAGCGCCCCTGACCGTGACGTCGACGGTGTTGGGCCGGTCGCTGGTGATCTCGATGTTGCGCGGCAGCCGGAGCTCGAGCGCGACGTTGATGACGCGCTCGGCGCTGGGATCTCCCCGGACCACGAGCCACAGGAAAAACGCAAGGAAGACCGAAGTAAGCTTCAGTCCCCAGTTCCGCAGCAGCAAATCCCTGATGAATCTCATGCGATTTCCTGTTTTTGCTGCACGGTTTGCGCGGCGCGCGTGGAGCGGCCTTCGATGGCGCTCTGCAGGATGGTGCGCAGACCCGCGCCGTCGAGGTTGCGGGTGATCTTTCCTCCGATTGCCGCCGAAATGATGCCCGTCTCCTCGGAGACGATGACCGCGAGGGCGTCGGTCTCTTCCGTGATGCCGATTGCGGCCCGGTGGCGTGTGCCCAGTTCCTTGCTCAGGAGCGGGTCCAGCGTGACGGGAAGAAAGCATCCGGCGGCGATCATGCGGTTGCGCTGGACGATGACCGCCCCGTCGTGCAGCGGCGTGTTGGGGCTGAATATGGTCACGAGCAGATCATAGGTGAGGAGCGCGTCGAGCGCGATGCCGCTCTCGGCGTAATTCCTCAGCCCGATATCCCGCTCCACGACCACCAGAGCCCCGATCTTTTTGGATGAGAGCGTCGTCGCCGCGAGAATGATCTCCTCGTAGCCCTCGTTGCCGCCGCGGCGGCGGTACTGCCCCAGCAGCGATGTTCGTCCAAGCCCGGCCAGGCCGCGCCGGATTTCGTTCTGGTAGAGGACGATGATGCCGAAGACGATGTAGGTCAGCGCGTTGGTCAGGAGCCATTGGACGGCGGTGAGCCGGTAATAGCGCGTGACCCAGTAGAAGAGCAGCAGGACCGCGATGCCGAAGGTCATCTGGGCGCCGCGAGTGCCGCGCATGAGAAGCAGGAAGCGGTAGGTGATGAACGCCACCAGCGCGATGTCGATGGCATCGCGAATGGTCATGGAAGGGACTCGCAGAAACTCAAGTATGAATTCCACCTTTAGTCCTGCTCCGAAAATTATTCATGGAGTGCGTCCCGCTTCGCGGGATTTTTAATTCGCAATTGGCAATTTAAAATCCCCAGGTCCGAAACCTACTTCACCAAAGGGGTGGCATTGACAACCGCGTCCGCAATCCGGGCCGCGTCCCGCATGGCTGCGACATCGTGAACGCGCACGATATGCGCCCCGAAAACGATCGAAAGCGCGACCGTGGCCGCGGTCCCCCAGATCCGGTCCGCAGCGGGCCGATCCAGAATGGCTCCGATGAAAGACTTCCGCGAGGTCCCGACCAGGAGCGGGAAGCCTGTGGCCGCCAGCCGGCTCAGGTTTCTCAGGATCTCCAGGTTCTGGCCGGCGGATTTGCCGAAGCCAATGCCGGGGTCAAGAATGATCTTCTCCGAAGATACACCATGGCTTCGAGCGCGCGCAACCGCTTCCTCGGCCCAGAGATCCAGCTCACGCAGGATATTGGGGCTGGGCGGCAGCATCTGCATGGCGGCAGGAGTTCCCCGCATGTGCATCAGGATCAGTGCGGCACCTGAAGAAGCAACCTCATCCGCAACCCGGGGATCGTTCTGCAAGCTCGAGACGTCGTTGATGATTCCCGCTCCGTGCGCCAGCGCCGCCCGCGCGACCTCGGCCTTCGAGGTGTCGATGGAAATCGGCAGGGGATAGCCTCCGGCGAGCCGTTCCAGAACAGGCAGAACGCGGCGCATTTCCTCGTCGGCGCCGATCGCATCGGACCCCGGACGCGTGGATTCTCCCCCAATGTCGAGAATGTCGGCGCCCTCCTCGGCGATCTGCCACGCGCGCTGCGCCGCGCGCGCAGGGTCCGAATAACGCCCGCCGTCGGAAAACGAGTCGGGCGTGACATTCAGGATTCCCATGACCAGCGTGCGCGAACCCAATTCCAGGGTTCGGTCAGGGAGTTGAATCCGGTGGCGTTTGCGGGGGCTGAATTTCATATTGACGATTGACGGTCGACGATCGACGATCCCAAATCGTCAATCGTCAATCGTCAATCGCAAATTCCATTAGGCTGGCGCCGGCGTGCCCTTGGGATTGATGAGCTGGGGCAGCGACTGGTGGCCGAGCGCCTTTTCTTTCACGGACCGGCCCTCGGGATCGGCGTCTGAGGAAGCTGCCGCCTTGGGCTTTTCGAGCGGCAGGCCTTTGATCGCCGCTTCGATCTCCCAGCAGTCCAGGGTTTCAAATTCGAGCAGCGCCTCGGCGAGCCGGATGAGAGCGTCGCGGTTGGATTCGAGCAGGTTCCAGGCGCGCTGGTAGCCCTCATCGACGATCCGCTTGACCTCCTGGTCGATCCGGATCGCGGTCTCCTCGCTGTAGTCGCGGTGCTGCGAAATTTCGCGGCCGAGGAAAATCTGTTCTTCCTTCTTGCCGAAGCTCAGCGGCCCCATGGCTGCGCTCATGCCCCACTCGGTAACCATTTTGCGCGCTCGCTCGGTCGCCACCTCGATGTCGTTGGCGGCGCCGGTGGTCTCGGTGTTGAGAAAGATCTTTTCCGCGCAGCGCCCGCCCATCAGGATCGTGATCTGCCCTTCGACGAACTCCTTGGTGTAGTTGTGCTTGTCGGTTTCCGGCAGCTGCTGCGTGAGGCCGAGAGCCATACCGCGCGGGATGATGGTTACCTTGTGCAGCGGGTCGGCGCCGGGGATCGTGAAGGCGATCAGGGCATGACCCCCCTCGTGATAGGCGGTGACCTTCTTGTCGCTTTCCGTGATGACCATGGACTTGCGCTCCTTGCCCATGAGCACCTTGTCCTTGGCCCCTTCGAAATCCGACATCAGGACCAGCTTGCGGCTGTAGCGGGCGGCGTTGAGAGCGGCTTCGTTGACCAGGTTGGCCAGCGCCGCGCCCGAGAATCCCGGCGTGCCGCGCGCGATGACGCTCACATTGACGTCGTCCGAGAGCGGGATCTTGCGCGTGTGAACCTTCAGGATGCCGTCGCGGCCGCGGATGTCCGGCAGAGGCACGATCACCTGGCGGTCGAACCGGCCCGGACGAAGCAGCGCCGGGTCCAGCACGTCGGGGCGGTTGCTCGCGGCGATCAGGATGACCCCGTCGTTGGACTCGAAGCCGTCCATTTCCACCAACAGCTGGTTCAGCGTCTGTTCGCGTTCGTCGTGACCGCCGCCCAGCCCTGCGCCGCGGTGGCGGCCGACTGCGTCGATTTCATCTATAAAAACGATGCAGGGGGCGTTCTTTTTGCCCTGTTCGAACAGGTCGCGCACCCGGCTCGCGCCTACACCGACGAACATTTCCACGAAATCCGAACCGCTGATCGAGAAGAACGGCACGTTCGCCTCGCCCGCGATGGCGCGCGCGAGCAGGGTCTTGCCGGTTCCCGGCGGCCCCATGAGGAGCACCCCCTTGGGAATCCGTCCGCCAAGCTTCTGGAACTTCTGCGGTTCCTTGAGGAATTCGATGATCTCGGCCAGTTCTTCCTTCGCTTCCTCGACGCCCGCCACATCTTTGAAGGTCACCTTCTTCTGCTGGCTGGAGATCAGGCGCGCGCGGCTCTTGCCGAAGGAAAGGGCCTTGTTGCCTCCGCTCTGCATCTGGCGCATCAGGAAAATCCAGAACCCGATAAGCAGGATGAAGGGGAGCCACGAAGAGAGAAAGACGTACATCAGAGAGGAATTCGACGACTTCTCGAGCTTTACCTGGACGTTGTTCTGCTGAAGCTCCTTGGCAAGGTTATAACCGGAGTCGGCGGGGACCACGGTCTTGAACTTCTTGCCGTTGGTGTCCTCACCCTCCATATCCTCGCCCACAATTTTTACCGATTTGATCTTTTTGGCCGTCATGTCCTGATAGAAGGTGGTGAAATCCTTCTCTTCGACGCTGGCGTCCCGCACGCTGTAAAACAGCTGCCACAGCAGCACAAGCGAGACCACGACGGCGAGCCAGACCAGGATGTTTTTCAGGTTGGTGCTCAAATCGCAAACCTCCGATCGAATTCGTCGCACGCGCCCAAGCGGAAGCAGTTCTGCCTCCGGCTTAATAGGGGCTATCGGGCGTTGGAATCCATCTGCCCATTATAGCAGACGCTTCCACAGGCTTCCCACTTCTATTAGACGTTAAGAGGTGCCCCAAGTTTCCATCCCGCATCCATTTTTCTTTGAAAAACGGGGACGCTACCCTGTTTCCCCACTCCGATTGGATGGCAGGGCCAGGATCCACCGGGGAAAACGGGGTAGCGTCCCCGTTTTTCTAACACTATTATTTCATCGGCATTTACGCGTCCCGCCATCGTTTTAAAAACCGGCACAGCCAACACCAATTATTGTAGGGGCGACCGTCAGGTCGCCCGAACAACCTGACGATCGGGAACCTGCCGGGCGACCTGACGGTCGCCCCTGACGATCGCCCCTACATTTTCGCGCCAGGTTCAAGCCGATTGAAGTCGCTATGCGCGAACGACCTTGGCTCGTTGACCGCGTCGACTTCACCGCCCTATCCTTCGCCCGAAGGCGAGGGGTTTCAACCATTCCCGATGGGGACATTAAAGCGGACGTGCCTCGAGAATTACACAGCAATTGGATCCGGCGTGGGCACCGCAGCGCCGCGCGGGCTTGAAGCCGGGAATCCATATCACTGCATTTTCCGCGGCCACGACGGGAAGAGCCGACCGGGAGTGAAGATCCACCCGGGCATCTATCAGCATTTTCTTCACCTTGCGATGGCCCGGACCGCCGTAGCGGTCTCCCGGCCGGCGCGACCGGACGACAAGCGCGGCGGGCACACAATCTCCATCCAGCACGGCAAAAAATGGGGACGTCCCCCTGGTTTCCAGGGTTGATCCGTTTCCTGTGTCCGAATCGGACGAGGAAACCAGGGGGATGTCCCCATTTTTTGCGCTCCGCGAGGCCACAATTTCCATCCCGGCTTCCGGCACCCTGCATCGGCCGGGCACTTTGAATTCATATTCGAAATGAGCCACCGCCTCCGGACGGCTGCGCAGCACGGCAATGTTCTTGAAGCGTCGAACCGCCAGGCATCCGCCCGGCAACTCGACCGATTGGCCGCTCTGTCCTGACCGGCAAAGG